>SDBS01007521.1_pt1 | contig 10568 bp, 11 predicted proteins | sample 2277091 | NCBI WGS metagenome assembly SDBS01 (sample SAMN10404972, study PRJNA504765) | marine sediment metagenome | isolation source: marine sediment core GS10_PC15, 163 cmbsf | place: Arctic Ocean: Southern Knipovich Ridge | collected 2010 | reverse complement strand
CGGTAACAAGTCACGTGCAGACAAGCCGGCCCAGAAGTTGAAGCGTGAAGAGCGTATCAAGAAACAGCTGGTCGCTCTCATCAGCGAGCTGGAAGAGGCCGGTATCGATCTCGATGCGATCTCGCTCGACGATTAGCATCGCCGAAACGGTTGGCTCGTCGCCTTCGGGCGTCGAGTCAGTCGTCCGGGCGGGATGATCTCCGCTCGCTGATGAGGCAGATCCCTCAAGGCTAAGGAGGCCTGACATGAGCAAGAAGAAGAAAAAGAAGCAAAACGACGGAAGGGAAAAGCGGAAGGAGAAGAAGGCTGTCGAGAAGAAACTCCAGAAGGCGAAAGATCATTGTTATGTCTGGAGTCTGATTCAGAGACAGTATCCGCACGATATCCACAAAGTGAACAAGGAGATCGAGCGTCTCATCAAGAAGCGGAACAAGTTGCAGTACGACCTGGACCGCGCTCCGGAGCAGCACGAAAAGGCCAAGAGACTACATGAGCGAGCGCTTTCACTGTTCAAGGCCGAAGTCGCCGAACCGAAGATTGCTAAGATGCTTCGGATGAAGGCAGAACTACTCAGGCTGAACAGTGAGTTGGAAGATACGGAACTGACGCAAGAGCAGATGGATCTGCTCAAGAAGGCTGGAGATGCCAGCATCGAACTTTAGGACAAGAGGCTAAGGAGGCCTGAAGATGAAGACTATGAAAACAAACGGAAAGATGTTTCCACTTCTAGAGCCGTTGTCTCGGGCGACTGCGAGTCAGCTCAAGCCAGTCAAGCTCTATGAAAACGATTACCTTGAGGTCGACCTGGACAAGGAAGGTCGACGGTTCGTTGTAGAGGCAGTCGGCTACGAAGTCAATCCGGAATACCTGTTTCTCGAGAAGACCGCTGAGTATCCGTCTTCGAACGCGATGTGGAAATGGGTTCAGCGAATTCCAGAGCATCATGCGCCAAAGCATTATCCAAGTGGAAAGTGGATCCTAGGCGGAACTGACTTCTCGGCTCTGGTCATGTCTCATCAATGGCCTGAAGGCCGAATAGTCTGGCTGAGTGAGGATGCCAAGACGCTCTATCGGTACTTGCTTTCTCGCTTCATGGTACAAACGAAAAACTCGATTATCGCGGCTGGATTCAAAGTGAACAAGGAAGTCCCGGAGATGCCGAAGGACTTCGTAGATCATTCGGATCCGGATCTTCAGTTGACTGATTACCAGAAGGTCGGTCTAGTGATGTCTCTTGGGAACGAGTCGTTCGCTTTGTTCATGCAACAGGGAACCGGAAAGACTCCGCTTTCAATTGCGCGTATATGCTTGGAAGCTACTCGCACTCGGCGGGGAAAACTTGGGAAGCCGAGGATGATGCGAACTCTGATCATCTGCCCGAGACAGGCGAGAGCGAACTGGCAGAATGAGATCGAACGGTTCACTGTCGTGCCGGCAAAGATCACAGTCGTTCGTGGCGGAATGTATCGCCGGATCAAGGCGATCGTCGATGCGATCCGAGAAGAAAGCGATTGCGCTTTCGGTGCTTGCATCATGTCCTACGAGTCCGTCGAGAATACTTGGGAAGCCGTCGGTCGGGTTCCGTGGGATCTGGTTATCCTGGACGAGTCCCATTACATTAAGAACCAGGGAACGAAACGATTCCAGGCCGCGAAGAAGTTGAGGGACATCTGCTATCGGCGCATGATCTTGACCGGAACGCCGATTACGAATACGCCGATGGATCTCTGGTCTCAGTTCGAGTTCCTGGACGACGGACTCAGTGGCTTCCAGTCGTTTAAGAACTATCGTCGCTTCTATGGCAAGTACGAGAAGCCGAAAGGCCAGAGCGTTGAAAGGCTGACCGGCCTGAAGAACATCCCGCTGATGCAAGAGCGTCTTGCTCGGCTGTCGTTTTCGATCACGAAGAAGGAAGCCAATCTGGGCTTGCCAGATAAGACCTACGATCTGTACGAAGTCCAGATGACGAGGAAGCAAGCTGAAGCCTACAAGACCTTGCAGACTCAGCTCGCCTACGAATTGGAACAGGATATGGCGTCTGAGGATAAGACGCTGACGGCGGATCACATCCTGACCAGACTGCTCAGGTTGGCCCAGATCACTTCGGGCCATATTAAATGGGACGACGAACTGAGCGAAGACGGTGACATACTGAAACGTGGATCAGTCGACCAGATCAATGAAGACAACGAGAATCCTAAGGTCGAAGCCACGATCGACATGATAAAAGAAGACGCAGACGCAGACCCGAATTGCAAGATGATTATCTGGGCTTGTTTCATTGAGGACATCCGGATCCTAACGAAAAGACTGCACGAGGAAGGAATCGGGTTCGTGGCGTATCATAAGGTCGCGCATAAATCCAGTCGGGTCAAAGACGCGGAGATCGCGGCTGACGTTTTCAACAAGGACAAGGACTGCAAGGTTCTCGTTGCCAATCCTGCAAGTGCAGCAGAGGCGCTGAACCTTCTGGGCTACGACTGGCAGAATCCAGACGGCTACGAAACGTATTGTGGACACGAAGTCTTCTTCAGCCAGAACTGGTCTGCGGTCCAACGGTCTCAGGCCGAGGATAGAGCACATCGTCGCGGGACGCGGATGACCGTACGGATCACCGACCTGATGGTGGTCGGCACGATTGACGAAGAGATCCGCATGAGAGTTGTCCTCAAGCGGAAGATGGCGATGGCAATCCAAGATGTCCGTGGCATTATGGAGCGAGTGCTTCATACGGATATCGAAGAATAGGAACAGGCTAAGGAGGCCGCAACTATGAAGATCACAGTATCTCCAAAGATGGCGCTCGCTATGCGCCCAAAGAAGGTGAAAGAGTTCAAAGGAAAGAAGCCTGTTCAATGGGCTCAGGTCAAGGAGAATGGTTACTTCGTTTCGATCATGGTCGATCGCAGAAAGAAGCGGTGGGCTATCGGCAAGAAGGAAGACTACTGGCCGGAACTATCTGAGAATCCAACTATCGGTCCACTGTTCCGATCAGTACCTCCGAACACTGTCATAGACGGTGAGCTCTTCTTGCCTGGAGGCCGAGCGACTCAGGTCATCACGGCGATTAAGAAGCGCGATCCGGCCCTGACGTTCAAAGCATTCGCCGTCCCTGTCCTTCGGGCCGTGGATTATAGGACAATGTACTTCGATGAAGCGATGGGTCTTCTGGAAGCTAATGGCTTCAAGGTTCCTGAATGGGAAGAGATCAGTCTTTGGGAAGACGACCTGATTGATTTCTACCTGGAACGTGCAGTGGAACAAGAGATCGAAGGCTTCGTCTTGAAGAACGCTCACTACAGCGAATGGTATAAGGTGAAGCCAGATAAGACCGTCGATCTGGTAATCACTGGAGTTAAGTGGAGTGACTCCACGAACTGGATGGGATACGTCGGAGCTATCCTTTGCTCGGCGTATGACAAGGACGGAGAACTTGTGGAAGTCTGCTCAACAAGCGGCATGACGATGGATGTCCGTGAAGATATAACGGACATGGAAGAAGCCGGAGAACTGGTGGGGAAGGTCGTGGAAGTAAAGTATCAAGAAGTGGAATCGCATGGTCGCTTGCAGTTCCCACGATTCCAACGGTTCCGCGACGACAAGCCGGCCGAGGACTGCAAACTGGAGCAACTCCGATGAGCCTCGTAATCAATAGAAAGCACGGCGAGCGAGTCTTCATCTTTGATGGAGACGGTAACTTGGCTGGTATCATACGAAATGAAGGAGCGACTACGCTCCACATGAACCTCCCGAAGTCCTATCAGATTGTACGGGAGGAGCTCTTGAACGAACATCAGAAGGAAGCTGTAAGGAGATCAGAAGTATGGGAAGGCGAGACTATGAAGTTGGGTCGTCCGAGTTAGCGAACTTCTATAAGTGGATCGACGACCGGCACTGGATTTGGATCCTTCGTGCTCAGGGTGAACTAAGACCCTGGACGGAGGATCCAATATTCCTGGACTACAAATTCACTAACGCTTTCCGGCAGCTAGACAAAGGGACTGTCGCGCTTCGGTCGATGCTGGCCCCGCATATAGAAAGACTAGAGGAGCTGTATCGCAGGAAGGAGCTTGAGACCAGAGAGGAAGAAGCTCTGATCCTATGGAACGTCATCTGGTATCGTCTCTGGAACTTGCAGGTTCACGCTGAGGATCTAGGATTCTGTAGGTTCGAAGACCTCGTTCCCTACATGAAGGCAAAAGCTGCACGGGAAGAAAAGATATTCACGTCTGCTCACATGACGACCGGAGTTGCAGGAGAAGCGAAGGTAGTTACTTATCTCCGTGCGGCCGAAGAAGCCTGGGACGATCGGTTCGAGATCCTAGAAGATTGTATCTGGCAACCGGACAAGAGTATGAAGATGGTTTTCAAGAGACTGCTTGACTTATACATGGTCGGGAAGTTCGTGTCGTATGAAATGGTTTGCGATTTGCGCTTCACTCCTTTACTCAGAGACGCTCCGGATATCAATACGTGGGCGAACGTTGGACCAGGAGCGAAGCGTGGAATGGAGCGCCTCGGTCTCGAACCTACACTCGAGACGATGTTATGGCTTCTGTACAAGGATCAGTCCTGGAAACATCTCCCGGAGCATGTCTTGCAGTCCAATGCGGAATGGGCAGAGGAACATGGAGAGACAATGCACTGGCCTCCTTTCGAGTTGAGGGAGATCGAGCATAGTCTTTGCGAGTTCGACAAGTACGAGCGAGTTCGTTTAGAACAAGGACATCCTAGACAAAAGTACAACGGGAGATCAGAATGAGGGTTTACATCGCGGCGTCATTTGATTCTCAGGTGTCTTCGAGAATCCTGGCTGACGCTATTGACGAAGAGGGTCACGAGATCGTCTCTACTTGGATCCATCAAACAGTTGAGAACTCCAACGAAGACCCTGAGAATGCTGGGAAATTCGCCATGAGGGATTTCCACGAACTTCGAGCGGCCGATGCGGTGGTCGTTGCAACGGACATCCCTAGTTCCGGTGGCGGTCTGCATGTCGAGACAGGTCTGGCTCTTGCCTGGAACAAATTGGTGATCCTCTACGGTCCGCGTACGAATGTCTTTCATTGGCTCCCAGAAGTTACGAAGGCTCCTAGCATTCAGGCCATTGTAGACATACTGGCGACAAGGTTCACGCGCCTTGCCAAAACCCCGGATGGGCGCAAGAGGAATACCAATTCAGTATAGGTTCAGGCCCGTAGGCTTCGGCCTGGGCGTCCGCAGCGAGGTGATTCATGGTACAGGTCCGGTTTCGCTACAAGTCAACGCCAGCCGAGCGTATACTTGACGCGCAGCGATCCGACGGCCAATACGCCACCGGACGCGCCCGTACCGGCCTGTTCCCATACCTGTTCAGTATAGAAGCAGGGAAAACCAGGACCGGCAAGATACCGGCCGAAACGTGCGAAAACGATCGGACTTTCTAGGAAAGGAAAAGAAAATGAAGACCGCGAAAATCGCAATCGTCTCGTTTCCGCTCAACGATGTTGGAGGCATTGATTCGTGGTGTATCAACATCATCACCGGATTTCGTAGACTGGGTCACACAGTGCAGTTATATCACGCGACACCGAAAACTCGCTACAAATGCGACCCGGAGAAACCGTATCAGACAAAACGATATACGGTCCTTCCGGGTCTGCACTTGGGATACCGAGACGAACTGCTCGATGACAACATCGAAGCCCTGAATCAGTACGACCTTGTCATCTTCCTGCATCCGGCTCCTCACCCTACGTCTGAGAACATGAACTACCCAGACATCTACAATTGGAAGGAACTGTACAAGAGGGTTCATTGCCGGAAGCTGATGATCTTCCACGATGCGCTCTGGGAGAAGACCAACGACTGGATCGACGGCGTCGCTGACCACGTGGACGGCGTCATGGCCGCTCAGCATCACTTCATGCCGGCGGTCGAACGGTACCTGAAGGAGACCGAGAAGTCTTTGATCTCGTGGTGGGAATACTTTCCTCTCGACGTTCCTCCACGCAAGGACTATAAAGATTACGACAATGGATACGGGATTGTCGCGACTCAGTGGCTTGCGTGGAAGAACCATCGGAAGTTCCTACCGATGCTGGCAGACGTCAAGCCTAGAATTCACTTCTTCGGTGCAGGGATCGAATATCATTATGCTGTTCGCGATGGAGACTTCCAGAAGTATGGCGTCCTTGACGCAACGAAGGCGAGCATCAATGAAGAGACAACGTATCGACATGTCTATTGGGGATTCGTTCCGTATGCGGAAGTCCTTAATCGAATGTCGACCGCGTCCTTCAGCATCGATCTGTCGACTCGTGGCTACACGAACATGACACATTGGGAACCATTGCTATACGGAACCGTCTCGATGATGTCGCAGGAAGTTTTCGATGATGAGTTCAACGAAATCCCAAGGGAATGCACGTGGGTCTACGAGTTCGATAAGCTCCCTCAGGAAATCGAGATGCTCATGGGGCTGAAGGGAATGAGGAAGGACATAGCGAAGAACGGTTACGACTTCGTCAAAGATACCTGCGACTGCGAGAAGGTTGCAGAACGCATCCTGGAGAACATGCTATGACCGATGCTGTCGACGTGATTCATAACAACATCAGGTTGTTCTCGTCCATAGGGATCGAGACCGCGTCCACTTGTAACAGATCGTGTGTCTTCTGCCCAGTCAGTGAGCACAAACGCAACGACGAACTCATGTCTTGGGATATGATAAAGAAGATTGTCCAGGATCTGGTCGACCTGAACTACAAGAAACGAGTTGAGCTCTACATATACAATGAGCCGACTCGAGACAAACGTCTGCACGAAATCATTGCATACGTCCGTCTCCGGTTGCCTCGTGCTTGCATTATGATCAACACGAACGGTGACTACTTCAAAGACAGAGAAGCTATCTGGTCCTACTTTGCATCCGGTCTCAACCAGATGCAGATTAATATCTATTGCGCTGCCGATGGAAAGCAGACTGACCCGGAGAAGTTAAAGAAGGCTCATGCGGTAGCACGAAATCGATTTCATCTGTTACAAACTTGGCTCGACGAACTTTCTGTTGAACAAGACGTTTCGCTCTATCAATACTTGCCGTCGTTTCGTCAGGCCGCTCAAGTCATCCGTAAGTTCGGAGACTACGCAGACGGGATACATCACATCTCGAATCGTAGCGGGAACGCAAGCTATCTGCCGCTCCTTGAGGAGCCTCTCGAGAAAGGATGCACGAAGCCCTTCCGTTTCCTAAATATAAATTGGCAGGGTGACTCGATGATCTGCTGCAATGATTTCCATTGCGAAACGAATGCCATGAATGTCAAAGAGAGTACGCTTGAGGAGATATGGAACTGTTCTGAGTATCATATCTATCGCCTCAAGCTTCAGAACAAGGATAGGAACATGTTCCTGTGTAAGGGTTGCGACTTTGACGGCGGTCCATATCAGCATAACATTCAACATGTGACATTCGGTGAAGTCCATGATGAACGGTATCTTAAGACAGACTGGACAAAGCGAGATACCATGTTCGGGCGTACACCAACGACACAAGGAAAAGAACATGCCATTTAACCAACGAACGATTCACTTCTTCGGCCTCAAGCGAACTGGTCAACATGCGCTGATCGAGTGGATCGCAAATCATTTTGAAGGTCTTGTCGGCTTGACGAATAACGTGCAGACTATTCCGGTCAAGACGTTCAAGGTGACGCATTACTTCAACGTCGATGATCCAGTCGCCATCGAGAAGATGCGAGCTCAGGAGCACTACGGAGCAGAGATCGATAAGGAACTGCTCTTCATTACGTACGAGGACTTCTATCGCAAGGTGAATAACCTTCTGGAAGCCAAAGAGCAGATCGAGATGACCGACCGGACAGGTATCACCGGTGAACATGGCGTCGTTCAGTACGTGGTCTGCATCAGGGACTTCTACAATAACATGGCGAGCCGTATGAAGATGACGCGGTCCAGACTACCGACGACCGTCGCTCCTCATGGCTATAGTCAAAACGCCCAGGAGTATTGGAAGCGATTGGCGAGAGAGTTCGGCAGGAAGGATTTCATCTGGATGAACTTTAATGCGTGGATGGAACATCCTGTCTATCGAAGAGCTTTGGAACGTGAGCTAGGACTGGATACGAAGCTCGCCGATAGGGCGGATAGCCATGCTAAATCGACGGTGGCTCACAAGACCTACGGTGGTCATGGGTCGTCGTTCGATAAGTTCAAGCAGACGCGTCAGCAGAATGCGCGTTACCTTGAGATGCTTGACGACCCTGAGTACCGTGACAAGGTCCTATCTGACAACGATGCTAGGGAACTCAACATGCTCCTCTTCGGATGGACGTTGAGTCCTCAAGGAGCGATCATCGATGAAAGACTACGAACTGCTAAGGCAGATAAAGGCGGGTGACAAACTACTCTTCCGGCACCGAGATAGTTGCTACGTCCTGAGGAGCGAGGACTGCCAGATTGAACAGCAGATTCCGCATTGGACGGCGGAGTCGTTGCGTGACAAACGAAAGATAGAGATCGGCGTAAGCGGTGTCTACTACACTTCATATCGACTGAGGAGCCAGGGATGCGAGTAAGAAAAAGAACAGGCGAGATCATCCAGTGGGATGAACGGAAGATCGTTAGGGCTATGCTCGGCGCGTTTCAAGAGGTGAACTCCGAAGTGATACCCGACGTGACACCGATTGTGAATGCCATATCCAAGGCTGTTCATAATGCTTCCGATGAAACCGGAAGGGATCTCATTGAGATTGAAGACGTGCAGACTATCGTTGAAGAATCGTTGATGATAGCCGGTCATCTGAAAACTGCAAAAGCCTATGTCATCTTCAGGCATGAGCGCGCAAAGCAACGACAGGAAGGAAAGCAAGCTGACTCGAATGCGATTGCAGACTACATACACCTGTCCAAGTACGCGCGTCACCGTGAGGACCTGGGTCGGCGTGAGGTCTACTCTGAAACAGTGGATCGCGTCTTGTCGATGCATAAAAATAAATACTGGCCGAAGGGTAAACAGGTCATAGAGACAATGGAAGAGGCGTTCAAGTTTGTCTACGATAAACAGGTACTCCCGTCCATGCGGTCGATGCAGTTCGCCGGACCCGCATTGGAGCAGCATAATGCGCGAATGTATAACTGCGCGTTCACGCTCGTGGACCGGCCTCGCGTCTTCCAGGAGACCTTCTATCTATTGCTCTGCGGATGCGGAGTCGGCTTCAGTGTTCAGTGGTGTCATGTGGAAAAGCTACCGACGCTCGCGCGGATCAACAAGAAGAAGGTCCATCACTTCACCGTCCCGGATACGATTGAAGGTTGGGCCGACGCAGTCGGTGCGCTATTCAAGGGTCACTTGGAAGGGTACTACGTTGAGTTCAACTACTCGTTTATCCGGCCTGAAGGTACGCCACTGAAGACAAGCGGTGGTCTTGCTCCTGGGCACGTACCCTTGAAAGAGACACTGGTCAACGTCCGGGGCATCTTGGACAAGGCTCAGGGCCGACAGCTCAGGCCGATCGAATGCCACGACATCTTCTGTCATATTGCAGAGGGAGTACTGGCTGGAGGCATTCGGCGCTCTAGTCTCATCTCACTGTTCAGTCCCGAAGACACGGAGATGATGTACTGCAAGGCGTCAGGTAACTTCGACCCGATGACCGGCACTATGTACGGTATTACCGGCAGCTCATGCTCGGGAGCCACCCTGATTACCATAGACCCTACAACAGGAGCAGGTACGGTCGCAGGGCCAATAGTGGGTACTGGCTTTGATGGTACATTGACCCAAAGGTGCGAAGGCGGTTCCGATTCTCTCGTCTTTACTTCAGACGGGAGATTGTTCGCTGGCGGGTGGAACGGGGGCACGAGTATAGAAGGAAAGCTAATGAAGATCGACAAGAATACGGCCACGGTTTTGGCACTTAATCCTACCCAAATCGGCGCACACTTGGCCGGACTTGATTTCGATCCGACAGGGACGCTTTCGGCCTCGCGAGGCGCTAATGGTCCGGGCCAGATACATTCTCTTAATCCGTCTACGGGTGAATTCTTGTCGACGCTGATTCTCAGCGACCCAGCAAGGGTTTCGGACCTAGCCTTTGCCCCTGATGGAACTTTGTTCGCCTCACTCCCAAACGAGAACCAATTGGCGACTATCGACACTATCACAGGAGTTATTACCAGAATCGGTAACTTCGGAGAGGATGTAAGCCGAATGTCAGGTCTAACAATCCAATTCGCACCTGCAGACAACGACTTTGACGAAGATGGGGTACTGAATGCAGAAGACAACTGCCCGCAAACGCCGAACTCGGATCAGCAGGATAGCAACTTCGACGGAATCGGCGATGCATGTCAAGATACGACTGCCCTTGACACGACGGGATTTCTGCATGCCAACCGCGATGGAACTAGCGACACCGAAGCCACCCCACCTATAGATGGTGAGCCTCCTCTGGACAATCAGCTCGGTCGAATTATCGAGTTTCAGATCAATGAGCTAGGTTTGTCCGTCGACGAGGGCAGCGCGCTCTTGGACACCCTAATAGATAGCCAGGTTCAGCTAGGCC
>SDBS01007520.1_pt1 | contig 10568 bp, 9 predicted proteins | sample 2277091 | NCBI WGS metagenome assembly SDBS01 (sample SAMN10404972, study PRJNA504765) | marine sediment metagenome | isolation source: marine sediment core GS10_PC15, 163 cmbsf | place: Arctic Ocean: Southern Knipovich Ridge | collected 2010 | reverse complement strand
GGATAAATACTACATGCTGTTCTTTGCTACCAATTGTGGTTTTGGCGGGCAGTAGCGTTGGCATTTTTCTAGCTCAAAAGAATTGCGAAGGATGAGTTTGGGCAAGTAAGAAAAATTCATTGTCGAGTTGGAAAGGGACTAGATCCACCTGTTTTTGGAGGAGTGTCAAGCAAACGCGAACAAAAAATTAAATTAGTTGATAAATTTTGAAAAGAAGGAGTATTTTGAACGCGCCAAAATTAATTTTGGAGGCAATGATGGGCGTATCCAGTGTTAGGGCCCCCTTTCTCCCTAGGGAAGTTGATTGGGAAAGTTTCACTTCAAATAAATACTTTTATGTAAAATTACTATGCTGTTGCCACTCGAGTTATAGTTGCTCAACTGGAGAAGATTTAGACGAGAACGAGAGGCCTTTCTTTGATCGACCTAGGCTCAGCAATACATGTACATGGTTGTCTGGTGGGCTTACTTTGTTAGGGCTCGCTTCTTTGGTCGGAGCGTCAATCTCCGAGCCATTACCTTGCGATAATCTTGACTATCAATATTTTGCGGTGCTAGTGTCGTTTTGTGCGATGCGGTTTTTTTGTAGTTGCACCATGAGTGCAGCGCAAGGTTTGGGGTTTGAACAGAGGCTTTCAAATCGACGTCATTTTGCAACGTGTTTTGAGTTCATTAATTTGACGCTATTTTCGTCAGCAATGATAACTTATAGGATACGGTGTCATGAGGAGTAATTGATGAATGAGTTGAATGTTCGATCTCCTTTAATATCATCCAACTTTGATATCGAAGATGCTGTCGGACCATGCTGTTCTTGTACCGTAATTAGCCACAAAATCATCACTCCACGCGACTGGTGCTTCAAAAGTGGTGGAGATTGGGGAGGTTGTACTATATTGGTTCATGGTTTTTGGTTTACGCTGGCAGTCGTAGATCTTTTTTTGACAATTAAAAAAGCAGACGCAATCGTTGATAGATGGATACTATCTGGGATAGGGGTATCTGTGTGTGCAGTTGGTTTCTTTTGTAATCTTGGAAGGAGCGTGGCGCAGTGGTCCGGTTTTGATAAAAGATCTATGTTTCAGCACGCGGTAACGTGTAGCTGGGGAGTTTCAACGGCTCTGTTTGTATCGGCTATGATCACGCGGGCAACACTAGAATGAGTGAGATATCTCGCTTAATACCATCCAACTTTGATGTCGAAGATGCTGTTGGACCATGCTGTTCTTGTACTGTAGTTTGCCACACAATCATCACTCCAAGAGACTGGTTCCCTCAAAATGGCGGGTATTGCAGGTTTTGGACTGGTTTGATTCATGGTGGGATGTTTTTTTTCGCAGCCACGCATCTTATCACGACAATTTTAGAGCTAGAATCTGTCCGTGATGAATGGGTGATATCTGGGATAGGGGTATCTCTGTGTACCGTTGGTTTCTTTTGTAATCTTGCAAGGAGCGTGGCGCAGTGTTCTGGTTTTGATAAGAAAACATCTAGGTTTCAACACGCAGTAACGTGTAGTTGGGGAGTTTCAACGGCTCTGTTTGTATCGGCTATGATCACACGGCGGGTACTAGAATGAATGAAATATCTCCTTAAAGTTAGAGGGATCTATTTTCTTTGAAAAAATATAGCGTGGTATCGCCAAAGTTGCGCTCATCGATTTGTTTGAGGGCGGTTGTTTCAACGGTGGTGTGTTTGCTTTGCTCGAGAAGGATAAGGCCATCCGGTGCGAGGATGGGGGGCAGGAGATCGAGCAGATATAAGATGTCGAGATCGTAGGGTGGATCGATGTAAATGAGGTCGAAGAGGTTTTTTTTCTTTGCGAGGAGTTTGAGAGCGGCTTTCGCATCCATCTGGAGAACAGTGGCAGTTATATTGAGAGAAGAAAGGTTATCTCGAATACAGTGGAAAGCAGCTCGGTTATGTTCCACGAAGGTGGCACTAGAGGCACCGCGAGAGAGTGCTTCAAGTCCCATTGAGCCGCTACCTGCAAAAAGGTCGAGAAAGCGGGCTTCTTCTATTTGGTTTTGCAGAATATTGAAGATGGTTGCGCGCATCTTGCTCGAGGTGGGACGCGTTTTCGAGCCTTTGGGAGTTTTGATAGGGCGGTTTTTGTATCGTCCGGCTAGGATTTTCATTGGTCAGTGGCAATGACGCCGCGATAAGGGGCGACGATCTGCTTGGCTTCCTTCAAGTGGGTGTTCTTCCCATTTTTTAGGAAATGATCATAACAGATTTTGGATTGGGTGTTAGCCCAAAGTTTTTCGAGGGATCTGCCTGTTCTTGTGGCATTTCTGAGGGAAATCTGTTTGCGGATGTTGAGCCATTTGTCATGGTTACGCCCTTGGATGAAAAGGGTGAGGTCGCAGAGTTCATCGATGGTTCCAACGACGGTATAGGGTTGCTGGGCAAACATGGGAGGGAGCTGTTGTTGATTGCGCGGGTAAAGAGTTACTTTGGCTCCTGAATCGCTTGGAGAGATGTCGATGGAGATGTTTTTGACGATGGGGTTATGGAGGTCTTTCACGAGGCGGACGAGTTTTCGTGGAAAACCGGCATTGGTGTCGGAATAGAGCATTTTTCCAGCGGTGGAGTAGCTGAGGAGATCGAGGAGGACGAGATTATTGCCTTTCCCTGCGGCGGCTGTGTAGAAATTAACAGCCCCATCGTATTTTTTTGCCCATTGGGAAAGGGTTTTTTGCTGTTTTTGAGAGCTTAGCAAGGTGTTCCCATCGGTGATTAAGATGACGGAGTGGAGCTCATCAGGGTCAAAATGATCGGGGAGCATTTTCTCTAGGGAGGTGTAAACTTCTGTTGCAGCAAAATGGGTTTTGCCACTTTGATGGTCGAGGTAATCTTCGGCCATTTGGATGGTTTTAGGGGTGACGGGAAGATTGCGATCGGAGAGTTTGACGACGTTTTTGTCAAAGATGTAAATGTTGAAGTGATCTCCTTCGCAAAGGGCTGCGAGTGAACGCTGGACGGCCCGCTTGAAACGACTGAATTTGTGTTTTTCTATAGAGCTGGAGCGATCGATGATGAAATAGAAGTTTTGATGCATGGTCTGGCAATCGGTTTCAAATTCGGGGTGGATGGTGAGCGAGAAGATGTATTTGTTCCCTTCTGGTGCAGGCATCAGGGCGATATCGATATCAATATCTTCTTCCCATTGGAGGGTAGTGGTGATTTCTTCGAGTCCGTAGTAGTCGAGGTCGGGGAGTTGTTGCTCTGCAAGGCTCCGTTTGATCCACTGGCTACGCAAATAATCCACGGAGTTGGGGAGAATGAGATTGGGGGTAGTGCTCTCATCTAGTCGATTGAACATTTTATCTTCACTCATTTCTTCGGTGACTTCGGCTCTTGGGGTTTTGAGCTTTTGTAGTGAAGAGACGAAGTGGGGATCGAGTCCCTCGGAGCGGTGAGTGGGAAGGGCCGATGGACAAAATTGCTGATCGGTCATGGTTAAATCATCTTCGATGATTTGTGCGGCCCCAGGAGTTTCGCAGCTATTGCGCGAATCCGAAAAATCGATGCTGGCATATTTTTCACTCTTATAGGTGAAAGGATCTTCTTCGAGTTCGTCGTCGAGGGCAAACTCATGAAGAGAGGCTTCAAACTCGGGGTCAAAGAGTGGAGGCATGTTGGTAGCAAAGTCGTTTTCTTTTGATTGCATTTGAGCAAGGTCATCTTTGCTCATTTTTCCAGAGGAAGCGAAAAGCTGTTTGGGGGGGAGAGATTTGCCTATTTGAATGATTTCTTCGTCGTCTAGGGGAGGGGCTTTGGCAAGGTCGATATGGGTATTTTCCTTGGGGGTGAGGGCGACTATGGTATTGAGCGATTCTTCGAGGGCTTTTTCCATCCGCTGAACGAGAGCTTCGGCATCATCTTGGTGGAGGATTGTCGGCGATGGGGCAGGTCCTACCAGAGCCATTTTGTCAGTACTTGCAAACTGAAAGGGATGGCTATAGATAAACCAAACAGCTCCGATATGCAGGGCAACCGAAACAATGAGGCAAGAGATCAATAACGATTTCCGAATGTTTCCAAACTTCATAGCTGTTTCGCGATTTCCACCTTAGCTCTTTTGACACGTTCAAATAAGTACGGTTGCAAGTAGGTCTCATTTTGAAGGAGCTCGTCGAGGATATTCATCGATTGCTCTTCCAAAGAAAGGGCTTTGTCTATTTTCTTTTCAGTGCGTGCTTCGGTAGCCTGGCACTTGAGCATTTGCGCATCGAGATAGTTCATATATGCACCAAATATAGCATCTTTTTCAGGGAGTTCTTGTCTGAGGTGATTGTATTCTTCTGCAATGGGGTCTTCGGCTGTGTGAAAATCTTCCTGCATCCGTTTGTAGAAAAAGAAGGCGTTTTTAGCATAGCTCTCAGGGTCAGAGAGATTGCTGCGAATTTCAGCATATTGAAGGGCGGCTTCTAGATGAATGGGCTCCGCAGAGAGTTTTTTCTGGATTTGAAGGTCTTTGAGTGTGTGCAAGATCGAAATCATCTCAGGGCTGTCGCTTGTTCTTTGATCTCTTTTGAGTCCACGGTATTCGAGTTTTGCCAAGTGTAGCTGCGCGCTGCTCGTCACCATAGTAGCGTTCCGGTCGCTGGATTTGATGAGATGGCGATAGGAATTCAATGCATTTTGGATTTGATTGTGGGCTTCGTAGGCTTTTGCTAGCTCGAGAATCGAGCGTTTTTTGAGTTTCCAGGGAAGTTGTGTGTTTTCTTCTTGTTTGTGGACGAGCATTTCTAGAAGAATGATTTGGTCTTTTTTCCGTCCCGCTCGCTCGAGCAAGTGAGCGTATTTGAGTACTTCGCTCTCAAGATAGAGCGAATCGGAAGTGATGTTGAGGGTTTCTTTGCCCTCATCGATTCCGAGAAGGTTTTTATAGAGTAAGCAGGCTTTGTCAAAATCTTCAGAGCTATTTGTTTTTGCCTTTTGATAGTAGTGATTGGCAAGCCATAGGTAATTGTCGAGTTTGATGGAGCGTTCTTTCCACGCATTAGAGGCAAAGAGATGTTCAGCTGCGGCATTGTAAAAATACTCCTTATTTCCCTCATCTTCTGAAGCAAGGCTCTTCGAGAGATAGGCGTTGTAGAGCTCTAGATGGAGGAGATCCACTTCGGGGAGTTGTGTGCTGTAAGACAGAGCTGTTTCGGCATGTTGGATGAATGAAGAGAGGTCACTGTGGAGTTTTTGCATGCTAATGGCCATTAAAAGATGGGCTTCTGCCAAAAACCCTGGATCCACATTATCCGCGATGTATTGCGAGAGCATCGGGACCACTTCTTCGTAACGCTCAAGTTCACAGAGGCACTTCATCATCACAAGGGCATATTGTTGTTTTTCTTTGTCGGTCAAGATGTGATTTTGCTCGAGAGCACGTGAGAGGATAGAAACGAAGGTTTCCTTGGAGGTTTCGGAATTGATTTGGCTGGGGTTTTTGATCTCTTCAATGCAGCAATTCAATAGGTGGCGCCATGCGGCATTTTTTCGCTTGCTCTGAGGATATTCGTCGAGGAATGCCAGGAACATCTCGCGCGCTTCGATCCATTTATCGGCTTGGGACAGAAGGAGTGCATAGTCATATCTAACAGCTTCTGCATCTTCATATCCGGGATAGTCTGTGGAGAGCGTTTTGAGATCGGAGAGTGCTTGATTGAAATTGCCATTTTCACGACACATTTGTGAGTGAATCATCAACACTTTGGGCACTTCTGCATCTTTAGGAAAGGCGCTTTTGTAAGAAAAAAGTGTCCGCTCCAATAGGGCAATATCTTTGAGATAGCGGGAGCAATTGATGAGAAGTAAAAATGTGGTTTTGAGTTCTTTTGAGCGGCCTTTTGTCGCGATGATGAAGTTTTCAAGAGGCATGACGGCCTGTTGATAATCTCCGAGGGAGTAGAGACAACGTCCTTCATAGAAATTGAGTAGGGGCACTTTTTGGTCGGGCATGAGGGCGATCACATTTTGATGATAGGCCAAGAAGCCCTCATAATCTTCGGTTTGATATAGCAAGATCAACCGGTTGAAGGCGGCAAGTTTAGAGCGCTTGCCTCCCATTTCGTGTACTTTGAAAAAAGTCTGAATCGCTTCTTTTTTATTTTCTTTAATCTGCAAAATCGCCGCTTGAAATAAGAAGCGCTCTCGGTGTTCGGGATATTTTTGAGCGAGATTCAAGTAGAGAGAAGCAGCTCGGTCATCTTCGCGCAGTAGTCGATGAATTTCAGCAAGAGGAAAAAGGACTCTTTCGCTGTACTTACTTTGCGTCAAAACTTTGTAATGGGGTTTGGCCATTTTCAAATAGTGGACTTTTTGATCCATGTCGGGGCATTTGAGCGCTTGGCGAAAGCAGCTTTCCGCGAGAAGATAGCGCACTTTTGTTTCTAAGGGGCTATTAGTTCCCCGTCTCTCTTTTAGGAATTTTTCGCTGTCATCGATTACAGAAATAAACTCGCGCATTTCAAATTGCGCTTGCAAGTTGTTGAAAAACGTTTTTTCGCGGATTTCGGGATTGCCAATCAAATCATAGGTAGCGAGTGCTTGCCTAAAATTGCGATCTTGGAAATAGAGATCGCCAAGCATTGCATTGAGATGATCGTAAAGTGCAGTGTCGGGATTTTTTTCTAAAAAATCGATAATTTGTCTTTTTACGGTCGTGTAATCGCCATCTTTCCAATATTCTGTAATTCTACGTAGCATTAATGCTTCTTTGGGACTTGCGCTTGTGTTATTTGACAAGCCGCAAGTGGACAGAGAAATCGCTCCGAGAAGTGCATATAGGGCCATTTTCCGTGCTTCGAAAAATCGCTTCATCATCTCCTGCCTCCAATGAAAATCCTTTTTTGTCATTATACAAAGCCTTATTTTTAAAGCTAGGCTCGACTTTGCAACTTTTTTGGTTTGCAGATTCTCAGAAGATGCTGGCAAAAAAGTTGCAAAGTCGAGCTAGGGATTTACAAGTGTTTTCAAATCGATATAATATTAGGTAACTGGAGGTTCGAAATGGGTATTCAACTCATGTTTTTTTGTGCACTGTGCATCGCAATTTCTAACTTGTGCATGCGTCGGAGTATTGATGCAGGAGGAACGAGTAAAGCGTATTTGATGGTGCAGTTGACGCTATCGTTTTTGATCATGCTTTTACTCAATCCTGTGCGCACAGGAAACTATACTTGGGATACTTCGATGGCCCTTTTTGGATTGGCAGGGGGGATTTTGCTCGCATGTGTCATGGGGTTTTTGGGAAAAGCGCTTGAAAATGGTCCTCCAGGGCTTTCTGTGGCATTGCTCAGCTGCTCTTCGGTGATGCCAATATTGATGCTGGTGCTCTTATTCGGAGCCCGCTTTGGTTTTTATTACACTTTGTGGAATGCGCTAGGTTCTGTACTTGTCATTACTGGGATTTGTTGGGCCGGTTGGGACATGAACGAAATCGCAAATCGACGTAAATGGGTCCTTTTTGTGTCGCTCACGTTTTTCTCGCATGTTGCTTACTTAGTCTTTTTGTCATGGCGTGGCTTATTTTTCAGTTTTGCCGGAGAGCCTGGTTTGGGTTTAAATATTACTGCCGAAGGATCAATGACACAGTGGTTCATGCCGATGATTTTTCTATCAGCTGCACTGATTCAAACGTATCTGTTTTTTTCTAAAGAAAAGAGGGCTCCCAAACGGAGCGAAGTTGTTTATGGCGCATTTGGCAGTGTTGCTAATGGCCTTGGAGCTTTTTTGATGATGCGCTCAATCGAGGTTTCCACATCTGTTGAACACGCGATGATTTTTCCGATTTTTTCTGTCACGTTGATTCTTGGCTGCAATCTTTGGGGAAAATTTCTCTACAAGGAAGCGGTTAACTGGAAGGCGAACGCACTTTGTATCGGCGGGATCTTAGTGGGCATGATCGACTGGAAAGTGATTTTCAACTAAGGGCCCTAAGGGCCCCTAAAGGAATATTCTTCGACAGAGTAGGCGTCGTATTGGTTGATGAGCTCTAATGCCTTTTCCTCATTGCTCCCTTGCAACTGATCGTAGATTTTTAGCCCTTTCGCTGTTTCCCCCTTACGGAAGTAGAGCCCTCCCAGGCGGAGCAGAATTTCATCGTTGTGGGGATCCATTTCTAGAATTTTTTCGTATTCGATTTGCTCTTGCTCTGGCTGTTCCAGCTCTTTGTAGAGAGCTGCCCGCTGCGCATGAACCCAGGGGTCTTGGGGAGCATATTCGTCGATAATGTGATACTCTTCTAATGCTCTTTCGAGTGCCATTTCAAATTTTTTGCGCATTTCATCAGATTCATATTCGGGTGGTTTCCAGCAGAGATCTTCGTTTAGGGTGAGTTTTTTTGGGTCTTGGTAGAGTGTTGCAAGAGCGACGTAGTTGCTTGCGAGTGATGCATGTGCTTCGAGATCTGCTGGTTTTTCTTTGATCAAGCGGATGTGTTCTTCAATCGAGCTGAGCAGAAGCATTTCTTTAATTTTTAATAGGTCTTTCCAGCGGGTCCACATGCGGAATTTGTTGACGAGATAGGTGAAGGTTTCTGACATTAAAATCCACCGATTTTCAACATTTTGGATACGCAATTGCGATGTTAATTTGACAATCGCCTCGGTGATGCAGCAGTGATATTCGAGGGTTCCCGGATCAAAGGGAATGCAGCTGCGAACAGTTTCGATATAGATCTCGCGTTGCTGCATGAAGCGCTCAGGGCGCCTTCCCTGCAGGTAAAATAATAGAACGAGATAGGTGAACACGGTGAGGAAAATCCCTGCAAGCCAAAATGCCATGGCTGTTGACTGGAGGAAGTTGGAAAACATGAGTCCGAAAAGAATGAGCTCGATGGTGAGAAAGAATGTGAAAAAGGCATGGAAAAAGACATAGCTACGGGTGATGCGTGAAAAACTGCGAATGAAAGGGGCTGAGAGTTCGTGAATTTTATCTTGAAAGGCCGAGGTGTTGAAAACAACGCAGCTATCACGGGTGGTTGTAGAGTGCATCTAATACCGGTCCTGAATGGTGTCTTTCATCGCATTGATGACTTGATTGGAAACTCCGGCTTGCTCAAGTTCTCTTTCATCATCGGGGGTTAAGAAAAATAGGGTGCGTGTCGCTTGAATTTCAAAAATGATGATAGCATCGGATGCGCCGATCCGGGTCATGTTTTTGATGTCTTGAACGCTGAGTTTTTGGCGGCCTTCAATTCTCTCCAAGGTTTTTGGATAATGGCGATTCAGACGGTTTTTGTCTTCTTTGGTGAGACCCATTTGGGAGGAAGAGGGAATCTTTCCTGCAACAAGGGATTCGGACTGGAGCATGGCGATGTTCGATCTCGATGAACATCCCGCAGCGGTAAGCAAAATTGCGATGGAAAGCCATTTATTCATACTTTTTTTATCCTCAATAAGTGAATAAAATACAATAGAGCTCCTACTAGGCTACAGGTGGCGGTGAAGAGGTAGAGCTTGTGAATATCAATCCCAGCTAAGATGCCTCCAATAATGGGGCCTACGATAGATGCGATTGCGACGATGGACTGGTTCACACCGAGGATACTCCCCTGGATCCATTTTGACACATTGATCGAGATGGTTGCAAGTCCGTTGGTCCAACTCAAAGCTGCGCACAGGGTGATGACGAAGAAATGAATGAGAAAGAGAAACAGTGGCTGATGAGGGATGAGGGTCAAGTAGAGAAAAATACTCAGAAATAACATTCCCATGAAGAAAGTTTTCGAAGGGGATACAATCCTAGAGAGGAGGGGGTTGATCAGAAAGTTTGCCAGAGACCAGGTGATGGCAATCATGATGAAGGCGAATGTGATGACATTAAGAGAAACGCTGTAGTCGGTGAGCAAATACGCAGAGAGAAATTGCATCGAAGTGAACCAGCAGACGATGAAGAAAAAATACGCGAAATAGATGGCGCGAACCTGTTTGGTTGTGATGGCTGTCTTAATATTTTTCAACGCTTTGAAAAACGCGATTTTGTCATGAGGTTTGACAGTGTGGCTCTCTTTGTAAAAGTGGATGATGAGACAGAGGTTAACTGCTGAGAGAAAGCCTGTGAGGAAAAAGGGGATTTCTGGGTGAAAAAAGGCATTTAAATTCGGATTGGAGAGGCTCCCTCCCGCGAATATTGCCAGAACAAATCCTAAACCTCCGAGTGTTCCCACCCATCCAAAGTTGCGTGTCCTTTCCCCCTTCTTTGCTGTGATGTCGGCAATTGCCGCCAAACACAGAGTGAGATTACCTGCAAAAAAACCGGCGAGCACACGACCGATCCACAAGAGGTGAATTTCTTGAAAATGGATCCCAAGACCGGTCATTATGTATCCGATAATTCCTCCGGAAATGGTGACAATGAACATTTTCCGTCTTCCAACGCGATCGGAAAATGCGCCGATAAAGGGTGCTCCAAAAAATTGTGCGAGGGGGAAAGAGGCGATGAGCAGTCCGAGCAAGAGGGTGCGATGGAAAAAGGTGAAATGTGTTCCTAGGAGTTCCAGATGGGGATTTAAAAATAGCGGGGAAAAAATAGGGTAGACAATCGCAAGACCATAATTGTCAATG
>SDBS01007519.1_pt1 | contig 10569 bp, 20 predicted proteins | sample 2277091 | NCBI WGS metagenome assembly SDBS01 (sample SAMN10404972, study PRJNA504765) | marine sediment metagenome | isolation source: marine sediment core GS10_PC15, 163 cmbsf | place: Arctic Ocean: Southern Knipovich Ridge | collected 2010 | reverse complement strand
TTATTCAAATGAAAGATAGCTTGAGGACTGTAAAGATGACTTACGCATTTACTATTACCATAACGCCTGAAAGAGAGAAAGATGGTTGTCTGTATTGTGGCAAGTGCGATACGAAATTGATTGTCGTAATATCTGAAAGCGAGTGGGCTGTTGATAATGAAGCCTTTAAGAGTGGCGAAGAAAAGCCGGATGATTGTCCCGATGAAGTATTTGTGGGTGAAGTTGTCGGTCATTTTTGCACGACTTGCGAAAAATTAACGAGCCTATCTTATAATTATTAACAACAGGGAAATAATATGGATTATACTTCTGACTTTGAGACATTTTGGAAGGCATTTCCCAGGCGATGGAATAAAGATTTAGGATGTTCTGTCAAGAGAAAGAAGTATCCTGCTTTTTTGAAATGGCAGAAATTGAGCAAGGCCATCAAAGCAAAATGCTTATCGAGAGTTCACTTAATCAAGCAGTTTGAAGGTGTACCGAGAGATTGTGTAACCTGGATAAATCAATGGGGTTGGGATGATATGGAATGGGAAGAAATTAAAAAAATGCCGATAGGTTTTCCCAAGGAAATGATTGAAAACTTATTGAAGAAAGTTCCAGATATTGATGTTAATATAAGTAATGAGCGTAATCGGCAAAAGAATAAATTAGGGGTTAGATGAGATTATAGCAAAGCGGAAAGGTAAATGAATACTCTATTTGGAAAACTTGAAGATATTGCAATGGAGCGGTTAAAAACCTTTGAGCCACCAGAGGGCTACTGGGTAGCTTATTCGGGCGGTAAGGATAGCGATGTCATTCTTGACTTAGTTCGGCGCTCAGGCGTGAAGTATGATGCTCACCATAGTCTTACTACTGCTGACCCGCCAGAGATAGTGCGACATATTAGAAAGCAACCTGATGTTGAGATACATCGACCAAAGCGGACAATGTGGGAATTGATTAAATACAATGGTATGCCGCCACGCAGAAATGCTCGATATTGTTGCAAAACCCAAAAGGAATCAGGAGGAACGGGGAGAATTGTTGTGACAGGTATTCGTAGAGCAGAGGGGGCAAACCGTTCAAAACGGAAAATGGTAGAGTCTTGTTATCGAGATGCTACGAAGAGATACCTGAATGTCATTATTGATTGGTCAACTACGGATGTATGGCAATATATCCGAAACCGTAAAATAAAATATTGTTCATTATATGATGAGGGGTTTAAGCGGCTTGGCTGCGTACTGTGTCCAATGATCCGAGACGTAGAACAACAGATGCAACGATGGCCGAAAATATGCCGAGCTTGGGAGCGGGCAATTAAAGCCACTTTCAATCCGCAGAAACAAGGCTTTGAAACAGCCGAAGATTATTGGCAATGGTGGCTTGATAGAGACAGAAAAAGGCTGCCAGACAAAGACGAATTATTATTCAGATTATAGCAAAGCGGAAAGGTAAATGATATGGCTTTCGTATTTGGCGACAGAATAATAATTTGCAAGGGCAGGTTGAAAGGAGAAACAGGAAAGGTTATGGGTGAATCAAATCTTAATATGGAGCATAAAATAATAGTTCATCGCGACAAAGGAAGGGCGGGGCACAGAGTTATGGGTTTTGCCTGCAAGGAATTAGCAAAGCGGAAAGGATAAATGATGAGCAAGAGACGATGGACGTATGAACAACACGCAGCAGCCCATGCGTATTTCCGGAATCTACAACAGGAGAAAACCAAGCGAATCGCAGAGCTTGAAGCTCAACTCGAGCAGCATCGCTGGATACCTGTAACTGAAAGATTACCGGAGAATGTCGCAACTGTATTTATTCTTACCGGCGAAGGTGCGGGTGGTATAGGTTTTTACGGCAAAGATAAAACTGGTTACATTTGGGAAAGGCTTGACCACGCTATCAACCTGAACATTACTCATTGGAAGCTGATAATTGAACCCTGAAAAGATAAATGATATGAGATACAACAAATATGTAAGATGGATCTTGGTAAGGATACCTCGAAAATGGTCAGGGGAATGGTTGCATAACAAAATATTAGATTATTTATACCCCGATGATGCTGAAGTTACTTTCAAGTGAAAGGTGGTAAATAATGAGCAAAGAACTATATCCTTGTCCTCCCTTTCTGCCCTTACAGGCTATATCTCGTCCCCCAGATTGATTCTAAGGCACGATCTCGGCTTTGAGCAAGGGATTATGCCTGTTTCTCAGCAGAAGCTAACGCAATGGTCTCAGAAGTAATTTCGTCATATTTCCAATCTGTAAGTCGGTTGTCAATATAAACAACATTTCTGCCAGCCCAGTAAAATTGTTCTATCTTGTGTCCTCTAATCGTTTTTACTTTATCAGGACTCATAATCTCATCTCCTTTCAATACAGCATACGCCGGAGCGTGGTCTGCGCTCCAAGGTCGGCTGTTAAGATAGGCCTTGTTGGCAAACTTCACCTCGCACAACTCTGGTACAGTATTGTTGGCTGATATGAACACGATTTTTCGATAGCCATTTTACAGAAGTACCTTGTGCTAAAGCGTTAATTGTTTCAAGTAATAACTTTTTGGATTTTACTGTGAAAACACGCCAAAATCCTTTGTGATTGATAAATTCTACTGTGATTTTCATTGCCTTTGCCTTTCTGAATTTAATTTGCCTTTGGGTTAATTGCCATAAATCTGTTCGACTTGTGTTGTGATTTTCCAAACTCGACCTTCTTTTCCAGCCAAATGTTTTGCTTTCGCCTCACTAATAGCAAAATTATCGTCTGGATGATGTTCGTGAGCACGAAAGCGTTTATCAAGCCATTCGCCTTTGACTTTTGCGTAAACGTGATACTCTACTCTATTGTTGCTGTCCATTTTCTTATCTCCAAAAATAAAGCCCCGCCGTAACCGCAATGTCGGCCGATGCTGGCAAGCAAGGGATGCGTCCTTCAAAGCAGAAACTTTGGGGCTTTTGTTTGTTAGTTTGATTGTGCTTGCCAGCTTTCATATTCATATCCTTTATATCGTCTTAATTGTACTCGATACTTTGAGAAATTACCAGAGTTCCAAGGTTGGCTGTTAGGCCATCCAATTTTTCGTATGTCTCAGGGGACAATCAATAAACATATCAATTTCGTCAATAAATGTATTTTCGGTACAAGCTACATCAAAAAGTAAATCCAATATGCCTTCAGTATCATAGTAATCACACAAAGTTGCATATTTCCCAACGTGATGAGCTTCGCAAGCTCCTATTTGCTCAAGCCAACTGCGAATTGTCTTTTGAGTAATTCTGTAATATCCTTTAATAGCTGTGCTTATTTTCTTAACTGCGATAGTTAAAGGATATGTCCCACAGGATTCTGCATAGTAAGCATTATTTGACTTCCCTTGCCCTTTTCTCAAGTAAGTAGCTGTCATTATATCACCTCATAAAAAAGCCCGCCAGCGCAAACGACTACTCGACTAAAAGAGTTGAGAGCACTGGCGAGCGATTGATTGTAGTTTTGATTGTTTAGTCGAGTAATCATTATGATTATATCTTCGTCTATTTTCTCCAAAACATCAAGGGAATAATCCAAAGGTAATGAAAATAGTCTTAGAATCCGTTATAAGTCTTTTGTTTGCAATAAGATACGATTTCGATTCTATTTAATAAATCACTAAAATAATTTGACAGAGCAAAGGAAATATGTTAGTTTGTGATTTATGCTCAAGGAAAAAGTATGCAGGTCTTGTAACAAAAGTAAGCCTATAAAAGATTTTTGGACAGGCACAGGAGTCACGTCTTCATATTGCAAAATATGTGCAAACAAGAAAGCCTACAAAACAGGGTTACTTAAAAATTACAACTTAACATTACAAGGGTATAATGTTTTATTTACTAAACAGAAAGGTTGTTGTGCTATTTGTGGAAAACATCAATCTGAAATTAGTTATAAATTATATGTTGACCATAATCATAAAACAAGTAAAGTGCGTGGATTGCTTTGTAGTAGTTGCAATACTTTTGTAGGCTATATAGAAAAGAATAACATTAACAAGGTAGCAAGATACTTAAAAGAGGAATTTCGGTTCTCGCACCGTAAAAAACGGTAAAAATATATTTTCAAGATATTTTATTTTAATCAAATGATTTTTCTTGCACAATTCACACATAGACAGTACAAGAAAAGTTAAATGATAGCTAAAAAGAATCCGTGGCTAAAAGTAGCTTAACTGGTTTTATCCCGTTTGTAGGTCGGTTATGTAAAAAAGGAGAAAAATGGCAGAATATCATCCAGCTTGTAAGGATTGCGTTTTAAGTGGTAGCGAATGTTTATTGCAGGGCAACAGTGATGTAGAAAGCTGTGAAGATGTCCGGGAATATGACCTTGAACGAATGAATGGGTAAGCCTAAGAATATAAAATTGAAGTGTAAAAAATGTGGAAAGTCTCCTATTCTTGACAAAACAAAAAGCAATGAGAATTGGCAAGTATTTAACGCAAAATGTGAATGTGGTGGAAAATACGAACTCACACTGAAAGATACTTTAGGGAATAAATAATGAATAAGAAAAACTATAAATGCACAAAGTGTGGATTAAAAATCGTGATTATGAAATCTGAATCCTTAAAACTACCAAAAGCAGAATGTCAAGACTGCGGAAAAAGGACAATGAGACCAATAAGCTAATATAACAGTTGTAAGTAATGGAAAGTGAAGCACAAAAACAAGCAGGACAGTTTGAAATGATGCTCGAGGCTGAAGGAAAGAGGCACGTTATTTGAGTTAAGGAAGGCGTTAGAGGATTGAATTATGAAAAAATACGCAGGTAAAATAATGAAATTTACGTTGATCGCTTTGGTTTGTATTTGTCTGATATTTGTGGGTACGACTTCACATCAGGCGCAGGCAGCCCTTGCAATGTCCCAAACTCTTGACGAAGTTGATGCCTGGCAGGCAGTAACGGCAGGGACAATGGTGGTAGGGTCAGAAGAAGATATAAGCGCAAACTATAGGACTATTGTATGTATAGAATGGGCACCGATTGAAGCAGTTGCGCACGATGGAAGTGGTGGAGTAAGTATTGAAATATCCTACGCTGACGATAATTGGATTCATTTTTGGGGGCCTGTCGGTTTTACAGCAGAGACCGTAGCCACTACTCAGACCGCCGAAGACCCAACCAGCGCGGGTGATACGACAGTAACGCTTGATGATTCGTCCACCGGCGATTTTGATGTAGTTGGTCGAAAGTGGTTCATAAAAGACAGTACAATAGGAAACTCAGAATCGGTTCGGACGAAAAGCGATAGTACCAATGTTGTTACGCTTTGTCAAGACACACTCCGTCAACACGCAGTAGATAGCAATGTCTATGACAGAGTTGATGAGTGGGTTGTACAAATTCCAGGGGGCGTAGCGTATTTCAGGATATTAACGAATAATGGAGACGCTGATTGTGACGGCGCCTTTACGTCAAGAAGGTTGAACTTGACAGGTTTATGAGAATACTCTTAGTCATATTATTGTTGTGTTCTTCGGCCTTTGGCCAATTCCAGCAAAAACCCCTATTAGGTGAGCAAGTCAACTGGGCACATCCTCTATCCAAAGGTCTTGTCGGTCTCTGGCTGCTCAATGAAGGCTCAGGTAATAGAGTCTTTGACCTTTCAGGGAATGGGAATACAGGAACAATTACTGGGGCTGATTGGGTTCCTGGGAAATATGGACATTCACTACGTTTCGACACTTCGACCAATAACTTGGTAATTCCAGATACCGATATATTTACTTTTCCCGGTGCATTTACTTGTGTTGCTTATGTTAAAGCAGTTCAAGCAGATAGAGCCGATAGTCGTATAATAAATCAATATGATGTTATAACAACGGATGGATGGTATTTACGTCAATATGATGCTGGAAGTGGAGCTTGGCATTTTGTTGTTTTTGTCGGAGGAGTTGCAGGTTCTATTATAGGTGATTCACCACCAACTACAGATTGGCAGCAACTTGCTGTGGTTCGTGAAGCCGATGGAACGATGCACTTGTATGTAGATAGTATTCTTCAATCTGCAACAGATTCACAAGCTGGAACAATAGCTTCGACTGGGAATCTTGTGATTGGTCAATCGTGGAACGAAACTTCTTCTCTCGCATTTCTTGGCTATATACGTCATATTCTTCTTTACAAAAATCGTGCCCTCAGTCCGTCTGAGGTCGCCGAACTCTACTACAATTCATTTGTTATGATGCAAAAAGACGATATTGCATTGATGGCGGCAGGAGTACCGGCACCAACAGGAGGCCAGGTCATTATGATAACATCCCTGCCTTGGATATTATCAATACCATTATTGTTGTATGGGATAGTTTATTTAAGGGCAAGGAAGCAGCTTAAAATGGCTAAAAAAAAAGACAAAAATCAAATCAATCAGGAGTATATTGGCAAAAGAGGAGGAGGAAATGGTCAGTAAAAATAATGTGTGAGGGTATTTTAATGTTCTGGGGGTACTATAAATATCAAATTCAAGCGGAGAAAAGAGCAAAAGAAATAAGGAAGATATTTCCAAAACACGCGCCCTGGGAGTTATTGAAATTGAGAGGATCATGGTCTGAATATCACTAATCTAAGATTTGTGGGAATATTTATTAAAAAGGTTTGACACAGCCCCACCCAAGGCATTATTGTGATTTATATGGCTAAAGCCCCAAAACAGGCCAAATTAAGTAAAACCAAAGCATCAGGACTCTCTGTAGTGGACAAAGTCAAGTCGGTTGCAAAGAAATCAGGCAGAAAGAAGAGAGAGTTTTCCAAAGAGCAAATAGAAGCTATAACACAAATGGCTGAGGATAATTGCCACGTGGATACAATAGCTTTAGCCTTGAGCATTCCTAAGCAAACACTTGTAAGGCGATTTGGTATGTTTATATCACAAAAAAGAGCAGAGGGTAGAACGATGCTACGTAGAGCTCAGCGAGAAAAAGCGATAGACAGCCACGATACTGGCATGTTGTGCTTCTTGGGTAAGAATGACCTAAAGCAATCGGATAAGATAGAGCAGATACTATCAGGGCAAGTGCAGCTATTGCCCCCGGAGATTAAATAGATGTATAAGGACAAAGACAAGCAGAGAGAGGCTAACAGGAAGGCTATGCAGCGTTTAAGAGACAAAGGCGCTGATAGTATGATACCCGGCTATAAAGTGGGTTATGATAAGGCTATAGAAATTGCGTGTGATACCCAACCTATGATACCCTCTTGTGATACCCCTGATGTGATACCCGAGCGCACAGCCCAAGGCAACATCCGAGTAAGCAAGCCAGGCGATTCAGACTATGAGCCACGCAAAAAGGCGTTACCTGATAGTGAGCCAAAGACTGCCGAGGAAGCGCATAGAGTTCTCCAGGGGATAAATTATGCCCAACCTGCTCCGCCGCCAGATACGCCATATCCAGTGAGGTATAGAAAAGAGCATAAGCCCAGTCCAGGGAGTCACGCATAAATGGCTATGACAGGAATTAAGCTATCAGTCGAGAGGACACCTAAGCAGAAGGAGGCCTGGAAAGCTTTAGCGGAGTCGGCTGTACGCCGTTTGCTGTATGGTGGCGCTAAGGGTGGCGGGAAGTCGTGGTTTTTATGCGTGTGGATATTCACTCAAGTTTGGTCGATAATGGTTCAGGCTGGACTTAAACCATCGAAGAATCCCCCTCACGTTGCATGGTTTGGCCGTAAACAGGCCACAGACTTGACAGGGACTACGTTACAGACTTGGCGGGAAGTTATACCCCAAGAGTACTACAAGCTAAGAGGAGCCACAGAGCGAGACCCTAAGCATATTCTCATAGCCGACCGGATAGCGATTGATTATGGTGGATTAGATAAGCAGGAAAATATCAATAAGTTCAATAGTGCAGAGTATATCATCATAGCAGTGGACCAGGCCGAAGAGGTAACAAAAGACGATATTAGTACAGTCAGAGGCTCTTTACGTATGGTCTTAAAAGACCCTAAAGGCAAGCCTTTGGACATACCATTTAAGGAATTATACACAGCTAATCCTCGCCAGTGTTGGTTGAAGGATGATTTTATTACGAGGCCCAAGAAAAATGCTCGGTTCGTCCCTGCTTTGCCGGCTGATAATCCTTATTTACCTTCAAGTTATGTTGAGACTTTACAAGAGGCATTTGAACATAGGCCAGAGCTATTAGAGGCATATTTGCATGGTTCATGGGATGCACTGGAAGGGGTTGACCAGATAATCAAATCAGTATGGCTTACAAGGGTCATGGAGAATAGATTATATGGTTATGGCAAAAGGCCGCGATTAGTTGTAGATACAGCCCGATTCGGTGATGATGAAACAGTCATTTATTACCTTGAAGTCTTTGATATACTCGAACAATGGATAATGCCACATTGTAGGTCAACTGAAATATCAAACAAGATGGCTGCTTTATCCAAACAAAGACATGATTGTATGTGTGTAGTGGAGTCAACAGGCGGAGACATTGGTGCGGCGGTAATAGATGAGTTGGAGTTAATGGGAGTTAAAGTCCTACCATATACACCACAAGGCAAACCCATAGAGGAGGAGAAATATTTTAACAAGAGAGCTGAAGTTTGGAGTACAGTGGCGAAGAAGTTATCAAGAGGAGAATGTGAATTTACGTTGGATTGCATGAGCGACAATGATATATTGAAATTGCGATCTCAATTATGCGCACCAACGTACAAGTTTAGGAACGGCAAAACTTTAATTGAAAGCAAGGAAGATATAAAGGTAAGACTTGGTAGTAGCCCCGATCGAGCAGATTGTTGGGTAATAGGTCAATGGAGTTATGAGCAAGTACCTTTGATGCCTAAAGACACGCCCCTTATCAGTAGTGGTAGCACCAGGCCAACTACCCGCAAGCAGGATGATAAATCCTGCGGTTATGATGTTTTGGAGCTATAAGGACGAAGTATGAGTAATGGCGTACCAATAGGATTTGAGATGGAATCTGCGGGTTGCATACGAGCAATGGAAGCGGCCCAGAGAGCAGAAAGTTGGTGGTCGTGCAAGAAGTGTTGGAGTGAAAATCCTATTGAGGATGAACTTTGCAATGGTTGCGGTAAGCCAAGATATAGAAAGAGACCGAAGGGTAAGTAGAAGGATTGGGACGAAGTATGAGTGAGAAACTAAAACAATGTCCTTTTTGTGGAGGGGAAGCTGAACTCTTCGACCACGGAGATGGCAAAGGGGGTTGGATGATAAGTTGTTTAAGTAATTGTGGTGTTTTGATGGCTGCTCGACCCAAACGAAGTTATACTAAAGATGTGGATATACATAAGATGGGCAAAGAAATGACTATTGCTGCTTGGAATAAACGCACAGGAGACTAAATAATGCCAAAGAAGCCTAAAAAGAAACCGAGAAGAAAGAGGAAAGGATACTAAATGCAGCAGCGAGAGAAACGTGAGGCATTAGAGAAGCGCGTGGATGTTCTTGAGACAATCCTCAATGTCAATGTACCGCCAGCGGTCTGGCTAAAGACCAAGAAGGCAAAAAAGAAAAAGAAAAAGGAGAACAAAGATGCAGACACCCCCGATTGACAAGATATACCAGTTAGCTCTGGACAACCAAGCCGAAATCAAGTCTCTTAAAGAGCGGTTGGCTAAGAAGCCCAAAGCTAAAAAGAAAGCCAAGAAGTAATGCCTGTTGATTTTGAGAGATGTATTGCTCAAGGCGGCCGGGTAAGGACTAAGAAGTTAAGTGGTGGCCGTTACCAGCATATATGCTTTAAGGACGGCAAGAGCTTCGCAGGGCACGTTAAGAAGAGCAGAAAAGGCAAGACGTTAGCAACGAGGTAGAATGTCAACTAAAAGAAAGATAAGAAGAAACCTAATTGAGCCGCCTGAGGCAACTGAGTTACCTGACGCAGTAATGCAAGAGACAAAGAGTAAATTTGCAGATTGTCTGATATTTGTATTAGTGCCGGTAAGTTCCGGCCTTGACCCTTCGGAGGTAGGCAGGAAGTTCACGGAGGGGCTTGACGGCTTGATGAAAAAGGCGAAGGAACCGACCAACAAGGACATAATCGAGTTATCGGCTATGAATATTAACCAGGTGGGGCGGACGGAGAATTGAAATGAACAGACGTAACTTTCTAAAGAGATACAGTTTACTACCATTTGTGGGCAGTTTGGCTGCTGTGGCTAAAGCCGAGATGCCTTTGGTCAAGATATCCGACGTAATACCACCTTTAGGTAGCTCGGAGACCCAATACTTGATGCCCTCGACGAGATTAGACTTAGTTCTATATGCCGTCAAGTCTGCAAAAGAACAATGTTGGAAGATAGAGAGGATAGAAGCAACTCCTGAATTTATAGCGGGTTTGCATTTGGATGTGAATTCGAGTTATAATTTAGAGTCTCCAATATACATTGACGGACATTTGATTTCACCGTATCCTCCGCTTCATAAAGACAAAGCTACAAGTCTTTTTATGTACGTATGTGCACGTCAGTCAAACTTTGATTTGATGCTTATTTGCGACAAAGGATATTTGGGCTTTAGTATGGGAACAGTCAAAGAGCCTGAACTAACCGAAGCTGAGGCAGAGACATACGCAA
>SDBS01007518.1_pt1 | contig 10569 bp, 18 predicted proteins | sample 2277091 | NCBI WGS metagenome assembly SDBS01 (sample SAMN10404972, study PRJNA504765) | marine sediment metagenome | isolation source: marine sediment core GS10_PC15, 163 cmbsf | place: Arctic Ocean: Southern Knipovich Ridge | collected 2010 | reverse complement strand
TCTCGGCCCTCTCTGTGATAAGGTCCTCAAATTCGGGCTTGCGTTTCGGCCCTTCCGTCTCCGGTGTCTCCGGTGTCGATTGCGGGGCCGGTTCCTCAAGCTCATTCAACTTTTGCTTTTCGAGAATTTTCCTGGCAAGCTCAGGGCGGTTCCATCGGACAGAAACTTTAATCCCTAACTTCTTGGCCATTTTTACCAGGACGGTCTTCGGATTTCTTTTGAGTTTGTCAAGTCCTTTCATTCGTCAACCTCCGTAACGGTAATCAAGCCGCCGAGATATTTTTTGACACTACCAGCGGGTTCCGGTGACGGTTCATGTAAAGCAGGGTCCGGCTCGATCGCAGCAGGGTCCGGCTCGATCGCAGCAGGGTCCGGCTCGGTCGCAGCCGGTGACGGTTCCGGAGCGGGTTCGGGTTCGGGTGACGGGTCACTACAAACTTTCCACTCACCATCGACACACTCAAACCAGCCGCAATCCCAACATTGACTTTTACCGTCCTGCTCTACAACAAACGGTTTTTTGCAATTTGGACAGGGCATATTAAGATTCCTTTAACCAAAGATTACAGAGAGCTTCATGATAAACTTCTCGCTGGCCAGGTAACATTTTCAGATTGTCTATAATCACGTCATGGGTTCTTTGTGCCAACTGCACAGGGTCAATCTCGGATTCGGATTTCGGTTTCGGCCCCGCCCCTTGTATTCTGTCCGCTTGAGCCTTTCGGTCAAGGGCCTCGTAATCAATCGGCTCCGGTTCGGGACTTGTCAAACCGGAATAGGATTTCTTTTCAGCATCCCAAATAAGAAACATCGGGCCTTCATCGAGCTTGACCGATAGCTTATTAGGAAATTCCAGAGCGGTGACTTCGATTTCGGCTTCATTCTCAGATTGCAAAACAGCAACAACCTGCTCAAGACTATCAAGCATGTTTCTTTCCAACTGTGCCTTATTAAATCTGTAAATCATGGTCCTACCTTTCAATTTTTGATACCACAACGCCATCTTTATCTAAAACCGCTTCGCTACGGTAGCGGAGCGTTCGTTTATTTGCCCTGGCAAGGTTCTCTTGTCGCTGGCTCATTCGTAACTCTCCGTCATTGAGAACATCAATAAGCCAGTTCAGAAAATCGGTATCGTCAACAAAAGTATTTCGCAGAGTAGCCATTGTCGGACTCACTTGCCGATAGATGTATTGGTACATGCCCCCGATGTCACACAGCTTTATATCTATGCGAATAATCAGAGTGCCAAGCGTTTCTTGAATCATTTTCCAAAAATCATAGACCTTGAGACGGCCAATATTTTTTTCGCCCGTGCGTTTTACGAATGTAATACAACCGGCAACTAACGAGCCGCACAAAGTAGCAAAACCGGCAATCGTTGTTATCTCGCTTAATTTCTCGAAAACCTTATGGGCACGCTGTTTACTGAACTCCACTTCCCACCGGATACAGTCTTTTTCGCCCTCGGATTCCAGGGCCTTGTCATAGACTCGAAGAAATTTTCCAGAGCCGTTGTCACCCCGTGTGCCAAAATCAACTTCATCGTGAATCATAACGCTCCGCTCATAACGCTGCTTAAGCTGAGCTTTGCGGAAACCCGAAAAATCGCTACGCTTGATAATGTCATGTATTCCGGACGGAGTTTCAAGACGGCTGTAATCGTCCAGGAAAACGTCAATCCGAGTACAAGCCGGACGAAAAGGGACCAAACCCATCAGGAACAACAACAAATCGCCCTGGGTTATAGTGTCCATGGCCTTGCCTGGCACATCGAGAGTAACTTTCCCCATGTGGACCGAATCAGACCTATTAGGGTCCGTGTCGTAATTCAGAGACGCTCCGGACGGCCAACTGTATCTCGTATCATAAGACCAAAGACCGTACCCGTCCTTTGCAGATTCTCCGAAGTATAGATCGCAGTAACGCCGGATTTTTGCTAAGTATTGACGGGGCATTGAGATACGCAACCAATGCACCCCTACTTCGTTCCTGATATGGGAATTTACCCCCCGTAGTACATCACGGGGGGTATTCACGTTTTCAGACTCCGTTCTGGCAATCATTTAGCTTGACTCCTTTCGCACTATTGACGAAAAATACCGTTACTCCTGCGCTGCAGGGTCCTTGACGGCCTCTGGCTTTTTGAAACCGAAAGCCATCACCTGGACTTTCGGCCTGGACCGGCAAGCCTCGATAAGCTGTGCTATCCCCCAAACCAGCATCCCTGCTGCCACCGCTCCGTAAACAACACCGAAAAGAATCCGGTCCGTTGTATTCCAGTCAGATTTCATGCCTGGCTCTCCTTATTACCAACAAACTCAAAATTCTCTACTATAACCCGAATCCGGCTGTGTGTTTTATCGTCCTTTTGCCATTGCTCAAGCATGAGCCTGCCCTGGACGAAAATCGGGCTGCCTTTATCGAAGTGCTTTTGAATCACCTCGGCACGCTTACCGAATACCTTGCACTCCACAAAAAGAACTTCTTCACCCTGGCTTCCATCCTGCTTTTTCCACTTGCGATTGACAGCCAGGCCAAACTCCACAACAGCCGTTTTGCCAGGCGTGTACGAGAGATTCGGGTCCCTCGTAAGGTTCCCCATTAAAATAACCTGGTTAAAATTTGACATCGTGACATCTCCAATAAACGATTAACCTTGTCTCTTTAGGACCACGTTCAATCGTGGTTCCCTCATAATCGCATTTGTCGCCATGTTCGATATACTGCTGAGCATCGGTCGGTCGGCACAAGCAATGGCCGTATGCTTCAAAATGTCACCGCCCTGCTGCTCGATAAGCTCCTTAAAAATCACCTGGTTTATCATATACCGAATCCCATAGGCGTTTTTCTTGTCTGCTGTTGACACTACAATTCCCTTAAATGAGTTTAACGCTTTATGGGCTAAGGCAGGTTCAGTTGTGCAACAAAGCGTTTTTCCGCATCGCCTGGCACAAGCTCCCCTAAATCAATGAGAGATTCCTCATCGCCGCAAGGATTACAGATATACGTCTTGTTGTCTCGGTGGCTCAAGCTGTTTAACTGCTCATCATCTTCCAACGTTTTTTGGTGACATCTTGGACAGGTTTTCATTATCAACTCACTTTCTTTTTAGGCTTCTTAGCGTTACTCTTGCGATGGATCCCTGGCTGAGCTGGTTTTCGATCGATTTTCCTTGATAACTTACGTTCGATGTATTTTTTGTAGGCTCGGTGTAGTGCCATTTTGCAGGCATCACAACAGAAACCGTCCCTATCGGTATCTTTTAACGGCTTGTATTGCTTTCCGCACCAACGGCAAAACCAGGTTATTTTGTAAATTCCAAAGTGCATTTCGTCTCTTTTCTGCGTTATCCTGCAGCGCCGATATCGCCGGCCTGGTAAAAAGCCGGCCGCCCTGGACCTGGTTTTAGGAGTAACGCTATCGCCGCCGTTTTTTCGGCTTGCGGTAAATCTTCCAGCCGCCCTGGACCTTGCGGACCGGACGGCCTTTTGCGAATTGCAAAGCCCACTTTTTCAGACGGTAAACTTTGCCTAAATTACTTCTGATTCTTTTTCTTCTTTTAGCCATAGCCGCACACGCTCGGATTCGGATTGCCGAGTTTTACTTTCACCCATGAGATTTTCTTTTTCGATTTCTTCCGTTTTTTCGATTTCTTGAGTCGTTTCGCTTTGTTCCGTTTCAACAACCGCCCCCGAGCGCCTCCCACCTTTGCCCCTGTGCTGATTCGCCAGCCCCTCGGCGGTCCCTTGACTCTGTACACTTCCTTTCCGTGTGCCGCTGCCAGGGCCGCTCTTTTTGTTGTGTATGTTTTCCGTGCCATCTTCGATTCCTTTCTCGATGTTTAGAAATTCCCGCTCGTCACGTTCCAACTGCCACGCAACGTAAAACTCAAATAAAACCTGTTGTCGGATTCTCATTGCCTCGATGTCACTCAACGGTTTTTTCTTCGATTCGGTTTGACATCCGGCAAGGAAAAACAACAGGGCAAGAGCCAAGATCATAAAGGAGTGCAGGGGGCAGCTACCAAACCCCCTGCCCTGCCTTGAGCCTCGATGCAGCGCTCGGTTCGCTCTCCAGCGTTGACCTATCCTCTGCATCGACTTAAACAAAAAAAAGCGGGCGTCCAGAGGAGACGGAGGAGAAAGCACACCCGCTTTACGGGCATCCGTGCCAGAGTGAATGTCCTGCACCGATGGCCCTGTTTTGCGCAGTGACTTCAGGTGTGGCAGGGTCATCGGCTTGCGAAAAAAAACTTTCCCAGAGAGAGAATTTTCTCCGGAACAGTTGTTTTTCTGATACAATTTGAAGCATCTGGGCATTTCGTACCTCTTTTACGAATGTTCCTGGCCTTCAGGTTATAAGCCAACCTGGGGGCCACTTTTTTTGGACTTATGATAAAGTTAAAGAACCGTTTGGTCGATAGTCCGAAGCGCCGTAGAATTGCCGTAAAGTATTATATTAAAAAGCTTTACGATATTAGATGTTATGTTTCATTCGACTATCGGACCAAAAACAAATAAGCCGTCAAATATAAGATACTTAACGAACGTCAAAAGCTTTACGTCTGAATAATAATCACTGTGCGATTTTCGGACTTTATTGTAAACAAAAAACGAGCATTTTGCAAGAAAAAACCCCCGATATGATACTTTTGAATAATCGCCGCCCTGCTCTACGGTTAGGAGCCGGACACAAACCGCTCGATTTCGTCGAAACTGAAAACGTGCGTTCTGCTGTCTTTTTCTATGCGGACCTGGCTTTGTTCTGTATCGAATTTGATTTTGAGTCCCTGCATGAATTTCTTAGCCAACAGATAGCCAACAGGGCCTAAAGCTTTTTTCAACTGTTCGATTGACACTACAATCCCCCACGTCAAGCTTTGTTGTTGCGCTTGCCGCCACTGATAACGCCACGCTTACGAATGTTATCAACTATCGCACCCAGGCCCCCGCCGCCGATTAACAATTTCACCAGGCCGGACGCATCCGGTATCCCACCCGAAGCCAGGCTAAAGATTTGCTCTTTAATTTTTTCGTTGTTCAACCTCTGCTGTTCAAGGTCCTGGCCAGCCGCCGCAAATTTCGCCGCCGTGATCTCCTGTAGTGATTGCCAGGTCTTAAAATCCAGGTCAAGCTGTATCGTGTTGACCATACGGGCAGGGTCCAGGGGACTCCTTGTTATTGGTGTGCAGCTCACTGCATATCCCCACAACATCAACGCAATAATCGGACCGATTACAACAAACCTGTTATGCTCAATCCACGTCAAAGCTTTATTCATTTTAGCCCCTTTTCTGATTTTCGGTCAAATTCGGTTCCATAGGATTCGATATAAGGCACGAACGCAAGACGGTCCATACCAGAGGACCTCGTTTTTCAATCTCGGTAGTGTCGGAGTAATGCAAGCACAACGATAACGAGAATTGCGATTCCAAAAGCTCCGGTCCCTGCCAGTGCAACCTTGCCAGCCGGTGACGATGTTATCTTGTAAATCTTATCAAGACTAAGCCAGGCAAACAGCCCGCCGCCGACAACGATTGCAGCGATAATCAACGGAGTAACAAAGCCAGCCTTTTGAACCTGGGGGGCTTCATCGACGGGCGGCTCTTTTATTAAGAACTCTAAAATGAGCTTGTTCACATCGCTGGTAGAATCCCAGGAGTTTAATTTCCAGTATGGATTTTTTTGCTTTAGCTGCCATTCGAGAATAGCAAGCTCGGCGGCATGAAGATAAACCCAATTCGGCCCAAGAAACTTAAAGTGCATCTCGATTACATCGCCTGGGTTCAACGGCTCGTTTCTGTCAATTTCTGTTTTCAGCATAATTCATACCCGAATCAGCGTTACTCATACGAGCTGAGCTGCTCGATGGATCTAAAATTCGATTTAAAGCCGGTGTTCGATTCCAGCCCAAAAATAAGGTTTTTTTTCTGGTCCATAAAATTCACCTGGTCCGCAGAGTAACGCTGTTTATTTGATTCTGGCATTACCTAAATCTCTGCACGAATAGAAACGTTTTGCCCTCTCCACCGGTAACATCTGCATCGTTGTCACCTTGTAACGAGCGCACAAACAACTCTACATAATCACTGTTACTTAACCAACGTAAACAGCATGTAGGTACTGATAGATTTGATGCAAGACTCGATTGCCCGTAACTATTAGCTTTTGTACTTCCCGATATACGCACTAAAACCTCGTATTTCTTGTCAGCCAGTATTTGTAAAAAACACACTTGAGCAGTAATTATGTAAAGACCGGCAACTCCTGGAAATATTCTATAATTACCGGTATCCTCAATACCATCTTCAAACCCAGTATGTATATTTTGTAATTGAACCTGTGTGATAACGTTATTTACGAGGTCATATTGGTCGCTACCACGATACATACCCCCTGATGGTTTTAAGATTGATGGTGGCGGCGACGTATTTATCATTAGTGTTCCCCGAATCCCAGTTTTTGGTCGGCTGCCGTTGCGATTGCATGTATGGTCCCAAGCCAGTCGTCAAAAGAATAAGCTTGACCGGCTTGCAATTCCGCAACCCATTTAACCGATGTCACCAAAGCGTCATAACCGATATATATTATGCCTGAGTTGGTCGATTTCGCCTGGACGTTTGCACTATGCCTGGCTGCGTTAACACCAAAAACCTGAGACTGAGCAACGCCGATATTTTTCTCCGTGTCGTAACTCGCTCCGGTCGATACGCCTTGCAATTCTTCCAGAATTTCTGTTAGAGCAAGCATCGCCGGAGAACTTCTAACCAGGCCGGTTGACATAATGTATTCGATAACAACGGTTCCGGCGTTCGGATTCTGGAATGTTATTTTTTTGTAATGTTCGTCCCCCTTTTCCCGATATTCATAACCGATAGGAAATTCAGAGAACGGGTCATTGTCAATGGAAATCCTGATATTCAAAGCACCCGTGTTACTAACGAGCATAAAAAAAGAGGCAACCTCATTCACCGGTTGAATTTGACCGGTTGTCAGCGTCAAACTTCTTAAAACAAGCTTACTCATTTCCAAACCTTTCCGGCTATGATAATCACGACAGCGGCAATCAACATATATTTCGCCACGCCTGGCAAAATCGAGGCTGTGCCGAGCTGCGTTTCCTGAAGCTTTTCACCAAGGACCTCAGTAACTCTCAAGCTTTGCTCTGCCGATTCAGTGATTGCTTGACCAAAAGTCCCGACAAGGCCCTGCTGTGCGATATTAAAAGACTCGACAAGTGTCGGGATTGTTTCCGTATGCACAAGCTCAACTGATTCGATAAGCTTGCCGACCGTCTCTGCAACAAGGGGAGTGTATTCCTCAAATACAATGTCACCAACAGAGGCCCCCGCCCCAACCGCTACCGAGCCTGGATATGCCTGGGTAAAAGCTAAAGACGCATCCGGACCGACTACAGCCTGGGCGCCCTCGGCAACGATCCTTTGGTCCTGCATTATTGTCGATGAATACGAACTCACTTTTTCCCCCTGAAAATAAGAAGCAATCCCAACACTACAGCCGCAACGATTATCAAGATACTTGTATTACTTGACTCGCCACTATAAGACATAGGGCCTGTGTAAAACGTTCCACCTGAAACAGCTTTACTCAGATCCGTTCCACCGCCGCCATTAAACATACCCATTTGAGAAGCTATCCCCAAACCCGCACCAACGGGACCTAAAAGACCGCTTGCCGCACTAAAGAGTCCACCAGCCGCAGCAGCATTGCCAGCAGCAGCAACTACACCGGCATCAGCTTGTGGGACTGTTACGCCTGGAAACGCCATTTTATTTTCCCCTCAGAGCAAGAGCAAGAACAAGAACAACGCCGCCGAAAATAAGCAGTTTGACATTCGGAGTAAAAGCAAAATCTTTCAAACCAAGATTCGGACTGTAAGGGGGCGGGGGTGGTGGAGTCAAGGGCTGGCTTCCTTCCACTTTCTCCATTTCTTCCCATACACTTGCAACGCCAGTCGTGATCGTACTCACACCGCCGAGAAGATTCTGCCAGGCCCCAGGGTCAAAGATGTTTTCCCAGATACCCCGCTTAGAGTAATCAATTTGAGTAGGCATTGTCTAAACCTCAAAAAAGAAAATCAAGAGCAGGAACAAAAACGATTAGTAGTTCGCCGCTCCCAAATTATGTACCATTTCGGTATAGACATCATAGCTTGTCGGGGCTACAGACCAGTTGAACTTTTGACGGAAGCTTTTGGCAACCCCAATGGGCAATGCACTTCCCTTGCGATTAAAGTCAATGTGCATATAATTCGTTACCGGCGTTCTGCCTGCTCGATGTAAAATTAAATTGTTCTGCGCCGGGTCCAACGGGTCATGAACCAATTCACCGTCAAAACGAACCTCAACACTGTCAAGAGTTCCAGTCGTGTAGTGAATATGATAACCAAGCAACGCCGTGTTCGGCTCACCATAAGGCAACTCGGTAACGTTCTCCGTGTCACCGGTTGCGTGCGCACGTTCCCATCGGTCAAATCTGATATGCTCACCAAGCGGTCGGGCGGGGCCTTTATCAATTTCCGGCAATACACCGCAACTAACAATCGTGGCAATCGTATCACACTTGACGTGTAGAAGGTAATGCTCGATGTTCGCCATACCAATCACCAAAGCGTTAGGGTCAACCAACTTACCTAATTCATCTCTGGTAAAAGGAATGTAAAGACAACCGGCATAAGTGTAACCGCTTTTCGATGTCTCTTTATACTTATTGAGAACATCAAAAAGAACGTGGGTCGGAATGTCCTTGAGCAATCGAATGTTCGGGCCATTTTTAATCTTCATTGTCAAAGATATTGTTTTTATCTCCGCAATGATTTCCGCTTCGGTAGAAGCGGCGGCGGCGGCCCTGAAGTTCAACATCAAGCCGTGATGATTAAACTTCGTTCCAATTTCCATCGTACACAACGCATCCGAACCAATGCCCGACAAGTCGGCTTCCTTCACTAAAAAAGTTTTCATATTATACCTCAAAAAAAAGTTCAGATATTTTCCAAACTACGTCACTACCATATTGATCCATTTGGTGTTTTACGCACCAAGGGCTTTAAGGACAAACGCTTTGGCCTTGATTGCATACGGCCCAACTACAGGAATTTGTCCCGACCAGTTCCAGGCGGCTACCGTTACACCGGCAAAAACAGCAAACGTCCACCACTTGCGGCCTGTGAAATTTCCGTCACCTTTGGGAATGTTAAAGTTTATCCACGCTTTACCCATAGCAATTACCCTTTCAAACAAAAACAATGTAAACGTTCAAAAGGACAGGTTAAAGAAGTGTTACAGATTCCGTCAAGTGCCTTGTGTTACACTTAGCAAAATTTCTTTTGAGGACTTTTCGCCTGCGATATGCCTTTTGACGGCAAGCATCGGAGCATGTGTCCGCTCTATCGCTTATTGACGCACCGCAAACACTACAGCAATTCGTCTTTGCAGATTTCCCAGTTCTGGACACCATCGGCATAAATCCACTTGACGTAATTGTATTTTTCAAGGTTCCGAATCGCCTCGGCTGCCTCGCTCCCGACATAGCTTTTGAAAAACCTCACATCATCCGGCTCCCGATTGTAGAAAATGTAAAACTCTTTTGCCTGGCTTGTGAGTTTCCGGCCAAAACCAACCGGCCTTTGCGCAACACCTATCAAATCAATGCCAGGGTCCCGACCGGCAAAAATCATCTTGTTAAATTCGGTGGGCGGTCTTTGACTATCGAATATGATGTTCAGCTCCTCGACAACGAGAGTAAGGTTTTCGCACTTTAAACATAATGTGCAGATTTCGGCAATGTCCTCGATGATTTCAGAATCATCGCCCTGGGGTTTGTAAATGAGACGGAAGTCACCCTGATAAACTTTATGCCAAAACGTTTTCAGCTCTGCAAGAGAACGGAAAGCAACGCCATCCTGGTAGTCATAACCTTTTGTGTCAACAACCAACAGCCGCCGAATGTCCCTGATAAGATTGCGGACCTTAACTGTTTTCCCACATCCACGCATACCGAAAACAAGTTTTATCAAAGCCTCATGATCCATCTTTGTCACCTTCCGCCGTCTCGGCTTTTCTCACTTCCCGAATCAAATCAATCCGGCTTTTCACAACCGCCTTGATTCCGATAGCCAGTCCAATCCACATTTCCAGGACCGGAGACAAATCAAGGTTCGGGAAATAGTAATCTTTAAGGTTCGTTGCGGGGACGGCTATGGTAACGGCTTCGTCCTCAGACAAAGCCAGGCCCTTAACATCAACAGCCGATTCCCAACCTTGGAAAAGACACTCGAAAGCAAATTTGATATTCGGGTCCGGAACCTGGTTTTTGAGAACCCTCTGAACCCGTGCCTTTTCGTCTGTAAGGCCAGGAGTCCGACCGGCCCCCTCTCTGGTCCCGCCCCGACCATCTTTTTCATCCTGGGGCAAAACAGGCTCGCTCTCGGCCCTCTCTGTGATAAGGTCCTCAAATTCGGGCTTGCGTTTCGGCCCTTCCGTCTCCGGTGTCTCCGGTGTCGATTGCGGGGCCGGTTCCTCAAGCTCATTCAACTTTTGCTTTTCGA
>SDBS01007517.1_pt1 | contig 10569 bp, 7 predicted proteins | sample 2277091 | NCBI WGS metagenome assembly SDBS01 (sample SAMN10404972, study PRJNA504765) | marine sediment metagenome | isolation source: marine sediment core GS10_PC15, 163 cmbsf | place: Arctic Ocean: Southern Knipovich Ridge | collected 2010 | reverse complement strand
CGGTAGTATATGTTGAGGTTACGGCCGAGAACCGCGGCCGTCCTGCTTATGAAATCATCATCGAGCCGCCTGCGGTAGTAGAGAAATCCCCCCGGCCTGTCAGGCAGCGAGATCGGTATCACCGTACCGGCGTAGAGCCCCGGCCTGTCCCACGTGATCGTCACGCGCCCCGAGGGCGCCTCGAGCCTTATCTCGGGTATCCTGGCTCTGTCGACGGGATAGCGGCTGTCGTCGAGGACGACCCTGCCGGCAGCATCGATCAGCGTAAACAAGGCATCCTCGTAGTCCGGCGCATCTATCCCGGCCGCGGCCTCCCTCGACTCGAGCATGTTGCGCAGATAGCTGCTCCTCCCGAACGCCTCCGCTTCGGCGCGCACACCGTGCCGCAGGAGCGCACCGGCCGACGAGGCAGCCTCGTACGCCTCGCTCTCACCGACCACCCTGTACCTGTACCGGATATACCTCGATGAGAAGACGCCCATCAGCAATACCGGTATCATCGAGACGAGCGTAAACGAGAGCAGGAGCTTGCGCCTGAACCCCAGCCCGCCCCTTATCGATACGTCGGGCGTAACGCTCCCGAACACGGGGAGCTTGCGAACGAGCAGCAGCAGCGCAAGCGCCGCTATCGTTATCATGATGTCGACCGAGATCACCGTGGCCCACAGCAGGACGCTTCCGTTGAACCCGGGCGACAGGTATCCGACTATGTACTGCGACTGGCCGTCACCCGGCTTGTAGACGCAGTGGTACTTCCCCTCAGGCGAGGCATGGACAAACCACTCATCGGGCTCCCCTCGGAGCGGCGTCCCGGTACGAACTGCGGGATCGGAAGACTCCACCACGCGTCCGCCCTTGACCCTGGCGACGAACAGCTTATCCGGCTCATCTATCCTCGGCGTCACCGAGCCCCTTTCGACGTTGCGAAGTATTTCGGGCGCCGCCGGCCCGGCGCTCGTGAGCATCGCCGGGTTCTCGAAATGATAGGGCCACTTGACCTCGACCCGCCCGGCGAGCCTTCCGCTCGGATGGCGGACCGGGGTCACACCGACGAAGTAGTACACCTTTCCGAAATCACTGTCGCGGACCATGCTTATCACACCGGGGGTCTGCGTGATGTCGCCCGCGTCGTCGAACACCCCCGCTATCTCGAAAGGGATACCGACCGAGAAGCTCGAGAACTTCACCCCCGCCGCGTCGAATACGTCGAATACGCACGGCCTTCCCAGTCCGCTCAGGTCGCTCTCCGCCCATATCTCGAAGGCGGTCGACTGTGAGCGCGACATCGTCTTGGAGACGAGCGTCCTGTCTGCGGCGATCTCTTCCATGCCGAACTGCAGGGCCATCTCGAACATGTTCTCTTCCGGGTCGTTGATGTCTCCGGCGAGCTCCTCTATCTTCCCCCTCCTGATCTCGTTGTACCCCCGCACCCCGACTCCGAAGATGACGACCGAGCAGATCAGCACGAGGAAGAACGATGCGAACACGACCGAAAGCAGCTCCTCCTTCTTCAGCATCGGGAATATCCGCGCCGCGAGGAAGAGCAGCGCCGCCGCGGCGACGAGAGCAGACCAGTGCGGATGCGCCGCGAATTGGACCGCGCCGAGAGCGACCACAGCCGAGATGACCATCTCGGACTTCGGCCCGCCTCCCCAGCTGAGCAGAAGCCTGAAGAGGAAGACCGCGGCGATAAATACCGCGGCCACGGCGAACAATAGAGCCGTATGAAGTACCAGCGCGGGGATACTGAAGAACCCCGCATCGAGTCCTATGAGTCTCGGATTTGAGTTGAGCACGGTCCGGGCGACGATCAGCGTCGACCCGAGCGCCGTTCCGGCGAGGATCCCGGCAAGCAGGACCGACCGCCCCAGCATACGCAGCAGATTGAACGGGTGGCCCCGCGATATCCGTTTCTCGAGGATGCCCCCGTAGTATGTCCTGAAAGATTTGACGACGCCGAAGACGAATGTCAGTATGAATGCCGCCGAGATCAGGTAATCCCCGGCCGTTCTCATCAGGCCGCCCGGCGCATCGTCGGCGAACAGCGCCGAGTCGAACAGATCGATCCCGAAGGCCCCGCCGGGCATCTCGAGCCTCAGCAGCAGGTACCGGATCACGGAGAGGAAGAATACGAGCAGGACCATTCGCCGCATCAGGCAGAACAGGTTGCCCTCGCCCCGGCACCTCTTCTTTCCCCATCCGTTGTATATCCAGCGGGCTATGACTATCACCAGGAGCATCAGCAGCAGTCCGGCCCAGGTCGCGCGCCGGCTCGAAGCGCCGGAAGAGGCGGCGGCGTATGTCTCGCCGCGAACGGTCAGCCTCGCCAGCGGCAGCCCTTCGCTTGAGTGCAGCAGGCCCCTTATACTGATGGCGCCGTCCGAGGTCCTCGAGGCCTCGTGCGCGCCCGCTTCGGGTCCACTCGCGATGGAACGGCCGCTGTGCCGCCCCATCCAGTAGCTGTATTCCACCTCGACGCCGTGCCGCCCGCTGACGATCTCGCCGAGACTAGTGCTCCTGAGAAAGCGGTTGCTGATCCTGTAATTTACCTCGAGCGGCAGGTCGACAACGACCCTTCCGCCCGACTCAAGGGGCATATCCCTTACGAGCACGGTAAAGAGCCGCGCCTTCGCTATAAATATCTTCGTCCCGTCGGCCCGCGTATCGATCCGTCCGTCGTATCTCGGCCTTCCGCCCCAGGCGAGCCTGTCGCCGCCGGCGGTGAATACCTGGATGCCCAGATCGGAGACCGGCTCGAGCCCGGCCGAAGCCTCCGCGGCCAGTGAGTCTATCGAATGGATCATCGCTATCCGCGCGGGATCTTCCGATTTTGTGATGTCCCAGTCCGCCAGCAGCTCTCCCGCCTTGTCGCCCACCTCACCGAGCCGATGCTCGAGGCTGGCGAGCATCTCCGATGCCTCTTCGTATACGGATGTGAGCCGCCCGGTCTCCCTCGCGGTCCACGCCTCCTCACCGCTCCCGAAAGGAGCCGCCAGGATTATGACAAGCAGGAGTATCAGCAGCGGCAGCAGCGGCACGAGCCCGATAGCGCGGCCCGGCCGAAGCATCCCCGGGTCCTCAGAGACAACGTCTTCGCGCTTCTCGACGATCTCCCCGATATCGCGCGGGGACCATTCCTTCCGCCGAGGCAGATTCCTTCCCCCGACCTTCTGCCTGCCGGGCAGAGGCACGAAGAGAAAGATGATGAACCCCGCGTCGAGCAGCAGAAGTGCGAACCACACCGATGGCGGAAGCTCTATCCTGCCGGATGAGATGTAGATGAAAAAGAAGACGAGCGCAGATATGAGAAACGTCCAGAGGACGGACAGAAATATCTTGTTTTCCCGCTCTGCATCCACGGCGAAGTGTCTCCCGTAATAAAGGCCGGGATCAACGCGTGGTCTTTATCTCGGCCACGACCCATGCCGGGCCCTCCCGGCCCAGCGTAACGTATACCTTATCCTGAAAGACCTTGCCGCTGCGATGGTTTTTACAGCTCCTGTACGCTATTCCGTAGACCTTCCTGTCGGGCTCTTCCAGATTGTGGAACTTGATGAATTCGAACTTCAGCTGATCGTCTTTCTTGAACATATCCTTGAAGAGATACTTGACCTGCGATCTGCTGTAATAGCCGCCCTTCTTGCCGATCCCCCTGACGTCGAGAAAGACCCGCCCGTTTCCAGCGTACGATGCGAGGCCGTCGGCATTCTCTTTCTGCCACGCTCGCTCGATCCCTTTGAATACCTTCAGGGGATCCTGCACCTTCACCACATGCTCATCCTTCTTGATCTCCCTCTTTTCATCCTTCTTGATATCCTGGGAGAATGAAGGTGAGGCGGCGAGCAGGACCGGTATCGCAATCGATGCCGCTGTCAGTCTTATCAATCTGTCTCTGGTCATCACTGCTCCGGTACTCGATCTCCCGCGCCAGGGCGGCTGGCCGCCGGACCGTCCACCGAAGATCGGCGAAGGCTTCCGGCTGCCGGGCGGGAGCACAGCGGGGCATACCTCTCCCCTGCTGTACTAACCCAAAGGACTATTAATCGCAATCGCCATGCCGAAAAACAGCATTGAATAATAAGGAGTTACGCAGCCAGAAAGGTGGAATGTGTCCACTTCTGGAGAATCGCGTCCTCAAAAGTGGACAACGGTGAGGCCAAATGTAGACACGGCCTCAGAACCTGTTGACATCGATATCGGCCGTATGACACGGTTTATCGATCAGGTCTTGAAATGGTCATGTGAAGCGCTCAGATCTCGAGGGGGAGCTCGAATTGAAAAGACGATCCATATCCACGGCGGCCGCCATCCTTGTTCCTGTCTGTGCACTCGTACTCGCGGTTCTCACATCTTCCGGCTCCTTCGCTCAGGGAGCGCCGGGAGGCAGCGGCGACCGCATCGAGGGCAAGTACAAGTTCCTCCCCATCCCGTATGTCAATTACGACCGGTCGATAGGGCTGCAGGGTGGATTCCTGCCGATGCTCATGTTCAACCCGGCGGACAGCGACACGATCTCCCCGTCCTCCATGGCCGGCCTGTTCGGGATGTACACGACCAACGAGACCTGGTTTGCCAACGCGTTCACCAAGCTCTTTCTGGACGAGGATAACTGGAGGATCACCGCCGCCGGCGGCATCGGCAACTACAATTTCCAGTTCTACATGGATGCTCCCATAGCGGCCTGGATCCCCTACAACACGGAGATGATCATAGGCTATGCCCAGGTCCAGCGGCGCATCTACAAGACTCTCTACGGTGGAGTGAGCTATGTATACCTGGACTTCGAAACGACCCTCGAACCGCTCCCCGACAACCCGGAAAGGACGATCCGGCACGGCCTGGGATTTGACCTCGAACTGGACAGCCGCACGAGCGTCTACTATCCGCGCGGGGGCTTCCTTTCCACCTTGAAGTACTTCACGTTCCCCACCGCGTTCGGCAACGAGTCCAGCGCGGACAAGCTCGATTTCGAGTACAACCATTACCTGCCATTCCGCGATGACAAGGACGTGATCGCCGGCCGCTTCTTCGCCGGTATCGGCCTGGGCGAGCTGCCTTTCGAGCAGCAGTACATCGTAGGGCAGAGGAAGGACATCCGCGGCTACACACAGGGTGAGTACCGCGGTAACTACATGTTTGCGCTCCAGGGAGAGTACCGGTGGAACTTCCACAAACGCCTGGGCCTGGTAGGCTTCGCCGGCGTGGCCACCGTCTTCGACGCCGTCAACGAGGACGAGGACGGCAAGCTGCTGCCAGGTATAGGCACGGGCTTCCGCTTCACCGCCGACATGGAGACGAATATGAACGTCGGGATGGACATCGCCGCGGGTCTCGGTGACTGGGGGATCTACTTCAAGTTCGGAGAGCAGTTCTAGACAAGGCTGTCCACTGCAAAAACAGTATACCGGGAACAGATCCCCGATGAATGCTAAATATCATTTTCATAAGGATCGTCCAGGCTGAGCGTGCCGTCAGAAAGCTCATAGTATGTCCGGCCGTTGATGAAATAGACGTTCGGGACGTCGAGCCGACGGCTCTCCTCCTGGGCCTTGCGCACCGCCTGGCTGGCAATCCGCTGGAACTCGACCGCTTTCCGGATAAATCGAGGGTCCAATAGACTATCTTTCATCCGTCAGCCCTCCCGCATCGAGAAAAGCATTATACAGCTGCTCGTTCAAAATCTCGCGCTTACCTTTCTGCCCCCATGCAACTCCCACGGACTCTTGCGCACTGTTGCATACAAGGGACCATCCATCCGCCTCGATCCTGTACATCTCCCAGAAATTGACGATGCTTCTTCGAAAGCGGCGGATCACGTCCTCCTCAGGCACATGATGCCCGCCTTTTCTGGTCCTCTCCTCGATCCTGTCGATGCAGAAGCCGGGAGAATCTACATAAATGTATATTATACTGACAGTGTAACGCTCTCGCTTCATTCGCCGAAGCACGCGACGAAATCCCCGCCCGGACAGCGTGGACTCGACGATAAAGCTCCGGCCCGATTCAATCGCGTCATTCAACTCGGTGAAGAACCTTTTCCCAGCGTCCAGAGCAACCTCCCGGATATCACCCTCCGTCATCCGCTCGGCAATAGCGTCGGCGCTGACATATGGGATATCCTGCTCTCTAAGATATTCTCTTGCGAATGTCGTCTTCCCGGCGCCGTTCGGCCCGGCCACGATTATCGCCCTCTTTTCAACCTGCTGAGCACCGGTCTCGGGCGGCATTACATCCAGTCCGCCCCTCACCAACCGATCTACCATCCGCTCGATCTCTTCGGCCGTCAGCACAGCGCCGCCTATCGTCCTGAATATTGCCGGCAGGGCGTTGTACACCTCCCTGTTCTCCATTACATAGGCCGGGATCTCCCCGGCGCCGATCACAGCCGAATCGAGAAGCTCCTCCCACTTGGCCGACCCCAGCTCGATACCCAGGATATCCGCTATCTGCCGCAGTTTTTCCCTCCGAAGCGGCGGCCTGAGAATCCCCCTTTCGACCTTGCTCCAGTTGCTCGGATCCTCCACCAGCCTCCTGCAGAACTCCCTGAGGGTCAGCCCGAGCTTTTTCCGACGCCCCTTTACCAGCTCTCCGAACATATCTCACCTCCTCTCCGGCCAATGTGGTATGATATATACCACACCAACAATTCGGCGTCAACTGAAGATAGAGGTCTTTTTTGAACAACTTGTTATGGGATAGTGAGTTGGAGAGTCGTCCTGCCCGACAGTCATCCTGTGGTCACGGCCACGACCGGACAATAAATATAACCAGCACCGCCATCGCGATCGCGAACTTCGCGAAGTAGGCCCACAGCTTCCCGATAAATGCCCAGAACCCTGTCCGCAGCGCATCCTCCATCCGGCTGTACTGGATATACTCGGCCAGAACCGCACCGGCAAACGCCCCGAGCAGCCCGAAGATCACGCTCCCGATCACCGGCAGCACGGATGTCCCCAGGATCGCCCCGATGATACCCCCGGCGAACGCCCCGACCGCCCCCCACTTCGACGCGCCCTTCTTCAGCACTACGACCGTACCGAGAAAAGCCTCGAGGATCTCCCCGATCACCATCAGGGCTACAAGGACGATCCACCACTGCCACCCCACCACAGAGAACTTCAAAGCGAGGTCATATATGAAGATGATCCCGAGGCCTATCCAGCCGCCCGGGACGCCAGCGAAGATCAGAATGTCAGCTATGAGTATTAAAAGATAGAGCAGGACCAGTCCCGTGTGCTGCAGCACCGATACCAAATCCTGCTCCTTCCGAAAACTCTATCTCTACCGCTTACGCCTTCTTCTTGCCGCGTCCCGTCATCCTGTTCTGCCACTCGACGAGAATCGGGCTCGCGACGAATATCGACGAGTATGTTCCCACGATGATCCCGACCATCAGGGCGAAGGCAAAGTCGTGTATTACCTCTCCTCCGTAGAAGAAGAGGAACATGACCACGACCAGGGTTGTCAGCGATGTGATCACCGTACGGCTGAGAGACTGGTTGATCGAGATGTCTATCATCTTCTCGTACGACTCGCGCCGCCTGAGGCTGAAGTTCTCCCTGATCCTGTCGAAGACGACGATCGTATCATTGAGCGAGTATCCCACGATCGTCAGGAACGCCGCGACAATGACCAGCGATATCTCCTTGCCCATGATCGAGAAGAGACCCAGCGTGATGAGAACGTCGTGGATCAGCGCGAGGATCGCGCCGATGGCGAACTTGAACTCGAACCGCCACGAGATATATACGAGGATGCCGAACAGCGATATGACGATCGCCGCCCAGGTCCTGTTCTTGAGCTCCTCACCGATCTTCGGGCCGACGGTCTCCGTACGGCGGATATCTATCTCACGGTCGGGGAACCGCGCCTCCATGGCAGATACCAGCTTGCCCACGGCCTTGGACTCGATGCCCATGTACGGCAGGCTGAACGCGACGGCGCTGCTGCTCTCCCGGGTCAGCTCGACGATCCCGACGCCCTGCTTCTTGACCCCGCTCTTGAGCATCTCGATCGGAGGGATCGAATCGGCGCTGACGATGACGAGATTGCCGCCCTCGAAGTTTTCCGACAGGTCGGGCTCCATATCGCGAGACGAGACGACCACCCAGCCGCAGGCCGGGAAAGCCGTGTTGAGAGCCTCAAGCAGCCTTTCGGACGCCTGGCCCCCCTCGCTGATCTTCTCGATGGTGATCAGATATTCGTTCGACGCACCGAACTCCTGTATCTCTCCCCCATCGTAACCGGCATCCTCGACCGTACCGCGCAGATCGCCGATCGGAACGGGCTCATCGAACCTCACCTGTATGAGTGTGCCCCCCTCGAAGTCGATACTGAGGTCGGGGCCGCCCTTTATCGCCAGTGAGACGAGCCCCGCGACGATCACGACCGCCGACAGGATGAACGCCTTGTAGCGAAATGCCGAGAAAGGAATATGTGTTTCACCGAAGAACTTCATCTCTTCTCCTCGTAGGAATGACCTCTATATACTGAGTTTCTGTACGCGCCCGCTCCTCGTCCACAGATTGAATACCACCCGGCTGAACACGAGTGCTGTGAACATACTTGCGACAATGCCTATGCTCAGCGTCGTGGCGAACCCCTTGATCGGGCCCGTTCCGAACTGCCAGAGCACGACGGCCGTGATCAGGGTCGTCAGGTTGGCATCGAGGATCGTCGTGAAGGCCCGCTCATAGCCGGCGTCGATCGCCGACCTGATCGTCTTGGCCTTCCTGATCTCCTCCCGTATCCTCTCGAAGATCAGCACATTGGCGTCGATCGCCATACCAATCGTCAGGATCACCCCGGCGATGCCGGGCAGCGTCAGCGCGGCGCCGAGATAGGCGAGCGCCCCGAAGAGGATGAGAAGGTTGAACATAAGAGCTATCGCGGCGATACCGCCGGAGAGCTTGTAGTATATCATCATGAAGAGGATCACTACCGCGAAGCCCAGAAGCGCCGCGCGGACGCCCTGGCGGATCGAGTCGGATCCGAGGCTCGGACCGACGGTCCTTTCCTCTCGCGGAATAAGGTCTGCGGGCAGAGCGCCGGCGCGGAGGATTACCGAGAGGTCCCTCGCCTCCTCGTCGGTGAAGCTGCCCTCTATATAACCACGCCCGTCAGGGATCTTAGACCTGATGACGGGGTAGCTCTTTATCTTGCCGTCGAGGACGATCGCGGTGAACCGTCCGACATTACGTCCGGTAAATCTCGCCAGCTCGCGGCCGCCCTTCCTGTTGAACTGGAAGTTGACCATCAGGCGGCTGGGGTTCTGCGGATCGGGCTGGGGAGTGGCCGTCTGGAGGTTCGCTCCCGTTACCATGTCTTTCTGCGAGAGGAGGAAGAGGTACTTCGCCCTGCCTCCCTCCTGGAGCGGAATCCACTCGTCGAACCACACGAACTCTGCATCGTCGGGGATGACCTTCTGTATCTCAGGCTGTGCGAGGAGCTTGCGTACCATCGGGATATTGTCCTCGTAGACGACGAGCCAGTCTCGGTAGAAGTCCAGAAGCAGCGATGTGAACGGCCTGTCCTTGTTGACCGTCTGCAGCGGAAGAGCTCCGAGAGGAGTATCCGCATCCTGCCCGAGCAACGTAGAGTCGATGAACGACGGCAGAGCCGGGACATCCGAGTCCGCGGCCGCCGAGTCGGGAACCTCCAGGGCTCCCATGCCCGCGTCTGCCGATATGGTCTCGACTTCCACGATCGAATCTCCGAGCTCGGACTTCAGTGCGCGGTCGATCGTGCCGAGCAGGTTCGCGACCTCGGCCTGCTGCATGACGAGCTTCCACTCGAGCATAGCCGTCTGGCCGATCAGCCTCTTGGCCCTCTCGGCGTCCTGGAGGCCGGGCAGCTGGATGATGATCCGCTTTTCGCCCTCTCTCTTGATATCGGGCTCGGCCACGCCGAACTGGTCGACCCTGTTACGGATGACCTGGAGGGCGCGGTCGACGACGTCGACTTTCTCGTCATCGGAGAGCTGGGAATCGTCCACCTCGAGAACGAGGTACATCCCGCCCATGAGGTCCAGGCCGGGCTTGATGGCCTTGCTGATCAGTTTGTCGTACGCCTCCGGGTTCTCGATCTCCATTTTGTCCCGCTCGGCGTCCTTCATCGTCAGAACCCTGAAGGTCGGATACAGGGCCCATAGCGACGCTACAAGCACTATAAAGACCATTATTACCTTGAACCTGAGATTCCTGCTCACGTTACCTCGCTTTATTATCCAGATCCGCTTGAATCATGAATGATGTATCGGGGAACCCCTCAGGGCACACTCCTCCCCAATCTGGTATAGAGGAAACAATTTAGTACATTTAAGGGGGTAATGTCAAAGGGGAAATGATTAGTTCAAAAGCGATCATACTCCCATGCTATCGATATACCTCTGTTATTCATTCCTTATGCATTGAAATAGTACGCATTTTCATTCCCATGTCTTCAATCGAGTTCCTGTAACTTACTTTCTGTAAATTCCGGAAATCCGGTAGCCGCAGCGGTCCGAATTAGGACTTGAAAGCGGCGGGTCACATCCGTATTTCTTGTTGAAGAAGCAAAACTTTAACAAGG
>SDBS01007516.1_pt1 | contig 10573 bp, 9 predicted proteins | sample 2277091 | NCBI WGS metagenome assembly SDBS01 (sample SAMN10404972, study PRJNA504765) | marine sediment metagenome | isolation source: marine sediment core GS10_PC15, 163 cmbsf | place: Arctic Ocean: Southern Knipovich Ridge | collected 2010 | reverse complement strand
TATTTAAGCATTAACTCCGGTGCAGGTGGAACGGAAGCCTGTGACTGGGCACAGATGATGCGTCGGATGTACGAACGCTGGGTCACGTCTCGCGGATGGAAGGTGGAGACTCTCGATCTCGTTGATGGAGAGGTAGCGGGAATCAAAAACATCACCATGAAGATCACGGGTGCATTTGCTTATGGGTATTGCAAAGCTGAAAAAGGGGTTCATCGATTGGTGCGCATTTCCCCATTCGATAGCAATGCGCGTCGCCATACGAGCTTTGCCTCTGTGGATGTGACTCCCGAAATTGACGATGATATCGCCATTGAAATCCGTCCCGACCAAATTCGAGTCGATACTTTTCGCGCGTCGGGTGCCGGCGGGCAGCATGTCAACACGACCGACTCCGCCGTACGGATCACTCATATTTCGACGGGAATTGTGGTCTCTTGCCAAAATGAGAGGAGTCAAATTTCCAATCGAGAGACTTGCATGAAGTTTTTGCGGGCAAAGTTATATGAAAAAGAAGTCCTCGATCGTCAGAGCAAAATTAAGGAAATGAGCGGCGAAAAAATGGAGATTTCGTGGGGGAGTCAAATCCGCAATTATGTCTTCCATCCCTATACCCTTGTCAAAGACACTCGAACGAAGTATGAAGTAGGAAATGTAAATGCTGTGATGGATGGAGATCTCGATGGGTTTATTCATGCATTCTTGAAGGAATTCGGCTAACAATGGATTCAGACGATATCGACATTCGCTACACGAGCTTAGACGATATGCCTTATTTGCGTCAGTGGCTCAAAACAAAGGATATACTCCACTGGTATCCTCCATCTGATGATGAAGAGCTCGAAAATTTTGTCCGGGTATGGATGGGATTCACCCGCTTTAGTGCCTCTTTGAGCGCCACCTATAAAGGTACCCCCGTTGGGATGGCTACGCTCTATCTCATGCCGTATCGCAAAGTCGCTCATCAGTGTATGTTTCAAATTGTTGTCGATCCCGAATATCAGCGCGAAGGCGTCGGGCGTACTTTGATGAAGAATTTAAAACACCTTGCTAAATCCTATTTTCGCTTGGAACTCATGCATGTGGAAATTCTCGATGAAAGCCCCCTGATTGATCTTTTAAAATCGCTCGATTTTGAAGAATTTGCCCGCCAGGAAAAATATGTGAAAGAAAATGGCGTTTATTTTCCCCGGATTTTGATGGAGTGTGAACTGTGAAAGATCTCGAAATACGAGCCAGCGTGCTAGAAGATGGAGAGATGTTCAAGAGGGTCTTGTTAGAACCCGAAGTCCTTCAGTATTTTCCGATGTATAATGTGCGTGAAATCGACGACTCAGTCCGGATTTGGGAGATTTTTTGCAAAAAAGACGCGAGCCTCACATCCCTTATCGATGGGACTCCTTGTGGCATTGCTTTCTTGAATTTGCAGGCTTATAAAAAATTTGCTCATCAATGTATCATCAGTGTCGTTGTGAGTCAAAATTTTCGCAATCGGGGAGTGGGAACTGCTTTGATGGAAGAGCTCTTCAAGATGTCTAAAGAAAAATTTCATTTGGAAATGCTCCATCTGGAGGTCTATGCAAACAATCCAGCCCTGCGCCTCTATCAACGTCTAGGGTTCAAAGAATTTGGACTTCACAAAAAATTCATCAAAGACAAGGGGCAATTCATCGGAAAAATTTTCATGGAGCGGGAACTGTAGTGGCTGGACATAGTAAATGGGCAAACATCAAACATCGAAAGGGGCGTGCCGATGCTGCAAAGGGCAAAGTCTTCTCCCGCATCACCAAGGAAATCATCAGTGCTGTCAAGCAAGGGGGGGAGGATCCCAAGAGCAATGCTAAATTGCGCCTCGTTCTCGATAAAGCGCGCGCAGCAAATATGCCCAATGATAATGTCGAGCGGAACATCAAAAAAGCCAGCAGCACCGATCAATCCGATTATATTGAGATGACCTATGAACTCTATGGACATGGAGGAGTGGGGATCATCGCTCAGGTGATGACCGACAATAAAAACAGAATTTCCTCAGAAATGAATATTGCGACTAATAAGAAAGGGGGATCGGTTGCATCTCCCGGTTCGGTGATGTTCAATTTTGAGCAAAAAGGGGTGATTCAGGTTTCGAAAGAAAAGAGCGATGAGGAGGATCTATTCCTCATTGCCACCGACTCTGGAGCTGAAGATTTTGATGCGACCGATGAATTCTTCATGATCACAACGGCTCCCGATCAATTATTTAAAGTGAAAGCAGAGATCGAGGCAAAAGGGATTTCTTGTGAAGAGGCGAATCTCGAAATGATTCCAAAGGTCTATGTCGATTGCGATTCCGAGACGCGAAACGCCAATATGCAGCTCATTGAGTGGCTCGAAAATCTCGAGGATGTCGATGCTGTTTTTCATAATATCTCCGAAGATGTATAATTTCCCCCATGATACATTGGGGCCCCACTTTTCAAGATTTTATCCGCGCAGCTAGCCAAAACAAGCCGGGAGATGCACTTGTTCTTAAAAATGGCCGCTTAGAGAAAAAAATTCCCCACGAAATCAATGAAGAAACTCTCAATCGACGCACCTGGAGTGCTTTTGTAAGAGCCGTGAATCGAGAATTCACGAAACAGCAGCGCAATCATATTTGTGCCCGCTATGATTTTGAATGGGATAAAATGGTAAATTCCACTCTTCCCCTTGAAAGGCTCTACATCGAATATTTTGGCGTCGGAGCGGCATCTCCCTATTCCTTTACACTAAATCAAAAAAGAGGGTGGTTTTCAAACGAGTTGCACGACCAAACCTCGGAGCAACTTTACCATCTTTATCGAGACGCGACCCGATCGGGCTATTTGAGCAAACTGGACGACCCAAGTGCGGTTTTTGGCGCTCCTCGAGAGGGCATGGATCAACTTCCTCAATATTATTTTGGAATGGACAGACAGCGATGTAATTTGTTTCGAGGAATTAGTGATTTGGTCTCTCATGATCCCAATATTCCTCGGATGCACCCCTATTATTCCCGCCTCTCGATGGGGATTATTAGCTTGCTCGAGACCAAACGAGGGGATGAAGATGAGAAGCTCATCATTCCAGCCCCTGGGGCATCAGAAGGAGCGCTTGAGTTCTACGAAGTTTATAAAGTCATTTCCTTTGATGGGCTCACAGCAGTTGCACTCGTTCCACTTTCTTCCTCTTCTTCTTTGCAGCCTCTTTTGTGTTTCCGTTGTACGATGCAGTCGCCGACAAAACCCGATGCCATTCCTTCCATGCTCAACAATATGGCCGAGCATATTGGAGAGCCAGGGTATCGCGCATGTGCAGAGCAATTGAACAAGCTAATGGAAGATCCCAATTTTAAAAGACCCACCGTTTTGTCCTATAGCCAAGGGGGAGGCTACGCAGGATATTTTCTCGAAAAACATTGGCGCAAAGTTCATCAGTATGTGGGCTTTAATTCTGTGGGAAATGATGCCCGTGTCGTCGAAAATTTAGCCGATCAAATCAATACAGCAGGCGAAAATGAGATCCCTCCTGATTTTTACATTCACCGCAATATCAGCGTAGAAGACGGGTCTTTAGGAGACTGGGTCAATAAATCGGGAGAAAAGCACATTGGCTGGGGAATCAAACACCCCAATTGCCGCATGCAGCTTTACGAATGGCTCATTCATGACCACAGTGCTCCGAGTGAAGATCTATTGGAGGGCTTTACTGCCTGGGGAAATATACACGCGAGGCGCCCGATGGATTCTTTCACAGAAGATGACATCGGTCTGGGTTGGAAATACCAATACAAGTTGTATCGGGGCAACGCTCTTTGTGATCCGATTCTCGACACGTATAAACGGGATCCGAAAATGGAAAATTTACGCCGCAACATTGGAAAGCAATATCTCAGTATTTTACAAATGATCTATAAAAACCTCAGCTTTCTATTGCGTTTATTTGGAATTGAAATTTTTAAAGAGAATTTTCATTGAGATAGGTTCATAAACTGTTTGATCCGCAGGACCCCTGTCAAAAAGACAAGGAGAATAAAGCTTATTGCAAGTAGGGCAAATGCTTGTGGAGCTACGATCATGGCAGCAAAGAACGCGAACGCCTCAACCCGCTCAATCACACCTGGACTGTAAAAAAAGCTTTTATCATCTTTCTTTTGCGAAAAAATCCCCACCACGAGAAATGTGGTGATGCAAAATAAAATACTTCCTAAGATCAGCAGACACAAGAGACCCCTTTCTTGAGGGGCGACCAAAAACAATCCAATCACAACTGCAAATTCCACGAGTCGATCACAGGTGATGTCGAGAACAGCTCCAGGATCAGATGTCTGGTCTAAATGACGGGCGACAGAGCCATCTAATGTATCAAAAAAACCAGAGATCACAAGGCAAGAAAAAGCGATAAGCGTGCATCCTATATAGAGAAAAAAAGGAATCAAAAGCCCAAAAAATAGCCCAGAGAGAGTAAGTAGCAGAGGATCTGCTGACTGCATCCAAGAGCGTTTTAAAATTGGCTCAATGACCAGTTTTTGATAGGTTCCTCGATATTTACTATCGATCATCCTTATTCTCGGGTGGTTTATCTTGTGGATTTTGATCTTGCTTTTTCTGGCGTCTTTCACGCACTTTTTTAATGATGATCGGGATCAGAGCAAAAACTGCCAAGCAGATTAGGGCGATTTTGACTTGGGTATTCAAAATGAGTCCGATATGAAAATCTTCTGAAGATTCAAAAATCGCACTCAAGCCCCTTCCCGCTTGAGTGAAGACAAAGGCTCCAGGCAAAATGCCGACGAATGTTGTCCAGATATATGTGCGCAGGCGGACATTAAAGAATGCCGGTGCCAAATTGACGAGCCAAAAAGGGAAAACAGGCACTAGACGCAAGAAAAGCATGTAGCTCGCCGCATTTTTGTTAAAGCCCCCCTCCATTTTCGAAAGCCATGGACCAGCCTTCTTTTTCAGAGCATCGCCAAGTGCGGTGCGCGCTGCTAAAAACAGACAAGTTGCTCCAATTGTAGCTCCAATGAGGACATAGATCGTGCAAAAAGGCTGTGGGAATAAAAATCCTCCGATCAGACTCAAAAACAGCCCTCCTGGGATGGACAGAGACGTTGCTACCAAATAGGTGCCCATGAACATAAAAGGCGTTAAAATGGGATGATCATTGACATATTCCAACAGTTCCATATGGTGAAACTTCAAATTTTCATAGGTGAGTGCATGATAAGCCCCTGTGAAGTAGATCACGGCCATCGCTGCGACAATAATAATGATCGGAAGGAATCGCTTGAATTTTTTCATGATTTCTTACCCCTTAACTTTGGAAGGATAGTTTGTGTCAGCCACATGTCAGCTGCTTTGCGAATGGCTGCATTGAATGTTGGATATGGATGGATCAATCGTGCGAGTTTGCGAAGGGGGATATTATACAGCATCGCAAGGGACAATTCGGGAAGCATTTCTCCAGCTCTTGGTGCGATAATTGTCGCACCCACGATTTTGCTCGACCATTTTTTAGTGATCACTTTGACATACCCTTCTGTACGTCCAGTGGTCATTGCTCGATCTAAATCCTCGAAAGGAACTTTGTAGATCGCGAGTTTATTTTCCCCATACATCTCTTTCGCTTGTTTTTCAGAAAGACCCACGCTGGCCACTTCCGGATCCGTGAACGTGACGCGAGGAAGCGCTTGTTTATCGATCTTTTTCATCAAAGGTCCCGGCAAGATCAGCGATGTCAGAACGGCTCTTCCATGGTTTTCTGCCAAATGGGTGAAAAAAGGAGCTCCCACGATATCACCGACTGCAAAAATATGCGATTGATTGGTCCGGCCGTAGGCGTCCACGACAATTCCTTTGTCTGAATGCTCGACCCTTGCGTTATCCAATTTGAGATCTGCCACATTCGGACGGCGCCCAGTCGAGACGAGAAGAGCTTCCGCCTCAATATCGTGATGCTCACCATTTTCCGTGATGCAGATGAGAAATTTGCCGTCTTTGTAGCTAATTAAATTGGCATCACAGCGGGTGTAGAGCTTGATCCCTTCATCTTGAAATCTCTTGGCCATCACCGTATCGACATCGGGATCTTCATTGGGCATGACGCCTCGAAGAGATTCAATGATGATCACTTCACTTCCCAATCGGCTAAATGCCTGTGCGAGTTCACATCCAATTGGACCTGCGCCGAGAACTGCAAGCTGCTTGGGAATCTCTTTGAGATCAAAAATCGTTTCATTGGTCAAATAAGGAGCATCTTTGATCCCTTCAATAGGAGGGATAAACGCATGCGATCCAGCTGCAATCACGATTTTATCGGCAGAGATTTTCTCGAATTTTCCATCAGTTACCTCGACATTCAGCTCATGCGGATTCTCAAAAGAGGCAAGACCTGTTAGAGTTTTCACTCCCAATTTGTCCAAAGCTGGTGGATCTTCGTGCGAGCGCACATGAGCGATCATTGCGCGGACCCGTTCCAAAGCCTTGACTGCCTTAAATTGTGGAGTCTCGAATTCGATCCCGTATTCTTTGCCTTCTTTCAAGGCGTGTGCTTTTTCTGCAGAAGCGATGAGTGTTTTACTGGGGATACAGCCAAAATTCGTACAATCTCCCCCGTAGTGCCCTTTTTCGATGAGAAGCACCTTCTTTCCTGCCTTACTAGCGCCGATGGCGACAACTAAACCGCCCGCTCCAGCTCCAATAACAACCAATTGGTAATGAGTCATTTTTTCCGCTTTTTCCGTTCAACAATTTTCTTATAAACAATTGGTGACAATGCAAGCAACCCTATTGCCAATAAAGCAATTTTGATCGGTATTGTAAAGATATCCGATATATGAATAGGGCCACTTTTTGCAAATACTTCAGAGAGGCTATGTCCGGCATCGGCCATGATGATAGAGAGGGGCAGCACCCCGACAAAACAGGTCCAAATGAAAGACCGATAGTTCACCCTAAAATAAGCAGCACAGATATTGGTAGTCCAAAAGGGGATCACATGCGAAAGACGCAAAAAAAGGAGGTAGCTCACATGGTACTTGCTAAATTTTTTCCGTACTTTTTTAAGGACGGGCTTTTCCTTTTTGATGAGACGTTCTCCAAAAATACCCTGAAAAATCATGAAAAAAAAAGTCGCTCCAACGGTCTCGGAAATCACGGAATAGGCAATGGCCAGAGGCAAAGGAAAAACAAGACCTCCAAGGAGCGTCAAAATTGTCGAATCGGGGATGACAAGACAGACCGAGGCGATATAGATACCCAAGAAGATCAGCGAGGACAAAATGGGATGGTCTTGCACATAGGCATAGAAAGTTTGTTGTTCATTGCGCAGCCAATCTAGGGTGAATTTGTGGTGAACGTTGCTCAGATAAACCACAATGATCAGGGCAATGAGAATGACAAAGGGGATGATTCGCTTGATATTCCGACTCATTCTCTCTATATGGCTTATCGGCACATTTATTTAAATCGTGCCCGAGCCCGTGCCCGTTTTTTGTGGTATTTGCTGCCGCAAATTCCACAAAAGAAAATGAAAAAATAATAAAAGCGGCGCTTCGCGTCTTGGGCTGACTTAGAGAGTGTTTATAAATTCATTCCACCGCCAATAAGAACTATCTTTTTACCTATGAGAAACTCTTCACGTTTCACCAACTCAATTTAAGTTTTCTGCACTTTCCAGAGCATTCTCCTAGAAAAAAATCTTAGCTCTTGGCGATGAGAAGCAATTCAGAAACACCCTCCTGCTTTGCCAAATCGGACCCTACACGAGAGCGCCCCGTGTGAAACAATGCGTGGCGCCTCGCACGGACCAATTTTGCTGTGCGCTAGCAGCCGCCGACTGCAACTGCCGTTGCAGACCATTTAATTACCATTTATTGCAATGAAATGCTTACAGGTTTACTTGTTTGGCCAAAAGAATTGACCACAACAATGGTATAAACAGCAGTTTGATCGCTCTTGCGATTATGTTCAGTATACTCAAAAGGACCACTCGGCGGCACAATATCGACTAGCACTCCATCGCGGAATACCTGATATTCCGTAATGCATGAGCTTTGACTTGCTGCCCAAGTAACGCGATGGATACGGTCTGTTTGAAAAAGAAATTTATTCCGTATGACTTCTCCTTTCAGCCCAAGGGGAGGAAGGGGAATTGGAGTCAATATGAAGTTGAGCGTGGTGGTAGCACTAGCTATCACCGTTGCAGGGGCGCTACGGGGAACGAAGTTGGCTTTGAGCAAAGCAACAGTATAACTTCCAGGAGTGAGATTGGAGAGAGTATAGATGCCATTGGGATCTGAGACCCCAAAGCTGAGTAGCGTTCCACTTTGAGAGGCGATCGCAATAGCTCCTGAAATGGGATTTCCCGTGCATGCATCTGAAACGGTTCCAGAAATAGCGCCCGGATCCGGATCAAGTGCAAAATCTACCGTAGTTGTGGCACTTGAAGCGACGACAGCAAGAGAAAAATCGATTCGAAAATCGTTTGCATTCGCTAGAACCGTATAGGTTCCTGGAGCTAGATTGGGAATTGTGTAATCTCCACTGACATCTGTAGTGATAAAAGCAATCAAATTGGAATTTTGAAAAACAGCAACGATGGCATTCGGAATAGGATCGGTGGTAGAAGAATCTGTAACCGTTCCAGCAATGGTTCCAGGAGAGGCTTCTAATGCAAAATTGACGATTGTAGTTGTTCTCGATGCAATGGTTGCAAAAGATAATTTTGTCTGGAAATCATCCTTAACTGCGACGACGGCATAATCCCCAGGAGCAAGACCAGAAATGGTGTAATTTCCGCTCAGGTCGGTCAAGGCAAATTCGATGAAGACAGGACCGTCAAAGACTTCTATGAGAGCACCTACGATGGGATTGCCAGTAGCGGCTGCTGTAACTGTTCCCGCAAGCGTTCCTGGGTTGGGATCAAGCGCAAAATTCACAGTGGTTGTTGCACCTGAGGTAACTGTTGCACCAGAGATCTCGGTTTGAAAATTGGTTTCCAGGGCAATGACGATATAATTGCCGGGAGCAAGACTGGGGAGTTCATAATCTCCATTTGGATCTGTCAAAGTGGACTCAATGATGGTAGATCCGTCAAATACTTCAACGGCAGCTCCTGCAAGGGGAAGGCCTGTCGAGGCACTCGTTACTCTGCCCGCAATGGTTCCTGGACCGGGATCGAGAGCAAAGTCCACGGTGGTGGTGGTGCTTGCAGAAACACGGGCGCCAACAGAGCTGGCTTGGAAATCCGTTGCGGTGGAAACTACCGTGTAATTTCCAGGAGCAAGATCGGGAATCGTATAATCGCCACTGGCATCTGTGTCGGCAAAGCCGATGAGAATGGGGCCATCAAAAACTGCGACAAAAGCCCCTTCAATAGGATCTGTTGTGGAAGAGTCTGTGACAGTTCCTGCAATCGCACCTGGGCTGCCTGCGAGAGAGAAGTTCGCCGTTGTGATTTGCCCCTGAATGACACTTGCTCCTTCTGCGTCTGTTTGAAAACCTGTTGCTGTTGCAATCACGACGTAATTTCCAGGTGCCAGGTCGGCAGCAGAGTAGTTGCCGCTGGCATTCGTCGTGGTCGTTCTGATAAGTATTGTGTCCTCAAAGACTTCGATAGTTGCACCTGAAATAGGACTAGAGGTTGCACTCTCTGTGACTACACCTGCAATCGTTCCGCCATTTGCTATGAGAGAGAAATCGAGAAAATTAACCGTGTTATTGTCGAGCCTGATGCCGATGGCCTCGGTTTGGAAACCCGCTGCACTTGCAACAACTGTAAAATTGCTCGGTTGAAGATCCTCGATAAGATAGGTGCCATCTGCTCCTGTAATGTCAAATCCTCTTACTTGATTTCCGCGGATGGCTTCGACAAGGGCTCCACTAATGGGAGCTCCTGTAACCTCGTTGGTGACAGTGCCCGATAAATCAGCTAAAGCTTCTAGAGAATGTGGCGAAAGTATTGCTTGGAGGATAAAAATAAGAAAAAGAAGCGGTTTTTTTATCATCCTAAAATTCCACTCCTATGCTTCCTCCAAGCAGTGCGCCGCCAACGCTTCGGCCACTTGTGAATAACCACTGGTAATCGAAAAAAGCAGAGGTATAAAACCAGTTATATCTCTTGGATACACCGAATTTGAGAACCCCTCCAAAGGCATGCTTAGTTATACGAGATTTAACAAAGGAAGAGCGATCATGAGTGTGTACCCATGCATAGCTCGGTCCAACCCCCATGTAGGTTTCGAAGCATTTTGGAAGAAAAAAGCCATATTTGATTCCAGCACCGATGGGCACCATTTGGATTGTGGTTTTATCTTTTAGGGGAACCGATCTTCCATCTTTATAGAGGTAAGAGACACTGGCCCAACCCATCCAATTTTGACAAGTGGGCCAAGTGATTTCGAATTGATAGTACGGGGCAGCTGCTTTGTAAATATCCTGAAATCGCTCTGAGTCAGGAATAAAGGCTGCGATGCGTCCTTCCATCCTAGTGCTGGGGCAAGCACATTCCCAAGCTTGTGCTGCCGAAACATTTGCAATAAGAATTAAAAGGAAATGAGTTTGCAGACAATCTCTTA
>SDBS01007515.1_pt1 | contig 10574 bp, 2 predicted proteins | sample 2277091 | NCBI WGS metagenome assembly SDBS01 (sample SAMN10404972, study PRJNA504765) | marine sediment metagenome | isolation source: marine sediment core GS10_PC15, 163 cmbsf | place: Arctic Ocean: Southern Knipovich Ridge | collected 2010 | reverse complement strand
GCTTCGACCTGGACGGCGACGGCTTCACCAGCTGCGGCGGCGACGCGGATGACGCTGATCCCACTGTTTACACTGGCGCTCCTGAACTCTGCGACGGTAAAGACAACGACCAGAACAGCCTGATTGACGATGGCCTCCCAATGTTTACTTTTTACACGGACAGCGACTCGGATACTTACGGAGACCCGGCCGATATGCTGGAAATCTGTCTGGACGAAGTCCCGGCCGGACGCGTTGAGGATAATACCGACTGTAACGACAGTAATCCGGATGTTAATCCGAGCGCGACCGAGATACTCTATAACGGCATGGATGACGACTGTAATCCGGCTACGCTCGACAAGCTGGATTTCCTTATCGCCATCGATGATTATTCCAATCTTTATTACGCTCTGAGCCATGGTGACGGCACTTTCAGTAATTATCATTATATTGATTACCTGAGCGGAGCCAACACCCGCCGTGTAACCATAAACGATTTTAACAACGACGGTTTTCTGGATATCATGGCCGGCCGCGGCATTAGCGGTACAGCCTATTTTTACCTGTTCCTCAACGACGGTCTCAATAATTTTACCAAGACAGGTCTGGTGGGATCGTTGAGCAACGTGAATAGCTGGGCCATGGATATGTCCTCGGGTGATTTCAACAACGACGGGAATCAGGATTTTATCGGCAATGGCAACAGTTGGAACACGGGAGTTTTTCTAGGTGACGGCGCTGGCGGTTTTACAAAAACGGAAATGAATCTTGGCAGTTCCGGCCGAGGCATGGACGTTGGTGACTTTAACCACGATGGTAACCTGGATTTCGCCCGGGCCGCATATTCCAATGGCTATACCTATGTGTATCCCGGCAATGGTGACGGGACGTTCGGAAGCGCCGTCTTTGTGGGTGATACCGGAGGCGATCCCTATGGTCTGGCGGCTGGTGATTTTAATAACGATGGCCTGGTTGACATCATTGTCAACGATGGCGGCGGCGGTAATCCATACTTTTTTGCCGGGAACGGTGATTTTACGTTCGCTTCCGCGGTGTACGTCCCCAGTCTGGACTTCAACAACCACGGCGCCTATGACGCCTACGACTATAATAGTGATGGCAACCTGGACATAGTGGCCGTTAATTACAGCGGCCGGAGAGTGTATTTTTACCCCGGCAATGGAAACGGGACTTTCGGGCCGGTCCTGAATATTGGAGGTATGAGCAGTCACAGCATTGGTGATTCGGCCCAGCCCATCGGCTCGCCGGCGGGCGTTCCCACGGCCGTTATATCTCCATTAGCGGACGCGATTGACGAAGGCGATTCCGTTGATTTCGACGGCTCCGGATCAAGCGATTCTGATGGCTCAATTTCAGCCTTTGCCTGGGATTTCGATGACGGCGGTTCGGACAATGTGGAGAACCCGGCCGCTCACACCTACTTTAATGAAGGCATTTACTACCCGACCTTGAAAGTCACGGATAACGACGGCAAAAGCGATATTGCCCCGGCAAAAGTAACTGTCCGTGGTGATACCCCGGCAGTAGATACCACTCCGGTAACCTTCGGCGAGGCTTTGGCCGAAGACGGTATCTGGGCATTGAATCTCGATGGAGCGGACTACGCTTCCGATACCGAGGGCTTAGTGTCATATCAATGGGGTCTGGGCGACGGTCTGACTGATAATTTCGAGGACGGAAACGCGGACGGCTGGACACCCTATGCCGGAACCTGGGATGTTTTCGACACCGACTCGGAAGCTGGTACCGCCTATGTGTACCGGCAGACCTCCAACTCGAGCCGCACACAGAACCTGTTTGATAAAGTTTTCGAGGGAGATATCACCATCGAGGCGGATATAACCCTGGTTTCAGGATCGGGGCAGGAGGCTCAGATACTGTTCCAGGCCAAGGACCAGTATAATAATTACGAATACATTCTGCGCGGCCGTGGAAATAACGATATCCTTTTTTACCGCCGGATTAATAACGGTGCGTCCAGCCAGTTCGAGTACAATCTTCCCGGGGATCATCCCTCCTTCCCGATCACCAACGGTAATACCTACCACGTTAAGATTGTAATCCAGGGAACACGATTCGATTTCTATCTGGACAACGTTTATCTTTTTACCCATTGGGATAGTACTTTCAGGTCCGGGAAAGTCGGTTTTTCGACATATAACTCCCAGGCCTACTTTGACAACCTGGTCGTTAAAGCCCCGGGTTCAGGCCAGACGGTCGCCCATAAGTTCGAGGCCGGTACATATAATGTGAACCTGAGCGTAAAGGACGAGGCGGCGCAGTCGGCCAATGGAACCATTCCCATGACCATGCAGCCGGGAAACCCGCCCGTGGCCGGCCCCAATGGTTCGTACGAGGCCGATGAGTCGGATGCCTATCAAGGTGGTTGGACCTTTACCCTGGCCGGGTCAGGGTCAACCGACGACGTTGAAATCAGGAAACACATATGGGATTTCGGCCTGGATTCCTTTGACGGCGCCGAGTTCAATTTCGACAAATGGTATACCAATGGCGGAATTTCCCAAAACGGCATGGCTACCCTGTCAGGGGTCAACACCTGGAATACTAAATATATGGTCACCAAGGGCTCGACCTTCCCGAAGGTGAAAGGACAAATATTCGAGGCCAAGATTAAGGTCAATGGTAGCGGACAGGCCATGCTCGGATTCAAGAACTCCAATACCAGCAACTTCCATTACAACCAGTTCCCTTATGAATTTTACCTCTATAATGGAAATATCCACATATATGAGAACAGTAACAACAGGGGAGATACCAATTATAACTACGCCTACAATACCTGGTACGATTTCAGGATTGAACTGAAAGAGACCGGAGCCATTTATTCCTACCGCGTGTCAGGCAGTCCGGCTTGGATAATGGTTTATAATTCCAACTACACGATAGCCGATACCCAACTCAGAAAGGGTATTGTGGTTCATAGCGGTACCTATAGCATGGACGATTTCCGGGAAAATACAGCCGGAGTCAACCCTGATTTCACGCTATACAAAGGGACAGGCCCATTCAATCTGGATCTGACCGTATACGACCGGGCCAACCAGAGCCATACGGCCGGCACGACCGTGCTAATCACGGACGGAGATCCTCCGAACGCCAATGCCGGTCCCGACCAAAACAAGTATGAGACGGACGCGTCTGAAGGAAACTGGAGCGTCACCTTCGACGGATCCGGTTCCAGTGACGACACGGGCATCTACAAGTACGAATGGGATTGGGATTACGATGGATCAATCTTTAATCCTTCCGGGAATACCGGTGTTTCACCCACCCATACATGGTCGGCCCCCGGGATTTATACCGTGGCCGTGCGGGTTACAAACCATGCCCTTCAGACTCACATGGACACGATGAGCGTTGACATATCCCAGGGAGGCCCACCCACGGCTGACGCCGGGGGATCGTACGCTGTGGATGAAGATACCGGAAACGCCTTCGAGGGCAATTGGACGGTCACCCTGGACGGTACCGGTTCCTCGGACTCCGAGTCCAATATTACCCGGTATGTCTGGGACTTGGGGACTGATACTTTCACTGGTGTGACCCCTAATTCAGGTAAATGGCTGTTTCCTGGCTCCGGAGTCACACAGAACGATGAGTTGTCCATTGCCGGAAGTAGCGGCTGGGGTCAGCGGTACCTATTCAGCAAGGACAATTACACCCGGGCTAAAGGAATGGCTTTTGAGGCTAAAGTCAAGCATACCAGCCACTACGCCATGATGGGATTTAAAAACCCGGGTACTAATTACAGCTACACCCAGATGCCTTATGCAATCTATTTCAATTATGGGAATGTTCTTATTTATGAGTACGGCTCTAACCGGGGTGATACAGGCTACAATTATTCTCTAAATACCTGGTATGATGTTCGTATTGAGCTGAAAGAGTCGCAGGGAGCCAGATATTACTATCGGGTGTCAGGAAACCCTGACTGGATTCTTCTATATGACTCCAACAATTACACGGACGTGACCCTTAAAAAAGGATTTACCATCCGGTATGGTTCGCTAATTATAGATAATTATGAAGAAATAGCCGCCGGCGTTACCCCGTCCTACCGATTTCACGGCCTCGGCAGCCATCCAATTTCTTTGACAGTCCTTGATCAAGCCCTGCAATCTGATACGGATACTACCAGCGTTACCATAAACGCGAACGATCCTCCTGTAGCTGACGCCGGTGGAGACAAGAGCGGGGACGAGTCGGACGCTTTTGAAGGAACCTGGACCTTTGATTTTGACGCTTCCGGTTCGACCGATGATTTCGGCATCTATACCTACGAGTGGGATTTCAATAACGATGGCACGTATGACAGCACCGCGATCAATCCCACGCATACTTTTAATACACCCGGAACCCACACCGTGGTTCTGAGGGTAACCGACCATGCCCTGCAGAAGGTGACAGACACGGCCACGGTCACCCTGACTAATGGTGATCCTCCAGTGGCCGAAGCCGGAGACGATCTTACGACCGAAGGGCATTGGCCGGTTATATTCAACAGCGGTGAGTCTACCGATGACTTGGGTATTTACAAGTACGAGTGGAATTTCGGAGACGGGACAACCGGTAAAGGGAAAACGCCGACTCATATCTATTGGACTACCGGTGATTATACCGTTACCCTGACCGTGTATGATAACGCTTTGCAGTCGGACAGCGACACCATGACGGTTCACGTCCTGGCCGCCGCCAACGCGCCGGTTGCCGGGGCTGGTGGGCCTTACAACGCCGGCGCGGGCGGACCTCCTGCTTATTTCAACGGCAGTACTTCAACCGACGACCACGGAGTGGTTAAATACCTTTGGGACGTGGACGATACCGTGGACAGTGACGGTGATGGTAACTTCACTAACGATATGGACGTGGTGGGCCGAAAGCCCTTCTACACTTATGCGAATGCTAAGATATACACGGCTACTTTGACCGTAGTGGACGGCGCCGGGCAGGAGGCTACTGCTTCGGCCACGGTCAACGTGGCGGTTAATCTGGCCCCGGACGTGATAAGCGTGCCCTGGAGAGCCGGAAACCCGCTAAGTCCGCACGAAACCTACAATGGCCGTAGCATCAGGTTGAAGGCCATCGTCAGAGACGCGGGAGCGTTGACCTATCAATGGAATTTTGGCGACGGGTCAGCCCTTTTTCCTGCATCACCAGCGGCTGTGTCAAATAAATGGGCCATTGAGGTCAGCCACACTTATCCCAACTCACCCGACGGCACGCCATACACCGCGACACTTACCGTATGGGACAGCGGCGGGCTGGTCGGTCAGGACAATTACTACGTGATCGTACGGCCAAATAATTACGATACGAGAACCAATATAGCCATTGACGAGGGTCTTTGGTACATGCACAAGATTCAGGACAGGAGCGGCGGCGACTATGGTAAGTGGGCCTCATACAGCGGCTATTATTCATCTCCTACTGGCTCCGCCATCCAGGCCTTTGAGATAAACGGCCACCTGCAAGACGGTGACAATCAGGAGAATCCGTACGCGGAAACGGTGAACAAGGGCCTTCAATATATGTTTACCAGGGTCTCTGCTTACCCCATTTCTAACCAGACCTATGGGAACCCGGATACGAATGGTAATGGTATAGGAATCGGTGTCAATAATAACAACCGAACTGTCTATGAAGGCGGCATGGTCATGGACGCCATCGCTTCCTCGAATACTCCTTTGGCTTTCGCCACCACCGGTGGAGCCAATGTGAAGGGACGATTCTACTATCACATTTTGACCGATATGGTGGACATGTACGCTTGGGGGCAATACGATAGCGCCTCGGTTGGCGGCGGTTGGCGGTATTCCTGGAACCAGCATCCTGACAATTCAGCCTGCCAGTGGGCAGCCATCGGTATGCTTGCCGCTGAGGACAACTTCGGCATCAACATTCCCCAGTGGGTCAAGGATCGTAACAACGTGTGGCTGAATTACAGTTATGATGGAACCGGATTCGGCTACACCGGTAAAGGAAACGGTATAGCCCTTACTCCTTCAGGTATGGTGCAAGTGGCCTTTATTGACAAACGAACTACTGATCCGAGGTGGAGGACAGCCGAGGATTTTATCGCCAGTGTCTGGAATACTGGCTGGAAATATGGTTCCACTAACTACTATGGCACCTACGCGCTGGTAAAGGCTTTGCGCCTGGCCCAGCCTACCCCGGTGGTGACATTCAGTAATGGGTTCGACTGGTATATGGATCCAGTGAATGGTCTCCGGAAACGGGTGGTGGATAAACAGAGTTCAGCCGGATATTGGAATGTATCCTACGGAACAGGTTTTTCAACTGCCTGGGCCATTATCATGCTGACACCGTCCCTCTTTGTACAACCGCCTGTGGCTGACGCCGGAGACGATATTATCTGGGCTTTTGGCGAGGAACTCGCCTTTGACGCCAAAGGCTCATTCCACATGGATCCTTCCCGATCCGTAGTCATGTACGAGTGGGATTTTAACGGGGACGGCGATTGGGATTTTACCACAAACGATGCGTCTGACCCGAACGCCAAGTACACGTACCCGGATCCCGACCCACTGGTTGAAGGTGATCCTCCGGAAATCTACCTCGTTAAACTGAGGGTAACGGATGATAATGATCCGACTCAGACTGACTTGGACATTAGAGAGGTAACCGTGGCCGAACCGCCGCACGCGCCGTTTGCCGATCCCAGCGGTCCCTATACGGCCACCGTCGGGATTTCTTTCATCCTGGATGGAAGCGGATCGAGCGACATCGATCCTGGTGACAGCCTGACTCTATATCAGTGGGACCTGGATAATGACGGCGTCTGGTTTGACGATGTGGACCAGGAAACAGCCGACGCAACGCAGCTCCATACTTACGGTACACCCGGTGTTTACAACATAGGTCTGAGGGTATGGGACAATGGCGCGTTCAATCCAGTTGATTGTACCATTGGAGACAATTGTACCCCCATGATGTCCGAACCGGCATTTACCACCGTAACGGTAGTGGCAAATGTAGCGCCTATAGCCGATTCTAACGGACCTTATACCGTAGATGAGGGATCGCCGGCGACTCTGGACGGCAGCGGTTCTTCTGATCCAAACGGGGACGCGCTTACCTATAATTGGGATCTTAATAATGACGGGCAGTATGACGACGCCACGGGTGCGCAGCCTGTGTATACCTGGATGGATAACGGCACCTATACCGTCGGTCTCGAGGTTAGCGACTCGTTGCTGGCGGATACCAGTACCGCCACGGTGACGGTGAACAACGTCGCGCCTACGGTAGACGCCGGTCCGGATCAGACGGTTGACGAAGGTGAAACAGTCATCTTCGGCGGCAGCTTTACCGATCCCGGCAGTGTGGACACCCACACTTATGAGTGGGATTTCGGTGACGGCGAAACAGCCAGCGGAACCCTAAGCCCGAGTCACGCCTACGCTGATAACGGAGTCTATACCGTAACCTTGACCATAACCGATGATGATGGCGGAGTTGCCAGCGACACTCTCGAGGTAACGGTCAACGCGCCCAGCCAGGTTCAGACCATCTTTAACCTGGCCGCCAGAGCCAAGTTGAATAAAATCCAACTTACCTGGAGTCCGGTTACCGGCGCTGCCTGCTACAACGTGTATCGCGCCACGACCAGCAGCGGTCCTTATGAAATAATAGCCGATTGCCATGAAACGACATACGCCACGTACCTGGACGAAGGTCTGACCATGAACGTGAAGTATTATTACGTGGTAACCTCGGTGGCCGGCTCGGAATCGCTCAATTCGAACGAAGCCAACGCCACGCCAACATCTAGGAGAAGAAGAAGATAATACGGAAAGGATAAAACAAAATCAGACCGGAGGTGGTTTTAATACCGCCCCGGTCTGATTTTTTCACCATCTGAAATTGGAGGTGTGAAATTGGGCCAAATCCTGCTATAAAAATGGCTAGCTGATACCATAAATAGTATATCTTTTCTTGAAGGAGTAACTGACATGAGGTATCGATTTTCGATATGTCTTTGTGTTTTTTTAGTAATTTTAAACACCCCTTCGTTGTTACTCGCACAAATGAACCAGAGTAAAAATGAATCAGTACTCACTTCTCCCGGTCAACCGCCCACGGGTAAAATAAGCGCCCCGCCGATCAGAATGATCACTCCGGGCGTTTTCGAAATTGGCGGGGTTCGCCTGTCAAAAAGAGAGGGGAGGGTAGAGTTCGAAGCCCTGGTCAACATGGAGAAGGGGCTGCTTGAATATCTGATTGTAGGGGAAACAGGCAAGGTGCATGAGAGTCTGCTGAGGACTAAAATAGAGCCCTTCAGCCTCCAGATAGCCCTCCTTCTGATCGGGCTGGAAGGGACCTCAAACCCCTTGGCCGGACAAGGAGACCCCCGCACGCCCGAAGGCGACCCGGTCACGATATGGTTAAAATGGCGAGACAGGGGGAAAATAATAGAACTGCCCATCGAGGAATGGGTTGCTACGGATAAAAGCGGTACCCCGGCAAAGCCTATGGATTGGGTCTTTACCGGTTCCGTTGTGATGGACGGTATATTTATGGCCCAGATTGAAAAATCAATTGTCGCGATTTATCATGATCCCGTGGGTCTGATAGATCATCAATCTCCTGAAGGAGCCAGCGATGAAAACTGGTTCGTAAATGAGAAAGTTACACCTCCAGCAGGAACGGTAGTTACCGTGACCATAAAAAAAGAAAAGAAGGCGTCTCGTCCATAAGGAGCAAACCATTATGAAGCAATGGCATTTTTTTAAAACCATTATTTTAGTTACTTTAATCTCAGCCATTCTGTTTGTTTCCGCTGGCTCGGCTCTATCGGCTCAATCAATAGGAGACAAGCGGGACCTCTCCTTGAAAATGGAGGTCCAGCACGCAATAGAGAAAGGACTTATCTGGCTGAAGGCAGCTCGAAACCCAAAGGGATACTGGTCCATGACTGAACATCCTGCCTTGACCGGCCTGGTGCTCACCGCGTTCATGGGAGATCCGTCGAAGCGATACAAGGCCCAGCGGCCCGATTTTATACAAAAAAGCTATGACTTTATTTTGAAAAACGTCAAGCCGGATGGCGGCATTTATCATAAATACCTGGCAAATTATAATACCGCGGTGGCGATGGTCGCATTACAGGTCGCGAACCAATCCTCATATAAACCAATCCTCCAAAAGGCCAGAAATTTCCTGGTCGGCTTACAGGGTGATTTTAACGAAAAAGGAGTTATAGACAGCCCCTTTGATGGAGGATTAGGTTACGGTGGCCGGTACAAACATTCTGATATGTCAAACACCGTCCTTGCTCTGGAAGCCTTCTATTACACTAATTATCTGAGAAGTGACGCCGATGAGAGCGATATTGAGTTAAAAAAACTGAACTGGCCCGCGGTTATCAAGTTCCTTGAGCGCAGCCAGAACCTTCCCTCCCACAACGACCAAAGCTGGGCTAGTGACGATCCTCAGAATAAGGGCGGCTTTATCTATTTCCCCGGAAATAGTAAGGCCGGAGAAGCCAAGCTTCCGTCAGGGAAAACCGTTCTTCGCTCTTACGGCAGTATCAGCTATGCCGGACTTCTAAGTTATATATATGCGGATATGGACAGGGACGATCCAAGAGTAAAAGGAGTGTTTGACTGGCTCCAGAGTTTCTATACACTTGAAGAAAATCCTGGCATGGGAGCGGAGGGACTCTATTATTATTACCATACCATGGCCAAGGCCCTTTCGATCTACGGAGTGGATGAGTTGGTTTTAAAAGACGGTCGGAAAGTTAACTGGAGAAAAGACCTGGCGCTCAAATTCCTCGATCTTCAAAATGCTGACGGCTCCTGGGTTAATACCAGTGGACGCTGGTGGGAAAGAGATCCGGTATTGGTCACCTCTTATGCCGTTATAGCCATGGAGATCATTTATCGAGGCCTTTAATCAGCCAGAAATAAACGACCCCGCGGCAAGCCACGGGGGTATCAACCGGAAAAACGTTTGATTTTCAGGCAAGTTGGTGATGATCGTTTATTGAGTATAATGCCATAGGCGTCAGGTTGCCCACAGCCTTACCACAAAACAAGGTAAATGTAGGCACGCATCGAAAGCTAACCAAAAGCAGGCTATCTACTTGAAATTAAAATAAATTTGTCATGGAAAACATGCTGCAGTTAAGTGGAACTTCCGATCAAATCCACATTTTGGGCATTTCATCTCAATCACCAAGAATCGCTGTAATGTTTATGTAAAATCCGCTCAGAACTGGGTCAATTTAAATAGTGCTTAGATCGTTGGGTAGGATAGCCAGATGGGTTTGGAATGTCAAATTGAATGGAATTTTTGGAAAATTGAGCTTGAGACAGAGTCCATATATGGTGGTCGCTATAAAATGTCAACTTCGAGCATGATTCAGAAGCTGAGTTGTTTAAGAATTCATTTCGCATGCTAACTAGTGTCTGTCCAGAAATGAGGAATTTTCTTCAAGATCGAGGAATGCGAGAATTTAACCCACAGGAATACTGTATGTATTTCGAGGACTTAAATTTGAGCATGACAATGAGATTGGAGAAAAT
>SDBS01007514.1_pt1 | contig 10575 bp, 6 predicted proteins | sample 2277091 | NCBI WGS metagenome assembly SDBS01 (sample SAMN10404972, study PRJNA504765) | marine sediment metagenome | isolation source: marine sediment core GS10_PC15, 163 cmbsf | place: Arctic Ocean: Southern Knipovich Ridge | collected 2010 | reverse complement strand
GGAGGAAATTCGTTTTGACAACGGCCGCATTCTCAATGCAGGATTCGATCGCTACAGAGTGCCGCGATTCAGCGACATGCCGGAATTGGATATCATCCTCATGGACCGCCCCGATCTTCCCTCAGTCGGAGCTGGGGAGACACCAATGATCACTATCGCCCCCGCCATCGCCAATGCAGTCTTTGCTGCTACCGGCGTGCGCATCCGTTTGATGCCGATCAAGGGGGAGTACTTGAAGAAGGCTTAAATGAACAAAGGAAAGCTCGGCTTGAGACATTTTCCTGAAAGCGTCTCTTAATTGGTCAATTTCTTTCCACCGTCTACTTAATCCGATTTCACACTAAAATTTTCATAAAATATCTGTATTTTCGAAAATAATTGAAATTTATTCGGACTCGACAGAGGTAAAATCAACACTTGTGGTGACAAAATGGTGACAAGATGTCACCTGGAAATTAGGGTGTTTTCCAGCTCTTGAAAGAGGTGATTTTTTGAAGAATAGTGATATTTTACAGTGCATGAAAATGAGAAATTTTAGGAGTACTTCATGCTCAGCTCAGTGCACTCTCGTAGGTTAGTGGGGCAAGTCCAACAAGTTTCGGCGAGGAAGAAATGTGATAACCGCTTCGCCTGGACCTTGTCAGGATTGAGGCGGTTGTTTGAAGTATTGTCTTATATGGTCAACAGGTCCGATTCGCTCGATTTTACCGTGGCTCATAACTACTACACGACTGCCAATTTCAAACGCTTCTTCACGATTATGTGTGACATAGAGAAGGGTAAACCCAATTTCCTTTTGAAGTCTGAGAATTTCTTTTCTGAGTTTGAGGCTTAGTTCAAGATCAAGGCTGGAAAGAGGTTCGTCCATAAGCAGAGCTTTTGGTTTCAGTATCAATGTTCGTGCAAGAGCAACACGCTGCTGTTGCCCGCCTGAGAGTTGAGAAGGTTTAGCGTTCGCATACTTTTCGATATGCATAAGTCTAAGCACATCAGCGATTTCTTGCTTGCGTTTGCTGGCTGGCACTCCTTGGGCTTTTAAACCAAACTCAAGATTACCCTTTGCTGTAAGATGAGGCCAAAGCGCAAGGTCTTGAAACACCATTCCCAATTGTCGTTCTTCTGGTTCTTTCAAGTTCTTACCATCTTTAGCCACCACCTGGCCGCCTATTTCAATACTCCCTTTGTCGGGCGTGATGAATCCCGCCAGCAGTCGTAGCACCGTGGTTTTTCCACAACCAGAAGGACCAAGAATTACTAGTCGCTGTCCTTTTGGGATCTCCAATGAGAATTCCAATACTGCAGGTTTACCAGCGTATAGCTTTGATATTGATTTAAAAACAATACTCTTCATTCAGTGAGCCCTCTTGACCTGAAAACTACAGTGAGAATACCCAGAGGTAACAAAGTAGCCAGAACCATAATTACACATAATGCTGCGATAAGGTCAGCCGATCCATTTGCCATGAGTGTAAAAGTGCGGACTGGAAGAGTATCATGGCCGGGGGGATACACCAACATGCTGATTCCCATGTCCCGCAGGCAGAAGATATACGCGATAAGCCAACCTGCTACAAGTCCCCGCTTGGCTAAAGGGCAAACGATGGACCCGATACGCCGAAGCCATCCGGCCCCCACTATCTGGGCCGCCTCCTCCATCGAGGCAAGGATTTGGGTCAGCACGGATACTGTGACACGACTGGTTAAAGCTGTGTACTGAGCAATATAACCAAAGATAATGATTATAGGGGTAGCATAGACAAAATTCGTTACCGGCCTGTTCCACAGGAGAACCAGGCCGATGCCAATTAGTGTGCCTGGCAGAGCAAAGAGAAATAGAGTCAATGAATCCATACTCTGCCATAAAAACAGTGACCTGTTATGAATGAGATAGCCACAAAAAAAACCTATTGCGGTTAGCATACTAGCTCCAATAGCTGCATAAGAAAGACTGCGGATAAGGCTATCACCTGCCAGATTCACGCCTCGAGCATAAGCACTGAAGGACATTGACTGTAAGACCAATACCAGTAGAGGCAATATAACCATAAAAGAACAGAGGATACCCACCGAAATCGCAAACCATTTCCGGAAACGCCTCAAACATATTACTATAGTTCGATTCCCTTCGGAGGCAAGTTTAACCTGGTAGGTCTTTTTACGAAGAAATATTCTCTCGAAGAGAATAGCCAAAACCGTTATCAGAGCAAGTGGAATAGCACCGGCCGTCGCTGCTCCAAAATCGTAGAAAGCCGAAAATTGGGTAAATGTTTCCACTGGAAACACGTTGTATCTAAGAAACATAGGAACGCCGAATTCTCCCAAAGTCAGGAGGAACACCAAAAGGCAAGACAGTAGAATACCTGGCATAATCAAGGGAATCGTAATACCTTTAAGCACATCTGGCCATCCTGAGACAATTTTTCCGGCCTCCTCAAGACGTGGATTAATTGTTTTCAGAAAGGTTATCGTCAGGAGCATTACAACTGGCATATACGCCGAACATAGCACTAATACACAACCAGGAAGTCCAAAAAGAAACTCGGAGGTTACAGCCGCGGTTCTTTCACCCCAAAACCGAGCAAGCAAACCTTCTCTGCCTAATAAGTTGAACCAAGATACTGCCATTATATAGGGTGCTATCAATAGAGGGATAGTGAAGATCACGACAAAGATCCCCCGAAAAGGTATGTCAGTTTTGGCCAAAAGAATTCCCAGTGGTACGCCTATTATGGCACAAAACAGTGTAGTCAAAAAGGATAAGGTCAGACTATGCTTGAGAAGAATCCAATTATTTTTCGAGGCCAATAGACCTTTGTATGCCGCAAAGCTGAAATGACCCTCTACTGTCACGCTCCTTAAAAACATAACAAGCAGGGGCAATAGGCCTATTACAGCAAGTATAACCACTACGGAAATAAGAACTGATTTCTTCGCCATCAAAAACCGACCCACTGTTTGAGATAGGGTTGAATCTCCTGCATCTTCTTAGCGACCTCACTGTAATTGACCTTCATAACCTTGATTTCTTCGATAGGCTTGACTTCAGCAGGGATTTCGACCCCTTCGTGAAGGGGAATTTGAGCACAGTCAGCAAAAGCCAATTTCCTCTCGGTTGCCTTCGACAGAAGATAGTCGATGAGCTTCCTGGCATTATCAGGATGCTTAGCACCTTTTATAAGAACTGTAGCATTTGGCACGATCAGACAACCAACCCCATCTTCTCCCTGATCGGGATATACCATTTCAATATTCTTGCCCTGTCTGATTCGACTGACGGCATCATCACTATCCACGAGGCTAAATTCATACTGGCCGGAGGCGACAAAATCAGTACTCTCGCCGTTGCTGGTTGATATTCCGACGTTGTTTTTCTTCATATCCTCTATGAATGCCTTTGCCTTATCATCTCCCCAGAGAGTAAACAGCGCGGCCATTTCGACGGTGGTTGTACCGAACAACGGATTGGCAATAACGCCTTTTCCTTTCCACTGCGGATCTGTGTAGGCGAGAATCGAGGTCGGTTTGTTCTCCACTTTTTTGTTGACGACGAAAACCCGCGCTCGGGCGGAGAAACCTGTCCAATAGCCTTCGGGATCTTTATGGACATCTGAAATTTCGCGCCCACTGGGCGAACGATAAACAGCAGCGATGCCCTTTTGTTTGAGTACCTCGGCCCGAACAGGCTCATTGGCCCAGACCACATCAGCTTGCGGATTGTCCTTCTCGGCGATAAGCCGATTCATGACTCCGGTACTCTTGGCTTCTTCTGTGTCAAAAACGGCCTTGACTTTTATGCCCGTTTCCTTCTCAAAGTCTCGAAGTACCGGCTCGGAGAAGACTTGATCCTCACTGGTGTAAACGATAACAATCTTTGAGTCGTCGGTAGCTTTGCGACACGCCAACATTGTCATAATTGAGACAATAACTGCTAGAAATAAAGAGAACAGCAAATTTTTGTTCATTCTTGAACTCCTTTGTGTTTAACGTAATTATATCCAAATGATAAAAGTCACCATTAAATAACTGAAAGTCGATTTTATAAGAAGGAATCAAAAACACAATTGAATACCTGTGTAAAGCAGAAATTCAGGTTCTCCGCTTGCAGAATTACGAAAACTCCTTCCGGCTGAGATCAACAAAGTATTAGTTTCGCTCAGTTCCCATCTTGCGCCGATGTTGAACACCAGTTCATCATTCTCAAAATCCTGGCCAGTTGTTCCGCTAATCTCCCCGAGCAGTTCAAGTTTGCTTGATGCCTCGCATCCCAGCGCAAGACCGTAAATCCACTCGTTGTCATCGTACTCGTGAAACGCGTATCCGAATTCCGGATTCAAAGATATCGGGCCAAAAGACTTTTCTACCTGGAACGGCAAAACAAACTCGACCCCTTTGTCAATCAGCCCGCGATCCACAGCAGAATCGGAATTATTGAACTCGAACTGGGGGTAGATTGACATGTCGATTCGGTGCCTTTCCTGCTCAAAGAAACGCCATTTTATCCCGACAGCCGAGTTGCCCAGTCCTGCCTTAGTGTGCTCGCCACGTTCATCCAGAACAAGCCATGGAACTTCATATTTCAATTGTATCTGGTCACCCAAACCGTAGTTGATATCGAGAATTGGTGTCTCGTATGACCGTGCTGTTCTGCGTTTCTCAGTAGTAAATGCAATGTTAATCTCCCAGTTGCCATCTCCCGGCGTGCCGGGATCATCGGTGATAAGCGGAGGGCCGCCTTGGGCCAATACTGCCCGGGTTGGCAAGCCGGACAGTATCAGCAAAGACGACACGATCAAAACAAGATATTTCAGAAGTTTCATAAAAAAAGTCGTCCCTTCCTAATTACCCGAAATACGACGGGGCGAGAAGTCGTCAAAAGCTGTTCTACCGTCCGCCTTGACCCACAAGCCAACCATTCCAGGTTCACTGAAGGTCGAATCCTCCAGCTCGATCATCTTCTTTCCGTCTAAGTATGCCGTGATCTGCGTTCCTCTATGCACAATCCTGATTTCATGCCAGACCTTTGGATCCGTTTTCACTTCGGCCGTGCCCAACTGTTTGCGGCGCCCGTCCTTGACGAAGTAAACTCTGAAGTTGTTTTCGAGCGGATTCCAGCGGCAGATATAATAATTGTCCGCGTCCTTTGACCGCCAGATGGGTCCGCCGCCTTGGTCCTCTTCTCCGTCAATAGCCTTGACCATAACTTTGATCTCAACGTCTCTATAGCTCGTGCCCTGGGCCATCAATAGATTAAAGGTCCGACCGTAATTCTCGTTTGCTGTGATGGCCATCGCCTGAGGCGGGCTTGGCGCCGAGGAGTCGGCAATAACCTGCCAAGTGGCCAGTTTGCCTTCGCCACCGGTCTCAGCGACCTTCCAGCCACGTGGAACAGAGCCAATTTCGTTTCTGTCAAAGTTCATGCGACCGGTACTTCTCATATCCGAGTAAATGGTCAAATCATCAAATTTAGTGGCGGCGTCAGCTTTGGTCCACAAGCCTACCATACCGGTCTCGCTGAAAGTAGAATCCTCAAGCTCAATCATCTTCTTGCCATCGAACGATGCAGCGATTTTGGTTCCCCTATGATTAATCTCTATTTCATGCCATGTCTTGGGGTCCGTTTTCACATCGGCTGAGCCTAATTGCTTGCGCCGGCCGTCCTTGACGTAATAGACCCGGAAGTTATCTTCCAGAGGATTCCAGCGCGCGATGTAATAGTTATCCGCATCTTTGGCACGCCAAATAGGACCGCCGCCCTGGTCCTCTTCACCAGTGCCGGCTTTGACCTTAACTCTGATATTTAGGTCCCTGTAACGCATCCTCTCGGCCATCAGAAGATTGTAGGTGCTGCCGCGGTTCTTACATGTGGTAATGGCCACAACATTAGATGCACTTGGTGCTGTACGGTCTTTTACCACCTGCCATGTCGCCGGTGTGCCTCTTCCACTGGTTTCAGCAATCTTCCAGCCTCGCGGAATAGAGCCAGTCTCGTCTCTGTCAAAGGTCATACGCCTGGGTCCTCTGCCTCTCATCGAAGAAGCGGTCAGATTATCAAACTTGGTCACAGCATCCGCTTTTGTCCACAAGCCAACCTTGCCGGCGTCACCGAAAGTCGCATCTTCAAGCTCGATCATTCTCTTTCCGTCGAATGATGCTGCGATACTGTTGCCCCTGTGCACAATCAGGATTTCATGCCAGGCCCTGGGATCTGTCTTCACATCCGCCGAACCCAACTGTGTCCTCCTACCGTCCTTGACGTAGTAAACCCGGAAATTATCTTCCAGTGGATTCCATCGTGCGATGTAGTAGTTGTCTGCGTCCCTGGCCCGCCAGATTGGACCGCCGCCCTGATCCTCTTTCCCCGTCACCGCTTTAACCTTGACTCTGATTACAAGGTCTCTGTAACTGGTATCCTGTGCTATCATAAGATTGTATGTGCTGCCGCGGTTCTCATTTGCTGTGATCGCCACTGCCTGAGTCCCGTCCGGCACCGAGTTGTCTTCAGCCACTTGCCACGTAGCGGGAGTACCTTTTCCTCTGGTCTCAGCCACTTTCCAGCCCTTTGGAACAGAGCCGGCCTTGTCTTTCTCGAACGACAACATATCGCGCCGTCCCCCGCGACTACGTTGGCCCCTGCCCGAAGCACCCCGCTCGGCGCAAAACGCCTCTTGTTCAAACACCAGAGCCAGTCCGGTCATCACAAGAACCACCGACAAACATATTTTTTGTAGAGTTTTCATTGATAGTCTCCTTTCCGCTGTCCTAAAACAACTACAAATCTTAACATCCCCTTAAGATAACCAACAACTTTTATTCCTAAGCTTTTTCTGGTTGCATGTCTTCAGTAACAATGAGACAAAATGGCCTATGATTTAGGAGATGATTTCAACTCCTGTTTCAATGATTTTACTGTTATATTCTTTCCTTGCAATAACTGTTTTTTTTTCAACTCAGCACGTTTGTTCAGAATCTTCTCACGCTGGCCATAATAAACATCATCAGGTGTCACTTTGCCAATAGCCTCATGTTACCTTCCGGAACCGGGTGATGCTAAAAATCGCAGAAAAACTTGGTTTTCAGACAGGGACGATGGTTGAGGTGTGTAAAAATCGTAGACTAACAGCATTTTTAAGCCCAATAATTTGGATTTCGGGCGACCCTGGCGTCAAGATTTGTAAAAAGAGGCTTCATTTGCTCGCAATTCGAAGGAGATTTTGATACTATCGTGGAACTGGAAGGCTTGGTTGCGCAGCCAAGCGTTTTATGGGAAATGTCAGGTTAACATTCTTATTTAAAACGGATTAAAATGGTAGAATAAAGACGTCGTAGGAGATGTGAATAAAGACTGTAAGACAGACTCGTAGGAGATTTCTTATATCATCTCACCGTACAAAACACCCATGCCCTCATCGTTTCCGGGCCGGCAGCGCCGGCCATGATCATGCCCGCCTTCGGCGGTCCGGAAGAGACATTAGTCTAACTGGTAATCTTGTCCGAATGAAATGGCTCTGGCTGTTTACCGGTTTTTTGGCCTTGGTCTGGTTTCTGATAAGGGTAATCCCCAAACCAAGCCGTGCGACTTATCCATGTCAGCGGGCGGCGCTGCCTTTGGCTTCTGGTTTTCTTGGTTATATCCTTGGCGGCGGCGTCATAATCCTGGCATTTAGAAAGGCAAAAAAACAAGCGAGCCAGGCACGCTATTTTTTAGCCGGTTTGTGCATATGTATTAGCCTAACGGCGGCCTGGTTTATCATCAGTATTGATTCGCGGGAAGCTTTGGCAGAGACCTTTGTTCCGGCCGATCCACCCAATGACCCTATAGGGATTCCAAAAGGAATTTACCCCGGTCGGGTCGTTTGGGCTCACAATCCTGATGCCACCAATTGGGAAACCCAATGGAACAACCGGACGGATATTTTTTATTGGGATGACAATCACACCGACCAGGTGGTGGTGGATGAAATGATGTCCAATTGCCTTCGCTGGCTGACGGAAGAAGAAACCGATTCAGCCGGGTGGGACAGTCTGTTTCGGCACTTTAATTTGACGCGTGGCAGCGGCGATGTCGGTTATAGTAGCGGGCAAAAGATTGCCATTAAGCCCAGCCATGTTGAGCAAAGAAAACTGGACTATGAGGTCAATTACGCCGACCTGTCTCCCCAAGTAGTCGTGGGTCTATTGAAACAACTGGTCTATGAGGCAAGTGTTCCGCAAGAATGTATTACGATATGTGATTCTTCCCGATACATCACTAATAAAACCTTCGATCGCTGTTACAATCTTTTTCCGAATGTCCACTATCTGGTGACCAATTTTTACACGGATAGGGGTGACGACCGTTATACGGATCCTCGTCGTCCCCCGGTCCTGCCATCAGCCGAACCGCTGATTTATTACAGCAACATAAACGACAAATCCTATCGGCCTCGCGCGATACCCCCTGACAGGTTGCCCATGCCTTTTGTGGAAGCAGACTACGTAATTAACCTTGGGGTAATGAAGGGACATAGCGCAGCGGGAGTAACCCTTTGTGCCAAGAACTGGTATGGCAGCTTCTGTCGCCGACCCGGTGGCGGAAGGCAGAATGATGCGCACCATATGCTCTTGAACGAGTACACCCCCGAGCCAGGACACTACCGAGTTTTAGTGGATTTGATGGGGCACGAGCATCTGGGCGGCAAAACCATGCTCTTTATCTTAGATGGCCTGTGGGGCTTTCCCTGGCATGGTTCCAGCTCCCGACCGACCAAATGGCAAAATATTCCGTTCGATGACGATTATCCTTCAAGCATTCTGATGTCACAGGATATGGTTGCCATTGATTCGGTAGCACTGGATTTTTTGCGAGCGGAGTTTGCCGATAATATGGGAGGGGGACGAAAGGCACGCGGGGCCATTGATGATTACTTACATGAGGCGGCTCTGGCCAACGATCCTTGCTCGGGTACTATCTATGATCCGGAAGCCGACGGAATACCCCTGGATAGTCTGGGAGTCCACGAGCACTGGAACAATCCTTTAGATAAAGAATATTCCCGAAACCTTGATCCGAACTTGGCAGGGGGAGTAGAACTTATCTGCTCTCAGCCCTCAATACCACTCGCCCGAGATATCGATAAAAAGCGTACCGTTGGTGTGTTGGATTCGGAGCGATTGGCCACAAGCCGGCTTAGCTCAGACGTGGTTGCAGGGCCGAAATACGATCCTGCTTGCGACCTGAATGACGACAGAGAGATTAATCTTGTAGACTTTGCAATTTTACCGCATTTTTGGCTGCAAAAGAATTAGGTATGATGTTAATCTGCAACCCCAGGATGACGTGGAGGTTCAAAGCCTCTCGCTCGCAGTTTTCAATCGCGTAAATTTGGATATAACATAGGCAGGACTTTACGCAATTCATCTAAAATTGAGTTTAATAGATATCGTATAATCATCATCCTAATTTAGAAAAGCCTTCGTCATCCCAACAAGCTCATATCAAATAGTTGAAATGTTGCGTAAACCCTTGTAAATAAACAAGGACGGAGTTTTCGGCAGGGACAGGTACGGAGGCTACTGTTCCTTCTTTGGCTTGCCCACGGCTCCCATGACAATCGCGATTACAAACAGGACTCCGGCAATCATGGCGGCAATCGGCAGACTTTGCTGTACTGTCTTGCCTTTGCTCAGATATCCCACGACTTTCGGCAGGATCATGGAACCGAGCAGCCCGATAGAAAAAATGATCCCGAAAACGCTCCCATAGACGTTCTGGTTAAATTTGTCGAAGGTGACGCCCACTATGGTAGGAAACATCGGCGCGAATGCCAAGCCGATGACCAGGACAGATAAAATCGCCAAGCCCGGGCTGCCCGCTTTCACCAGGACGATGATCGCCAGTACGGCCAGAACCGACATGGCGGCAATGATCTTGACGCCCATAGCCGATACGTTCTTCAAGGCCGACGTGGCGAACCGGCCCACAGCCATAGCAAAGCCGAATAGCATCAGCACCAGACTTGCATTACGCACGGCGTTGGTGTTGCCAGTTGCCTCGTAAAGTTCTGTCATGAGGGGTTTAGTCCAGTTGTTCATGGTCCATTCCAGGCCGATGTAGCAGGCCAGAGCCACAGCAGCCACTAAGACCTCGGGCTTCCGCACGAGATCGAGAGCTTTGACCAGACTGAAACCTGTAGATACCTGTGGATACCGGGGGAGCAAGGCGGCTATAGCAAAGAAAAGAATCCCCACCCCGATGACGGAGACCGACACTGTATAGCTGAAACCCAGGTCGTTCATGAAGGTCCCGATCAGCAGGGGCACCAGCACAAATCCCAATCCAACGAATCCACAACCAAAATTACTGGCCCGCGCCGGGTCTTTTCCTTTGAAAAGAACCACCGGAAGCAGCGTGTTGCCCACCGTGTTGCAGCAAATGGCACCTACACCAAGAAGCAGTGTGGCAAGCCGCACGAGGTCGTAGGTCGTTGAGAATGCCAGCAATAAGATCGCCGCACCGGCAATGAGGAACCCGCTGACGGCCAGAGGTTTGTGTCCGAACTTGTCCACCATGAAGCCGATGAACAACTGAGCAATTAG
>SDBS01007513.1_pt1 | contig 10575 bp, 9 predicted proteins | sample 2277091 | NCBI WGS metagenome assembly SDBS01 (sample SAMN10404972, study PRJNA504765) | marine sediment metagenome | isolation source: marine sediment core GS10_PC15, 163 cmbsf | place: Arctic Ocean: Southern Knipovich Ridge | collected 2010 | reverse complement strand
GGATAAAAGAACGCCGTGACCAATATTGGTCACGGCGATTTGGGTTGTTCAAAAATTAAAGAACTGAAGTTTATATATCAAGTTCTTCAACTTGTTTCTGTCTCCACATATAGAGCACAGGATTTTTGGAGGCAAGGATGTTTAATGCCATCGGAACGGCATTTCCATCCGGCCAAACAGTAGCGAGTGGTACGGAAGATGGCATTCTAACGCTGCTCCAAACATCTTCGGGGTTGTTCTCCATAGTTGCAGGTATTGCTATTACGGGCCAGCTGGTACGGGCAGCGAGCATGGGCCCTAACCCGTTACTTCTACCGACCTTCGCAACAATCACACCTCCATCCGGAAAATCTCCCAGGATTTTCTCAATCCTGTCCAGACACATTCTGGGTGATTTGTGTCCGGAAAGTGTCACCTCTACGATATCAACACCGCAATCTCCAAGCGGTATATCAACCTTCGGAAATTCATCGTTTGGCGAACCTCTCCAGATAACAAGAGCTTGTTCAGGAACTCTGAACTGCTCAACTAGGGAGGCAACTACTCCATATTTTCGTTCCACCTCACCAAGTTCTCCGCCCTGCCTGAAAACTTCCTTGCTAAGTTCTTCCCATTCCGCGTCACGCAACCTCCAGCTGTCGTTGTCAATCACGTCGGCAACCAGAAGATTACCCGAGCTTACACTGATACCGAACTCAATCTTCAGATCAATGAAGCGGAGACCAAGAGTATTCCATGCTCCTTCAAGCACTAGGAAAACTTCTTTGAGAATGTTCTCCATTTCCCTGATTTTTCCCTGAAAGTCATCATGGATAACCAGAGATGCTTTGATTCTCTTACCCAGATCTACTTTGGAATGCCAAGCAGGCTTTTTAGAATGGAAGAGCTTCCAGTTTTCATCGTATGGGTTCGGGATAAAGGGATCTTCCTCTTTCTTCTTTGGGTCAAGTCCTTTTACCAAGACCTTGCCGTCTAAACCAATAAGTTGGCCCCCGGTTGTCTTAAGAAAGAACTCTGTGACCAGCCGATGAAAACGGTGGGGAGGACTCCCCTCTTCCGGTGTGAGTTCCGGATGTCTCTTGAGAAAACTACCCACTGCAAATCGTCTGGCTATGACCTCCAAAGGAATCATCGTGCACTGTTGTGCAAGGAATTCCGTAGAGGAAATCTGCTGCTGATATGCAACGGGGATTCGTGCTCTTTGCAAGAGTTCAAACACCCGGCAGGTTGTCGAGTTTGAGTAACCAGCTTTTGCTGCGAACTGTTTGGTGAACTCTGGGTCATCGTGCGCAGTAATGGCATCTTTTTGTTCGACAACCACAAGTCCATCATCACCCACGACCTTCCAGATTTTCTTTGTCTTGCCTTCCGCTGACAGTTCTCCTTTTTTATGCGGCATCTGCCTACTCCTTTCTGTAATAAGTGAGGTTAGCTGCTTGTTTTTCGGTATACGCTGCAATCTCAAGCGCCTTTCTTTCTGCGTCCCCTGTATAACTCTCCGGATGATGCAGGAGTTCCCATACTTCCTTTGGAATCGCGCTTATGGTTGTTCGCAGACCGGGGTCGTCCTTGGCGAACTCCTCAAGAATTTCCACCAGAAGGATTTTCCTTTCTTGTGCGATGGGAACCAGCTCTCTGTTTACGAGTTCATGAGCATCTCCCGAGTATCCGGCCATCTGCATGGCTATGTAGAGGGGCTCAGCCAGGATAAGATGTGAACTCATCTCAAAGTTCCTTTGGCAGGTATCCTGATGGACTGTTATCCTACTCAAGAAAGGAACTCCGTCTTCGTTTTCTTTAAGTAGTGTATTAAGCTGCTGCTGCAGGTTGATTAAGATAATTGGATAGTCCCTGGCTACCGAACTGCTTACCAAATCCCTTTGGTGCTCGCTTATCAGCGTATCAAGCACTTTGCCAAACTCGTTTCTCGTTTTTATCCACGTCCCTTCGAGGTTCTCAAACTTTATTGGATTCCTCTTGTGAGCCATAGTGGAAGAACCTACCTGTCCTTCTTCAAAGGATTCAGCAACTTCGGCTATCTCACTTCTCATTAAATGCCTGCAGTCCCTGCCGAATTGGGCGAGTGCTGCTGAAAGCATACAACAGGAGAAGAGGAAATATCCGAGCGGTTCAGGCGGCAGTATCTGCGTACTGATTTTTGCGGGACGCAATCCCAATCTATCAAGTACACACTCCTCAAAGGTTTTTCCTTCATTGAGCTTCGTGAACTTAAGACCGAGTTGCGCATTGTGTGCTCCAACCGCACCAGAGATTTTTCCGACCAAACCATTGTAATAAAAATCCATCTGCTGCCAGTTGTAAACAATGCGATTAAGGATTGTTGCCAACCAAAACCCAACTGTTATCGGAAGGGCATGTTGTCCGTGTGTTCTGCCAATCTGAATTTGACCGGCAAATCTTCGCACGAGATCAACAAACAACAGGACGACTTTCCTGATTGAAGGGTTTAAAGCATACTGATAAGCTTCTCGGAACTGAAGAGTTCGACCGGTGTCAAGGGGGTCATAGCTGGTAAGCGGGATATGAACCCATCTTGCCAGTTTTCCATTTATGATTTCCTGGGCTTTTCTTACCCAGGCTCTGACATCATGATGTGTGATTTCCCTCTCAATCCTGTCTACCTCAGTTGTGGGGATAGCCAAGATTTCTTCAACGATTGCCGGCTGAAGTTCTTCCAGTTCTTTCTCCGGTATTACGCCAAATTCACCGAGTGTCTGTAGTGTAGCAATCTCCACCGCAGCTACTTTCCTGTAAAGGTTGTCGTAACCAAAATACGGGACCATTTCTATCGGTTGATACCGCGGATTACCCGGCAAAACCAAATTTCTCTGCTTTTTCATTACTTATCTCCTTGTATAGTGTTGTTAAAGAACGTCCAAACTTTATCACTTTCTATTCATACTGTCTACCCTTCACCTTTTATGTATAAAAAAGGTCTACAGCGATTCCTGCTGTAGACCTTTTGGTTTATGAAGATTAGAGAATCCTTGGGGTGACAAAGATTATCACTTCCGTATTCTGTTTCTCAATGTTCTTCCTTTGAAAAAAGAACTTGAGAACAGGGATGCGACCCAAAATCGGCCACCCTTTTTCAACTTCCCGCTCCAACTGCTGATGCAGACCTCCGATAACCACAGTTTCTCCTGAGGCAACCCGGACCATTGTTTTTACTCCCCGCCGATTCACAATCGGAAATTCATCTCGGTTGCTGTACATATCCATATCAGAGACCTCTGGTTCCAAAGTCAGGATAACCTCTCCCTCTCGTGAAATCCGAGGAGTAACTTTAAGAACAACCCCGCTTTTTATAGGTCTTGCCTCAAATCGAGGGTACCAGTAGTAGCGAGCATCATTCTGGTTCGGTCCCCTTTCAGAAAGAGAAACCCACTTTTCTTTGGTGACATCGATCTCAGCCTGCTTGCCGTTCATGGTAACTATGCGCGGATTTGCCTTGATTTCCAGGTCTCCTCTCTGAGCCAGCATATTCAAACTGGCTAAAAGGTTTCCCCTGATAATGCCGGTAAAAGCCCATTCAGCCTCTTGCTCAAAACTTATATCGCCCTGGGCGCTGAGGTCTAAAATCTGGGACCAGTCAATCCCAGCAGCACTCTCCTCGCTCCATTTGGTCTCACAGACTATTACTTCAATGAGTATCTGGGGTTCGGGAGAATCAATCGAAATCAGGTCCTTCTTTATCCGCTCAATAATCTCCAGCGGCGCAGTGACAGACAAACCGTAGCCATCTTTCACAGTTCTAATATAAGAACTGAGGTCCGGACTCAGAAGTAAAGCAACTTCTTCGGCCGGTCTATTGGTGACGATGATTTCGGTCTGAGAAAGGGCCAAAGCAGTCGGAGAGCCCGGCATACCTGAACCAACCAGGTAATAGTCCTCATCAATTTTCTTGAAGACATACCCACCGGGTTCAAGAACCATTTTCAGGGCTTTCTCCAGAGGAACATCTTTCAGTTCCATGGTGACTATCCCCTCAACCATATCGTCATAAATGATAGTTACGCCGGTTTGAACGGAAATGTCCTGGAGAACCATTCTTAAGTCCCCGTCTTCCCAGAGGTTTGAAACCTTAGGCCCGGGAATTATTATTTCTCCTTCAGGCCTTTTCGGAATGGTTTCTTCCTCTGTTTCAACTGGTGCTGTTTCAGGATATTTAATAACGGCCGGCAGATCAGAACCTTTGTATCTAACCTGATACGGCTGAGAGGCACAACCTGCCATAACGAACGTTATCCCTGAAGCAACAATCAGAAACTGCCAGAACTTCATTATCTTTCTCATTCCTTCGTCTCCTTTCTTTTGTGTTCAGAGACAACTACGTCTACTGTTACTGGTTTACCTCTCTCCGGAACCAACAAAACCTTGCCGATTCTTTCCACCGGCTCTCCCGCAGGAACCAAAACCTCAATTCTTAAGGTCTTGGAGTTGTTTGGCCGGACTATGAACTGGCTTGGATTTATCTTCAGCCAATCAGCCTGGGATTTAAACTCAACTTCCAGGGGCTCAAAATCAAGATTTGAAAGCTTAATACTTTGAGTCCTGAAAGCGCCGGATGACATCTCAAGTTCAAGCAAGTTCGGTTCAGCAGTTAGAGTTAGAAGCTCTCTCTGTTTCTCGCCTATCTCAGCGGTGACAGAGAAAGAGGTTTTGGCTCTGATTCTCCTGAAGTCATACCCATAACTGAAGTTTACCTCAGCTACGTATTCTCCCGGAGGCAAAGGTCTTTCTACGGTTCCCGAGAAATCTCTCATTCCTTCGGGATAGATAAACGCCTCTCCTTTGACATTCTTGCCGGCTGCCTGAAGGACGAACTTATCAAATACCCGGCCATCCAGGTTTTTAATCTGCACTTCACCTTTAGCGTCAAGGTGAACCCGGCATTTGTTCTCAAGAGTAGCCGTAACCTTAATCCCCTGCTCTTCAGTCCTCGGAGAAGGTGCTACAACTTTGATTTCGGAAATCTCAGCTTTTTTCCTGATTGTTGTACCGGGAACAGTGATTCTGGTAATGCATCCCAACCTATAGTTCACTCCGATTGAGATTTCTGCCCCTCCAGGAGTTCTGGCTCGGGCCGGCACCGTGCTCTCTGCCATAATCACGGCAAAGTATTCACCGGATTTAGCGTTTCTGGGTACAGCAACTTCTATTTCTACTTCTTTTGTGCTGTTTGCCGGCACCTCAAACTCCGATTCTTCTGCTTTCAACCAGTCAACGGCTGAGTAGTTTACTGCTGCTTTCTCAAACAGCTGTTTTCCGTCTCTTTTTATTTCCAGCCCGGTGGCATAGAGACGGCAATGGATTGGATTTGCGGCACTGTTCCCTATACTCAAAACAAGGGTTTTTTCAGTGCCTCTTTTAATCTCCTTCCCAACCGAAGCCGGGCTGAGCCGAAAACCTGAGGCAGAATTTGCCACAGAAACCAAACCAAGTAAAACCGTAAACATCAAAACATGCTTTCGCATTTCTTTCTCTCCTATATTACGGGTTATTAATGACAGTAATGGTCAGTATGGCCTGGTAAGTACCTGGTCCATCAAGAAGAACTATGTCTACCTGAACAGATACCTCACAATTGGTAATACCTTGCGGCACATCTGCAGGAACAACATCAGCAACAGCTGTATTTGTAAGTGGAGGACTGAAAGTACTAATATCTCCACTAACTACTGCTCCTGATGGCCAATTAACTCCTACGGTAAAAGCGTCTGAACCGTTGTAAGTTCCCATTGCTGTTTGTCCGATGAGCTCAAAGCCATCCAGACCCTCAATTGAGATGTACCAGGGAGGTTCCTCCGGAAAAGGCGGTACAGAATCCTGAGCCATAACAAAGACACCAAAAACAAGTAAGATAATCAAAATCAGTATCTTTCTCTGCTTTTTCATCTTCTCTAATCTCCTTATAAAATTGTTAAAAACCTAATCTTAGAAAAGCATAATTTTAATATTGTGTCAATAAAAAAGAGCAGTTTAAGTTTTTTAAACTGCTCTTTGGGATTTGAGGACAAAGTTTTTTTGCTTTGTTCTTTTTTTTGATAGTTGGCCGGAATATAGCTACTATCCCACTGTGACAGTGACAGTGATCGAACCACCGGAATAGGTACCAACAGGCTCAGTTATAAGAACGGTGATACGACCTGTAAGTGTGACTTGTGCAGTGCCGGGAGTAGAAGGACTCGTGGGACTAACATCAGCTGTCAAAGTACCTGTTGTTAGTCCTGACGGCGTAACAATCGTGCCAACGCTAATCGTCGTAGCTACATTGGCGTTTACATCGAAGACACTGGTTCCCGTGGCTTCCGTCCCGGGGGTGACCACATTGATGGTCATAGCGGGAGGCGTAGCAGGAATGGCTATATACTCCGAAACCTCAACTGTCACAGCCGAAGTCCCAGTCCTATTTCCTTGAGCCATCGCTGTACCAGGGAATCCTGCGGCTACAATCATGGCCACTATCAGGATTAGGGGTGAAACAAATCGTTTCATTTGTTATTCTCCTTCTGTTTATCGTTTTATCGTTGTCAAAGTGCAATTATATCCTACAACCTCCTACTATTCCTTGTCAAGAAAATACTAATCAGCATAAATCAGCTATATCCGTATGAATCAGTGTCTAAGTCTACCTCTGCCCGGCTTTACCTCTACTGTCAACTCAAACTGTTTGATTCCTCCTTTTTCTAATTCAAAGGTATAGTCGGCGGTACTGTAAATATCAATAGTTTGATTGGTGTCCAGGTCAATCAAAGACAAATCATAATATTTTATTTGTTCCAGACCCAACCATTTAAGAGTAATGGGAGCTTGTTCAAGCTCGTTTTTAATTTCAAAATTCCATTCTTTGTTTTTGAACTCAGATTTCCTAACATCTTGAGTATAGTTGCCGGGATTAAATGACCAGTCCTGCTCAGGGAAATAAAGATTTATTCCTTTGGATATTTGAGGCGGCTCCAGAACATCTAAAGCATCATAATCATCTTTTGCCACCGGGCTTATGCCGGCAAAATTATAAGTATCTTTTTCAATTAATAGTTGGATTTTCCATTCCGGCAAATACCTACCCGGCTTCTTTTGTCCTTTGTCTATCCCCTGCTTTTCCTGAGTAAAGGAACTTATTGAAGCTGACTGTCCGCCTGCTCCTTCTACAGGACTGGGAGAAATAATTAAATCACATTCTATAAAATTATGGACCCAATAGCCCTGCCAGGGGTCTAATTGTCCTTCAGGAGCAATGGCAAATGAATACTCGGTGCTTGTGCCATTTTGCCACCAGATTTTATTTTCAATCCAGTTGTTGGCTTGGGCAGTGTCAATATCTACTATCTCCTGTGTCTGGGTATTTTTAACTTTAATTGTGCTGCTTGACCAATCTACCGAGTAGTTAAAAGGAATACCGATCTGGTTCCAGCCCCCTGTTTCCGTACTGGTACCGGACGAAAGATGAATAGAATAATCACTATCAGGAGTCAAATCACCAGAAGCATCAATGTCTGTTGGGCCTAATCTGGTGATTAACCAATAACCCAAGCCCGGAGAAAAATTGGGTAAAATACTTGTTGAACTTGCAGCCCAGGGACAGCAAACAGCTTTATGATATTTATACACTCCCTCAAAAGGCTGCCAGCGAGCCAATGTCCAGTTATAGAAAGTATCACCCAGATCATCGCTCAAAATTACTTCAGGGTCGGGATTTTCCGGTTCAAGAGGCACGGAAATCATCTGCCATAAATCAGCCGGAAAATTGGAACGGGTTAGAGTCAGGACTTCCGGAGTTACGCTTTCTAAAGCTGCCTGAGCATCTATTATTCCCCAACCATAGGTTGGGTCCCAGCCATCATCACCTTTATCTTCGGCTGTTGACTGTAAAATATTTCTCACCTCATCAGGAGTAAGAGCAGGATTTAAAGCTAAAATTAAAGCAGCCAGACCTGAAACATGAGGAGTAGACATAGAGGTTCCCTGAAAAAACCAATAACCCCAGTCAACCGGCGTGTCGCTAAAGGTATTTTGCAAAACACCATCAGCATATTCATCTCCATTTTGGTTAAGTGAAGTATTTCCTCCTGGAGCTACAATGTCCAAGCTTGGCCCAAAACTTGAATAGGGAGCCTTGGTCTCATCATACTGAGTTGCTCCTACGGCACTTACATAGGAATTATAAGCAGCCGGAAAATACCAGTCTGAGGTGCCGCTGTTCCCCCAGGCAGCAGTGACGGTTACTCCATTAGTATAAGCATCAGCAACAGCATTTTCTATAATTGTCGCACTCGGGCCTCCCAAACTCATATTAATTACTTTTGCTCCATTATTGACGGCATAATAAATGCCATCAGCAACCTGTGAATAGGCTCCCGTACCAGCAGCGTTTAAAACCTTTACTGGCATAATACTAGTATTAAAAGCTATCCCAGCTACTCCAATCTCATTATTAGTACTTTGGGCAATTGTACCTGCTACATGGGTACCATGACTATCATCATCATTAGGATGAGCATCATTATTAATAAAATCATAACCGGCTACAAAAGAAGTGCCTGCTAAATCCGGTGCCTGCTCATATTTTGTTGTCTCCCAGCTCCCTGCCCCTGACTCTATATCATCATAAAAAAGCGTACCTAAACCATCTTCTAATTTAATCTCATCAATAAAAACTGCTCCATCGCTGTCAAAATTACCATCTTCGTCGCTAAAAGTTATATCAGAATTAAACCTGAATCTAATTAAAATATTTCCTCCTTTATAGCTCGTCAAATCTATTGAATCCTGAGTCCAATCGACGGGCCTTCCTCCCGGATTGTTAGTGTATTCCTTTAGTTTGGTCCAACTCTGACCATTATTATCAGAAACATCAACATAAAAATAATCGTAGCCCCTCTCTATATCATATTTGTAGTAATAAGAAAAAGTTACTGTTCCTATAGCCGAGGTTAAATCAAATTGATGTTGTAAATATTGTTTCCAACCATTACCATAACCAGGAGGAGTTGGGTCAGTGCCATAAATAACAGTCCAGCTTGACAAAGCTTCACTTACTCCACACCACCAGGAGTACCCCGAACCTCCGTAGGCATTGTAGGTATCACGATGCCAAAAACCCGGTCCTGATGAATTTTCATAGGCAACGCCTGTATCAACTACTGCCACTATTACACTTGAAGTTCCAGTACTTATATCCCAGGCACTCTCCATATTAATCCCACCATAAGTTGCATTATCAAAATGCCATTGATATGGATAAAGAGGGTCGTTGGGAACCATTGAGGCATAGGCATAATAATTTGGCTCAGCATACTCAACTAAAGGATTCTTTTTAAAAACTTCTACTAATTGGGGAACTGTCTTCGCTTTTGGAATTTTTAAAACTTTAAATTTGGCAAATTTGCTTTCGTACCTTTCTAAAGCTCCCTGCTCTGTTAAAAGTCCCTCAATTAAACCTCTGGCTATTCCCGGTTTAAATTTAACGATTATCTCATCAGGAACATAAAGGGGCCGGGGGGCTTTTAAAAGTTTTTCTTCTTTAACCAAAAAAGGCAGCTCTTCCTGAGCTACTCCTTTATTTAAAGTAAATCCAAAAACTACCCCGCCAATAATTAAAACTAATAATGATATTTTAAAAATTTTTCTCATAACTAGCATATAATACTTATTTTCAGTTTTTGTCAAGAAGATTCAAACCCTATCCTATGCTAATATTATAAATAGTTTTGACTTGTACATTAACAATAATAAAGGAGGAAAGGAATGGAAACTCTAACAAGAAAAACACTGTTGAAGATGTATGACCACGTCGGTATCTTCCACGAAAACCTGGCTGAGGCCGAAAAAGGTGAGGAGTGCCTCCACATTCATCCTGACGGAACTCCTGCTTACAAGCAAAGATATGACTGGGTCGGTCCCTTCTCTGAAGGTCTGGCTGTGGTCGGAAAAGATGGGAAGTCGTTCCATATCCATCCTGACGGAACTCCTGCTTATGAGCAGAGGTATGACTTTGTCGGTCCCTTCCAGAAAGGCTTGGCTGAGGCCAGAAAGGGTGACGAACGGTTCCAGATTCATCCTGACGGAAGCCCGAGCGGATTGACAATAATAAAGGAGAAGAGGGATGAAAACCTTAACAAAAGAAGAGCTGTTGAAAATGTATGACTTTGTCGGTTCTTTCCATGAAGGATTAGCTGAAGCTAGAAAGGACAGCGAGTACTTCCACATTCATCCTGACGGAACCCCTGCTTACGAGCAGAGATATGACTCCATCGGTTCTTTCCAGGAAGGTCTAGCTCAAGTCAGAAGGGATGGTAAGTCGTTTCACATTCATCCTGACGGAACCCCTGCTTACGAGCAGAGGTATGACTCTGCCGGTCCCTTCTACAAAGGCCTGGCTTGGACCAGAAATGGCAAAGGGTCGTTCTATATTCATCCTGACGGAACCAGAGCGGATTGACGATTCAGAACAAATCAAAAGTCCTCTTAATGAATTAAGAGGACTTTTTTATTACTTTATTTTTAAATATTGTTTGACAATAATGAATATATATTATATACTATAAATAG
>SDBS01007512.1_pt1 | contig 10575 bp, 15 predicted proteins | sample 2277091 | NCBI WGS metagenome assembly SDBS01 (sample SAMN10404972, study PRJNA504765) | marine sediment metagenome | isolation source: marine sediment core GS10_PC15, 163 cmbsf | place: Arctic Ocean: Southern Knipovich Ridge | collected 2010 | reverse complement strand
GACTTACTCTGAATACGAATGATAGATCGCCTCCGACGCAACCGAAGAAGAAATGGGCGGATATGACTCCTGCAGAACGCAAGGAGAAGATGAAGCCAGTCAGCAGTCTTCTATGGATGATATTTGCCATTGCAACGATAGTCCTGCCAGTCTCGCTATCCGCTTAACTAATCAACATAGCAGCGATAGATACTAAAATGGCCAGATGTAAATGATGACGTTTAGTTGTTCGAGTCAACCTAAGATAGTAGGTGAAACAGCTGACGATGAAGATCGTCGTCGTGAGGAGTCGGGAATCGAACTATTCCATGAATAGCAGTCCATTCCCAGTTAGTTAGGCTCCCCCCTGATTTTTCAACTTAAGTTAGACTGTCGACGATCTTTGCTTTGCCGAGTTACTCTGACTTGTTACAAATCACCCCCGGGCCTCCAAGCGGTGCCACCAATTTTCTAGTCATATTTGTATAAAGCCAATTCTTCCTTAAGGTAATGTATCAGGCTTACTCAGACGGGTTTTGCAAGCCGAATCCAGGAATAATGGGAATCGGTGGAATTATCATAGATGGCGACAAAACCCTCGCTGAGATCTGTGAGAACTTGGGCCCTGGAACAAATAACTTGGCAGAATACCTTGGACTAATTGCTGTCCTGAGGAAATCTCTGGAATTGGGCATCAGAGAATTATCAGCATATAGTGATAGCGAACTTCTGGTTAGTCAGGTAAAAGGGGACTACAAAGTGAAGAATAAAGCAATCTTGAAACACTGGAAGCAGGTTATGGATATGAAAGGAGAATTCGAAACATTCAGCCTCGATTGGATTCCCAGAGAGAAAAACCAGAGAGCTGACAAGTTATCGGAGAAGGCCTACTACAAGCGATATGAGATGGACTAAAGGAGTTCGATCGTCAACTACTGGGGGACTAAAGGATTACATACAGAGCGCGAACGTCAGTTGTGAACCAAACAAGTGGTTTTATTCTGAAGAGCTCCTCCCTCTCAACCAACCGTTTTTGCAGTCGAGCAGTGATGTAACTCAGATAGACAACGACTAGGAGAGTAAGAAATGCGGGCAATTGCTTGTAGCCATGCGGACAGATTAGGTATTATTCCCATGTCATTGATAGATTACTTCTGTTTCTTCTCTGACTTATTTGATCGAACTTGATCATCGGGGAGCGCGCGCTTTCCTCTCCACTTGCCTTCGTCATCTAGCACTCTGGAGATGATATCGGAATATGCTTCCTCGAGGACCTTTGCGTTCTTAACGGCATAGAGCTTGACTTTTTTATGATCTACATCGTAGATCCTAACCCTAACTTTTTGTTTTTTACTTCCCATAAGGACCCTCTTGACCAAATAATCCATTTCACAAGCTTAATAGCCTTTCGACGGATGATCAGCGCCAAGAACAAAAAGTGATGAAATCATGCCGCTAGCGCGCGCTGAGTCATTTTCCCTGCCTTCACAATAGAGCTCTGTTGGGGTCAAACCCATTCTCAGAATTCACCACGCATAAGATGACTCACAGCCCGAATTCCATCTTTATTTTGGAAACTCTGAGTATCATCTTCTCTAGGTCGGCTAGATGGTTATCTATGTATTTCTTGAACTCTTCCCTAAGAATTGGCAAGAGTAGCGCGCGCCCTGTTCCCTCCCAAGCGTAAATGGATATCATAATTCAATATATCGAGATCGAATCCAGAAAGCCTTCGAGCTACTTGATTAACCAAGGTTTTAGAATGTATTCTCCTCAGGTGTAACAGAATCCGGGCTAAGTTCCTTACTAGAATACTCGCTTAATATGGCCAACGATTGGAATCCGATATGCTCTCCCGGTCCGAGGCCTCAGAACTGCGTCGGTATGATTCTCCTGTTTGTCCAACACCAAGATTTTATCGTCCATTAGAACCTGCAATACATCTCCAAGCTTGCTCCCCACGAATTTTAGGTCGTCCAATAGAGTCTCTTTATACCGGGGAGTTATCTCTTCAACATAATCTTGGATCTTTTTCCAAGCATATTCAATCATGTCTGTTGGCGTCTTGGAAAACTGGGTAAGGAATAGAGTCCTATCAATACGACTAAGCTCCTTCAACACATACAGATTCGGAGTGCGACCCATTGGCGTGTTTCCACTCACGACTCCGTTCTCCACGTATATCCTCAAGTTTTCAGATCCTACATAACATAATGATCGAGGTTCACCTTTGACCTCGATGACCAACCCACTATCACGAAGCTTCAGGAAGAGATCAAGCGTTTTACGATAATTGTAGTCCATAATCTTTGCAATTTCTATAGCCGACACCGGCTTGACCAAATTGACGATCCAGATTAACATCAATGCCCTCCTCTCAAAATTCCTCGCCGGATAATGTTTGACAATGTCGATTAAAGGTCGAATGACGGGATCGATGATCATTGACCTGCTTTCAGAAGACGAGCTCATCTCTACCCTCCTCGTGCTCGGGCTCCTTTAAAGCCTCAAAAAAGGCTCCAAGTGCAAATATTCCTATCACAGCTATCGCAATGCCTCCTAATAGGTTGCCTAAGTCATTATTCCTAATCGGAGAACGAACCTTCAGTAGGCTTTTCTGATGTCCACATCCATTACACATTCTTTCAACGCTTAATGATACGTAGTTCTTGTCTGCCAGTGTCCCACATCTAGGACATTCTGTCTTTGAGGACATGAGGTCTTGACCGGAACCCACAGGGATAAAACTTCTTGAGGTCTTATGAACAAGAAGTGGTCTGAGTGAATGCGGATGTCATTAACCCATCTTACATTAGGGAAAATCTTATCCAGAACACACGTTCGGTTTCCAGAACCAATAAACGCTGAAGGCCTGATCGCTGAGTTAGGCTCCCTCCTTATTTTCCAAAATAAGCAATTTTGGTAAAGATTTCGGCTCGAATAGATTCCCTCTAGGGAACAAATATAATGAGCTATTAGCTCCAAATCAACTAGTTGGCTGGGTCAAGACGGTAAGATCTGCAGACGATGTGCTTATTCGTGTTCTGATGGGCACCCCTAGAAAGATTCCAAAACAAGACAAGAAGCCAATTGGGAAAACTGGCCCACTCTTCATAATGCCACCAGAAACGAAGATGATTTTCGTCATGCCCGGACCCGAGGCAGAGGATCGTCGAATAATTCAAATCGTTAGACCCGTGATGAGATCGATTTTTAGTAGGGATCCTGATGTCCAGACGAATACCCCCTTCGGCATCGCATTCGAATTCCATCAGGGGAATGTGACGATCTCGGAGAAGGACCTTGTTGGGAAATCAATTGATACCGCATTCCATAAGGCATGGAGCAGAGAAAGTAGAAGATACATAGTCTGAATATAATAAGATCGGCTGAGTCTCTAAAGATAGATCGAATTTCATGCCAGGTATGGCCCTCTTCTTTGGGAGGACTCCAGCAAGTGTAGATGATACACCTAGGGCGGCAGGGATGGTCAATATTTGGTTTCGGGATTCGAACCTATAATCTCTCTGACTCGACCTATTTTACCATTGTTCAGAACTACTTTTATTCCATGAGGATGTTCGGAAGAATTAGTCAGAATTCTTTTAACTATCCCATCAGTTAATTCATTTGTCTTTTGATTTTGTTTTTCTACAATTCTCACCTTAGAACCTACATTAATATTCCTTCTAAGATTTGCATCATTCATGTGAACTAGTTATCGGCTCATTATTATGGGAAAAATGTTTTGGCTAATTTGGTAGTTCAGGTTGCAAGGTAGCAAGAACTGGCGGGCAGGCAAAGTTCGCTAAATGTGAACTCCATACCCACGCTTTTCAGGGGGTTCAAGTCCCCTCGTCCGTGTTGGCGCGAGTAATGAGATTTCACATCCTAACCAAATCTACGAATCTAGTCTCGCCCCCTGAGAGTGGAAGTCCATCGGCTTCCATAATTATCTGACCCGATCGAAGCTTCTCCTCCGTCATGAGGGCTACCAATATGGTCAAAATATCGTCTGATGAGGACATTGCTACCTTATTCCAACTACAGCATGCCTAACTCGATATTAATACATCCTTGACCAATGGCCAATTTATTGCCCTACTAGAAGGTTAAAAATTAGAACTGGGATATACAAGTAGAAATTGCCAGACCTCTTCGATCTCCTTTCCAAGGAGCGTAACAATCTCCCAGCAGAGAGGATTGCGTGGCCTGGCATTTCCAAACGATCGTGGCAGCATCAATATTCTTCTGGTGAACTGAAAATGATTCAAGAATTCGAGAAAGCTCTCGGTTTCGGAGGTATCGTTGAGATAGATGGCTTTGTAACAAGACTCGGAGATAGAAAGATCTTGCTCAGGCCTACTCCCACCACTGTCGATATCAATGTTATTTGCGAAGTTCGGGGCAAAATACCCACAGATTACAGCTTCATTCGTGCACGCGGCTATCGAAAACTTGGGAAGTCAAGAGTAACTTACCACCCAAAAGACCGAGTCATATTAGAAGAATTCGATTCCCCGAGGCTCCCACGGGGATACTTCAAACCAGATATCTCTCTACACGATGCATCTGATCTCCTATTTGGGGATTACGTCGATATTAGGGAGCCACTGAAGACCTGTCTATTACTCTCTGTGGTTAGTTCACCGAGGGATAGGTTCAGAACGGGAGGTCTCACAACCTCAGTAATGCCTAGTGACGAACGGGTGGGCAAATCGCTTCCTTTGCTCTTTGGGGATCTCAGAAGAGCACTTCCGATGGACATAACATCCAATGCACACGTTGATGTCAAGGTCGCAGGTATTGGGGCTGTTACCCTAAACCCATTTTCTTGGAGCATCTTCAACACCACTTCTAGGGAACTAAATACTGGAGAACCGTCCAGAATGATTTCAAGAGGCACTTCAAATTTTCTCCCGAATGAATTGACAATTGGCATTACTGGAGAGAGTGTAGCTCCGAGTTCGTTGGAGGAACTCTGGATTAGGAAATCCGATTTCCCCCTAATTATTGATGATCCCCTCGAACGACGAGTCCAGCCTGAAGAGGTATCTCTAGACCTAGCCAAATTCACTATAATGACTCACATGAACACGCCAGCTATTTCAACGGAAATCGGAGATGACCTCTTTAAGTTGGTGAAAAATCCACTTGGCAAGTTAAGGAGGGAATATGATTCATTAGGATACGGGGGGCTCATTGATATGGATGTTCAATATGGGACCCCCAGAAATATTCTTCATATAGCATGGTCTTTAGCACGGGTAGATGGAAGCGATAACGTTGGCCTGGAGTATCTAGATGAGGCCTTAGAGAAGTTTAAGGAACCAATAGTTTCCACGTTTAATTCATGGGAGGATCGTGACATAGACTTTGGTCACCCTAGCGTGGAGACCAAATTAAGAAATAAGAGTCCGGCCTCGAGGAAAATATATTCATTCATTAGAGATAATCCGAATATTCTTCGAACTGATATCCGAGAGCAATTCCCCAAACTCTCTGAGTCAATGTTTAATTCAAGTTTCTCTCAGTTAGAACGCCTCATCTACAGGACCTCTGATCAGGACGACAGGTATTCGGTATCGGAGTAATGATACAGCAGACTACAGAAACTGATGACCCCCGCCATTTCAAGAACCTGACGCAGTTCATCATTGGTCGGGCAGGACAGTAGCTATCTGTGCCCGATCCTTGAAGCTAGCATTTATTTTGCATAGCACTCAGATCGTTTGATTATTCCAAACCTAGTTTCTCATGTTCCTATCTTCGTTCCGATTCGGAAATGTTTCTCGGCGCCAAGTCGGAAAGTAGTTGAACACCTAGCATTCGGTTTTATCTCATCGGTCCGAGGACATACCTTGGTCACGGTAGTGCTAGCAATTCTACTTCCTAGCCCCATTCTTTGCAGATCAATTTTAGGAATGCTTATGTTCTCAAGCACTCTACGTCCTGACATGGATATTGAAAGTGTCATAAGGGAAGGATTCGATGCAATGAGCAAACATGATCTCGATAGCTCAGTGGCGCATTACGCTCCCGATGCTCTACACCTCCATCCGTTTCCGGAGCCATCAAGGGGAAAAGAGGCAATTAGGAAAGAGAATAAGGAGTTCTTTGAAGCATTTCCTGATCTCCGGGTGCAGATTTCCAGCATCATCTCGAGTGGTGATCAAGCCGCTGTCGAATTCGACATGAAGGGGACAAATACTGGACCCCTTGTCACACCCGACGGAAATTCACTCCCTGCAACCAATCGACCAGTAGAAATCCATGGTTCAGCTTTCTTCAGAGCCAACTCTGAAGGCCTTATCTCAGAGGAACATTTCTACTTCGATACTGCCTCTTTCATGAACCAGCTGGGTATCAAGCCTCCTGAATAGTTTGCTTGAAAGGACCTCCAATATTTTTGCGAGTCTTGAAGTCGGTAGCTGTCTGTAACGACTGGCGACACCTTCGTTAGGAAAGATAGCCTAACTTCGAGATAGGTTCCCTCCTTATTTCTTGGGACCGGAGAGATGATATCCAGTAGATCTCTTCGATAGAATCCCTGACGAACCTGACCGGGAAGGGATTCCGCTTAGAATCATTCTAACATCAAGATAATACTAGATATCGGATATTCGGAAAGGTTATCCTTTCAGTCTTTGTTAGGTAATTCCATGCCATTGTTTATGGACGTTCACAAGAACCTGAAGGGTATCAATGCCAGAGCTGCAGCCGATGCTCACATGAAGGACCTCCAGGTTCAAGAGAAATACGGAGTGAAATACCGCAAATACTGGGTCAATGAAACTGACGGATTAGTATACTGCCTAGTAGAAGCACCAAACAAGGAAAGTGCCAACACGGTTCATCGTGAGGCAACCGGCATGGTTGCCGACGAGATTCACGAAGTTACTGAAGGACAGTAGATCTAAGAAATACTAGCTACACTCAACAATCTCTAATAGCCTAACCTCGAGTTAGGCTTCACTCCTTCTTTTTCCCAACTATCACACTGATTAATCCCTCCTAGCCCGGACAAAGGCAGCTACCCAATCACCGGAATCATCTTCGCCATGTTTTGAATGAGATGATTCTTGCCCACCTGAAAGATGATCGTGTCCCTCTCTCCTAGAGTGTGCTTCGAAGTCGATTTTGACTATCTTGGCCTTTTCAATAGTGAATTCTTTAAGGTAGCTCAAAATTTCGTCTATAGATGTAAGGTCCTTCGGATTCCAGCCGGCAACTATAGTCGACGACTTGTCCCACTCGAGAATCATTATCGTTCCCCTCTGATCTAATCCTTGAAGAGCAGAAGTGAAGGTCTGTTGCCGCTGACTCCCGGCAGGAGGTAAAGCATAGCAGCTGATCACCAGATCAAATTCTCTCTTGGGCTTCCATTGTGTAATGTCAGCGGCTATGAAAGATGCTCCCAGGCGTTTGGCTGTGGCAGCAGATCGTGCCTTCTTTATCGCTGATTCTGCCCAGTCAACTCCGACGACCTCCCATCCATGCTCAGCCAGCCAGAGTGCGTTTCCACCAGCTCCACAGCCTAGGTCTAGAGCCCGACCTGGTTTCAGGCCTTTCACCTCGTCTATGATAATGGTTTCAGGCTCCGCTGTCCAAGCATCATCTAGATTCGTGTAATCCTGGTCCCAATCTTCTCGTTTCATTGATGTCCGCCTGGCTACTACATTTGAGCTAGCGGCAATGGCATTTTTACATTACCTCGAGATAGACTCCCTCCTTATTTTTCTAATTTAATCAGACGAGCAATTTCGATTCAAATCTAAGACAACCAATTGTTTAGGTCTAGCCTTCCTCAAGTTACTACTACAATGGATTCGGCTATGGGCCATTGCAACTCTCGGAACTTTCATAACATATTTGTATCGGTTATGTTTGATCGTTAAGATGGAAAAAGGGAAAGAGTTCAATTTTGAAATTCTACACAAGCCTGAATTTAGCTTGTTGTCAGTGAGTCTAGAGCCAGGTCAGAAGATAAAGGCTGAGACTGGAGCGATGGTCTTTATGGAGCCTTCTATGGAACTCAAGACCGGCGCGAAGGGTGGGCTATTCGGCGGCTTCAAAAGGGTCTTGGCTAGGGAGAGCTTCTTCGTCAACGAGTTTTCTTCTCCAAAAGGTGGAAGAATAGGTCTTGCTCCCATATACACCGGGGATATGGTCCATATACCCATGGAGGCAGGTGAAAGATGGGTTATCTCTAGTGGGGGGTATATGGCAAGTTCCCTTGCTATAGACACAGATTCCAAATTTCAAGGATTCAAAAAGGGGTTTTTCAGCGGGGAATCTATGTTCTTTCTAGAGTGCTCCGCAACGTCCCCCTCTGATTTGTTTCTCGCCGCTTATGGTGCTTTTGAAATCTTTGACCTCAAGCCCGGAGAATCACTATTGCTTGACAATGGTCATCTGGTGGCTATGGAGTCCCAAATAAAATACGACGTCAAGAGGGTTGGTGGAATTAAATCGACGATGTTCTCAGGCGAAGGATTAGTGCTTAATGTTACTGGGCCGGGCAAACTGATTACCCAAACGAGATCACCAGCCGGCTTCCTCTCTTGGGTGGGTGCGCATGTTGGAGGGAGAGGCAGAGGACGATAAATGAATGGTAAAACTCATGGAAAAAGCGATACATCTAGAAGTTAAGTTCTACAGAATGGGCTTGCCTCCAATAATTTTCCTGTGGAAGTTGGTAGCTAACTGTAAGGGCTGCTGACATCCTAGTTAGGGAAGATAGCCTAGCCTTGAGGTAGGCTCTCTACCTATCCTTCATTCAAGCGAGTAATGGAGTTAATGGCTGGGTGTTAGAACATGTTACCAGTTACCAACTGTGAGCCATAGTTTCTGTCACAAGATGTTACTAATCTCTTTCGAAGATGTGGTAGAGATTTGGAAATGATTTGGAACTAATCACGGCATATCCCTAAATTCGAAAACCGACAGACGCTGAATCTATGGAAATGTATTTTCCTAAGCTAACTAACTTGGGTAGAGCTAGCATCGTAGCTACCTCTCTACTTTTGGTAGCCGGGTTTGTTCTCCCTGCTGCCGCAGTAAATAGCAATGCACCTCCAGCGAGAATGGTTGACCTCGTATACCACGATGGTGAACTTTGGAATAGTGTAGTTCTAGGTGAAATTCACGGCAATCCCCCCGATCATACACTTGATGCATTCTACATGGTTCCAGGACAGAAACCAGTTGCAGGTGCAGGACCTGGTGACAGTGATTACAACGGCGGAAGGTGGTTACCCACAACGGTAGAGTGGGTAGGTGCAGGAGATCAGCCAATGTTCACCGATGGCGACGAAGTAGAAGCAGCAATAGATAGTGGAGACCTCATAGTAACAGGAACTGGAGACCCATTCCTGTGCCCATTGACAAATCCCAATGATTCGGCCTAGAAACCAAGTTCTCTAGGGCTGAGTAAGACGAATGACTCCTCTCTTCAATTTGAGAGGAGTTCACTTTTTTTTCCAATGTCATTTTGTTGAAAGTCCTGAAGAAATATCACAGTATGCAAAAAGGATCCGGAGACATGTCTGGACGGGTCTACATGATCACAGGGACTACTTCGGGCATAGGAAAGGCCACCGAGGCTTCACCTCCAGTGGGCAAGTAGAGAAGAAGCGCAAAGAGAGGCTTACGACGGTAGTTCATATTTGAACCCGTAATTCCGTATTCAAATCCCGTCCGGAGCGATAAACAAACTATTTCATAATTAGCAGAAATCTTGATTTCGGAAGTTCGGTTCTAAGATACTGCATCCTACCAAGCACATCCCGTCGCTGTGAATTGGCCTGTTCTTTCATGATAGCTCTCTAGCTCGGTGACTATGGTTCAAAGATGGACGGGAACACAATGTTCTAGAAAAGTAGAGTAGGGTTCCTTTTACTATCAGTTAGCACAGGAGAAGGTATGTTAAGAAGAAATACGCTCGGAATCGCACCTGCGGTTGCAGTTTTGGCCCTTCTTGGGGTGGGCGTCCCGAGTGGGTTAGGATTACCTGTTGCAGTTGATCAAATAAGCGGAGATGAGATCGGACCCAGCTCACCTCTTTATGGACTAGAGCTAGCTGGGGAGAATATACAGCGACAATTCATAACCGATGGAACGCAAAAGGCTCAAGCACAACTCTCAGCGGCCAACGAAAGACTTGCTGAGATCCAGGACGAAGTGGATGCAAGGAGAATGGAACACCTACCTAATCTTGCCGAGCTGTTTAGAGGCAACGTAAGAAATGCTGTAGCAGCAGCAGAGCAAGTCGGTAAAGAAGACATACTAGAACAAGTTACTGACGCAGTGTTAAGGCACATAGACACACTAAATGAAGTCTATGTCAAGATCTCAGACAATGCGCCACAGCAAGCTACTGATGCAATCGAGAAAGCATTGGATTACTCCGACATGGGACATGGAGTAGTGATGGACAAGCTTGAGACAGCATTAGCAAACAAGGAAACTAGAATTCCAATCATACTACCCGATGTAGGTGAAGTTGGTCAAAGAGCCCCACTGGAGGATCTGCCAGCCGCTAACCTACCTGTGGATGAGGTGCCAGTTGGAGCTCCAATAGAGATACGAGATGTG
>SDBS01007510.1_pt1 | contig 10577 bp, 10 predicted proteins | sample 2277091 | NCBI WGS metagenome assembly SDBS01 (sample SAMN10404972, study PRJNA504765) | marine sediment metagenome | isolation source: marine sediment core GS10_PC15, 163 cmbsf | place: Arctic Ocean: Southern Knipovich Ridge | collected 2010 | reverse complement strand
CGTTGGTTAAATTATTTGAGGGGGTTGATATTCACCAAAAACTTCTCTTAATACATGGCATATCTCCTCAATTGTAGCATAACTTTTTACTGTGTCAATCATTATTGGCATAATATTTTCGGAAGATTGGGCAACTTTTCTTAATCTTTCTAAGTTCTCTTTTACAAGATCATTATCTCTCTCTTTTTTTAATAATTCCAATGATTTAAGCGCATTGTTTTCAATATCTTTATCTACTTTGAAGGTATCTATTGAATAGCTCTCTTTTGAAACGAACATATTTACTCCAATAACTTTTTCAGTACCTTCGTCAATTCTTTTTTGTTGTAAATATGCATTGTCTGCAATTTCGCTTTGAATATAGCCTTTCTCTATAGCAGGAACCATACCACCCAATTTATCTATTTTTTCAATATAATTCATTACTTCCTCCTCAATTTTCGAGGTTAGGTATTCTATATAATAAGATCCACCAAGGGGATCAATTACATCAGTTACTCCTGTTTCATATGCCAATATTTGTTGAGTTCTTAAAGAAAGCTTTACTGATTCTTCAGTTGGTATTGCCAAGGCCTCATCAAAACCACATGCGTGAAGTGATTGAGCTCCTGCAAGTATGGCTGCTAAAGCTTGTGTTGCAACTCTTATGATATTTACATGAGGCTGTTGAGCGGTTAAGTTAATACCTGATGTTTGGGTGTGAAAACGCAATCTCAAAGAATTAGGATTTTTTGCACCAATACGTTCTTTCATAATTCGAGCCCATATTCTCCGAGCAGCTCTTAATTTAGCAATTTCCTCAAAAAAATGTTTTTGAGTAATGAAAAAAAAGGAAATTCTGGGCGCAAATTCATCAATATCTATTCCTCTCTTAATAACTTCTTCTACATAAGCAATCCCATTTCCTAATGTAAATGCAACTTCTTGGATAGCTGTTGCACCAGCTTCTCTCATGTGATATCCGCATAAACTGATAGTATTGAATCTCGGTAAATTTTTAGAACAGTATTCAATAACATCTACTGTTAGCCTCATAGATGGTTTTGGTGGAAAAATATAAGCACCTCTAGCTACATATTCCTTTAAAATGTCGTTTTGTACTGTACCTGTTAATTGAGATTGATTTACACCTTGCTTTTCTCCCACAGCAATATACATTGACAGCAGAATTGCTGTGGGGGCATTCACAGTCATACTTGCTGAAATATTACCTAAAGGTATACCCTCAAAAACTGATTCCAAGTCCTTAAGAGAATTTATTACAACTCCAACTTTTCCAACTTCACCAGCACTTAAACTACTATCTGAATTATATCCCATTTGAGAAGGCAAATCAAATGCCACGCTCAAACCTGTCTGTCCTTGCGATAGAAGAAATTTGAACCTTTCATTTGTATTAATCGCATTACCAAAACCACTATATTGCCTCATTGACCATAACTTACCCCTATACATTGTAGGATACGCACCTCTGGTATAAGGAACTTCACCTGGGAATCCGAGATCGTCTAAAAAATTAAGGTCTTGGATATCTTCAGGACCATAAACTAGTTTTAAGGGAATTCCTGAAGGAGACTCTATTTCTTCTTTAATATTACCCCTACTAAGGAACTTTGACAAAACATTTTCTTTCCATTCTTTCTTTTTTTTTAAAATTTTATTAATTTCTTCTTTAGGGAGTATTATCATCACCTTTGGAAAAGTTATTAAGCACTAAAAATAAAAATGTATTTATTATTTAATTAATCTTACTAAAATGAGCCCAAAGACTATTTGAAATTTTTAATAAAAGCCCAAACTTTATCTTTAATTGTGTGGAGATTCTTGATTACCTTTCCTGAAGTTTTTTCTACCATTTCATGAGCATCAAACATCGCTTTTCCTACAGCCAAGGTTCTATCATGTGTCTCATCGACGATTTGGATTATTTCATTTTTCTTAATTAAAGGGTCAATTTTAGTTATACCTGGGGACATGACATCTGCGCCATTAGTTACAAATCTAATAGCACCCATATCCACGACAACTTTTTTTAATTCTACTTTTTTATTTAATAAAAGAGTTAAAACCGGGATATATCCATCTTTCGATTTCCATAGCTTTAATTCATTGTTGATTGCATATAAAATATCATTTTCTTCTGTTAGAATAACCTCAACTCGACATTTTTTAGGGAAAACCTGGTCTATAAAGTCTTGGTTGTAATATGTTAAGATATCCGCCTTAAGCGTTTTTATTTCAGTGGATTTAATGAAATGCCTTTGTTTTATGTTCATTTCTAATCCTAAATCTTTAATTTTTTATTGAATAAAAATCTATTTCTTATTATTCTATGAGTAAAGTTTATACATCTGCTGTTGTAATTATTCCCCCTAAGGAGAAATGGACTCCAATTCAAGAAATCCGTAAAAAATATGATCGCCACTTTAATGATTGGATGCCTCATATCACGTTATTGTATCCATTTCGCCCTAAAACCCAATATGAGGATATGGTAAAAAAATTCTCAGAATTATCTAAACGATTTGATTCAATCCAAATATCACTTAAAAAATTCAAATACTTTGAACATAAGTATGAAAATATTATATTATGGCTAGATCCTGAACCGAATGATTACATCATTAATTTACAATTAGAATTTTTAAAAATAGCCCCCGATTGTAACGATGTAAACAAATTTAAAGAGGGATTCCGTCCGCATCTTAGTGTTGGACAAATTACAGGTCGTACTCAATTAAAAAAAAGTATCAAAGGATTACAAAACACGTGGAATGAATTAAACTTTGAGGTTAATGAATTTTACTTCATATCAAGAGAACAACATAAAGACTCAAAATTTCGAATTGATAAACAAATTCCCTTAAAAATTTAAAATATAATGTATTCTTTAATAAAAAAGGTTTGAAGCTAAAAATTTAAAAATCCTTATATGTTTGTAATTTATTATAAATTCAAATCGTTATAAATTCAAAACTATTATAGTAAAAAAAAAAAAATTAAGGTAATTTGATGAGTAGTGATGATATAGTATTCCAATCTAATATTGGAGAAGCTATTTACAAGATTATCGTTATCGGCGACCCCACAGTCGGCAAAACAAGCCTTCTTACGCGATTTGCATCAAAACAATTTAAAACACAGTACCTTCCTACTGTTGGAGTTAATATTGTCAAGGAGGTAGTCGATCTTAGTATTAATGAGGGTGCTGTTAAAGTTTCGTTAATGTTTTGGGACATTGCTGGCCAAAAGTTTGATGAGTCTCTCGCAAACTGACCAACCGCAGTTCTATATGTTGCATAAACCTTACTTTAACGGCGCCGACGGTATGTTGCTTGTTTTTGATGTAACAAGAAGCTCAACATTTTCAAATGTTAAAAATTGGTCTAATACAGCACGAAAATACGGACTTAGTGGAATCTCTCGGCTATTAATTGGTAATAAAATTGATTTAAAGGATGAGAGAAAGATAATAAGCCCTATGGCAACTCACTTGGCCGAAGAGTTAAATGCTCCTTATTTTGAGACTTCCGCTAAGACGGGAGATAATGTTGACCTAATTTTTAAAAAAATAGCAGAAAATGTTTACCGGGAAAAAACAAAACCTAGATAAAACCTAAATTTAAAATTTAAAATCTTATTAATAATCAAATTACAATTTATTTAACCAAAAGCCTATTTTTTCTTTAATAGAAATTTTTAAAGAAGCAGATAAAGACGAAGCATTATTTAATTTAGTTATTTCTTGTGAGATTTCATAAGATATTTTATGACCACCCGTTAATTCAAAGATATTTTCTTTAATTTTTTCCAATTTTTCAATAATATATAGTTTATCATCAGCTTTTTCAATTTCATCTAGAACCTCTAGTAATTGGTTTTTAATTGCTTGTGTGCTTTTTGTAAAAGAAGTATCTCTTTCCACGTTATTAATCGAAATATCTTTTTGAGGTTGAGAGATGTTTGATCGTTGAATCAAGGATTTAATTAAGTCCAAATCCGATTCTAATATATCTTGGTTATCAATTATTTTAGTTAGTTGTGGTGTTAATCCTTTAATTTTAATTGCACTTTTATCTAATTCGTTAATTTTATCTGTAAGAATTCTTATGTTATGAGTAGTTTTTCCAAATTGGGTTATAATATCCAAACCAAATTTCTGGAGTATTTGTGAAAAAGTATTGATTTTATCTTCTATATTTTTAATTAAATTAACAACATCCTCTAGCTTTAAATCTTCATCATTTGACATAAACTAACCTCGATTTAATTACAAAATAAATCCTTTTAGGAGTAAAAAAAAATATTTAGAATTATGGAATAACAATATTTTTTTATTTACTTAATAAATATAATATACAAATAAAAAACTTCTCTACTTATCAACTGATTTACTAATCAACTAATAAACATGATTCAATTTGTGAATGTTCTCACGAAGGATGGAAAATCTTTACTCTTTAGAAATTACGGAAACACAGAGGTAGATCGAGATTTGTTAGCGGGTTTTTTAAGTGCATTTTCTGGTTTTATGAAAGAAATTAGTCAATCTGACATTAAATCGACTGCTACAGAACATTTTAAATATTGTTATACTATTGTTGATTCAGTAATTATTGTAGTTTGTGCTGATTTAGATGATGAAGATGCTCAATTGAATTCAAAAATTAATAGTATTAGGTCGAAGTTTACTGAGAAATATAGTAAAATTATCGAAGATGGTAGCTGGGGCGGGAATCGTTCTATTTTCACTGAATTTGAGAAAACATTAGATAATATCATATTAGGGGCAACTAAAGTCGCAATTATTGGTTACGGTGGTGTTGGTAAAACAACTCTTGTCCGTCTCATATGCGGGAAGGATTTAAACCTTGAATACATGCCTACAATTACAGCTGATATTGCTAACTATGAAAATGAAGCACTTGGACCTTTACCAGTTATTTTCTGGGACCTAGCAGGACAATATCAGTTCCGTTCTCTATGGAGAAGTTTATTAGAAGGAACTCACATAGCACTTTTGGTGTTAGATTCTTCATTTGAGAATTTGAATAAATCTAAGGAAATACTTCATGATATTTTGGAGAAATATTATAAGGATACTCTGATAATTGGTATAGCTAACAAGCAAGACTTGCCAAATAGGCTTACTCCCGAGTTTTGTGAGAAAATTCTTTCTAAATCTGAAAGCTTTCCTGTGATAAAAGTTCATGGAATGATTGCGATTAACTCAAATTATCGGGAAAAGATTTTTGCAATATTAAGGGAAGCGATTGAGCAAATTTTTCCTAAAAAAAGTTTAGCAGAATAATAACAGTACAGTCCTGACTACAATGAATATTTACCAAAAAAATTTTAATTCTTCATTAATTTAATTAATTCTATTTAATTCTATTAGTAAATAGGTAGTAAACAAAAGGTAGATGAATCAGTGGAATTTGAAATTGAAGATATTCGATATGAAGATGGCGAAAATGGAACTAAAATAATAAAATTGCCAGAATTAACGGAAGATGAAAAAAATATTATAGATCCGATAGTTGCACCAACTTCCGGCTTAAGAATACAAATATATGATATAGAAAAAGAAAGGTATTTCTTAACAAACAGAAAATTCTTCCTTTTTTTACGAGTATTTAGGGCTATTAGCCAAAAATTCAAAGAATTGAAGGAAAATCAAAATCTAAAAATACTTATTGTAACTGATAACCGACCAAGCAAAACGTTTCTATTGAACCATTGTTCTCAAATATTTTCTTATGATGGATATGAGATTTATTACCAAAACGACAAACTTGGTGAATCTAAAATCTCCTCTCCATATGGCGCCGCATCAGTAGCACTCTATGAAGATATAAATCTTGTAATCGTTATAACTGCTAGCCATAATGAATTATCATGGAATGGAATAAAATTTTACATTGATTTTCCTATGCCGATGTCTGGTGATTTATTCAAAGAGATTTCTAATTTAGCTTTAGAAATTAATGAAATCTGCTTAAAACCAGATTTTGAACCTATATTAATTAAGCCAGAGCAGAAAAATAATGATTATGTAGTTAAACTATTATCAAAAGTACTCGAAATTAAGAGTCTAAAAAATAGAAATTTAGTGATTTGGCCATATTTAGGTAAGGCTAGAGGGATTGTTAATCTTTTTAAGCAGTATGGTGCTAATGTAACTCTTGTGGACGAGGAATTAAATCCTCCAAATCCATTAAAGAATTTACAAGAAAAAAAATTACAAGAAATCATGGCTCAAGCTAATTCAAATTTAGCACTATTGCTTGATGCTGACAGGGATAGGATTGTTTTATATGTAAAACAAAATGGAGAATATTTTACTTATATCCCAAACGAAATCTATTCAGCTATGCATAATATCCTCGCAAAAGATTATAATAAGAAGATAATTAACGTAAGAACAATTCCTAGCGATTTAAGGGGTGATGAAACAAGTTTTTTAAACATTTTAACTGGAGTGGGGTATAAACATTTAGGAGTGATTTTGTATTTTCTTTTAGGAATAAAAGTAGATCAATCAAAAATAGATAAAGCTATATTGTACATAGAAGATGAGAACAAAAATCTGATAAAGATTAATAATTCGGCACCACTAAGAAATCAAATTATAGAGCTTATGAATAAACAAGGTATCGAAGAAGAACAGTTTTTAATGGTTTTCTGGGAAGAATCTGGGGGACATACATTAAATATTTTAAATGTATCTAAAAATAATGAAGCCGGTGATTTTAAATTTTCAACAGATTTTACTATAATTGCCGATAAATATCCTGTTCCTGCATTGGTCTTAATTACCGAATTAATTTGTAGAGGATATGTCATTTCTGAATCTATTGACTGGTCAATAGTTGGAATTAATCGTACGATTCCCGCTGTAGACAGAGAAAAAGTAAAAATTATGGAAAATTTCGAACCGAACGATAATAAATTTATAAAAATACTAGATAAGGAATACAAAGTTCAGGCACTTTCAGATAATAAAAATAAAATCGATATTTATCAACTAAAAAGTAAGGCTTCGACTCTTTATTTTAGGCCATCTGGGACGGGACCTGATGTAAGGTTCTATATTTTCGGAAAAAGAGATTCCTACTTAAAAGAAATTAAAAATGTTCAAGCATATATTAAACAGAACTATATTTAAAAGGTATTAGGAACAATTTTTTAATGAAATTTTTAATTTACTCTTTTTGAATAATACCAGGTATTATAATATTATTTGTTTCTATTTTTAAAATCCCTTTTTCTTGAAGATTTTTCATAATAACCAAAATTTCCTCCTCACTCAAGTTCAATCCTTCAATAAAATCTTCTTTTTTCAAGGGTTCCTTGTTAATTGCAAATTCAATAAAATCTTTTTCATTATTGTTAAGCTCGGTCTCTTTAAACAAGTAAAATTGATAATTTCCGATTTTCAATGAATTTTGTATCATCTGCAATTCTTTTAATTGTTCGAGCATATTTTTCAACAAATCATCGGGAATATCTTTCCCGGGAATATCTTGTTCGAGATATATCTTAATTTTTTCATACTGTGTTAATCCTCCGGTAATTAAAGTGAATTTTTCATGGTAATTTAAAATTTTTTCAGGTATGAGATCCTCTAAATCAGCTTCGTGCTCTCCTAAATCTTCCATTTCTATCTTTGGCTGGCCAGGCATGATTTCATCCAGAGCATCCATAGCACTTAATAAATCATCCTTATCTATAATCTCCTGTGTCTCCTTAGATTTTATACCTTTTACCTCAATTTTTGGTTCATCGTCTGTTTTAGGGGTAGGTAGTGTCTTTACCATCGGTTTCGTTCCAAATTGAATTGGTTCAGATTGAATTTCAAAGTCTGATTTTGTTGGTTCATCCTCTGGCATTTCTACTGTTTCAATTTGAGTTAGTCTCGTTTGTAACTGTCTTTTTCTCTCGAATTGTTGTCTTCTTTTTGATTCTTCTTTTTCTTTTTGTTCTTGAATTTTTTCTTGAATAATCTCATCCCATTTTCTTCGTCCTTCAGAGTTGCTGAATCCTTCAATTTCAAGGTTATTATCTGTTATACTAATATTAATTTTAGCTTCCAATCCTTCGATAATTCTTTTTGCATAATCTATCTTCCATTCGGTAAGTTCCATTAAATTTTGAATAGATAGTAGGTCCTTATCATAAGCGAAGCTTAATATAACTTTTTCAGGGAGAGTAAAATTTAATTTCTCATCTGTAAAGATAACGATGAAAAAAGTTGAATTAATCTCAACAATGTCGTTTAATAATTTTGTATCCTTCATTACATTTAATATTGGAAGAATATCTTGTTCTGTAATATTTTTAACATTTAAAAAAACATGGTACATTAATCTTTGAGCTGGAATAATTGTATAAGCATTAAATTTATTGTCATTAATAATCTTGGTAAATCGTTGAGACATTTTATCATAAAACATTCCTAGCCCTGCATCTATTACTTTCTTTTCTATATAGGAATCTTCATCAAAGGATTCTAGCATTGAAATTGCCGTCTTTAATTCATTCATATCTTTTAAGCGTTCTGCTTCAGTCATTGGCATAGCAGATCTCAAACCAAAAGAATAAGAATCATATGCAACTCCAGCTTGTTTGATTTCATCAACTTCTTTATTCTTAATTTTTAATTGAGTTCTAGCTGCTTTTACCTTCTTTTTTACTGTTTTTTCTATATGGTTTTCTGTATCTAAAATAATCTTAGAGATTTTCTCTAATTTTACTTTCATTTCATCTTTTTCCTTTTCGTCAACATACTTATCTAAAAGTTCATTCAGTGTTTCGTCTTTTTCTCTTTTAGTTAATTTCGATCTAATCTTTTCGAGAAAGGTTTTTAACTTTATAATTAATCACTCGAGTTATTTATCAATTTAATTTGTTCTTGCTATACTTTAATTAATTTTTTTTTTAATTAAAATAATTTTGTTATTCAATTTTTAAATTGATATTTAATATTTAATTGCTTTAAAAAATTAAGATAATTGAATTCTAAATTTCAAAAATAACTCTAAATTGAGAAAAAATGCAAGAAAAAATCATAAAAGACAATATTTTAGAAAAAATGTCGCTTGAAAATGTTTTCAAAATTCTTAATGATAACATTTTTCCTATTCTTAATGATGAAGAGAGAGAATTTGCGCAAAAATTACAAGAATTTTGTATAGATTTACGACCTAAAATTGATAAAAATAAAGATGTATATGATCTCTTTCCAATCCTCGGTAAAGAAGGCTATATCCAACGAATCAACAAATTCAAGGATTTTGAACCATATGGAATGAAAACTGAAGTATTACTAGCAACTCACCTAAGCTGTTTAGATTCTCAGCTGGAATTAGCACGGTTAGCTAGCGGAGTTTTATGCGCGAATCCAACTTTTCATTTTTTTCAACATGGTCACGAAAGCGAAGCTATCTTACGCGTTCAAGAAGAACTCATAACTGGAAAAAAAATTGGATGTATTTGCATTACAGAGCCAGAAAGAGGCTCTGATGCAGTCAATATGACCACAAAATGTATTAGAACTGAAAATGGTGTTGAATTTAGAGGAGATAAAGTTTTTACTACAAATGGTCCTAAAGCAGATTATTTTTGCTCTTATGGAGTCACAAATGAGGCAAATCCAAGGGGAACGATGATTCAGGCGATGCTTGCTCGTGATTTTGGTGGAATTACAACGAAACGCTTAAAAATTGACTATGTACCCAGAGTTCATATCGCTCATACAATCATCGATACAACATGCCCTAACGAATATATTTTGGGATCTGAAGGACAAGGATACAGAAATCTATTCGGGGCTTTAGTTCCGGAGAGACTTGGTATTATGGGATCAGGACTCGGAATATGCTGGGCTTCTCTTGCCTATGGTATTATATACACAAATTTAAGGCTTCAGTTTGGTCAGCCAATAATCAAATATCAAGGAGTAGGATTTGGTCTAGCTGATTTTTTGTCAAAAATTTCCTCAGCAACAGCATTAGCATTTCAGGCAGCAACTATTTATGATAAACATATTCTATTTGCTGAAAAGCCAAGTAAAGAAGCAGAAAAATGGGTAGCAGGTATTAGTTCGCAAGGGAAATACTTAGTTGCTAAATTAAGTGCAGAAGTAACATATAATATCCAAAATCTTTGTGGAGGAATCGCAGTAACTGATAATTTGGATCTTCAAGAGTTAGCTTCTACGGCATGCATAGAAGAGCCGATTGGAGGTGCTAGAAACATTCAACTCTTTATAATCCAGAATGCAATCAGACGTTACCTAAATTTATTCTAAATTTCAAATGAAATAACTTAACTTTAATTACATTAAAAAAAATAGTGAAATTATTATGGCAGAAAATAACGAAAAAATTGGCATAAATATGAATCAAGTAAAATATATCGGTAAAGTAGGAGAATGCCCGAATTGTGGGTCAACTTCTGTTAGATTTAGGTTGCCTCTTGAATGCTATTTAGAAACCGAGAATAAAAAATTGAATAAAGTTGTACTAGATTTTTCTAGACCCCAATACTGGTTAAAAACAACGGTGACCACTTGT
>SDBS01007509.1_pt1 | contig 10577 bp, 11 predicted proteins | sample 2277091 | NCBI WGS metagenome assembly SDBS01 (sample SAMN10404972, study PRJNA504765) | marine sediment metagenome | isolation source: marine sediment core GS10_PC15, 163 cmbsf | place: Arctic Ocean: Southern Knipovich Ridge | collected 2010 | reverse complement strand
GATTGAATGCTCATAGACTTTATCATTTTTTATCCTCATATTAATACTGATCACATTGAAGTAGTGTGATTTTATATGAGGCAACAGACCCTAGATAGTGTCATTCTTTATGAGGCAATGCGCCGGAAAAGATAATTGTCGCTCAATAATTGAGGCAATAATCGGACATCTAAAACAAGGCTGGCAAATGGGCCGAAGCAGGATGAAGCACGACGCTTCCACAGAATCCGCTGGATACTGTGCTGTTTTAGGTTTTAATATGAGACAAATGATACGGTACTTAACCGGAGAGGCAACGCTCGTGCCACAAGCGGTTACGTAATGGACTCATTGCAAATCATTCATTCTTGGTAAAATTATGAAACGCTTTATAAACACAGCCCATTTTAGCGTCGAATTTCGCGACAGCGACTAATATCTTAGTTAATGTAGATAGAATGTGCTTACATACATCACTTTTAAGGGGTTCAAAACTCGCTTTATGACGGTATCCGCATTTTTCTACATTTACCTAGGGAAATAAATCCTGAATAGGGCAACGAAGTGCTTTAGCAATACGGGATAGATTGAGAATAGCAATATTTCTGGTGCCCCTCTCCACCTCGCCATAATAAGCTCGCGCAAGATTTGCTTTAGCAGCAAAAGCTTCTTGAGAGTAGCCTTGTTCCTGGCGAAGCGATCGAAGGCGCTCTCCCAGTTTAACCAAGATAGGGTTTTTTTTCATATATCTAAGCCTAACGTATTGCTTTATCGAAGGCTACGCGATATAAGTGTCTTTATTGGTGGTAAAGACACTTATATCGCGTAGCCTTCGATAAAGCAATACCGAAATAGTAATGAACAACAACCACAAAATGGATAATGAAAAACGGATAATGAATTGAATAAATTAACAATCCTAGATAGTCTGCTATATGGCGCCGCATCGCATAATGCTAATAAACTCTATGAATTAGGTGAACAATTATATCAGCAACAGCATTATCATTTTGCAATTTATTGTTTAGTTAAGGCCATTAGGCATGGCAATGTTCATGCGGATTGTTTGTTAGAAACGTTATTAAATGAAGTCGAGATAAAAAAAATAAATTAAAAGGGGCCTTCCTAGCTTAACCAAGGGAAAAATTCAAGGCGATATTTTGGCTAAATTGAATTTTTATAAATTGATCATGGGAAAAAAGGAAAATTTGTTTTTTACTACTGGGAGGAAAAGTCTATGAAGCTTGTTAAGCAGAAATGTAATAAAACTGACCATATGGTCAAAATGTTAGGGTTATCACATGCAAATCGTTTGTCGGATGTTTATAGCAAGTTACTCAGAAGATATCCACGAATTATTCAAGATCTATTAGAAGATTTATTGAAAATTGATGGGTATTCCGAAATAGAAATAGCATTTGGCGCAAACATCCCGCTTGATGTCATACGGCAGTTATCTATCAATTGCGCAGGGCATGTCAGTAGAGAATACTTTTTATCAATTTTGGAATTATATGCTCGAGTGTTTTGTCAATCGTAAACATATTTGGTTTCATAAAAAGTCTAATTAACTTGCGAGGTTGTATATTATGATGAGCTTAGCTTGTGAATATCGTGCCGTAGATCATCAACAATATTTTGAGAAGTTATCGCCTTTTGAAATAAGAAAATTATTGTTTGAATTAGGGAAAATGAATAAGGTCGTTCATGACGAAGTTAGAGATTTATATTATCTACTATAAATAATGCATTAAATCGTTAAAAACTTTCATTTATTTGTTGCAAAACTTAACAATATAAGATACATTAAAACTTCCTTCCCCCCGCCCAATTACGTGCTCTGGTTTTTATATTATTAATTTTTTTCTTTAAACCAACCAAAATTCAAATTCTTTTTATTTTTAAAGCTCATATGTTGCACCAGATTTTATTGGTGCGCTGAAACATCAAGCACAAATTATTAATTAACAAAGGGAGAAAACACCATGTCAATCTACATGAAAATGGACGGCATTAACGGTAATGTCACAACAGAAAATTATCAAAACTGGATTCAAGTCGAAGATGTGAGTTTCGGCGGCATTCAAAATTCGATGAATAACATTGTTGGAAAAAGCCAAGATCGAATCAGTAGTCGTCCGTCATTTGGCGAAATCACACTGATTAAAAAATCTGATGTTAGTTCAATTAAATTATTCGAAGCGGCACATTCAGGCAAAGTTATTTCTAAAGTGGAAATTGATTATGTCAGTACAGGAAATCCACCGACAACTTATAGCAAAATTTCACTCACTAATGTGCTGATTAGTCATTACAGTGAAAAGCATCAAGGTGATGGTACTTCATTGCCGACTGAAAGAGTGCGGCTTCACTATGAAACGATCGAGAAAACCTATACACCAAGAGATGCGAGCAACAAAGTCGGTAGTCCGGCAAGTTCAGGTTATAACTTGCCGCAGGCGAAGCAATTGTAAAATGGTAACGTCAAAAAGGAACTAAACATGATTTACTTTACAGATCCAGGCGAAACGGCAGGTTCAGTTGCAGCCAAATTCACCAGTGGAAATAATGCTGATTTTGCCAAACAAATACGTCAGAAAAGTCGAAAAAGTTTTGCGATACAAGCCATGCCGGGAAGCAATTATTTTGAAGCAGATCGCGCGATTTGGATTCCCGGTGCCGGTGATCCGCCTCAATCTGAAATTGACGCGATACTTGATCGAATGGATTGGATTCGCAGCGACAAACGAGCGATTTTAACTCAAGCACAGCGGCAAGGTGTTGATATCCGAGATATTGTCGCAGCACATAAATTAACAATGCTTGCCAACAGCGAAACAAAAGATAACACTATTGGGCTTACAGCAGGTGCGTTTGCGGCAAGAACGCTAGATGCAGTTGCTGACTTCAAGGGCGATCGAGTATCAAAGTTTGTGAATTTACTGCATCAAATGAAAGGCAACTTAAAGACAATGGCAGAAGCGACGAGTAAAGATGTAAGACAAGCTGCAAACCAGGCGTATAAGTCAACTTACCGTGATTTGAACGAACAATTTTATCATGAAATGAAAGCGTATCGTTTGAGAGGCGATACATGGTTTCAAAAGCCATTTCGGTTTTTGCGAGAAGAGGAAAAAGACAATGCATGGGAAGTTTGGGGAGAGTCATTTGCTCGTGATGCTGAAGATGCTGCAAAAAACTTAAGATTTTTAGGATGGGGGGCTTTTGCTGTTGACATAAGCCTGGGTATTTCTGATACCATAGAAGCTTATCGAAAAGGAAAAGATTGGATAAAAGAGGCGATTAAAGAGGGTGCTGATATTGCATCGTATTATGCGGTTTATACTTTGATGGGTATTGCTTTTGTGGCGCTTGGTTTGACACCAGATGGATGGGTTGCGCTTTTGGTTGTTGGAGGTATTGCGGCGGCTGGAAGTATGGAGCTCAATAAATTGGTAATTAATCCATATATTGAAAACCATGTTCACATTTGATTGAGGATATAAATGAATTTTTGGGTGTTAATTTTTGGGTATATTGCTGCTTATTGCATGCTTCTAGCAATTGTGATGATTATTCCCGCATGGTTGATTGTTGGTCGGCATTTTGATAAGCAATTTAAAAAGACGTTTAATCCATACGCAAATAAGAATTATCTTTTGCCTTTTCGGCCAATTAATCGAGCAATGCAATATGTTGGTATGATTTTTTTTCATGGAGGGATGAAAAAGTCGTATGGACAAATGATTTTTGGTGATTATGATTTTTATGTTCATGCTAGATTAGTTGATAAAATTGTTTCAGATCTTATTGCTGGAGCATTCTTGCTTGGTTGTTTATTTGCCGGATCAGCTCTAATTTTAACCGGAATAAGTAAATTAATGTGATGCTCAATATCTTGGGGGATGAAAAATGAACACAAATTTATACCAATCATTATCAGACCACCAAATTGACGATGTGGCTAAAAAAATTCTTAAGCCAAGATGTGAAAAGATAAGTTTGCCCTTCGATGAGTTTTACGCCAAACATGTGAAATGGCTCAGAAGTTGGATTAGAGAAGACATGCCTATCGACGAAACTCGTGACGATTGGCACATGCAGATAATTTTTATGGACGTCAAATCAGAAATTAAAAAAACTATTTTGAATGAAATGCCCCAAAATTAGTATCCTTTACCCCAAGCTGGCCGCGCACTGTTTAGTTCATGCGGTCGAAGACAGCGCTACGGTTTTAGCCGAGGGTGAATGAGCAGCTTCTTCCGTGGGATTATAAGAGTAATCAGCCAGCGTTTTCATGGGAGAATATTTGTAAGCGCCTCAGATTCGAGTATTTAGGAGGCTTTTAAATATATTTTTGCTTGCGCCTCTTGCCAATCTTGTTCCCATGTTTTTCTAAAGCGTGATGTCCTAATCTGCAAAATATTATGTGCGCCATCTCTAGACGAGAGCATAAAAATGTTGGGGGGTGACCTTGACAAAATTATGCTACTTTTTTGACCTCCATTATCTCATCGTTAGCGATAGCAAATGATTTACACCATCGTCTGAAATGTTCATGCAATTCGTTGTTGAGCACTGCCATCCTAGTTTGTAATAAATAATAGTGCACCGCTATCATGACTACTTCAGTCGGATATTCAATGAGATTTAATTTGGTTCCTGTGCGTTCATTATATTGTCTGTGACATTTGCAGCATCGATATTGCTCGTATCCTGAAGCAGTTTTATTGTTTATCTTTTTTGTGTTTTTTGATTGGCAATCGGGACAGTCCATGTGATAATCCTCCAATAAATTAAGGATTGCGATTATAATATTGATTCGGCTGCTTACCAAATCATGAATTTGGACTCAGTGTTGACAAAACCCTCTTTTTGATCGAATGAAAGTTGTCATTCTGACTCATTTTAAAGTCGTTTAAAAGATGGCAGGGACCATACCATTACAACCAGGAGAATTAATATGCCATACAAAGAGGAAGGATTTCTTGCAAATATCTATGGTGAACATTATAAGGATCATTTTAATAAGAGCACTGTAGCATTTAAGAATCGAAATTTTGAATTAGCGACGACTGAAATTGTTCAAGCATATTTAATTGTCGAAGATTCACAGCATATTGTGGAGCAAATAAATTGTTTGTTAGAGCTTATAAAAATATACCTATGCCAATCAAATTTAATGGCTGCTATTCAGTTAGCTCATTGTGTACTAGATATGTATGAAACGTACATAACGATGCTAGATACCACATTCAAACAGGAAGGATTAGTGCAGATCTGCTGTCAAGTTGAACAACAACTATTACAAACACGTTATGACTGTGTATCTACATCAGATGTTATTAAAGAAAACATGCTTAAAGGACGCGAAAAGCTCAGAAATATTCGAAATAGTGTCAAAGAAAGAATTATTGCGAATCAAGAGACTTCTTCTCATTTATTAAAATATATTTCTCAAGAATTTATTTCTATGACACAAGATATGATACAGCAGTGCATGGAAGTTCTAGGAAAACCGCCTATTGCATATGCTATTGTAGGTCTTGGCTCTATGAGTCGGCAGGAAATGTGTCTCTTTTCAGATGTGGAATTAGCTGTTTTAGTTGAAGAAACCTCAGAGCAAGTTTTTGATTATTTTACTCAACTGTTTGAATTACTGAATATTAAATTTATAACGCTAGGTGAAACACCCTGCAAAGTGTTAGGTTTACCAATACTTCCTGCACTGCCCCAAAAAGGATTTTCATTGGATAGTATTATGTTGGGAATGCCTGAAACTTTTATTAGTACTCCACTAAAACTAGCTGATTATCAGTTAGCAGAGGATTCACAAGTAGATGTTTTGATTCGTCATTCTTTAAGGAGAGTTTGCTATGTTTCTGGAGAACCTACACTCTTTAAAACCTATCAAGATCGTGTGAACAAATTATTGGATACTCTTGATCCCAAAGAACATCGGAAAACAAGAGAAATTCAAGCATTAAATATGATGCAGAATAGTTTGACATGGCATGGACCTAGGCTTGATAAGGCAAAGGAGATAGCGAGACATTTTAATATTAAGGATGAACTGTATCGACTAGCTAGTAATATTTTAATTGATCTCGCGACTTACTATCATATTGAGTCTAGTAATGCGTGGGAGATTATTGATGTCCTCTATCAACGAAAAATTATTAGTAAGGAAGGTAATAAAAATCTAAAAAGTGTAATGGATAAGATTATTCTGTATCGATTGAAAACTCAATTACATTATCAGGCGGAATATGAAGATGTTTTTCATAGTCAACAGGATAGAGAGGAATCATCTATAAGTTCCATGGCAACTTTTTCGATGGAACGTGATGATATTGATGAGCTTTTAGAAATATATAAAGTATTGTTACCACTGCAATCTAAAGCACAAATGTTTTTAGATGCCAGAGGTCATGGGATTAAATGGAATAAGGATCATTTTTACGATTTAGATTTGATAGAGCAAGGAAAGCAAAGTGATGAGGGTGGCGATTATCCCACCGCACTTGAGCGTTTTCAAGCTGCAACGGCGATTGATCCAGATAATCCTGAAAAATTAATTAAATTAGCTAGTATTCTGAATCAATTTGGTAAGCATCAGGAAGCGCTTCAATATTGTCATAGAGTGTTTGATTCAACCCAAGATGTGCAGATCAAAGTTAGTTGTTTAATGTCACTAGCAGTTATTTATGAATCTCAAAGTGATTATAAAAAAGCACTTGAATGGTTAGAGGAGGCTTTAAAATTCAATGAAAAAGCTACTAACAACAAAAAAGCGAAAGAAGCAAAAATTTTAATGAATATAAGCATATTGCAACAACGGCTTGGTCATTTAGAAGTAGCCTTTACTATATGTTTAAAAGCGCAAGAGTTATTTGATAAAAATTCAAATAAAGGTGAAAAAGCAAGATTTATAGATCACCTTGGAAACATTTATCTTGCTCAGAGTGAGTATAAAAAAGCTGAAGAAATGTTTAAAAAAGCATTTAAGCTCAATAAAAAAGTTTATGGTATGCAGCATGTTAATACGGCTGAAAGTTTGTCTAATTTAACACTTGTTGAAGTTCAGCTGGGCAAGAACAAAAATGCTAATCAGGTTTACGAGCAAATTATTGAAATTTTCAGAATGACCTATGGAAATGAATACCCTGCTATTGCCCTTATTTTTACGTATTTAGGGGATTTTTATTTAGCAAGAGGAAATAGTGAAATGTCAGTTTTATATTTTTCCAAGGCATTAGCATTGAATATAAAACTACACGGTGAAAATCATTCTCTTTCCGCTCAAACATTATTTAACTTAGGTAATGCATATAGTGCATACGGAAATCATAAAAGAGCACTCGAATACATGCTAAAAGCATTACCGATCAGTAAAAAGTTACAAGGTGATGAACACCCCACTTTAATTCTGATGATAAATAGTATAGGTGCGCAATATGAAAATTTAGGAGAAGTTGATAAAGCAATTGAGGAATATGAAGCAGGGATCTCTCTCGCAGAGAAAATAGATCTACATACACATTCCGGCGTTGCGGATTTGTTATGTAATTTGGGGAATTGTAAGCAGCGTAAAGGTCAGCATGAAGAGGGCTTAAAACACTATGAGAGAGCTTTAGAAATATATAAATCTGTTTATGGAAAAGAAAACATACGAATAGCTACCATTTATAACAATATAGCGGCTGTTTATAGTCGTCTGAACAGAGCAGATGAAGCCATCAAACTCTGTATGCAAGCTTTAAAAATTAAAGAACGTGAATATGGAGGGGAGCACAGAGAAGTTGCAAAGAGTTATACTGCCTTGGGAAATATTTATAAACACCAAGAAAAACATGATATAGCTATTGAAAAGTATCAACACGCAATGCAGATCTTCAAAAAAAATAAAGAAGTATTTGGTATGGATTATGCATTAACGCTGAGTGGTATGGGTGATGCTTATGGTCTATCGGGCGCTATTCGGCAAGCGATTACACATCTTCATCAAGCCTATATTATTATAAAGATATCGCAAGGTGATACACATGCACAAACTCTCGCAGTGAGAGATAGGTTAATGCATTATTTATCGCAACAAGATATTTATTCAACCAAGTATAATGATCCTACAACGCCTAAAACGTTAGAAGAAGAAGTAAAGAGTGTTAGCCAAACACCTGCAGAGGAGTTATTGAAAGAAGCTGGTTTATTACTTATTCAAGGAAATCATGCTCAAGCGTTGGAGAGTTGTAATAAAGTTTTAGAATCCAACCCGCAATTGGGAACTGTTAATTTTATGAAAGTGGCTTGTCTTGAAGCGCTAGGACGTTTAGATGAAGCACTGACATGTTTAGATTATGTGACTCTCTCTGAATTAAAAATTCCAGCATTACAGAAAAAAACGGTGATTTTAACGAAGCTTAATCGATTGGATGATGCCATGTTATGTATTGATATTACATTGGCGTTAGGTTCTGTTACCCCAGATAGTTTATTTGCGAAAGCTACATTATATTTACGTATGGGAAATCGAAGAGCAGCGACAAGCTATTTAGATAACCTTTTAACTCACTATCCTGATTATCAACCTGCTATTGAAGCGTCAAAGAATCTACAAGGGAGTGCAACGAATAAATATAGATTTTTTGCTGAAGGCACTGACGATGCCCCAGGAGATGATGATGTACATACTCCTTTACTACGAGATCCACGAGATGAATCAACACAAAAAAATATAAAGGAAGCAAAAAGTGTATCTTCATGTTGTTTAGTTTTATAAAAATTTTGGCATGGTTTTGAAACGGACGTTTTTGGGTAACAAATGGCGATGAACATTCTACCAATTGATAGTATGATTTCTTTTGTTGATGAAGTTGTCAAAAAACCAAAAGAAGAGTCTCAAGCAGCTCGTTTAAATTGTTCAAACCCAAGCATTTCAAGCCAATGTTGATGCGGTTTTCCCGTTAGAATTTCAGTTGGCGTTTTGCCGACTCTATGCTGTTTATCGCTACGCAGAAATGGCGTATGATTTAAATAAAATCGTAATAAATCCAAATAACCGTAACCAATTTCTCGACGCAAAAAGAAATAAGGACTCAAGCGACTATTAAAGTTTTCGATCATTGAACTCGTCCGTTCTGTTTTATTCATCGCATCGATAACGGCATCTTCAATAGGATCTAATTCTTCGCCCAATAACAAAATTAGCGGCACTCTTCGAACAGCATAGTTCATGCTGTTATGATCGCAACGTTGTAATTCACAAACTTTCCAAACTGTTTCCAATGAATATGAAAAGCGCTCAGCTATTTTTTCAAATTTATTGTTCAAAACTTCAGAAAAAGCCAGCAATAAGTTTTTCTGGTTCTGTAGTGTCATTCGTACGGTATGAATACGATATGGATGTAATTTTTCAAATTTTTCAAGGGTTTTAAATTCACTCACAACAAAATCAAATAACTTATTTCTCGTCGCAGGATCTGGCCCTGCTTTGTTTAAGATATCATGCTCCATCCAACTTACCAATGTATCAATGGTTGTGGATAGATACCTCATCTTACTTTCATTCTTTTTTGCTAAACCCAGCTTACGTGATTGTCGTTGTGGTTTTCCTATTTTCTTTGCTTTTTCCATTTTATCCTCCAGTTGTTTTTGATATGAAACCGCTGTTTTTAATGCGTTTCTAAAGTATCTCCGTAATTCAATTAATGTTTTAGTGATATGAAAGTTATCGGCATCACAGGGAATATGAGACAAGGCAAGTTTATGTCCGGCTCGCAATCCATTACCATCGTCAGCGATCACTCGTGCTGGATTAAATCCTTTTTTTTCCAAATCCCACAAGTGAATGGCCCACGTTTCACCATCACGATGTTTTTCCTGGGCGAGCAGATAACAATATAACGATGAAATATCAACGCCCGCTAATACCGGGTTGTTATGATGAAACAATTCATCGTGCGCGCCTAATTTAACACGCGTCAAATCCTGTGCATTATTAATCTTCTGCGCTTCTTGTATGGCAGTTGTCGAAATATTATGAACCGTGGCAACAGAAATAGAAGAATCAAGAACGTCATGAAATAATTGAGTCACTCCTCTGAATGAACATCGACAATGGAGTAACAAACATAACACCAGCTGAATAAGCCAGGATTTAGTGACGGGTAAATAAAAAAGGACTTTTTCTTTTTCCGCATCTGGCTCGTTGAATATATCCTCGATTGCTTGAGTCACTTTGTGCTTTTGTTTGTAAACAAACTTTCGGCTCACCTGATTTTCTCGAGCGATGTCTGTGATCGGTTGTGTCTGGTGAATAACTTGTAATGCGATTGTCTTTTTTTGATTGATATTCATCTTGCTTGCGGGGTAAGATAACCCCTGTTTGACAGCTGCTTTCATAATTAACTTTCTCCTTTAATTTTAATCTGTTCAAAGCTGAAAGTTTAGTGGAAGTGGCTGTCACCATCACTACATTTTGGACATGTTTTGACTGAAATTGAACGGGATGGGCATCGGATTTTGTGGGGAAACTGTTACCCTCAAGTGAACCAGGCCAACTATTTCTTTACGTAATTTGGCTGCGTCATGACTTGCTG
>SDBS01007508.1_pt1 | contig 10578 bp, 9 predicted proteins | sample 2277091 | NCBI WGS metagenome assembly SDBS01 (sample SAMN10404972, study PRJNA504765) | marine sediment metagenome | isolation source: marine sediment core GS10_PC15, 163 cmbsf | place: Arctic Ocean: Southern Knipovich Ridge | collected 2010 | reverse complement strand
GTCGTCCGGGGGCGATTGCCGATGTCGCAGCGGGCGAGGATGTCCCCACGCCTCGATCCCAGTATTACCGGTATGCTTTTGTCCCTTTCGGCCGACGGGACGGGTTAGACGAGATGCACGTCGGGGTGTTCGAGCGAGGAGATGCTACAGGACGCGGGGCACTGCCCGCAGGCGGCGGCGCCGCATTCGAGGAGGGCGGCGAGACGCATCGCCGCGAGGTCCTTCCCCGACCCTTCCGGTCCGGAAAATAAAATGGCCGCGGGGAGGGTGTCGGTGGAGATCATCCTCTCCAGCATCGTGAAGACCCTCGGCTGCCCCTTCGCGGCGAGGTTTGCTGCGGCTATGATGTCTATGGCGCGATCTCCCTCTATGCCCTTCTACCTGACGAGCCACCCGGCAGGATCGAGGGCCTTCTTTGCCTGTCTAATCTCGAAATGTATCGTTCCGCCCGTGCCGGACGCGGCGTCCCCCGCTTCCGCTATCACGCTTCCCTTTTCGATCTGGGCGGACTGCGCCACGAAGATCGCCGACGCATGAGCGTAGAGCGTATAGTATCCGCCGCCGTGATTCAATATTATGCAGTTCCCGTAGCCGGGCAGGTCGCCGGCGTACTCTACGCGGCCCCTCGCCACGGCGCGCACCGGCTCGCCGGTCCTCGTGCTGATATCTATCCCTGTATTGAAGGTTATCGTCCCGTACTCGGGGTGCCTGAACCTGCCGAACGCCCTCGTCACATCTCCACCGACCGGTCTCGGGAGCCGCCCCTTGAGGGAGGCGAAGTCACCCTCGCCGTAGTCCCCCCAGTCCTGAGAATCCGAGAGCCTCGCCTTCTCCAGCTTGGCTATCAGATCCTGCATCTTCCGCTCGCGCTCCTCGAGCTCCGAGGCCCTCTTCTGGTGCTGCTGCTTGCTCATCCTCAGGTCGGAGAGCGTCTGTCTCCGTTTTGCCCCGTTCTCGTCCAGTTTCCTCAGCTCGGACTCCTTTTCCGTCCTCGACGAGAACACCTCCTGAAGCAGCTCGGTCAGTTCGGCCTCCTGCGTCTCTATGCCCGCCTTGCGCTCCCTTACCTCCGCGATCAGCCCGGCGTCCCTTTCGGCGATGAGCGAGAGGAATTTGTATCTCTGCAGGAGGTCGGTAAAATCCTCCGCGGTGAGAAGCTCCTGCCACACGTGCCGGGGACCGTTCTTGTAGATCTCCCTGAGGCGCCTGGAGAAGACCTCGAGCCTGTGCCTGTATACTATCTCGCTCGTCTCGAGGTCGGAGCGCAGCTGGACGGCCTGCTCCTCGAGCATCGACTCCTTGTCCTCGAGCCCCGAGAGGAGCCGCTTCATCAGTTTCTCTTCCTTCTCGAGCTTGGTGATATATTCGCTGACGTCCTTCTCCTGCTCCTCGATCTCCGAGATCTTCCTCCTCTGATCGCGGATCTCGCGCCGCAGCTTCTGCAGCTCGCTCTCTTTCCCCCTGATGCTCTCGTCGAGGGCCCTGTCCTGGGACGGAGCGGGACCGGCTGCCAGCGCGGCAAGCATGATCACCGATATGAGCAGTCTGGCAGTCATGACGGTGTCCGCCTGTCAGAGTTTGAGGAACCGGCGCATCGCGGAGTAGCTTCCCACGGCGCCGAGTATCGCGCAGAAGATCACGAAGCCGACAAGCGCGCTTTGTCTCATGAAAACGAGTCCGGGGAGGTATCTCGTCGAGAATGAATAGATCGCCGTCAGCAGCCCGATGGCGATAAGCGCCGCCGCCATCCCCTGAAGAGCGCCCTCGAGGATGAACGGGATGCGGATGAACGCATTTGTGGCGCCGACAAGTTTCATCACATCGATCGTCGTGCGCCTGTGCAGCACTGTCAGCCGCACCGTGTTGTAGATCACGAATACCACCGAGAGAAATATGATCAGGCCGAGGGCGAGGTCGATTATGTATATTCCCTTGGCCAGGCGCTCGCCCCTCTCGAACCATTTCTTGCCGTACCGGACCTCCTCCACCCCGTTCCATTTCTCCGTTTCCGCTGCGATCCTGGCGAGAAATCCGCTCGTTATGTATCCACGTTTCGGTTTGACCCTGAACGCGTCGGGGAGCGGGTTCTCAACGAGATCGTCGAGAAGATCGCTCTCCTCTCCGAGCATCTCCCTGAACTCGATCATCGCCTCGGCCTTCGATATGAACGAGACCTCTTCGATGCCGCGCAGCCCGAGCAGCTTCAGCTGGATCTTATGCTTGACCTCCTGCTCGAGGTCGTCCTGGAGATAGACGAAGAGCCGCATCTCCTCGCTCGTTTTATTGATAAGGCTCGCCATATTCAGGGTAACCATGAGGAAGACGACAAGGATCAGAAGCGACAGCCCCATGATGATGACGGCGATCGTGTTCGCGCCCTTCCTCCTGCCGAGGTTGATCATCATCTCGTCTATCATATATTTTGCCGTACGGAGGTTCATTCAGTCTGCTCATCCCTGATATCGTGCTCGGAGAGCTGCTCGGCCCTCCGGGAGATCCTCGATTCGCCCAGCTTGTCGCGGACGTCGCCCACGAAGATCATCTCGCGGTCGCGGACGACCCTGCCGTCCTCGAGATAGATGATCCTCTGGCCGAAGCTCTGCACCATCTCGATGTCATGGGTCGCCATCAGCACCGCCGTGCCGCCTGCGTTTATCTTGAAAAGGAGCTCGATGACATTCTTCGTCGCCATGGCGTCGAGGTTTCCCGTCGGCTCGTCGGCCAGCAGAATCGCCGGTCTGTTGGCCACGGCCCTGGCGATCGCGACCCTCTGCTGCTCCCCGCCCGAGAGGGTCTTCGGGAAGCTGTGCCGCTTGTGATAGAGGCCCACATATGTGAGTATCTCCGTCGCCCTCTGCTTGATCTCGCTCATCTGGGTCCCGGTGACCTTCATCGCCAGGGCGATATTCTCGAAGACGGTCCGGTCCTCTATCAGTCGGAAATCCTGGAAGACGATGCCGATCTTCCTGCGCAGCGCGGGAATCGTCTTGCGCGTGATGCGGCTCGACACGAACTGCCCGACGACTACCTGTCCCGAATCGGGCCTGTCATCCATGTACATCATCCTCAGCAGCGTACTCTTGCCTGCGCCGCTGGGGCCGACGAGAAATACGAACTCGCCGTTATTTATCTGCATATTTATATCGGTCAGCGAGAAGTGCCTGCCGAGGTCCTTCGAGAGGTGGTAGATGCCGGCTATGATCCTCTGTTCCTGGGCGCTCATCCGGCCGCCCTCCTTTCGGGAGCGCGCGTACGGCAGCAGGTCACGGCGAGCTCGAGCGCCGCGGCGAGACTTCCGCTCTCCGCCTCGCCCCTGCCTGCGATATCGTACGCCGTGCCGTGACAGACCGAGGTCCTGACGACGGGAAGTCCGATCGTCATGTTCACGCCGCGGTCGAATCCCGACATCTTGAACGGGATCATTCCCTGGTCGTGGTAGAGCGCGACGAAAGCGTCGCAGCCCCGTCTTTCGGGGTGGTAGAAGAGCGTGTCGGCCGGGAAGGGTCCCCGCGCGTCGATACCCTCTTTGACGAGGGCCGCGATCGCGGGAACGATCACCTCGCCCTCCTCCGTACCGGTCACGCCTCCATCCCCGCCATGGGGATTGAGCGCCGCTATGTCGATGCGGGGATTCTCCAGTCCCCAGAGCTCTCTGAGCGCGGCGTCCGTGACCCTCACCCCCGTCATAAGCCTGTCCCCTGTCACCGCTGCCGGCACATCGGCTAGCGGGATGTCGCGGGTCAGTATCACGATCCGCATCGTGCCGGAGACCATTATCATCTGGCAGTCAGGAGCGTCGAGAAGCGCTGAGAGCATGTCTGTATGACCGATGTAGCTGTAGCCGGCGAGGCCCAGGGCCTCCTTCGAGATCGGGCCCGTGACTATACCTTCGATGAATCTCTCCGCGGCGAGCCTCGCGGCGATCTCGACCGCTTCGCCCGAGACCGCGCCTCCGGCAGCGCTCGGCACTCCGGCGGGAACGTCTCTTCCCGCGCCGGTATCGATGATGACCGGGGGGCCTTCCGCCATAGCGTCGAGCAGGGCGGCGCCCTTCACCGACGACCCCGCCGCGATCACGCGGGGCACCGCAGTTCCGGACTTCCTCGCCGCCGCCGTCATGGCGTCCGCCGAGCCTATCAGCACGATGTCCGCTCCGAAATATTCACCGGAGGCGAGCAGGGCCGCCGCGATCTCGGGGCCTATTCCCGCGGGGTCCCCGATCGTGAGGGCTATCGGTATCCTTCTGCCTGTCATCCCGTTTTCGTCTCCCTGACAACCCTGTAGAACCGGGGCGCGTTCCTTTTCGAGACCTGCCCTGCCGGCATCTCGGTCAGTTCGATCACCAGCGAGTGTCCCGGTTTTCTCACCTCGATGATGTCGCCCTCCACCGCTTCGCGCGACGGCTTGACGACAGCGCCGCCGATCCTCACATTACCCGTCTCGCAGCCTTTGCTCGCGAGGCTTCTCGTCTTGACGAGACACAGCGTCTTGAGAAGCAGGTCTATCCTCATCGCCTTATCCGCCGGTACTCTTGTGCTGCACGTCCGCTTCCCCCACGGCCTTGATGTCCACGTAGTAGATGCCTTTGAGCTCGTGAACGTATTCGCCGAACTTCTCCATCCTCTTCTGCTGACCGAGGAGGTTCTCCAGCTCGGGCTTTGCTTCCTGGTAAGTGTAAGGGCGCGCCGGATTCTTCTCCAGCACCTTTATTATCCTGAACTCCTCTCCCTCCTTGATCACCGGCGTGATCCCGCCTGTCCCGGTCTCCCTGAGCATCTCGAGGAGGTAATCGTTCTTGCCGACGAGCAGCTCAAGGTTTATTTCTTCCTCCCTCACTCCGCCGTTGTACTTCGTCTTCTCATCGGCAGAATATTTCGCGGCAGCTATGCTGAAATCGAGGCCGTCGAGGATCTCTCTCCTGATCTCCTCTGCCCTTGCTGCCGCATCGGCTATCTGAGCATCATCTGTCTCGACCTTGATCAGTATGTGCCTCAGTTTTACCTGGTCCCCGCTCACATCTTCCAGTTTTATAAGGTGCCACCCGAAGTGTGTCAGGACTGGAGGGCTTACTTCGCCGACGATAAGCTTGCGGGCGGCCTTTTCGAACTTCGGGCTGCGCTCTCCGAATTCAGCGAGATTCATGTATCCGAGGCTTCCGCCGTACTTCGCGCTCGGTCCCTCCGAATACTCCGTTGCCGCTTCGGCGAAATCCTTGCCCGCCTCGATCTCGGCTTCTATCGCCTTGAGCCTTTCGAGAGATGCATTGCTCTTTTCTTCTGCTACTCTCGGCAAGATTGTTATCTGTGCAAGCTTCATCGAGGCGGGCCGTTTGGGTAACTCGTCGAGTTGCTCCCTGTAATACGCTCTTATCTCGGGGTCCGTTACGGTGACGTCCTTGAAGACCTCACCGCGGAGGAGCTGTTCGACGAGGTACCTGGCCCTGATCTTTTCCTTCCACTGGGTACGGAGCTGCTGCAGCGTCAGGCCCGCCTTTTCCAGTTCACTCTCGAACATGGCGTCACCGCCCGCCGAGCGCCGGCTCTCCTCGAGCGCCCTTGCGAGCTCATCCTCGATCGCTTCGTCGGGCACCTCGATCCCCGTCTTGTCGGCATGCACGGCGAGAAGCTGGTCGGCTACAAGCTGATCGAGGATCTGGCTGCGAAGCTGGGCCTCCTGATCTTCCGGCAGTTCAGTCATCCTGTTCTGGAACAGGTACTGCTTGTATTCCATCTCCATCTCGCTGAGCAGGATCGCGCGGTCCTCTACCACGGCGACGACCCGGTCGATGATCTCGCCCGGCGGCTCCTTCTGCTGAGCGGCCAGCACGAAGGGAACGAGCATCGCGGCGATCATGATCGCCGACGTAATCCTTGATCTCATCGTCATCCTTCCGTTTTCATCGTATCGGCCGCGAGCGTGTCTGCGGGCGTACCGCCGACGGAGGTATCCGCAGGCACCGCATCTTCAGCGTATCCGCTGCTGAAATATTCCACTTCTGTACTCTCGAGAAGCCTGTCGAGCAGTTCGTGGTAGGCGACGTTCCTCTTGGCCATGATCAGTTCTTTCATTATCCTCTCGCGGATTTCGGCGAGCTCGACCTTGACCTGCGCTTCACGCATGCCGACCAGTTTTATGATGTGATAACCGAAGTCGGACTCGACAATGCCGCTGACCTCACCCGGCTTCATGTCGAATATCACCGTCTCGAAGGCAGGTATCATGTTGCCCTTTGTCAGGTAGCCGAGGTCGCCGCCGCGCCTGGCGACCGGATCGACCGAGTGCCTGTTGGCTACCCGGGCAAAGCTTCTCTTCTCGAGAAGTCCGAGGATCTCTTCCGCTTCCTCGTGCGTGTTGACCACTATGTGACTTACCCTGTATTCATGGATGTACTGGTCCCTGTGATCCTCGAAATATTCCTCGATCTCCTCTTCGGAGACCTCTATCCTCTCGCGCAGCTCGAGGAAGGTCAGGTGGTCGGCAAGGAACTCCCTCTCGAACCTCTCGAGCCTGGCCCTTACCCTCGGATCTTTGTGGAGACCTCTCCTGAGAGCTTCGCCGTAGAGCAATTCCATCTCGACCCACTGGCGCACCCAGGCCGCTTTTTCCGCGGCTGAAAAGGGCGTCTTCTCGCCGGCGGGAAGGAGGATCTCGAGATTGCTCCCGGTGAGTACCTCCTCGCCTACCCTGACGATCGCGTCGGGAGGAACGGTGAAATCGTCGCGCGCGTCCTCGCCCCCGCACCCCGCAGCCAGCAGGAGCGGGATGATCGCAGCGAGAAAAACCTTACGACCGTTCATATCGATGATCCGGGCCCTTTCGGTCAGAGCCTGGTCCTTGCGAGCTCGGCTTTGGCGAGGGCGGATTCATCTATCTCGATGATGTAATCCTTGCGCCATTTCTCGAGCTTCTTGTGCAGGTGTTCTTCATATTTCATATCGAGGAGAGCCTTCTTGATCGTAGGTTCAGCCTCTTCATAGGTCGGCAGCCTCTCGTCCTCGACTTCCTCGACCATTATCACGGCCCAGCCCCTCGAGGTCTGGAACGGATCGGATATAGCTCCGGGACCATCGAGCGCGAAGCCCGTTTCGTCGTAATCCGGCATGTCCCCCTTGATGTGAAGCCCGGTGCGGCCGAGATTTTCCTTCGAGGCCTCATCGGTGGAGAACTTCCCTGCCAGTACCGTGAAGTTGATCCCCTCGAGGGCCTTCTCGTGTACTTCCGAGGCCATCTTCTGGTCCGGGACGATGATCACGGAAAAATCCCTCATCTCCAGCTTGAGAAGTATTTCGAGATTCTCGGCGTAGTAATCCTGCTTGTCGCGGGTCGTCACGGTGACCTCGTCCTTGATCTGGTCGTCGTAGAGTTTCTGGACGAGGAACAGCTCTTTCTTGTTCTGGAGATGCTTTCTGACCTCGGGGATCTCGAGTATCTTCGCATCATGCTCGGCGTAGATGGGAAGGATCCGGTCGAATACCTGCTTGTGTATTGTCTGTACGATATGCTCGCGGCCGTACTGCCGCCTGGGCCTTTCGGGGAGCGCCAGCCTGTAGTAGAGCTCTTCGAAATCGCCAAGGGTGTAGCTTCCGTCCGAATACTGACATATGAGCTTGTCCCTGAACTGCTCGGGGATGTTCAGTCTCGGGGCATTCTCACGGTTGATCTTGTACGACATTATGTCCTTGTACGGGATGTCCTCCGGAAGCCCGTCGTAGGCAATGTTGACCGCGTCGGTGAAGAACTGCAGTCCGATATCGACCTCGATCTGGGCCTTGAGCTCTTCCATCCCCTTCTTCTCCCTGATCGCCTTGACGCGCTTTGCCGCCCACTCCTCATCGAACGCCGGCTCGACCCTGCGTTTCCTGTGCACCTTGATGATCGCCCACCCTGTAGATGTCTTCAGGGGCTTTGAGATGTCTCCGGCTTCCATCGTGGCGAGCTCTTCCTCGACCCACCAGTGGATCCTGCCGACCGGGTTGGCGCCGACGTAACCGCCGTGCTCCGCTCCGGCTCCGAGGGAATACTTCTTGGCGAGCTCGGCGAAGTCCTCACCGGCCAGCGCCCTCTCCCTGAGCTCGGCGATCTCGTCCTCGTTGGCTCCGACGATCTGACTGAGCGTATATTCAACGTGCATCTGCTTGTAATATTCCGCGACGTCCTCTTCGGTGACGGCCACCTTTTTAGCAACCATCTGATCCATCAGCTGCGCGATCATGTACGGGCCCTTGTACCTCGGCCAGAAATCCACGAACCACTTTTCCTTGTCGTAACCCATCGCCAGGGCCTTCAGGGCCATGACTTCCTTGTTTATCATATGATTGAGGAGAATTTTCTTTCCTTCGAGATCATCCGTCTCGGGAAGATATTTCGGGTCTATCGTCTCGGAGATGCCCTCGAAATCGGCGATTGTGATCTCCCTCGTATCGACTTTGGCTATCACCAGCGCGCTGTTGTCTTTTTCTCCGCATCCTGCCGCGATGGCCATGACAGCGACCGCGAATACCAGAATTGTCCTTCTCACTGCTCTCTCCTTCCGGAACGTCGATTCATCTGCTCTTTTTCTGGGCATTTTAACTCTCAGCCCGATGCATATCAGTTAAACTATTCTATTTATCAAAAAATTCCAATAAATTCAACAGGCTTTCGAGGTCCGCCGCTCCGGGCTGGGAGGACCAGAGGTCGTCATCCGGATATTTTTCGTTCCCGGGAGGCGACAGGGTCATCGAAAAACCCTTCTCCATGTGAAACGTCAACCTTCCCTCGAACTTCCTGGCGATCTCCGCGATGAGTTTCCGCGACGGGGTGTTCTGTGGCGTAAATGCCGCCTTGACAACACCTTTTGTGTCTACATCGATGCTGTCGAGCCCGGCGGCCGCCGTTCTCGCCCTGAACTCGAGGAGCTTCAGCATGTTCTCGCCGGGCGGCGGGGGCGCGCCGAACCTGTCAAGAAGCTCGCTTCGCATCGCGGTGACTTCCTCGAGGCCTCGAACCCGGCTGAGCCTGCGGTAGATGTCCATTCGCTCCTCCGAGTCGGTGACATAGCTGTCGGGCAGATACGCCGGGACCGGGACCGAGATCCTCACCTCCGGCTCCTCCTCCACCTTCTCGCCGCGCCTCCTCGATACCTCATCCTTGATCATCCTCGAGTAGAGATCGAGGCCGACCGCATTTATCTGGCCCGACTGCTGGTGCCCGAGGAAGTTTCCCGCCCCGCGGATCTCGAGGTCCCTCATCGCTATCCTGTAGCCGGCGCCGAGATAATCGAACTCCGTTATCGCCTGGAGGCGCTTGATCGCCGTCGAGGTCATGCCGCCGCCCTTCGGGATGAGCAGGTAGGCATAGGCCTTCCTGTCGGAGCGCCCGACCCTGCCCCTCAGCTGATAGAGCTGCGCAAGGCCGAAACGATCGGAGCGGTTGATTATGATCGTGTTTACGTTGGGAAAATCGAGGCCCGCTTCGATGATCATCGTGGTGAGAAGGACGTCGAACTTCTTCTCGACGAAGTCGATCATTATCTTCTCGAGTTCGCGTTCCTTCATCTGCCCGTGCGCGTGGGCTATCTTGACGCGGGCGGGCAGGAGCCTTGTCAGGAAGCCCTCCATCACCTCGATCGACTGCACGCGGTTGTGTACGAAGAAGACCTGCCCGCCGCGGCCGATCTCGCGCATCACCGCCTCGCGGATCCTCTCGTCGTCGAAGGGCAATATCTCGGTATGTATCGGAAGCCTGTTGCGCGGAGGGGTATCGATGACCGAGATGTCCCTGATCCCCGAGATCGCCATCGAGAGCGTCCTCGGGATCGGCGTGGCGGTCATGCTCAGCACATCGACCGTCTTCTTCATCTTCTTGAGTCTTTCCTTCTGGGCCACCCCGAACCTGTGCTCCTCGTCGACGACCACGAGGCCGAGATCGGAAAACTCGATATCCTTCGAGAGAAGCCGGTGCGTCCCGATCAGGATGTCTATCTCTCCGAGCGTGACCTCCTCGATGACCTTCTTCCTCCCGGCAGTCGGCACGAACCTGCTCAGCATCCCGACGTTCACGGGAAATCCGGCGAGCCTCTCGCGGAATGTGTTGTAGTGCTGCAGCGCGAGAACGGTAGTCGGAACAAGGATCGCCGCCTGCTTGCCCTCGACCACCGCCTTGAACGCGGCGCGAACGGCCACCTCCGTCTTGCCGAACCCGACGTCGCCGCAGAGGAGCCTGTCCATCGGCCTCATGCTCTCCATGTCAGCCTTTACCTCGGAGGTCGCCTGCAGCTGGTGCGGGGTCTCCTCCCACGGGAAGGAGGCCTCCATCTCCTTCTGCCATGGCTTGTCGGGGCCGAATGCGAAGCCGTCGACCATCTGCCTGGCGGCGTATATATCGATAAGGTCCTGGGCGATCAGGCCCGCACTCTTGCGCGCCTTCTCCCTCGTCCTGTTCCAGGCCCCGCTCCCGAGCTTCGCCAGCGCCGGGCCGGCGCCTTCGGCCGCGGTAGATTTCGCGCCCATCCTGAGCTGGGAGACGGGGCTGAAGAGCCTGTCGACGCCCTTGTACCTCCTATCGCGGCCCTCCGTACTGCTCCCCTCGCCTTCAGGG
>SDBS01007507.1_pt1 | contig 10578 bp, 17 predicted proteins | sample 2277091 | NCBI WGS metagenome assembly SDBS01 (sample SAMN10404972, study PRJNA504765) | marine sediment metagenome | isolation source: marine sediment core GS10_PC15, 163 cmbsf | place: Arctic Ocean: Southern Knipovich Ridge | collected 2010 | reverse complement strand
ACATTATTCCATCCACCTTACACAATCTTTAGTCGAACACTGAGCATGGATATGACCATTTACATAGGCAATAGAATATGTTAATGTATCCTTACCTTCACAGATTGGACAATCGACTGTTGCATGTCTTCCACCAAAACTTTTACCTTCATCTAATGCTAGGAATCTACCTTGCATTTCAGCCTCATTCCTCTGGTCTGGCAAAGCTTCTAACTCATCTTCAGGTAGATCAGCTAAGATTGTTATTCTAGCCTCCATTATATTTTCAATTCTCTTTTTAGCTTCTTCTTTATTCATCAATAATCTACTCCTAACTGTCTAAGTTCTTCTTAAAATGCCCCATAGGTTATAGGCTCATAAGCAGTAATGAGGATAGCCTCATTAGGCGGTTTTTTTTCTGAAGTAGTTAAGTTGCCAAAGCGGGAAAGGCTAAACCCCAGCCAGGCTGCCGCCACCTCCCTTAGGTCTATAACCCTGCCACGGATAACACTTGCCACAAGGGCAGCTTCCTTGAAATTCTTACCTCTTGCACCATAGTCACTTGACTTACCCTTAAGTAACTTACCAGCATTTCTAACTATTTGTTTTGGTGTTATAGGTTTATTCATTCCTTCTCCTCATTTTTATCATGCCATTTATTTTCAACAGGTACAAGACGGTACTTTATATTATTATAAATAATAATCTTATTCTTTTTATCTTCCCAGTCTGGTGATATCTGATAATTTATAATTCCACCTGTAATTATCCCTAGTCCAAATATAGTAAGGAAAGATATAATTTTATCAATTATGTTTAGATCTTTGTTCATATTATACTCCTTATTTACCTAAGCAAGCTATTATAACAGTTACTAGCATAATAATCCCAATCAAAAATCGCATACTAAATCCATACTCAGCAGACTGGCCTTTATATCCTCGCATTAAGTATGCACCAAAAGTAAGATAAGCTCCAGTACATATTGCCAGAGTAATAAGCTGAAGAACTATGATAAATATCTTATAACTCATCATAATAATTTCCCATAATAACTTGGCAAGAAAGTAGTAACACAATTGTCTAGGATACTTGAATTACCATGTTTCAACCTAATTGCATGAATGGCAATGGTCATGCAGACATGTTTCCAGTATTCATCCATCTGTTCCGTAGTATCATGGACCCAGCCTAGCACAGCTGTAAACTCAGTTTGAACTTCTAGTTGTCCCCTAAATTTCTCTTCCCAAATAAGTAATTTAGTAAGTATATCATAGTCTGTATAATGAGGCATTACAGGCATATCTTCAGGATAGTCTGTATTCTTAGGCATAGGCTTATCAAGAATTTCATGAACCATATCTAGTTCAGATTCGTAATAGTGAAGGGAACTACAGAAATGTGTATAGGTACCTGGTAATACCCCAACACATCTTGCAATAAATTCCTGCAAGAATGTAAAGAAGAATAAGTCATAAGGAAATACAAACACACTCGATTGACTACGCATCATCACTGTCATATCAAGTACACCTGTCCTGATCATACAGTGGAGTGCAAAAGTACAGGGCATATCTTTCTTACTTTGGAGAGTATCATGTGGCATCCAGATTACCATACCAGCCCTACGTGTATTATGGTCTTCCTTGAGTCGCCCGATAGTATTATAGATTTGGGTGATGATATTAGGGGAGAAAGCTACTCCAGTATCTTTCGAACTGTAGTATGTACTTGGACAGTGGTTTAGTCTCCTGCCGTAAGCTCCCCATAGAGTACCATCGTCTTCAGCCAGCTTACCACCTCTAGGATTGTAAGGAGTTATCCGATCTAAGGTGTCAGAGGTAGAGAGTATCCATAGAGATTGGGCTAATGCAAATCCTATGTCCATATGCCTAGCCGGATTGTAGATAATACGCTCCATACAACTGCCTAACTTGCAGGTATAACCTATAAGTTCTACAGTACTGCCACGACCTCCCTTACCAAAGTTAGACCCAATTGACGTCTTGTCTTTAGCCTCAGGTACACGAACTCCCTTGTGATGTAGATCATGTACCATAGTATAATACATCTGATCTGCGTGTTGGTGGGGTATCATACTGATTTTTCTTGACTTAAGAGTTTGAGGAAGAATAAAGTTAATAGTCCGGATCCATTAAAAAGTACCACAATACCTTGCCATTTTTCTAGATAATGATTATTCATAAGTTTGCCAATAAGTATTCCTAAAGTACAGGCAGATAAGCACCATGTAAATACTATTAATTTTTTCATCATTATACTAGTTCCTTAGGCTGTTGTGATGCTGCTTCATTTTGATAGAGGGCTTTAACACATATGTCGCAGACTTCTCCTCCATTCAACACCATAGTCAAGGAGGGAGGAGGTTTCACATTCTTACCATTGCCTTTACCACATCGTGTACAGGATAATCCACTTGCATTAAAACGACGATATCTCATGTTTTTAGTTCCACCCAAAAGTATGTGTCTTCTTCTGGTACTATGTTGATACTGTCAAACCATTCTAACTTTACTTTATGCTCATTAATAATTTTTTTTCCTTTGTATATGCTAAGCATCCAAGAATCAAAATCTTCTTCAAATTCATGGATTCTGCATTCTAATCTATTAGGACCAGGTTTATTATGCAGAACAAACCATATAACAAATGACAGTTTAGTTGCTTTAACATCAAAAGCTTTCTGTAAACCATTTCTACATATTTCTACCAAGTCAAGGTTATTGAATTCAAACTCATCATGATGATGACAATATTCAAGTTTCAACTTCTTATAGATCATCTTCTAATTCCTTTTGTTAGTCTTATAATAAATAAGAAAGTAAGCTAAAAAAGCCGGCTACCAACAGAAAGGATCAAGCACAGGTATAATCCTTAGTTGGCAACCGGCTTAATATCTAGCTGGCCTTCTTGCTCTTCTTACCCTTCTTCTCTTCTACTTCCTTCTTCTTACGAACAGCCTTAGGAATCTCCATACCTTCCTTACGGAACTTGTTCTTGTAGAAGGAAATGTGAGTACCCTGAATCTTGCTCTTTGGCCACTTGACTAGAACAGCAGCAATCACAACCTCATTTGAAACTGACGCCTTCTTCTTAAACATGTTCCTTACAAAAGTAGTGATACTGTCACGTGCCTTGTTAGGCTTTTTCTCCTCTTTCTTTTCTTCCTTCTTCTTCTTTGCCATCTTCCTATCCTCCTACTGAAAAATGCTTCTTATCAAAGAAGCGTTGTTATTGTATAGTGCATTATATCTTGGGGAGTGCGAGTTGTAAACGTTAAAAATCACCTAAAATATTTTAAGGGGCTAAAGATAATAAGAGGGGCCCGAGGAAAGAAGAACCTACCAACATTATTTAGTAGGCAGAAGAAACCCCGGGCCCCCAAGTTTAAGCAGCTATCTTCAGTCTAACACCGTCAGTCGACTTATCGTCTTCCTTAAGTTTCTTGTGCATTTCAGAAAGCCAAGCACCAAGATCACTTTTGTCAGGTGGAGCAAACTTCAGTATCAATTGATTGAAATCTGCCTCACTCATGATACTCTCAACCTCTCGTTTAATAGAACCTAAGAGACGTACAACATCTTCCTGAGATAGGTCTCTCTTCTTTCTAGCATCTCTGACTGCTCCACCAATACCACCTACCGCACCTAGGACAATACCAACTAGTCCTGCAAATGGTACTCCGGCATTACCAAGGATTTTTCCAAGCACTCCACCTTGAGTAAATAAACCCGGCTGGGAAGGATGCCTAGTTCCATCTGAATCTGTATAACCAGGCTTATCAAGCAATTGGCTACAGCCTACTAGGACTATACCAGCTACAAACAAGAACAACCACTTCTTCATTCTTCTTCCTCCTACTTAAGAAAGTAACCGGTAACCATACCAGCCATACTTAGAACTATACCAACTAACCAATACACCCACTTCTTATCATTCCAAAGAGAGTTTACTCTCTTAGCCACACCTGTCAACTGACTAGCTTGATAAGAGATTAAATCTAGGTTAGCATCGATATCACGACGGTTATGAGCTAGATTATTTTGATTAGTATTTACATCTAATTTGATAGTATTAATTTTTCTATAGATTGGCTCAACAGCATCAATGACTGTTACTTTGATTGCGTTGAGTAAGTCTTCATCTACCATGTTAATCTCCGATCTTTACTTCTATACCCTGTTTAATCTGTAACACAATTTCCGGATTGTCAATTGACGAGATAATTTGGGCTGGGGTATTACCTTTAGCAAGTTGTACATCTACAAAGTTGGCTGCTGCATCTGGAAGAATACCTTTCTTACGTAGATTACTTCTTGCTCTAAACTTACTTGCTCGATAAAAGCTACTACCAGAAATCTTACCTTTTTCCTTGTTGATTTCTTTCTTAGCTTGAGACTGTAAATTACTCCCAACTTCATTTATAACAAACTTCATTTCATTCAGAGCAATAGAATCCAGTATGATAAAGTCATGTGGCGGTATGTTAACATCTGGCCGGCCGAATAATTGAGCCAGAAAATAATCTATATTGATTCCGCCCCAATTTGCTTCTACTACTACGTCAAGAGTAGTCTTACCAAACCTAAATGATATTGCTGTATCAAAATTAAATACAGCACTTAAAATTAGACGCTTTGTTCGGATTGCCAAGGTTGTAATGTTATAGGCTCTTTCAATTGATTTACCTATTATTAGTCTCATAGCTTCCCTCGTCAGACTGACAGCAGCTTCTAACTTAGGGATACCGATTTTTTGAGCTAACAGAAAATCAAGTTTGATTTCTGCTTCCACCCGTACATTACTACCTGTAACCGGTCGGGCAATTTGTATATTAGTTCTTTTTACTATTGCCGGCATATTAAAGTCCAGTTGGGAAAGGAGATGGATAACCAAGGTAAAATGGATGATCTACAGAGGGCAAGGCTGGGTCAACGGTAAAGTTTGCAACTGTGGATCCGTCCCCACCACCAGATATATCAGTTCCAGCCGCAAAACCCTGACCCATAAAAAAGTGTATGCCTGTTATTGGCTTTACCATTAATGCTTTTTCTGTAGCAGTAAAATGATAACCTCTAGTGTTGTTTGTCCTTAGACGTTGTCTAGCATCTGTCTCGTGGAGCGTCCCATCAGTGCAGTCACTTTGGCCCGTAGTAGATTCAAGATCAAACCCAATTGGCAAAGCTGATGGGACGATGAAATTAGACGCGGTTGCATATAAAGAACTAACTACAGACTCTAAACTAAAGGCAGATTTGAAATACGCTGCAGCCCAATCTATTGTGGACAAGTCAAACGGCCCACTATCTAAAGGAATTGTCAACAATGCAAATTCAATTGCAAGTAGTGTAGATATGCCCACTGAACCTGGCACATCAACTTCTACTTTCACGCCACCAATGGGTATTTCTATCTTATGTAAAATGGGAATCGGTCTATCAAATCGAAGTATCAATTGTTCTTCTACAAACCCAGCTCCATCAGCACTCCTTATTGCAAAAGCTCCTCCAACCGGATTGAAGTTTGTAGTCTTCGCACTATGCTTTAGTAGAGCACCTTCGATTAACCGAACTGGTCTAACTAAGGGAGGACTCCAACCTGGAACCCTCGGTCTGATAGGTGTTCTACGACTACTACCAGCTAACTCAGCTGCAAGACTGTTAGTATGGGCAGACTGTTCAAAATATGGATCAGGCATATCTCTACCTTATACTTGCAATTGCAACCGTAGTTTTCTGAGCTTGAAGGTCATGAGTAACCGATGAAATGATAGAATTGACATCGATACCTGGGAGACCACTAGCAAAGTCCAGTCTCTTTATGTATGACCCTGCAATTAAAGATACATCCATGTGAGTTAGGTGAAGATCACCCTCAATATCGACAACAGCATGACGGTTCGCCATCATACGAGTGCGAGCCAAAATTTCATCCGAGTCATCTTGATAGATTCTTTCTGAAGCATCGTCTTTACCATTTGCCGCGACTGGAGGAACAGCTAATAATTTAGGATCACCAGCACCCGGACTGAAGAAGGGGATAAGAGCATGCTTGGCATATGTCTTACGGTAGAATCCTGACATATTACGATACATCTCTAAGCGAGGACCAAAGGTACGTATACTGCGAACTCCCGAATTAGGTATGGAAATTAATTCCCATAGATCTTCATCCAGATTAACAGTTATAGTTATCGCGATTTCATAATGTCTTGCATGTACACCTGCCGAAGTTGTAACACCATTCCAAACTGCCGGTGAGGAAGATGCACCTGACCCAGCTGGTTTTCCAGTAGAGTGATTTTCAAATGGAAACTCACGGTTTAGTCTGGCAGCTGGATTAAACTTAACTCCCAGTCGTCCGTCAGTAAGTAGTTCAAATCCTGCGTTTATTACAAACCAATCATCGTAACCCTCTAGGGTAGCATCTTCTGTCGTAGCCTTATCACCGTAGGCTGTATTACCAGCTGAGTCAGTACGTATCCCCCTAAATGCTCTAAGTGCTACTGGCGGAATCTGTTCTCTTCTACCCCTAAAGAAACCAATGTCATTCGAAAATACAGATATAATTAGCTTGTCAATTAACTCACGGTCTTTATCAAGGAACATCCTGAAACCAGGTTCATCATCAGACTGGTCAAAGCCCATAAACTTAATCCAGTCTATTCTGTCTGGGCCTGATACAGGAATTTGCCATACACTAAATACATCTTTATAGATTTCAACATCTGCATTTACAGCATACTGAGCAACAAAACTAGTTTGGTCAGCTTTATTCCAAGCCGGAATTAATGTAGGAATAACTAATCGAGGTAACCATTGACCACCTGGAACTGTACCACCACTACCACCAAAGTTATAAGCCTGATGAGTCTGGGACGTTTCATCTAAAAAGCTTTCTAAACCTGCCGTAGTAAAGGTACAAGATACTTGACGCTTACCAGCCTTACTATGGAAATCATTGTAGTACGAGTCTGTACTACTATTTAACTTGACTGCTACCGTGTCTGCACGGCTAACTCCATCAGCAATTGGAATCTTAATTGTCAATGCTTTACCAGCGTTGGTACCACTTGCGTGGCCTCTTAGACCAATTATCAAGTTCTTATCTTCAGTATGACCTTGTATTGTCCTAAATGGTACAAGCACCATCTTACTATCTTCAGTAAAATATGTACCTATTGTATAGTTACCAACTAAACGAGCAAGCTGAAATAGCACCTCGATGATAGGCTTACCAGTTACATTAAATTCCCCAATAGCTGAAACTGCAGTAGCTAACCCAGTTTGACCAACTGCCCCAATGATAGCACGAGGATCAAACCAGTCTTTCCACATTTCATTATCAATAGCCCCAGCACCCCCAGCTCCTTTATATAAGGTAGGGATTACTATTTCTTCATCCCGGAGAGGAGCAAGGAACTCAGCATCTAAAGAACCTGGCTCATCATATATACGGCCGTCACCTTGCATATCTTCAGAATTAATAAGATTAGCCAGGTAGTTCCATACATGACCAGGTCTCCATTTATCTGCGAAGGGTCTACGTATCTTAGCACGTATATTATCATCTGTTAACCAAGCATCATGTATAAACAAACCGAAGTCTGGATCTTGAGCATCACTAATAAATCGGTTGAAGTTACGGTTTATAAAAGTTGGACGAATATCATTGAAATCATCTTTCGGATCGTTAGATCTGTCAGGATCTTCACCCTCATTGAAGATAAGATCCCTATCTCGTATGTAGGATACTTCTGGGTTAGAACTAGTTGGCTGGTTGAGTGTCTCCTGGTTACGATGTAGTACACCATAGCATGGAGTCTTACGAAGAAGCTCTCTACCATCTCGACAGAAGATACGCATGATAGAAGTATCTTGTCCTGATATTGTCAGTTGGAACCTAGTTACATAACCAATGAAGTCTGGAGTCTTACCAATGCTTAGTTGACGAATCTTTCTAGGAGTATCTAACTGGCCTATGTAAACACGGACCTTAGCAAAATGACCAAGATTCTTTGCTGTCGCCTCAAACGGCGATAGAGATGATCCTCTAGACTGTAACTTATACACAATCCCATTAAAGATAGTATCATTACGGTCAGCTGCCCTAAGGTCTATTGGCAGTTGTATTACCAATTCAGATGGCAGAGGTCCTACCTTCAAACTAAGTCGCTCAACAACAGCATACCTCAATCTAAGAAAATTAGCACCCTTATAAGTATCACCAGTTGGAGTAGCATACTGAATCAAGGCATAAAACGGGTGTGATAATGTAGGTTGAGCACTAGCTGGTATTGAAACAAGGGCCATCTTACTTCTCCAGTAGTTTAATCAGATAATTCCATACATGATATGGGTACCAGCGTTCGTTAATATCTTGGGTTGTTAACACGTTTAGACTTCTTTCTACCACCACCCTTAGAACTATTTTTTAACATACGAAGAGCACTCTTACGACCTTTCATTGCAGTATGCTGATCAGACCGAACTGCAACACGCTGTCCTTGGATTGGAGTTTGTCCAGCCATCTTAATTCCTCCCTGCTGCTAATGCAGCATTCTGTGGTGTACCCGGAACAGTTTGATTCGGAGTAATAGTAACTTCAGCAGCATCAACACTTGCAACACTGCTATTGTTGAATGACCTAGCACTAAATTTTCTAGCTGTCTCACCAAATACAGCAGTCTCTAATGAAGCAACTACCATATTACCAACTTGGTTCATAGTAATAAAGCCAGCTCCTAAAGCAGTACCAAAGTCAATTGCTCCACCAGCACCATCATTAGTAAAGAACTTAGCTTTTACTGAAGATTTATTGACATCTCCTACATCAGGAAATGAGGTAAGAATCAAGTTTATCTTACCAGCACTACTTAAGAATGCTTCTAATAAAGGTTGTTCAGGACCATCTACAATTTCTACACCACTCTCTATTCTTAGCTCGAGCTGTATGTGTGTATTCTTCTCCTCGTTAGTTAGATCAAAAACACGAAGACCAAATATCCACCTACCATTCGCCAAAGCTGGAGTAGTAAATGTCTGTAAACCAGCTGCCACACTAGGTGGCCCAACAAAGTTATAGTTAGGATTAAGATCAGTTAGCGAACCTAAGTTGTCAAAGATTCTTACATTACCTGAACCAATGTTAGAAGGGTCAACCCAGGTTATGGTTGCAGTCTTAGGACCAGAGTTAAACACAATAGTTGGCAAGGTGACATTATCAGGGAATGTGACAACTGTCTGAGTCTGTGCAGTTGTATTAATAGTTTCATTCCCTGCATCATCCACAGTTCTAACTACTGTTTTGAATGTTCCTGCTACAGTCAGCTTGAAGAATTCATAGGACGAGGAACCGTCTTCCTGTATACCATCTGGAGTGAGTAGACCAGCAGCAGTAAAGTCTACAGTGCCAGTACCATTGTCCCAGTATACATTATAATGGCTTACACCTACAACAGAAGCAGGTGGGTCCCATGTAACAATCAGTTTATTAGGCGGCAAGGTAGTGAAGTACTCTTCAACAAACAAACTGGGATCAAACATTCCGACTGGGAATTCTGCAATCTCCACAACTGGAGTTGCTCCTGGCTCACCAGGAATTTTCATACTGGTACTATTACGAATTACAGCATATAGTTTCTTGTCAATAGCAATCACATAGGCAGCATCGGCAGTAGTACCTTCCTTCTCCCAGAACAACTCCCACTGGTCATTACCCAGAGGGAAAGCAAACACCTTGCTGACAATGGCTCCACCAAAGGTGCTTGAAAATGGAAATGCAAACTGAGTTGGCATTACGTCACTGCTCCTGGACCAATAACTCGGCCTGTCATACTGAAGGGCCAACGAGGACCAGTACCTTCACCCAATGGTTTTGCAATAATAGACAGTAATACTAAACCTGACCCACCACTAAGATCGATACCTGCTAATGAAGGTGTCCAACTAATGAGGACCTTATTCTTTGACAATAACAATATAGCATGAGTAATCATATCAGAAAGCAAGTCAGTTGCCGACATGATGTACCCCGATATAGTAATATGGTTTTGGGTAGCACCATGAAATTTAGGTAACATATTATCAAACCCGGATATAGTGACTTTTTCCCAGGGATCAGGTGAACCCATCTCAATTTCTGTCCAGACAGCTTGGCCATTACCACCAGCTACCCCTAAATCATGAGTACCAAACAATGTGAAGTTAGCAACTCCTCCACCTTTTTTCTTTACAAATGTTATATTACTGGACATAGCTAGTTCCCCGATACTGGAAGTTCTTTCCAACCACCATATTGGTCACCACCACGAGTAAAGTTCTTTTCAAATCGTTCTCGCATAGTAATAGTAGAATTTATTACTTCTATATGTGGGATCGGTTGACCTCGCCATAAGTCTTGCTGTGCATCCTGTAATGCTCTATCCCAGTTATTGCGATTTACAAGGCTTTTCATAAGTGATCCCAATGCCGAGATTGCACCACCCACCGCTCTTTTACCATAAGATGCTTTGACCATTAGATTGGCAAATGCATCATCTACTCTACCTTCTGAAGCTGCTCTAGCAATATCATCAAA
>SDBS01007506.1_pt1 | contig 10579 bp, 22 predicted proteins | sample 2277091 | NCBI WGS metagenome assembly SDBS01 (sample SAMN10404972, study PRJNA504765) | marine sediment metagenome | isolation source: marine sediment core GS10_PC15, 163 cmbsf | place: Arctic Ocean: Southern Knipovich Ridge | collected 2010 | reverse complement strand
CTTCGCCTCGACCGCCTTCGCGTCGGTCGCCGCCAGGTCCCAGCCGCGGACGATCGTCCCGCCCTTCGGGACCTCGGCCGCGTCGATGATCTTGAAGTCGTCGCGCTTCATCATGCCGCCCTCGCGCGGGTGCGGGCGTTGCTGGAGCTGGCCGGCTTCTCCGTACTCGGTGAGGCCGGTCGTGATCTCCTGGAGGCGCTTCGCGTCGAAGAGCTCGGGGAAGAGGAGCTGGCCCTGGCGCCGGCGCCAGTCGAACGGACAGGGGAACGGATGATCGAGCTCAAAGCGGGCCGGGAGGCATAAGTGGGTCCACAGCTCGCCCTCCTCGTCCAGGAAGACGCCGGTGAGATCTCGCGGGTGTAGCCGTTGCATGATGATGACGACGGCGCCGCGCTTCGAGCGGACGCGGGTCGGGAGCGCGAGCCGGATCTTCCGGACGGTCTCATCGCGGACCGTGTCGCTCTCGGCTTGCTCGACGTTGTGAGGGTCATCGAAGACGACGATGTCGCCGCCTTCTCCCATGATGCCGGCGACCGCGGACGAGAACCTGTAGCCCTTCTCCGAGTTCGCGAAGCGGCTCTTCGTGTCCTGGCCGGCGCGGAGGAGGTTCCACTTCTTCGGCCGGCCCAGGAGGAGGTCCTGGTAGAACTCCGACCTCATGAGATCGCGGGAGCGGTCGGCGTCGCGGAGCGCGAGCTCGCCGCGGTAGGCGGTGAAGACGAAGCGGACGTCGGGCCTCATGAGCCAGGCCCAGGCCGGCCAGAAGACCGACACGGTGAGGCTCTTCATGTGACCTGGCGGGACGTTGATGATGAGCCGGCGGATCCGGCCCTTGAGGACTTGCTCGAGGATCCAGGCGAGGGTCCGGGTGTAACGGCCGAACGCCGGCGGCGACGGGTCGACGAAGCGCCAGGCGTCGCGAATAAAGTCGTGAAGGCCGAGGCCTCGACGAGCTCGTTCGGCCCTAATCCGCGCGAGGGCCGAGGTCATCGGCGCCCGCCTTCACGAGGATCCGCTCGAGCGTCTCGAGCTCATGGTCCTCGAGCTGGGTGAGGTCCGCGGTCTCCGGAAGGAGCGCGTCGGCCGGGTCGTCGTCGCCGCGGCCTGGCTTGAACTCCTGGAAGTATCCGGCGACCAGGATCGCCAGGAGGCGATCGGACGGCGGCTGGACGTGGAGGGTCTTCTTCGTGTCGGTGTACTCGGCCCAGGTCACGGCCCGCTTCCAGGCCTCGCCGACCAGGAGCTCGCGGCCCTCGGTCAAGGCCTCCCTCATCGCCTCGCGGAAGCTCGGGTTCCTCGCCGCGAAGGCGTAGACCGTCGAGCGACTCCAGCCGATGATCCTCGCGGAGAGCGAGACGTTCCCGTTGTGACGAAGCGCCTCGAGGAACTGGACAAGATGAAGCGGGAGGACCGAACGGTTCCCGGGCGTTGCGCGCGCGCGGGGATCATGTCCTCCGGGTGTCTGTTCTTCTGGGGTCGATGCCATCACGGCCTCGGGGGTCGTCTCACACGACGGGGGTCCGATCGTACACGGCCCAGGATCCGCGAACCAGTTCGGCAAGATCGACCGGGAGCTCAAACATCGGGAGGAAGTCCTCCGAGATCAGGATCGCGCCGGAGTAGGCCCAGAGCTTCGTCGAGGCGGTGTTCCAGACATGGGAGTCGTCCCGGCCTCGATACACGGCATCGACGAGCGCCTTCTCGAGGTTGTCCTTGTCGGGCGTCCCCTTGTGAGGCCAGCCGACGGTCTCGAGCTTCTTCCGGTCCGACCAGGACGCCGGCATCGGGAGCAAGAAGACGACATGGAAGAAGTCGGCCGGGAGCTCGTCGAGCTTGTAGCCGATCTCGTCACGGAACGCGCGGTAGGCGAGGACCGCCTTCGACGGCTTCCACTTGTCGCGCCTGGATTGTCGGGGCGCGGGGATCGGCGTCACGCCGAGGACCTGGAGCTGGCTCATCGGTTCCGCTTCTTCGAGGCTCTCGAGAGCTTGTTCCGCTTCCTCCGCTTGACCCGGTTCTTCTGGAACCAGACCGTCTCCTGGGCCGGATCCATGCCTGGGACCCGGTTCCCCTTATTGCTTCCGCGGTTGCCGGCCATCAAGGATCAAAGCCCGGACCCATGACCAGGGCGAGGAGGTTGAAGGCCGCCACAAGAACCAGCGCGAGCAAGATGAGCCCGACGATGATCCAGGCGCCCTTCCTCATCGTTCGCGGATCCAGGTGATCCCGGCCTTCCCCTTGTTGATGATCCAGACGCCGATCCGCGCGCTCGGCGGATAGAGTTGAACGAGAACCAGGCCGACGGCGACGCCGACGAGGAGGGTCGTGAGACTTAGGCCGAATAACATGATGAACTTCTCCTTCTAGCATTGAAACAAATAGACCAGGCCGACGCCGATCGCGGCGATCGCCATGAGCCGGAGAACTAGGCGTCGACTACTTGCCCGCCCGTCGCCTGGGCCGGAGGGCTGAGATCTAAAGGGACCGCCGTCCAGCTCCCGAAGGTCGTCGGGTCGCTCTCATTGCCGGCGGCGTCCTTCTGGATGACGGCGAAGTCGAAGGTCCCCTCGATCTGGGGGATGTCGACCTCGGGCTCTTCGGTCGTTGCGAAGCGGTCGCTCACGTCGCCGGCGTCCATCGCGGCGAGCCAGCCGGCCATGTCGGCGGCGGTGTCTCGTTGATACCAGTCCCAGAAGTCGACGCCGGGCGCGAGGTCGACGGTGAGCTTCTTCTGCTTAACTTTCGCCATGTTGGTCTCCTATTCGATCCCGCCGCCAGTCGCCGGCGCGATCTTGATGAGCATCACGAAGCCGCGAGGATACACGTCCGGGTCGGTATATGTCGGATCCGTACTCGAGGCGATGATGGAACACAAGACGAGGCCGTGGGTCGGGTGAGCTTCGGCGTCTGGCTCGCTCGCCAGGTCGCCGTCGGTCCGACACGCGCGGGCCTCGATGAAGTAGGTCCCGGCCCTGGTCGGCGTCCAGCCGAACTCCCGGAGCGCCTCGACGAGCTCGGCCTTCATGACGGGGAAGGCGCCGCCCTTCGGCGGGAACTCGAAGACCTGGAGCTCGGTGAAGAGGTCCATCGTGTCGACGTCGGTCTGGACGAGGCTCCAGCGGATCGTCCGCTCGTCGCCGGTGAGGGCGAAGAGAAAGGCCTGGTTGTAGACCGTACAGTCGCCGGCCGGACATGGCTCCTCGAGCGGGACGGGCGGATCCTGGGCGCGGGCCGGTGAGGCCCAGGCGGCGAAGATCGTGACGGCGATGAGCGCGGCGACGAGGAGGATGTTGAAGATCAAGCGGTTGCCGTTCCTTCTGGCCTGGCGCTCGAGCTCCGGCGTGATCGGCGGGATCCCGGGGTCGTCCGGTTGTCTCACTAGCCGACGCCCTCGACCTCGGCGTCGGTCGTCGGGCCTTGCTCGCCGAGGACCCTCGAGAGCCCGATCTGGGCGTCGACCTCGTTGTCGAAGCCGCCCTCGTCGACGGGCTCGCCGGAGTTATATTTCGCGAGGTTGCGGGTCTCGGCGTAGGCGATCCGGAAGAGCTTCCCCATCCGTTGAACCTTGAGCGCCGGGATCGGAGGGCGCTCGGGCTCGGGGCCTCCGCGGGCCTGGCGGACTTCATCCGCGCGCGCGCGGTCGCGCTCCTTGCGGCGGTTCTTCTGTTCGTCGGTCCTGGGCTTTCGGTCTGGCATGGCGGCGCTCCTATAGTTGATCGAACTCGTCCTGGATCCGCTTCCGGCGACACGTCTCGTCGATCTCGCGGGAGGCCCGCTGGCTCCGGATCCTCCGGTTGAGGGTGTCGCCCATGACAAGGGCGAGGCCGACGCCGGTGACGCCGGCGAGGATGATGAAGGTCCAGGCGGGGAACTTCCAGAAGGTGAACGCCCAGAAGCCGCCACACGTCAAGGCGACCCAGGCGAGCGGCTTGAGCCGATGGAGCTCGTCCGTGTAGATCATGGCGGTCCTCTTCCTCGATGCCATGCCGCGACTGTAACAGACGCCGAGACGGCGATCGAGAAAAACCGCCGGCGCCGCGCAAGGGCTTAAACGACGCCGACGATCCTCCCCGCCCGCCGGTCTAATTGTCGGGCGGAGTCGGTTCGAGTTGCTCGTTGTGGTCGTCGATACAGGCGACGAGCTTCTTCTGGATCGCGCGCGACTGGGTCATCCAGGTCCTCATCGCCTGGAGGTTCTCGGCGAGGGCTCCGTAGAGGTCCGGCGTGAACCAGAAGCCCCAGGCCTCCTCGGCGTTCATCACGAGGCTCGGCGGCGTGTCCTTGAGGTTGAGCCCGTCGGGCCTGGTCGACGTGTCGCACACGACCGGGGCCGCCTTCTCCTGGATCGTGACGTCGGGCGGCTTCGAGCCGAAGAGCGAGCAACCAGGAAGAACTCCCAGGAGGACCAGAAGCGCGAGGCCGTTATGGTTCACGAGACTCGAGCTCGATGTCCTTCCAGACCCGAGTCGTCGCTCGTCTTGCCTGGCGCTCGATGAGGCCCGGCTTCGCCTGGACTAGGCGATTGAGCCGCTCACGGTCTTCGAGGACTTCGGTCGTCTCGTCTTCACGGTCTCGCGCGGCCTGGAGCTCCTCGTTGAGGACCTCCTGGCGCTCACGTTCGGCGTTGATGTTCCTCTCGAGGCGGTCTCGTTCGGCCTCGGCCAGGTCGGCCCGGGTTCGTTCGGCCGACGCCGAGACCTCGGCGGCGACTCTCATGTCGATCTGGCCGTTGACAAGAAAAGCGCCGGCGGCGATCATTCCGCCGCCCAGGACAAGAACCACGAGGAGGACCTGGATGTTCAACCCTTACCCGCCATTATGGCCGCCAGGATCCCGAGCGCCCGTTCGGAAGTAATTGTTCGTCAAGGCGGACAAGACTCCCGTCATCACTCCCAGGATCCCGACCGGGAAGCCGGCGATCGCGAGCGCGACCGCCTGGTTCTCGATCGTTGCGAAGTCGTAGGACATGAACCAGTCGGCGAGGTAGTAGGTGAACTGGAAAAAAAACAGGTAGTAAGCAATGACCAGGAAGCGCGGGATAATTCGCAAGGCGTCGAGCCGGTTCGCGAAGCGGATCCAGGCATCGGGCGACGGTTCGTTCATGTCGTTCCTCTCGGTCGTGGGCGTTCGACACGCGCGGGCGGTGTGCGGCCGCGTCGAGCTGGTCGACGGCGACGGCCTCTTACGCTCAATTCGTTCGCCTGGCGAGGATCCGCGAGAGCGTCAAGTTCCGCTCGGTCCGTAGGTCGCCGATCTCCCGAACGAGGTCGGCCTGGAGCGCCTCCTCCCTGGTCGTGAGTTCGGCCTCGGCCTCGAGCTGGCGGATCTCAAGCTCGAGCTCCTCGATCCGGATGTCGAGGACCTGGATGAGAAGGACGTCGACCGAAGACACGGTCGCGAGCTGGGCCTTCGAGTTCTCCTCGACGACCTCCGAGAGCGCCTCGATGTCCTCCTTCTGGGCGTAGCGTTGATCCGCGCCCCAGACGAGAACCGTCCCGCCGCCTCCCATCATAAACGTCGCGATGATCCCGAGGATCGTGTAGTTCTGGGCCTTCGTTCTTGTGTTCGTCATGTTAGTCCTCGGCCGGCGGTCGCCGGCTGGCGTTGGTCCGTTGTATATGTCCGACGTCGGCGAGGGTCTGGTCCTCGGTCGAGCCGTCGCGATCGAAGTCGCCGCCCCAGGTGATCTCGATCCCGAGCTTGTGGGCGGCCGCCTGGATGATGCCGGCGACGAAGGAGAAGAGCTTCACGTCGGTCCAGGGGATCCCCTTCTTGCCGGAGCGGAGGGTGATGTAGGGCGCGAAGTCGCAAGCGTCCGAGAGCGGGTCGCCGTTGTCGTCGGTCGCGTTGTGATAGGAAGCCGGCCAGCGTTTCGTCGTGAAGCGCGGGTCGATCCCGTTCTGGGTCGCCTTGTCGCGGAAGCCGTGGACGATCGTGATGTCGATCGACGGCGGGGTCATCTTGAGGGCCTCGAACATGACGAGCGCGATGTCCTCGTGACACGTTGCGAGCTTCGCCCTGGATCCGGTTCCGTAGTCGTGCAAGTCCGCCATGAGGGCCTCCTGGAAGTTGAGCCCTCACGGCCCAGGTCGGGATGATAGCGCAAAAGGATCGAGTTCGCCGGCCGGTCGGGCGCGGAAAATCCTCGGCCCTCCGAACTCGGTCCTTTTGGACAAGTTGGCAAAACGGAGGCGTTTCGCGGACCGACTTGTCACAGAGAATTGTCGAGCCCTCGAACTCGGTCCTTTTGGGTGAGTTGTCCAAAAGGGACCAGTTCGCGGAGCCATTTGTCACAGAGAATTGTCGACCCTCCGAACTCGGCCCTTTTGGGGAAGTTGTCCAAAAGGGGCGAGTTCGAGCCGTCTCCGAAATAGAAGCGGCCCTGGAGGCCTTACGGTGTAAGGGTTTCACCGCGAAAAACAAAACTCCCGAGTTCGCGGCCGCGAAGCTCCAAAAGATCGGGAGGGCGTCCAGGGCCGACGAGATCCTGGCGAAAAACAAAACTCCCGAGTTCGCGGCCGGCGAGGCCCGAAAGAACGGGAGGCCGTCCAGCGGCCGGCAAGATCCGCGCGAAAAACAAAACTCCCGAGTTCGGCCCGGCGGAGGCCGAAAAGATCGAGGGGCCGTCCGGGGCCGGCGAGATTCTCACGAAAAACAAAACTCCCGAGTTCGACCTGGCCGAGGCCGAAGAGAATCGGAGACAAAAAAACGCCCCGCGCGAGCGGGGCGCCCCTCGAGCTGGATCTAGTGGAGGCCCTTCCGGCGTCGGGATGATGTCGCCGCCGGCGGGTCCTCCTCGGTCTCGAGCTCGAGTTCTCCGTCGCGGTCGATGATCGTGACGCGGACCTCGGTGATGTCGCGGGCCGACTCGAGGATCCGGAGGACCTCGCTCTTCGCGGCCTGGAAGGACTGGAGGACCTTCGCCTGGGTCCGCTTCTGGGCGCGGTACGCGAGCCAGGAGGCGACGAAGAAGCCCAGGAGGAACCAGAAGCCGGACTCGATCATTCCCGGCCCGCCGTGAGCTCGTGGTTCTCCCAGACGAGCTCGAGGTCGCCTGGCTCGAAGTCGGGCGCGGTCTTCTGATACTGGCGGCCGAGGACGTTGAACTCGAGCTGGACCCAGACGCCCAGGAGGTCGCGAACGTAGACCCGGAGCTGGCAGAGCTGGACGTCCTTCGCGATCCGGCTCTCGCACACGAGGACGACGTTGTTGAGGTCCTCCATGACCAGCGGGACCGCGATCGCCTCCGGCCCTGGGTGAGTGTCGCGGATCATCATGATCCCAGGCTCGCCGCCGAGGGGCGGCTGCCAAAACCAGTCAAAAGACGCGGCGCTTGCTGGCTGTTCGGTCATGAGGTCGCCATCGGATCCCGGCGTTCGGGATCCGGGCCTGGGCCTGGCCGGACTTCGGCGTTGAACGTATGGGCGAAGGTCTCGTGAGGCGTCACGACGATCCGGTCCCAGGTCCCGGCCGAGTCGCGGTAGGTGATCGAGTAGCGGTCGAGGTCCTGGTCGATCTGGCCGGCGACGTCGCACAAGACCCGCGCGAGGTCGTTCGTCACGCTCATCTTCCCGAGATCCTGGTCGACGATCCGGATCATCTTCGCCGACTCGTCGACCTGGAGCGTGAAGTCGGCGCGGACATAGCCGTCCTGGCTCCGGGGCTTGATGACGATCCTCATCGGACGACCGTCCCGACGTCCTCCCAGATCTCGATCCCGCCGACGACCTGGGCTCGCTTGAGCTCCCGCGCGACGCCCTGGATCGCCGCCATGTTCGGCTCGATGAGGTTGAGCGGAAGCCGACCCTCGGCGACGGCCTTCACGAGCGTCATCTTGTCGACGACCTTCCCCTTCCAGGTCTTCGTCACGATCACGCTCGACTCCTGGCCGCGGGTCACGGCGACCTTCGCGGCCTCCGGCTTCGACGCCTTCTCGAGCTTCTTCTCGGCCTCGGCGACGACGACCTGGGCGATCGGCTCGGCCTCCTGGCCGGCCTTGCGCCGGAGCGCCTCGGCGAGGTCCTCGGCTTCCTTGCGTTCACGCTCGGCCTCTTCCCGGGCTTGCTTCGCCCGCTCGTTCGCGAGCGCCGCCTGGGCCTTCGCGAATATGTTCATCTTCTTCTTCGCGCCGGCGACGATGACGTCGATCCGATCCCGCGGCGGCTTAAAGAGCGCGTTGATCTCGTTGACGACCGAGCCGAGCGGCTGGACGAGCGAGAGGCGCTTGTCCTCGAGCTTCCGCCGGCGGTGGTTCATCATCTTGACCAGGTCGCCGACCTGGCCCTGAGTCTCCTCGTCGACAATGTCGAGGCCCTCGATCGTGCCGGCGAAGGCCGCGATGTCGGTGACGATCGGATTGAGTTCGGCGACGGCGAGCGCCTTCTGGGTGCTGGTTTCCATCTTCTTCTCCTGGCGCCTCACGCGCCGGTTGATTATTCGGGACCGAGCTCTCGTTCGCGTGTCGCGATGAAAGTCCGGAGAGCTGGCTCGAACTCCGCCGGGAGCTCCTCCTTGATGACGATGATCTGGTCGAGCCTCTTCGCCTCGGTGAGTTCGCGAGCGTAGTCCGAGACCTTCTTCCCGGTTGCCATGTTACCAGCCCGGCGGCGATCCTTCGCCTCGTCGTTCTCCGGATAGCGGAGCTCGACCTCCTTCCGCGCGCGAGCGACGAGGTCGGGCTTGTCGTCTATGTGGCCGATGATCCAGGAGAGGAAGCCGTCGTCGACTTCGCCCCAGGGGACGTTCCGCCACTCCTTCCCGATCGGACAATGAGACTCGAGCGGCTTCTGGTTCCTGGGGATCGCCGACTCGACTCGGTCTTCGCCAGGCTGGAACGGATCCCGGGCGCCGGCGACCTGGTCTTCGCTCATGTCCTCGAGGTCCTGGGTGAAGACCTCCGAGAGGCCTCCGACGTTGAGGACGGCGTCGATCTGGCCGGACTTCTTCGCCATCTTTAGGGCCTTGTTGAGGTCGCCGTCGTTCTTCCGGCCGCCGATCCCCTCGGCGACGACCAGGCCGTCCGAGTTCGTGAGCTCGCAACGGAGGAGGATCTCCTTCACGTCCTCGCCGCGGATGATCCGGTCCTCGTAGGCCCGGAGCGTCGGCCAGGCGACGCGGAGGCCGAGCATCCCCGAGATCTTCTCGGCGCCGGCTTTCCATAGGCTCGGCTTCGAGAAGTGGTAGTCGTTCTCGCACCATTTCCCGCGATCGCACACGTCGCGCTTGACGACGTGAAGCCGGCCGAAGTCGGTCCCCTCGACCAGGGCCTCGCGGACCCAGTCGATGAGCGTGTCGCGGTTCTTCTTGCGGCGCTCGAGGCCGGCCTTGAAGAGGGAGGGCTTGATGTCGAGCGCGGCGCGGACCTCGAGGGCCTGGCCGTTCTCGTTGTGGATGTTCATGACGGCCGGGACGGCCGCCTTCTCGGTCTGGTCGTTCATGGTTTCACTCCTGCAAAGGACCCGCCCAGTGTATCAGCTCGCGGGACGGGCGTCCTCCTGGAACGGCTGGAAGATCTTCGTCGAGAGACACTCCGGGCAAAGCGCCCGAGCATAGCGCCAGCGGTCGACCTGGAGGGTCTCCTGGTCGACGAACTTCGGACCCTGGGAGATCGACGGCGTCGGGAACTCGGCGCCACAGTCGAGACAATGAAAGCCGGGCGGGTTCAAAAGAGGCCGCCCTGGTCTGGCGGATCCGGATCATGAGGTCGCCCTTCTCGGGCGTAGTCGGGCCGATATTTCCAGCCGCCGGCGACGTCCATGATGTAGACCTCGCCGCCCTCGAACCGGACGACGTCGCCGCGGTAGGTCCAGACCTTCTTCCTCATCGGGATCCGGCCCTGGGCGAACGCCAGGCCGACGTCGGTGAGGATCCAGTTCCCGCCCTTCGCGGAGGCGTCGGGCGCCTTCGCGATGATGCCCCAGTAGCGGAGCTTCTGGGTGTTGTTGATCTGGGAGTTCGTGAGATCGCACGAGCCGACATGGAAGTCCCGGTCGACCCCGAGGTTCTGGCAGATCCGGAAGATCACGCGAGCGAGGCCCCTCGAGAGGCTGTGAGGGTATTCGACCATTTTCGCGTCGCAAGTCGGACAAGTCTTCGGGGCGCGCTTCATCCGAACGGATCCACGAAGGGCGCGCCGACCAGGCGGACGAGCTCGAGCTGGAAGATCGAGTCGTCGCTGGTCCGGATCGCGCGGAACATTTTCTTCGGCCGGCCCCAGCCGCGGGAGCTCACGGTGTCGATCGCCTCGAGCTTCGCCTCGCGGACGAGCCAGGCGACGATCCTCCGGGTCCGCCGGCGGCCGAGCTTGATCTGGGCGGCGACATGGTCCTCGGTGAGGAACTTGTCGGGGTGTTCGCGGAAGTAGAGGAAGACACGCTCGGCGTCCGAGGACGCGCTTCGCCAGGACCTCACGGAGCGAGCTCGCTCTCGGCGATGAGATACCAGCCGGACGGGCTGGCGGGGATCCCGGCGAGGAGGGGATCAAGCTCCTCGAGGTCCTTGATCCCGATCGGCTGGCCGTAGGCGAAGAGCCGCCCATAATTCGTGAGGCCGTAAAGCATCCCGGCGGAGTCGGTGATCT
>SDBS01007505.1_pt1 | contig 10580 bp, 8 predicted proteins | sample 2277091 | NCBI WGS metagenome assembly SDBS01 (sample SAMN10404972, study PRJNA504765) | marine sediment metagenome | isolation source: marine sediment core GS10_PC15, 163 cmbsf | place: Arctic Ocean: Southern Knipovich Ridge | collected 2010 | reverse complement strand
TCTGGTGCAGTTCCGTTTATATTAACACTGTCTGTATCATTTATTCCTGCCTTTACAGCACTAACTTATGCCGTATATGCTCCTTGGCTATTATATGTAAAAGTATATGTTGATTGTTCTACACCAGCAGCTGTTGGCTTTGTTATATCACCATTCCCATCGCCACAATTAAATGTCCATGCGGTTGATCCTGTTGCCGTAGAACCACTCACTTTCTTTGCTGTAATAACAGAGCTTAGGGGCACTGTCCCAGAGCTTGGATTAGCACTTACAGAAATATTCCATGTCGGGCTTACCACGGTTATAGTAGTAGTAGCTGTTGCAACGATATTCTGCCTGGTGGATCTAACTTTAGCCGTATGTGTTCCAGCAGTCGAGTATGTACAGACAGAGGCACTAGTCGTACTAGTATTGTTGGTAACACTAAATTCAAATGTACCATCATTTGTACAGTCAAGTTCCCACTGGATATTTCCGGTGGCAGTCCCTGTCCCAACCGCTGTTAGGGTCGGGTTAAGAGGAGTCATCCCAGAGTTTGGATTAGCAGTCAGAGATACATCCCATGTCCCACAATTAATACTCCTAGGAGTATTAGGAATCATAGGGCTACTGCCACCTGCACTATCTATAGCGTAAGCATATAACGGGTGGGACACACCATTTTTTAATGATGCGGGGATTGTCCAACTAAAACCATGGTCGCCTGCAACACTAGCGTTGGGTTTGTTGGCCAATATATTAGCTACTCGTACGCCTCCTTGGTTGACTTTAGCGTCTTTGTAGATATGAACCCTTATCGGAGATGAAGTATCTGGATCTTTAGCCCAGCCGGTTGTACTGATACACGTTGCTATCTGATGATTTCCTGTAGGAGGATTATTCGGAGGAGTACAAGCAGGCATAGTCCTTGGAGAACCTCCTGACTCAGGGTTTACCTTCCCTTCATTATCGATCCCATAAGTCTGAATTACGTGGGTGCTGCCATCTTTAAACTCATTCGGGATAGCCCACCAAAATGCATGATTGCCAGTAATCCCAAAGTACGTATTAACATCTGACCGCCAATTACCATTAGCGGTAATTGCTGCCTCAAATCCCCCGTCTACATAGATGTGCACGGGGATGGATTGACTTGGGATATCCGGATCATATGCCCAGCCTGTTACCCCACTGCAATTGACAGGTTCAAGGAAGCTTCTAGGAGTTTGATTCCCTCCAGCACAAATCTGGTCTATTGTTCCGCTTACCTGACTAGCAACGCCAACATCTGATTTAACCTGATATGCCCACGTTCTCGTCGTCGGGGGATTACTATCCACCCATCTAGTTATCTGGAATCCTGGGCCACCAGAACCAATAACATTTGTACGCGGCAAAGGTCCTAATTCCCAAATTTTATCAGGCTGTTCCCAGTCTCCCGCCATATTTCTCTTTCTTACAATATTGTATTTAGCATTTCTTACTATCGTCCAATCCACTATTATTTGCCTACTAGCCCCTGCACCCGTGCACGTAACAATCATCTCGGGAGCATCAGGTAATCCGCAATGGCTAGCAATTGCTGGAACTGTAGTCATATTTGACAGTTCCCATCTACCCAGTCTCCATGTCCACACTGCGTACTGAATCCAGTCCCCATCTCGTATGTCGACATCCTTCCCCATCCCTATTACGCCCCCATCACGGCTGAGTTTAAATTGATCCCCACTCATAAATGCTACCCAATCACCATAAGTTTCACCGCTATCCGTACTTACTCTTTTTATTAAACTATAATTGCCTAGAGTCCCACCCTTATCTAACCAATACACTCGAAACGCTGGTCTAGGTGGACTTCCCCAGTTCATTGTATAACAGTATCCGACAACAGTAGTTGGGCCAGTGGTATCAGCTTGGGTCATCTTAGGAAACAGAAAGACTCCGGAAACCACAATAACCAGGAAGAGCAGGAGATTAATTTTTAGTTTATTTGTCATAAATTAAGGCTGTATGTAAATTGCATGAATATTAAATTCCTCTAAAATGAGAAAGTTTTGGAATGAGCGGACATCGATCTCGTCAGAAACTTGGATATCTGAAAGCGTAGCAGGTTCGACAACCAGTGGAGTTGAGTCGTCGGGACCAAACGACATCCTAACCACAACTGTTTGATTGGTAATATTTCCTGTTTTATCCTCAAAATCGACATAGTTTATATCATCTATCTCCGTTATTGTCTCAATTCGAAAAGTTAACAAGTCTCCCTCAATAGACAGAAGTTTTCCGTTTTGAGAGTAAATGTGCTGTTCATCTTCCCCTCTTAACGTACGATTTAGTGCCTCGTCATCAAAACTTTCTAGATAAGCAGTATCATCATATAAGTCAGGTTCTGAAGTTCTTACAAACACAAAATACACAACCACGGTCGTAGTTATTGCCACTATTAATGAATCCGCTATTATAATTTGTTTCTTTTTTAGTTTGAAACCTTGTTTTTCTGGCTTAAGCTCAGCTGGCGGCGTTTGCGGAATCGTATTATCCATTCATATTAATTATACAACACCGAGTTAGCCATGCAATTGATTTTTCTCAATTTTATGTTAAAATAAGTAGGTGAATCCGCCTGTAGCTCAATCTGGTAGAGCAGCTGGCTCTTAACCAGTTGGTTGTAGGTTCGAATCCTACCAGGCGGACCAATAAAAAAGAACCGCGTTAGCGGTCTTTTTATTTGAGTATGTTTTTCAAGGTCTTCACAACGAAGTCTATATCCTCTCTCTTTGTGCTTCTCCCAAGAGAGAATCGTATTGTCCCCCAATCTTTTTCCTTGATTCCGAGAGCTTCGAGTACATGAGAAGATCCGTGAACCTGACATGCAGATCCACTGGATGTTCTTATCCCATATTTATCTAATTTCAACACTAAATATTCACTATCTTTTTTGGGAAAAGAAACATTAACAAAATTAGGTAGCCTATCTTTGTGCCCATTCAGCTTGGCTCCAGAGATCTTTTCTACGAAATAATCTCTTAGTTTAGTTAATCTCTCAACTTCTTTGGCTCTTTTCTTTACAGCTATTTCCATAGCCTTGGCAAAACCAATAGCTCCAGCAACGTTTTCAGTTCCTGATCTCAAACCCATTTCTTGGTCTCCCCCCTTTATTAACGGGTCGATTAAAGTTCCCATTCTCACAAACAAAGCGGCGACACCCTTTGGACCATATACTTTAGAACTATTGAAAGTCATGAGATCAACATCCCATTCATTAGCTTTAATATTTAAATACCCTGCTGTCTGGCAAGCATCAGTATGGAAGAGAACATCGGGATTCTTTTTCCTGACTACATGAACAATTTTTCGTATTGGCTCAATTGTTCCAACTTCGTTGTTCCCATGCATTATGGAAACTAAAACCGTATCTTTCTTTACAGCTTTGGCTACATCTTCCGGTTTAATATATCCATTTTTATCAGCCTTAACATACGTAATTTTGTATCCCTTTTCTTTAACTAAATACTCTATTGGAGCCAACACTGATTTATGCTCAATGTTAGAAGTTACAATATGTTTTCCTTTGTTGGTCAAGGCAGCTCCGATGATAGCAAGATTATTTGATTCAGACCCTGAGGCTGTAAATATGATTTCTTTACTCTTGGCCCCGACGATTTTGGCGATTCTAGATCGTGCATCCTCCAAGGCCTTTTTAGCTTCATGTCCAGCAGTATTAAAAGAAGAAGGGTTTCCGTAAATAGAAAAAGCGTGTGATGTCTCACGCTGTACCTCTTTATCTACCGAAGTAGACGATGCATAATCTAAATATATTTCCCTTGCCATATTGGGTATATAATACAATAGAATTTAAGACTTGGCAAGGCTAGAGATTGTCGTATCTTTCAGGCCAAAACATTATCGCCAGTAATGCTCCTAACAACCCTATGTCTCGTACGATAATTTCATTAAAGCCATTAAACCCGAAAGTGATAATAACAAGTAGTAGGAATATAGATGCAAGAAGGGCAAAAATTCTTGTCCCAACATTGGTTAGAAAACTAAGTCCCACTAGTATCTGGAAAATTCCACTAATGTATATAAAATTAGTAGCCGTTAATTTAAAATATTCTAGAAAGCCAGGCAGCCAGGCAGGAATCCAGGCATTCACCCAATATTCCGGGTTAATAAACTTATGAATACCGAACCACATAAACACGGCAGCAATGCCGATTTTTAATAACATATTAGAAAATCTAAGTGATACGAAAAACATACTTGACAATATTAAAATCTCATGTTAGAATACAGAGAACTTGAAAATAAGAAATTTCTCTAATTTCACTACCTAATCGTGACTCTTGTGATTTTTACCTCCTGACTGTCTCCGGACGAATCAGGATTTAAGGCTCTACAATTTAATAATATACCAGCCTTATCTCGTTGCAAGAGGAAAAGTCTCTCAAACGCTGGGCACAATTTATTTTGTACCTTATAAAATTAGCCCAGCGTTTGGGAGATAATAACCGATTAGATGGTGAAATTAGTGAGATTTAGAGAAGCTTAGCTTTATCCTCCAAAAACTGGAGGGTTTTCTCTTTTAGTAGATCCTCGTAAAGATTTCTTTTTAGGGTATCTTGATTCAAATCCTTCAAGCTTTCCGGGCTCGGAAATTGTTGTAGAAACATAGCTAAAGAGTCGTTGAGTTCCTCATCTTTAACAGTTAACTCTTCTGTTTTTGCTACCTCTCTTAATATAAGAGAGTTTTTTACTTGTTTTTCTGCTTGAGGTTTCCATTCTTTCTTCAAATCATCTTGTGTCTTTTTAATGCTAGAAAGATACATATTCAACTCCATCCCTCTCTGATGTAATGAGGCATCTAATTCCTGAATGAGAATACCCAGTTGTTTTTCGACTAAAGGTTCCGGAATCTCTATTTTTGTGCCTTCAGAAATCTTTTCCAGAATGGCCAACCTTATTCTCTGTTTCTCCTTCTGTTCTTTTTCCATTTTTACGCCATCGCCAATACTTTTCTTTAATTCATCAACATTTTTAAATTGACCAAGAGTTTTAGCAAATTCGTCTGTAAGCTCAGGAAGAGATACAATTTCTACTTTATTCACCTTCACATTACATTCGATGGTTTTTCCAGCAATAGATTTTTGATAATAGTCTGCGGGGACATCAACATTAAATATTTTTTCCTCCCCTGCTTTCATGCCAATGACATTATCCTCAAATCCAGGAATAAAAGTTTCGTTTCCTAAAATAATAGGATGGTTTTTACTTACACCCTTCTCAATAGTTACGCCGGCAACTTTAATCTCGAAATTAACCTCAACCCTATCTCCCTTCTGAGCAGCTTCTTCTGACGGAGTGTGTGTTGATCTTGTCTTTCTTAAATAGTCAATAGCTTCTTGAATCTCTTTATCTTCAATAACAATTTCAATTTTTTTAACTTCTATCCCTTTGTATTCGGGTAGTTCGAATTTAGGTAACACTGCCACCTTAGCGGTATAGATTAATTTATCTTCAGTATTCTCTTTAATATCAATACCTTCGGCAGGCCCTAATAGTTCTAGATCTTCTTTCTCTATAGCCTGAGCAAAACTGTCTTTTACAGCTAATGATAAAGATTCCTCACGAATTTTTTCAGGACCAAGTGTTTTTCTTACAACATCGGAAGGAACTTTCCCCTTTCTCAACCCTTTAACTTCTAAATCGGCTCCGAGATTTTTCTCGGCCTGATCCACATACTTTAAAAGCTCTTTAGAAGAAAGCTCTACTTCTAATTCAACTTCCGAATCTTTTAATTGATTGGTTTTAATTTCCATATTATTCTTTGTCTTTTTCTTCAGTTTTTTCTTCTTTAACTTCTTTGGCCGGAGTTTCAACTTGAGATTCTTCTTGTTCTTCTTTTGGTTTTTTACTATTCATGGCTTCTTCCATTTCTTTCATTTCTGCTTCTTCAGATGTCATATTAGAACCAGGAGATCTTACATCAATCTTCCAACTAGTTAACTTAGCAGCTAACCTAACATTCTGTCCCTTTTTACCAATGGCCAATGAGAACTGATCGTCAGCGACTTCAGCAAGTGCATGTCTTTTTGCCTCATTAACAACTCTTACGTCGAGAATCTTTGCTGGGGATAGTGCATTGGCGATGAAGCTTTCGATATCTTCAGTCCATTCAATAATATCAATCTTTTCTCCGCCAAGTTCATTGATTACTGTCTGGACACGTACACCTTTCTGTCCGACTAATGAGCCGACTGGGTCTACGCCTTCTTCATAAGATACAGCAGCAACCTTAGATCGTGAACCTGCTTCCCTGGCAATATATTTTAATTCAACAGTTCCTGTTTCAATTTCAGGTACTTCAAATTCAAATAATTTCAAAATAAATTTAGGGTGTGATCGGGAAAGTAGAATGACTGGTCCTCTTGGACTCTCTTCAACCTTTAAAACCATAAATCTCAGTCTCTGCCCAATATTGTAATTATCTACATACATTTGTTCAGCCGGGAACAAAATACCATTTGTTCTCCCGAGATCTACAAATACAACTCTCCCTTCTCTTCTTTGAATAATCCCACTTATAACTTCTCCTTCTTTGTCTTTGAATTCATCAAAGATAGCATTCTTCTCAATCTCTCTTAATCTTTGGATAACAACCTGCTTAGCAGTTTGAGCTGCGATTCTTCCAAAATCAGTATGTGGCTCAAGTTGGGTTACAACTTCATCTCCAACCTCAAGCTTAGAATCTTTTTTATTAGCTTTTTCGAATAGAAGGTGTTTCTCTTCGTTATATTTAATCTTTATTTCTCCTTCTTCATTCTCAATCTTTTCTTCTGCAATTTCGTCCTTGAGAATTGGGTTAATAAGAAAACCTTCATCATCAACATCTTCAACTACATAATGGACTTGGGTCAATTCTAACTTACCGGATTCTGTATCCAGTTTTGCTCTGATGATTTGACCTTTCTGGCCGTAGTCTTTCTTGTACGCAGCAGCAATGGCTGCTTCGATTGTTTCTATAATTTTTTCTTCGGGAATACCCTTTTCTTCCGCAATCTGTCTGATTGCCAATGAGAATTGTTTTATATCAAACATAGTTTATCTATAAAGAAATGCCCGGCTTGATAGCGGACATATCCTTCATTACTAATCGTTAGTAACTATTATATTAAATTGGGGATATTTGTCAAGTATTAGGATTTTATGCTTGTTTATTATATTGCAAAATTTTAGAAATAATTCAAAGGATCTTTTTTGACTTAACGTCAACATAATTTTTTAGCAAAACTACCGCTTTACAAGTTGTCAACAAAAAGGTCGACTTATCCACATTTTATCCTCGACTTATTATCTTTACATTTAATAAGTTAAGAGTAGACATAGAGAAAAGGGTGGTTGTTGTGTTAAAATATATATAACTGAATGAGTAAAGACAAAGACAAAAATTTAAAGGGAAAGGAGCTGCAGGCAAAGTTAGAAGAGATTAAATTGCGTGGACAAGAAGACCATGCAAAAGATATTTCTAAGACAACGGGGGTTCCTTACGTAAATCTTAAGATTTCCCCTATTGATGCCGCAACTATTTTTATGATTTCGGAAGAAGATGCTCACAGGGGGAATATCGCCACATTCCAAAGAACCGGAGTTGCTTTAAAGGTAGCTGTTGAAGACCCAACTAATATAGAAGCAAAAGAGATTTTGGGAGGATTAAAGAAAAGAGGTTATGAGATCGAACTATATATCACTTCCCCACTAGGTCTCAATTGGGCTTGGAAGAAATATGAAGAGAAACAAGAAATCGAAGCTAAGACTTTGGGAAGAGTTGATATCGAGGTAGAAAAGATGGAAGCATTCCAAAAAGAAGTCGAAAATTTTGAAGAACTAAAACAAAAACTTACCAAGTTTTCTACTACAGAAATGTTTGGAATGGTAATCGCCGGAGCTCTTAAAATGGGAGCTTCCGATCTTCACTTTGAACCGGAAGAGAAACAAACACGTCTAAGATATAGAATTGATGGTATTCTTCAAGATGTTATAGATATTAATCCTGATAATTATAAAAAATTATTGTCTCGAATAAAACTCACTTCCGGATTAATGATAAACATTACCCAGACAGCTCAAGATGGAAGATTTACAATTAGACTTAAAGAAGTAGATATTGAAGTTCGTGTTTCTGTTCTACCAGGTGCATATGGAGAAACCATTGTTATGCGTATCTTGGATCCAAGATCAATAAAGGCAAATATTGAAGAATTAGGATTTAGACCAGATGTGGAAGCATTAATTAAGAAACAACTAGATAAAGCTGCAGGAGCTGTACTAATGACTGGACCTACGGGATCTGGTAAGACAACATCACTTTACGCATTCCTTAACTATCTAAATGAAGAAGGTATAAAAATTATCACAATTGAAAACCCTATCGAATATCATATTAAGGGAATTTCACAGACACAGATTAACAAAGCTAAAGATTATACATTCGCTAATGGCTTGAGGGCAATTGTACGACAAGACCCTGATGTTATCCTTGTCGGTGAAATTAGAGATAGAGAAACCGCTGAAATTGCAATGAATGCATCATTGACTGGGCACATCGTCCTTTCAACACTTCACACTAACGATGCTGCAGGTTCTCTCCCCCGTCTAATTAACCTGGGAGTGGATCCAGTCATCATCGCACCGGCTATAACAACAGCAATGGCACAGAGATTAGTAAGAAAGTTGTGTGAATCATGCAAAGTGAAATCGAAAGTCACAGGAGAAGATTTAGCTAAACTACAAGAATATTTGAAAGACCTCCCTCCTGGGATAGAACTTCCTGAATTGAATGAAAATATTGAAATATATTACCCAAAACCAGGCGGTTGCCCCGAATGTAACGGAATGGGATACAAAGGAAGGATAGCTGTTTTGGAAGTTATGCTAGTTGATGATGAAATGGAGCAATTAATATTAAATAGACCAGCTATTTCAGAGATAAAAGCTCTAGCTAAGAAAAAAGGTATGACAACCCTAGTGCAAGATGGATTTATGAAAGTACTCGATGGTGTTACATCAATAGAAGAAGTCGAGGAAGTAATTGGGTATTAAAAATTAAAAATCAAAAACCCGAGGCCGCGGGCAAACCCAGATCATGGGAAATACTGGGGCAGGATGAATCCGTGGAGTACCCCAGTCGGAACCGAGATATCCGACTAGAACAACATCCCTAAAAAAACGACCAGGTAAGGTTATTTAGTTACCCGCGGGCTCGGGGCTTTGATAGTGACTGACATCCTACTTAGGATGTTCTGTCACTGTTATATTAACCTAATTCTTTATGAATGTCAATAGTGAAAACATAAAAATTCAAGGTGATGATACGGTGTTAGACCAAACTCTACGACCGTCTAATTTTGATGAGTATATAGGACAAGATAAAACAAAACGGAATCTTAGAATTCTAATTGAAGCAGCTAAGAAAAGAAAAGAATCAGTAGAACATATTTTGATCCACGGACCGTCAGGATTGGGTAAGACTACCCTATCTCACCTGATAGCAAACAATCTTGGAGCATCAATCAGAGTAACATCTGGTTCTGCATTAACTAAGGCCGGCGACATCGGTTCTCTTTTAACTAATTTATCCGATGGCGATGTCCTTTTTATTGATGAAGTGCATCGATTAAATAAACAAATCGAAGAGGTTCTATATCCAGCAATGGATAACTTTAAATTAGATATTATTATCGGCAAAGGAAACTCAGCGAAGACACTTCAGATTGATTTACCCAAATTTACCATAATCGCAGCCACTACAAGGGTATCTCTTTTATCCGCTCCGTTCAGGGCAAGATTCGGAGTGCATTACAAACTGGATTTTTATAACCAAAAAGATATTGAGCAAATTCTCGAACGATCGGCAAAGATATTGGATGTTAATATAGCACCTGATGGGCTTAATAAGCTTGCAGCTGCGTCTAGATTTACTCCAAGAATTGCCAACAGACTTTTGAAACGGGTTCGAGATCTTGCTCAAGTCGAAGACCATAGCCAAGTTAATGCCGATATTGTAGCTAAGACATTGGATATGTTAGAAATAGATTCTATCGGTCTTGATGCAATGGATAATAAGATCCTTATGACAATCGCTGAGAGATTCAAAGGAGGTCCCGCAGGGCTAAAAGCTGTTTCTGCTTTCGTTGGAGAAGAAGCAAATACTATTGAAGAAGTATATGAACCATACTTGATGCAAATAGGTTTTCTTGTTAGAACCTCTAAAGGGAGAATTGTGACTGATAGGTGTTTAGCTTATTTCAATAAAAATCACGGTTTACTAATCTAATATGTCCGGGCACAGTAAATGGTCTTCAATTAAACATAAAAAGGCATTAACCGATGCAAAAAGAAGCAAGGTATTTAGTAAGTTTGCTAAGATTATTTCAATTGCCGCAAAAGGAGACCCGAACCCAGAAACTAACTCCAAGCTTAAAAGCGCTATAGAAAAGGCGCGTATTGTTAATATGCCAAATATCAATATTGAACGAGCTATTAAAAAAGCTTCCGGGAAAGATGCGGCACAGTTAACTCAGGCCCAATTTGAAATACTTGGC
>SDBS01007504.1_pt1 | contig 10580 bp, 10 predicted proteins | sample 2277091 | NCBI WGS metagenome assembly SDBS01 (sample SAMN10404972, study PRJNA504765) | marine sediment metagenome | isolation source: marine sediment core GS10_PC15, 163 cmbsf | place: Arctic Ocean: Southern Knipovich Ridge | collected 2010 | reverse complement strand
TAAATCTTCATTCTGTACATTTACTGCTACAACAGATCCAAGCTTTTCAGCAAGATCGAGTTTATTTTGAATTACATCAGCAATAATTACCTTGCTGCAACCACCGGCCAGAGCTGATATTGTTGTCATCAACCCAATAGTGCCTGCACCAATCACAACAGCAATATCCCCAGGTTTAATTTTAGCTTTTTTTACCGCGTTCATTCCAACGGCTAATGGTTCGACTAGAGCTCCTTCTTCAGAGCTGACATTATCAGGTAATTTATAAGTAAATGCGGCAGGATGTATTACGTATGGTCTGAGGCAGCCGTGTACAGGCGGGGCCGACCAGAAACGGATTGCCGGATCGAGATTGTAAATCCCAAGTTTTACAGCTTTGCTATTCTGGTCAGGAATACCTGGTTCCATACATACACGATCACCGGGTTTAAGGTTTTTTACATTTTCTCCTGCTTCAATTATCTCGCCCGAAGCCTCATGTCCCAATACCATTGGAGAACGTACAATAAAATTACCAATCGCTCCATATTGATAAAAATGCACATCACTTCCACAGATTCCTACATATTTAATGGCTATCCTGACATCATCAGGTCCAAATTTTTCCTGAATATCAATATCACGGATTGTAAGTTCCATCGCTTTTTCAAGAACTAATGCTTCCATCTTAACCCCCTCATTTATAGATATTTCTTATTATCCCCTTACATAGAGTATGTGTAGTTATTTTTCGTTGATTAAAGGGAAAGATATATTTATGGCCTATCAGACATAAAAGTGACGCTCTCTAAATATACTTAGAGCCACCGCTAAAATTATAATGAGCCCGGTTACCACCTGTTGCCAGAAAAAGCTGACACCTGCAAGGATCAGTCCATTAGCGATAATTGCCAGGATAACGGCACCTATCACTGATCCACCAATAGTTCCTCTGCCTCCAAACAGACTGGTTCCTCCGATAATAACAGCAGCGATTGTGTGTATTTCCATATTGGTTCCAATAATGGCCTGGGTAGAATCGATGCGTCCCATGAGAACAATTCCAGCAAAGGCAGTTAGGAATCCCATAAGTACATAGTTCAAAGTTTCATATCTGTAGGTGTTAATACCGGAAAGTCTGGCACCCTCCTTATTACCACCAATAGCAATGCAATACTGTCCGAATGTTGTCCATTTAAAGAGGATATACCCGATGAATACTATTGCAAATGCAATGGCTATTGGAGCTGGAAACACTCCAAAGATCATGCCTCTCCCCATAGCAAGCAGGGGAGCTGGAAACGCATGATAAATCCTACCCGAAGAATGAATAAGAGCTACTCCGCGCAGGGTAACCATCATTCCGAGTGTGGCAATAAAAGGAGGAAGAAAAACCCTGGTAACGAGAAATCCATTGATTAGCCCTATAAACGCCCCCAATCCCAGGGTAATTAAAATTACGGGAAAAATAGGCAAACCGAAATCCTTTAGCAGGGAGCCTGCAACGCAGGTACACACCGCCAATATAGAACCTATTGAAAGATCAATGCCGGCGCCCGTAATGACAAAAGTCATCCCCACAGCTAATATAATGTAAATAGCAGCCTGGCGGACTACATTAATAAGGTTATTTAGATATATAAAACGGGTGTTGATTGAGGTAAATATTATTGCCAGCACAACCAGTGCCGCGAAAGGTCCCGCTTTTTCCATAAACCTGCCGATTTTTGTCCGTTTCTCCCTGGACATTGAGCTCAGTATTCGCATTCCTTTCCTCACTCCCCATTAATTGATTCCTTTTTCTTCATCCTCTCCACCTACAATAAGGTGAACAATTTCCTTACGGTTGCTCTCACTGGTAATTCTATCACCTACACGTTGTCCATTTCTCAAAACAACAATACGGTCAGACACCTCAAAAATATGTATCAGATTGTGGCTTATGATGATGATGGAAACCGCCTCTTCTTTCAACTGATCAATTAGCCTAAACAGCTCCTGCCTTCCTCTTGTACCTAATGCTGATGTTGGCTCATCCATAATGAGTATCTTCGCCCTGGCATGCACTGCTCTGGCAATGGCTATGCCCTGCTGTTGTCCGCCAGAGAGTACATGTACAGGCCTGGAGAGATCACTAATCTCCATCCCTAACTTTTGCTTCAAGACCTTCCTTGTTTCCTGCAACATTCCCTTGCGATCCAGCAGCTTGAAACCTAATCCAAGAAATGACTTTTTCAGCTCTTTCCCCAGGAACATATTTCCCGGAGCATCCAGAGTGGGAATAAGGGCAAGATCCTGATAGATGGCAGCAACTCCTATTTTTTCTGCATCTTTTGGTTCACGGAAAAAAACCTGCTTTCCATCAATGTAGATCTCGCCCTCGTCAGGAAGATAGGCACCGGTAAGTATCTTTATCAATGTTGACTTGCCGGCTCCATTATCCCCCACCACACCCAGTACCTCGCCTCTGTAGAGTTCAAAATTCACTCTGTCCAGTGCCTTCAATCCTCCGAAACTCTTGCTTATCCCTACCATCCTGACTAAAAGTTCCTCTTTCATCTGGCCCCCACTCCTATGCCTGCAAATATCTCATTTATTAAGAAACCGGGAAATACGTCTTTCCATTAATATCCCATCACAGGTTTTGAAATACGTGTAGCGGCCACGTAATGCTTCCGCCCTTCCTCGCAGTTATCCACCATAATGAAAGGTCCGGACCATATTTGGGGAATCTTTTTCCCCTGCATATGGGCGTAGAAGGCATCAGCAATACCTACACCACTATCATCAATCATACGAAGAGGTGAACCAGCCATTGTTCCACTACAAATAGCATCAAGTTCCTCTCCGGTGCAGCCGAAACCAATGATAGCGATTTGGTCGGATTTTCCTATCTCAGCCACAGCTGAAGCTGCACCAAGGGCCATAGTTGTTGAGCAGGCGTAGATGACATCTATATCCGGTTCGGCCATAAGCAGATCATTGGTTGCCTCATAGCCTTTCATACGATTGAAATCGGCATAATACTCAAATACGATCTCAATATCGGTTTTCTGCATGATTTTTTTTGCTTCACCACCCCTTCCATCACTGATAGGTCCCGGAGCGCCATAAATTATCGCTACTTTTCCTTTGCCATCAAGATGATCCACAATCCATTCACCCACCATTCGCCCTCCGACTCCATGATCAAATCCAATATACTGAAGTACAGCCGCCTTCGCTTCCGGATCTTTATGTGCCTCGGTGTAGTTATAGACAACTGCAGGTACTCCTGCTTCCTTTAAAGCTTTAAGAGCCGGCACACAAGCATCGAAGGCCGTTGGACCAAGCATTACATAGTCAACGCCCCGCATGATAACTGATTCTACCTGGGCAAGCTGCTCATCATGAGCAACATGGCTGCTGGTGGCGAGGGTGATAAGATCATAATTCACACCCAGCTCGTCCAGCCGGTACTTCATAGATACCCAGATTCTTTCCCACGCATCGGATATGTCAAAGCTTGGTGATAAATATGCAATCTGGTAAACCTCATCTTCAGCACCTGGCTGATCTACCCCGAAACAGGGAAAACTTAGAACAGCGATTAAAAAAATTAACGAAAATAATAAAAACAGTGTTTTTTTCATCTTTACTCCCTTTAACTTAAATAGAATTTTGTGTTTTAGTATTCATGTAATTATTTGTTTACTAAAACATCTTTATTATTACCTTTTTTTTAATTTTGTCAAACAATTTTTTATTTCTTTGGGAATTACACCTATGACCCTATTGGATATTTTCCAAATTCCAGGGCTGCATCGAATGCTGCAATGATGTTCTCAGGCGGAGTGTCCGGTTCAATGTTATGCGTTGGAGCAATGATAAACCCTCCATTAGGGGCATACACCTCCATCGCTTTCTTAACCTCCTCTTTTACCTGTTCGGTAGTTCCATTCGGAAGCCATGTTTGTATATCGATCCCACCGCATAGAGTAATGTCCATTCCAAATTCCTTTTTCAGGCGCCATGGTTCATTGTACCTGGCCTGAGGCTGTACGGGGTGTACGACATCAATTCCAAGTTCAATAAAATCTTTCATCACATGATAACACGAGCCGCATGCATGGCGGTAGATTTTTACATGCGGGGCATATTTTTTAATATTTTCTATGATCTGTTTTGTATAGGGATGAATAAACTTCCGATAATCGTCATGAGATATTAAAAGCCCCTGTTGGCTTCCAAGATCATCGTAGAGTGATATAAAATCGAGATATTCCCCAACTTCCTGAAGCCACCTTTTCTGTAATTCAGAGCCAATTTCCAACAATCTATCAGAGAGAGCAAAATAAAACTTTTCATTCAACTTCAAATCCATAAACCATCTATCCATTCCGGTGAGAAAGGGATAAAAATTAAAGGGCAATGCCGAAAAAAAGGAACCTCCGGTTATGGCACGATCAGTTGACTCACGAAGTTTTTTGGCAGCTTCTTTCTGCCCTTCAGTATAAAATGGATCCTTTACATCAGGCCAATATGGGTAGCTCTTCAGATCATTTGGATCTGTCATATCACGCATAGGAAAATCAAAAAACTCGTCGTAGTACCCCAACCTCTTGATTCGGATACCGATGAATTTTTCCCATGTTTTCGTCCCATCAGGTTCTACCTTTGCCTGTGGGATACGACACCCAAATGTTACCATATCTGAATGCAGCGCATCCAACACACGTGTATCAATATTCCCCACAATGTTCAGGAACTCAGATGTAGCCGGAGCGGGCCGGTCCCAGATGTCAAGTGCCTGGCATAGTCTCGTGTAGATTCGCCCTTCAGGTTCACATTCTACTATGCCTGCACAGTTTTCACCTCCAAAGTTTATTGGAACTCGATCAGCTTCTTTGTGTGCTACCGCCGTTAATACTCTTTCCCGGGAAGTCATCTCCGCCATTGGTGGTTACCCCCATAAATGTTTATTTAATTTTACTCTATTTCGCCTGGATCGGTCAACTTTTTTAGGCCGAACCATCCGGAATATCCTTTCACCGAAAATTGCTGGCTAAACATCTTGTCAATCACATGCCTTTATTATTACTATTATTCCGGACGTTAACTCTATCAGGAGTCTGTCATGGGAATGACCATCACGGAAAAGATACTGGCTGAGCACACCGATACCCAAAGTGTAATGCCCGGCCAGCTAATTCAGGCCAGATGTGATATGGCGCTCGCGAATGACATAACAGCACCGATCGCGATAAGAGAGTTCGGCAGATTGGAAATAGACAGTGTATGGGACAAAGAGAGGATCGTCCTTGTCCCTGATCATTTTACACCCAATAAGGATATTAAATCAGCGGAACAGGCCAAATATCTAAGGGAATTTGCTGTAAAAATGGGTATCGTGAACTATTTCGAAGTCGGAGAAATGGGGATTGAACACGCACTTTTACCGGAAAAAGGACTTGTCCTGCCTGGCGATCTGATTATCGGAGCTGATTCACATACATGTACCTATGGGGCCCTGGGAGCATTTTCCACAGGAGTAGGCAGTACCGACTTTGCCTGCACAATGGCTACAGGGAAATCGTGGTTTAAAGTTCCTGAGTCGATTAAATTCGTGCTGAAGGGCAGCTTGAGGCAGTGGGTTAGTGGCAAAGATATAATTCTCAAAATTATTGGAGATATAGGAGTTGACGGGGCGAGGTACATGGCTATGGAGTTTAGCGGAGACGGGCTTACGAACCTATCCATGGACAACAGGTTCACAATCGCAAACATGGCAATTGAAGCAGGGGCAAAAAACGGTATCTTCCCGGTCGATGATAAGACAATCGAATATGTGAAAGAAAGCACAAAATCAGGCAGGCGAAAAGACAGGTACAAAATCTTCGAAAGCGACGAAGATGCGCAGTATATGAAGGTTTACGAATACAGTCTCAACGATATTGAACCCCAGGTCGCCTTCCCCCATCTTCCCGAGAACACTAAAAACATATCCGAAGTAAAAAACATTAAAATAGACCAGGTCGTTATCGGTTCATGTACGAACGGCCGCCTTGAAGATTTAAGAACGGCCGCGAAATTATTGAAGGGGAAAAAAGTTAAAAAAGGAATAAGACTCCTTATTTTTCCGGCCACACAAAAAATCTATATTGACGCGCTTAGAGAAGGGCTTATCGAAACCTTTATCGAGGCCGGAGGCTGCGTTTCCACTCCTACATGCGGACCATGCCTTGGAGGCCATTCCGGTATACTCGCAGGCGGCGAGAGAGCGGTCTCAACCACTAACAGAAACTTTATCGGACGAATGGGGCATAGTGAAAGTGAAGTATACCTTGCATCACCGGCAGTAGCAGCAGCATCCGCTGTTGTCGGGATGATAGTTTCTCCGGAAGAAGTCACCGGGTAAAGGTTTTTCATAAGCCGGCCTTTCCTGTATGCCGGTAATTGAGTATTATAAAAAAAGCGTGTGTTAACACATTAATGAGGCACCTGTTATGACTGAGAAGAATATTCTAAAATACAGAGGGACAGTATTTAAATACGGAAACAATATTGATACAGACGTCATTATCCCCGCACGATACCTCAATACCCTGGACCCGGATGAGCTTGCGCGTCACTGTATGGAAAACATTGATAAAGATTTTACGGAGAAGGTGAAAAAAGGCGACATCATAGCTGCCATGGAAAACTTCGGATGCGGTTCATCCAGAGAACATGCGCCCATTGCTATTAAGACGAGAGGCATATCCTGCGTTATCGCCTCGTCATTCGCGCGGATATTCTTCAGAAATGCGATAAACATCGGTCTGCCTATATTGGAATCGCCGGAGGCGGCATCAAATATCAATACAGGAGACACGGTAGAAATAAATCTTGAGAAAGGAGTAATTAAAAACATAACTTCGGGGCGAACCTTTGAAGTGGAGCCTTTTCCCGAATTTATGCAGAAAATAATAAACGCGGGCGGTTTAATAAATAGAATAAAACAAGAACTGGAGGGTAAAGCGTAATGTACAGAATTGCTGTAATTCCCGGGGATGGTACAGGGCCCGAGGTAGTGAGAGAAGGTATAAAAATATTAAAAAAGATAAGCTCTGTCTTTCAAATCGATTTTGAGTTTAAGGAGTTCGATTACGGAGGAGACAGATATTTAAAAACAGGACATATTCTTCCTGATGAGGATTTTGAAGAACTGAGGACCTTCAGCGCGATATATCTCGGGGCCATCGGACATCCTGATGTGAAACCGGGAATACTCGAAAAGGGAATCCTTCTTAATTTGAGATTTAAGCTCGACCAGTACATCAATCTGAGGCCTGTAAAGCTCTATCCGAATGTTGAAACCCCTCTTGCAAACAAAAAGCCTGAAGATATTGATTTTGTCGTCGTAAGGGAAAATACAGAAGGGCTCTATGCCGGGTCAGGCGGGTTTTTGAAAAAGGGAACAAAGGATGAAGTAGCGATACAGGAAATGATAAACACAAGGAAGGGTGTTGAGAGATGCATCCGCTACGCGTTTGAATTTACAAGAAAGAGGAACAGGGAGAAAAAATTAACAATGTGCGCTAAAACTAACGTGCTCACCTACGCGCACGACCTGTGGGACAGGACCTTTAATGAGGTTGCCGGGGAATATCCGGACATTACGGCAGACTATGCCCATGTTGACGCGACTACAATGTGGATGGTAAAAAACCCCGAATGGTTCGATGTTATTGTCACGACAAATATGTTTGGAGACATTATTACGGATCTTGGAGCAATGATTCAGGGAGGAATGGGCGTAGCGGCAGGAGCAAATATTAATCCTGAAGGGGTATCAATGTTCGAACCCATTGGAGGTTCAGCACCGAAGTACACCGGGAAAAACATGATAAACCCGATAGCTGCAATTGCCGCAGTACAGATGATGCTCGATTTTTTTGGTGAATCCGAAGCGGCAGTGTCACTTGAAAACGCTATAATAAGCACAGTCGGAAAACTGAAAAGTATGTCCGCGGGAAAAATGGGATATACCACCTCTGAGGTTGGGGATCTTGCTGTTAAACAGATAAAGAGTTAGAAATTGCTTATTTTTTCCGAATATGTTTACTATATTTAGATACAGGGGAGGTGAAAAAAATGAAAAAAATTGTTGAAGATATCTTTCATGCCGGAGTAGGGCTTACAAAAGTAACAAAAGAAAATGTTGAAAAAATATTTAATGAGCTCAAGCAACTCGGAGAAAAAGTAGATAAAGACAGAGAAATATTTATCTCAAAAACACTTGATAAGCTGGAAAAGACCGGGAAAGAAATATCCGACAAGATAAAGGATGCCCTGGCCCCGAATCTTAAGAAGATCGATGACCTGAATAATAAGATTGACGAGCTCGTAAAAGAAATAAACGAACTAAAAAAGAAAAAGACGAACTAATCAAAACGTTCCTGCCACAGAATTTCCCGTTCAAGCCCGAGGTTTTTAAACTTCACTCTCTGATAAACAATGGCAAAAATCATGTACAGGTTTGTGAATATGATAATTACAGGGAGTATTAGCGTAATCCTGTTTAAAAGACCCAGCACCACAAAAATTGTAAGGTGAGTTGTATCCCCCAGAAAGGTCCATATTTTCATTGAGACGCGCATCTCCCTGTAGTATATCTCCCTTGTTTGAGAATCGATTCTCCCGGGATCAGGAAAGAGATCGTAAAAATTATTAGCAAAAGGTAAATATCCTATAGAAACGATACAGGCTTCAATTCTGTAAAAAAAGTAATAGAGCCTTGCGACCAGCTGTTTGAGACTGAAAGATCCGCTATTTCCTTTCTCCTTCAAAGAGGGTTCTCTCAGTTCTTCCATGCCCTCAAGTTTATCAGCGTAATCCGGCTTTGATACATTGATAAAAACATTCTTAAAGTGATCAAACAGGATAATATGGATGTACATAGAAGACTGGGCCACAAGACCCAGAAAAAATGGATAGATAGTGCCGGAACGAATATACACGGCAAACGCGACACCATAAAATATTGATATGTGTGTGGTTAAATCCGCCAAACCGTCAAGGGTCTTGCCAAAACGCGAGCTTTTCCCTGTCATCCTGGCAAGCTGGCCATCAGCACAATCAAAGATAATCATTAGCTGTAGAAGAATCGCTCCAGCCATCACATAAGAATGTTCACCTGTTGCAAATAAAAACCCCGATGTGACTCCAAAAAGCATTGAAATAAGTGTAACAAAGTTTGGACTTCTCTTCAGTTTATAAAAAAACTTTGCCGTAAAAAATGCGAGCTGCCTGTTAAAAAATTGATTTGCAATCTCTTCTGTTTCCCTTGGTTTAAGGGAACTTCTGTACTCCTGAAGCAGTTTTGCAAAGAATATACTGATCTTTTTATGATCTGCTATTTTGTCATCCCCTTTCAATTGATATTATACCTTAAAATCATAATCTCGTAAACCTTTAAATTTTAAAAGGGCCCCACAAAATGCATCATGATCCTGGATTTACCTTCAATCAGAAACCGCTCATTAGATCTATTTTCAGGTCTCCTTCTCTTAACAACTTCCAGGGACTCGTCGAAATATCGATTATTGTTGAAGCTCTTTTCTTCTTCTGACCCCCTTCCAGACAGACGATTATACTGACTTTTCCCCGAAAGGTGCTGATAAGAACTTCATTTTCGTAAATGTTGTCTTCACCGCTTATATTCGCGCTTGGCGCTACAATCGCCTCATACCCAAGCATCCGGAACAGCCCGTCTAAAAAAGGATCGTCAGGATATCTGATAGATACCTTTTCCCCGTGAATACTCTGAAAAATTAACGTTAGCGGGCCGGGCCAGTATTTTTCAAGAGGCTCCGGAAGTGTCTGCCCAGTATACAGAGATAAATTTTTCATGCTGCCTATGAGTCTGATAAAAGGTTTTCCGGCAGGCCGTTTTTTTATTTCATATATCTTCTCTACAGAGTCCGCAAACCTTTCTATGGCCACAATGCCGTAGATTGTATCTGTAGGTATAACACATATATTTCCTTCATTAAGAGAGGAGCACACCTCTTTCATTACAGAGGCACAATTTTTATCATTTATAAAATAAATTGCTGTTTCTTCCATATATACAAACCGGATGAACTATAATCTTAAAACCGCTGTCCTTCTTCCTCTGGCATCCACAACAACATCATAATAATCATTCTGTATACGGTACATTTGGTTCCGGGATTTTAATAGCTTTCATTTTTACCAGATAGTATATCCTCCATCGATAGTGAATACTCCGCCGGTTACATAAGAAGAAGCTTCTGAGGCAAGATAAACGGCTATCCCTCCAAGCTCCTCAGGCTCACCCGCCCTCCCCATGGGAATAAATGAAAGCCACCTTTTTGCCATTTCACCTTTTTCTTTAAAATATTTCTCCGCAACACCTATATTCATATAACCCGGGGCTATTGTATTGATTCTTATATTATACTTTACCCACTCGGACGCCAAACTTTTTGTAAGCATAATTACTCCAGCCTTTGAAGCATTATAAGCAGACTGGCACTGGGGGGTATTGGCTATTATCCCCGACATGGATGATATATTTATTATAGATCCTTTTTTCTGTTTAATCATAATTCTCC
>SDBS01007503.1_pt1 | contig 10582 bp, 8 predicted proteins | sample 2277091 | NCBI WGS metagenome assembly SDBS01 (sample SAMN10404972, study PRJNA504765) | marine sediment metagenome | isolation source: marine sediment core GS10_PC15, 163 cmbsf | place: Arctic Ocean: Southern Knipovich Ridge | collected 2010 | reverse complement strand
GAGATCTACGTCATGGCGCCCGACGGCAGCGGCCAGAGGAATCTGACTCGAAACCCCGCCCGGGATCGGCACCCCGTTTTCGCTCCCGATGGGCGCCGGCTGGCCTTCGTGACCGACCGGGACGGCAACGATGAGATCTACATCATCGATGTGGAAAGCGGGGCGGAGGTTCGGCTGACCCACAACGAATACGGCGACTGGAAGGCGTCATGGTCGCCGGACGGCGAGCGGCTGGCTTTCTACACCAAGCGCCAGGAGGGTAACAAGGAGATCTACGTGATGGGGCTCGACGGCTCCGGTGCGGCCAATATCTCCCGGCGGCCCTCGAGCGAGGAGTTCCCATCCTGGCGCCCTGACTTTTGACAGGGAGATGGCCTGAAACATAATGACGATGTAATCCTCTGTTGTTTGGACCTCCTTTACTGCTACTAGCCTACGAGGAACTGAGGGGCATCAAAGGGCTGCTGGCGGCAACAGGAAGAGGCAGCTATTTTCAACTAGAGGCTTCCCTTGGAGGCTCCTAAGAAGTGGTTCGGGTGGCCGTGGGAGAGGGGGGAGGAGTAAGGTGCGCGGAGTGTTTATGCTCGTAGTGTGTGCTCTCTTAGGGACCGCTGGATGCGCCGCGCCCTCGCCAATGCCGACGGCAGCCGAAAGCTCAAGGAGCTTCGTGAAGCTTGTGAAGGGAACCGGCTTGTTCTCCGTGGGAGAGCGAGACGGAAAGTTCTGCAAGTTTCGGGAAAAGGTAGGGTAGGTGGAACATGGGACTGTTTGATAGACTGCTGGGAAGAGAGGGGGTTCAGCTGGGGCCGCTCTTCGTGCCGAAAAAGGAGCTCCGTGGATGCGGCATATCCTACCTGGAGGTAGGGGGTACCAGGATAGCCGCTCTCAACCAAGTCCAATATCTGCGTGAGGTAGCGCAGATCAAGCGGGATGAAGCCGACTGGAAGGCGCTCGCCCCAATCCCCAAATGCGACGAATACGACCGACCCTCACTGGAATGGCAGACGAGCCTGGCATACATGATATGCCTGCTGGACGAGTGGGTGGAGAGAAGGAAGCAGGTCATAATAGAGGAACACTTCGCAAAGGAGGGGGTCAAGAGCATCGCAGACATGGAGCCCTATCTTCGGGCTAAATATATCATCGCGGCCCTCATGCAGAGTGGAAACGGCGCCGTGGGAGTTTCGGGGCACCTGGCAGACGCCTTGGCTGATATGGCCGATCTGCACCCGTACACCATTGATAGCATAGTAGAGGCCTTCCTCCTTACCATCAAGAAGGGAGTGGCAATTAAGTTCGGTCAGTACGGGCCCAAGACCACGCCGATGTCCCAGGAGCTTATGTGGGCCCTGACCAGGAGGGACGATCCCGGGGCCAAAGAGGCCCTTAAAGAGCTGCGGTCGCTGAAGATAGATGGCGAGGATGTACACGATGCATTCCACGGCGACCTGGAGCTGTGCGACATAGCGATTCGCCACGATGTCGACGCCGTAGTTTCCCGCCTGGAGGTGCTGTGTGACGCCTATACCCTCATGTGGGAAGCGAAGAAGGAGGCTTGGGGACAGCATCCCAACCTTCCCTGGGCCTCCAATCCCTGGGAGGGCAGCGGCTTCAGGTTGGACCTGCTGGATTACAGTCCCAAGGGAGACTGGGAATGGGCGGCATACGTCCTCAAACAATGGGGGGATGAGAGGTGTGTCCCGGTTCTAACGAAGATTTACCCCTTTCTCCACTTCTATGAGAGGGTAAGATGTAAAAGGCTTATCGAGACGCTCCCCCCTTCTCGTGGGGAGGTCGAGGTAGAGGTCATTTGGAAACTGGACTGACAAGTTAGGGGGCAAATTGCACGGCAAACAAACTGGTCATCGTTGAATCCCCAACCAAGGTCCGCACCCCAGAGAGGATTCTGGATAACTCCTGTAGGACAAAGTCGGCATGGGCCATCTCTAGCGGGGAGTAGAGGATCAACAGGGCACCCAGGTGCTTGCAGATCTGATGGTGAGTGAGAAAGTCCTCCCATTAGGCCATGCTCCAGCCGCGCATCACCTGGGAAGCAGGCACAGGTGAACCGCGACGGCACCGGCGCGGTCAATATCTCCCGGCGGCCCTCGAGCGAGGAGTTTCCTTCATGGAGCCCCCGTTGAGGGAACTTGCTTAGAGGCGTCCGCAGGATAAACTTCGAGGGTTACGGTCAAAATTTCGCAAGTCTTGGTTGAAACCGCTCCTGTCTTGGACCCTTGCGCTCTTCATCTGATGGCTCTGGGAACTCATTTGCTTGAAATAGATCGCTGTCCAGTATCTGATGGAGCGCTTCATCCACGCACGGCATGAGGTCTACAGTTGCGTCCAATACCCAGAGTAGGTCGAGCAGCTCATCGTCGAATTGCCATGCGCTGGGGCGAATGTCATCCAGGGGAGATGACTTCTTTCCAGCGCCCTGGCGCATTCGGTAGGCAAGCCATGATTCTACAACCTGCAAGCCTGATACGCTGAACTCCCATACGGCTGGTCGAACGTGGTCGAAGATCCCTTCGCCAACGTGCAGTTCCTGATTGGTGGCAGCGTAGGAAAAGGATTCAGGGTATCCCTGGGGACCGGCAGGTGTGCCGACTTTGCACTTCGCCATGCCTGGTGGGACTCTGCCTGCTTTTTCGCTGACAGGAACGAACCGTTCCCCATAGGTGTGCAGCCACAGCAAGCGCCGGCCCAGTTCCACGGTTTGTTTGAATAAGGTCGGGTCTTTGGTAACGGGAATGCGTGGGCCGGGGATGGTTAACTCATCCCAGAAGCGTTGTACGTACCTCGGCGTGGAAAGGATGGCGTAGCAATAGGCGAAGAAGTCCTCGGGCTCGACCGGTTGACCGTAGGTGTACAAAAGGACATCCAACAAGCCTGCTGTGATGTTGGCATCTGTAGCGCTTATGTCGCGCCACAATGGGATCACGTCGCGACCGCCACGTTTACAGAAGTGGTCCAAGTCAGGAATCAAAGTCGTGGCGACTGCCGCAGGTCCATCTCCCAGCACTTTCGTGAGCAGGCTGGTCATGTAAATCTGCTTATCGCTGTGTACGCTTAGAAGCGTGGGCCGACGAAAATCACAAAGGCGGTTGTCACGCAACACCCAATGGCGGTCAAAACTACGGTAGGCATAGCGGCTTGAAGGTACGGGCACGGCATTCTGATTGAGTTCTGTTATTGCTGGTAAAAGCGTACTCGCATCGTCAATTGAGGCATAGTTCTTGCTAGCTTTACGGTCCCGCGTTTCATGGAACAGTCTGGCCCTTTGTGTCTTGGGTACGTTGAGCAGTTTCTCCCATCGACTCTCGAGCACCTCGGGTGTCTCGCCGATCGGCCAGGTCCGCTTGAACTGCATCCCATTCTCTTGCCAAGGAAAGAGGTCAGTGAGAAGGGGCCAATTCCAGTATGGCTTATCACTCGTAGGCAAGAAAGGATCTGTCCAGCCAGAGAGGCATTCGCGCCATCCCAGATCTTCGAACTGATAGACGCTTGCTAGCGCGTTCAGCTTTTGCTCCTGGCTGCCCTCAAATCGCGTGTAGTGAACGGTGGCTGGGATTTGCGGTTGTGGACTGTTGTATCGCACGCCGATGGCGATCGCTACCGGCGTCTGGATAGCGAAGACGTTTTCGCTCTTTCGCGCGCCCAGGTTGTCTCCTTCTAGGTCCAGAATCCACATTTCATCGAATGTTTCCCGCATGACTTTCCGCATGCCAGAGAAGCCAGGCCCGCGCAGGTAGGATGAAGCGGTGATGAAGCTGACGATGCCACGGCTTTCTTTGCCTTCGAATACTTTCCATAGCGCCCATCGCCAGAAGTAGACATAGTCGTTGTAAAGGTACTTAGCGTGAACTCCCAGCCCCAAGGATTCTAGCGGTGCTATGAAATCGCACAGGATTCCCTCGCTATCCTCGTTGTCTCCATAACGGACCCACCCCCCTTTACGCTTTATCTCATCTTGTCGTTCTGGATCAATCTGCTGGCGATCGTACGGTGGATTGCCCATGCACACCAGCACGGGCACTTCGGCTTTCACTTTTCGGGCATGCTCATGTTCTTCAGCCAACCCTTTGTAGAGCAAGGGGAACTTCGGTGGCGGTTGATTGGGTGATTCCAAGGTGTCTGGCAGGTAGACGTGTACGCCTTCCGACGGCAATTGACCGTTTTCCGCCAGGACTTGCTGGGTCAGGCGCAGGTGAGCGACCGTGTACGGGCCGACCAGAATCTCAAACGCATACAGATTCCCGGCCGCTCGAGTGGCCTCATTGGCACGTATGCCGGGACCTTTGACGCTGGCGACCTGCTCCAGACCATGCTGCAAAGCTGTGAGTATATACGTGCCTGTCCCAGCGGCGGGGTCTAGTGTGATGACATTGGGGTCGACAAAGGAGTAGTCAGCGCCAAACCGCTTCTCCAACAACTGGGCGACTAGCCTCACCTGTGCCTGTACTACCTGCACCGGAGTGTAGTAGACTCCACGGTCCTTTCGCATCTTCGGGTCATAGGCTGCGAGGAAATCCTCATAGAAATAGAGCCAAGGGTCCCCTTTGGACTTCTGGGCAAGCGCGCCGGGATCAATGGCTGCAATGACCCGTTCGAGCAGTGCGACCGGCGCTTCGATCTCTTGTCGGGCCTGGTTGTCGCCCAGGATCTTCAAGGCGTCTGCCAGCAGAGTATGCCCGGCACGGATCGTCTTTGCTGCGCTGGGGATGGACAAGTCATCTCCGGCCCCCGAGAGACGTGCCAGGAGCAAGGCATAAGTCAATGTCTGAGCGTAGGCATCGGCGAACTGCGAGTCATCTGCGTCGGGGAAAAGGTATTTACGCCAATCTGCCGCCAACAGCGTCAAGTTGGAATTGGGGTTCTGCAGTGCCTCCAAAACATCAGTCCGCAGGAGGCGGCAGAGGGGGGCGAGTGCATTCGCTAGGGCGCGAGGGGTCGAAGGTAGAATGGGGTGCCAACGCAGGAAATCTTGGAGAAGCCCTGAAAGCGCTTGCGCATCATTTGAATTGACAGCGGATCTGCCATCTGCGGTGATATCTCCGGAAAAGCGTATAGCCTTGCCCACTCGCTCTCCGGTGCGGTAGAGAGCCCATTCGTTGCCATCGGTGTAGATTAGATTGGGAAGATCCTTGAATTTCTGCCATTGCTTCCGGTCGTTGCCTTTGAATCTGGCAGGATTGGCACCCTTGCCGGGAGCCTTTAGCTCAATATGACCAGCAAGAAGCAATTTGACGGTGATGCCTACGTCAGGACGCCCTCCGATTTCGCTGACCGGAACCTCGGTTACGGCTCTAACTTCTAGCCCGAGTTCGCCTCCCGCTCTTTCAAGCAGAGCCGATATCGGCCCCTTAAGTTGATCTTCGGGGTTGAATGCCAAGGGAAGCGCGAATTTTGCGGCTATTTCGTCGGCAAAATGTTCGAGTGTTGCTTTAGTAGCTGATGCGCTTTTCATATCTCCGCCTTCTGTAAGGGGCACTTGACGGGAATTCTCAAGCTGGCCGTCTAGCGGTTGCGAGATGAGCCATCTGCGCGGTTGAGCAAGACCTACCTCAAGCCCTAACCTACCGGAGCAGCGAAACTCCGTCGATGTGCGCTGCGCGGAGCACAGGTCGGTTCTGGGGCGTTGTTAGATCGCCGCTCACTACTCAAAGTGGAACCATGGACCACCGCCGGGGAATCACTCTAGACAACCCTCAAGTTCCATGAGGTCACAAAGTATGATAGTGTCGTATTTCTCATCTAGACCTTTTCTCTTTGCTAGATGAGCCCAGAATCTCTCTGTTACCACAATATTACAATACGGAATGGCGATGCTCAGTATTGATACGTCTATCATATCATTAGGGTCAATTGGCTTGTCCCAGTGCTCATCTCTCTCTGTCGCCAGTTCAATCTCAATGTCCAAGGTTGGAACTCTCTCGAAGAACGCCATCAAACTGCTCGTTCCTATGTTGGGAAAGTCATCAAGGCCTCTTCTATATTTTGAAAGCAGTTGTTCCAACTCTGCCTGAAGATGGAGGGTAAGGTCAGCAGCGTAGGCACGCTTACGCATCGCCTTGCTGAAGTTCTTCCCTATTCGCCTTGTCTCTTCTACTCTCTTGGCAAACAGAGTCGCTTGATGCTCGAAGTCCCTAACTCCACGGACGTTCAGCGACTCATCGAGTCCAACCAGTAGCGCAGCAAGCCCTTTGGGTGTGTCAAGAACCGCTTGAAGGAGCTGTGCTCTTTCTTTAGAAATGTCCAGGTCGTCTTGTAACTCTTCAGACTCTCCAAATGCAAATGGAATTCCACGTCCTAGCGCTTCAGGCGGATCAGGCGGCACCTGCCCGAACAGGTGCGCGATTGCTATTTCAAGTTCCACCGGTGTCAGATAGCCCGTTGGAGCAAGGGTCCAGCCCTGAGAAACCTCGACCATCACTTGGGCAAGCCGCGTGCGTTGAGGCAAGTTCAGCTTCTTTCGAGTCTCGATCAAATGCGCTGCTGATAGAGGAAATATTGCTTCCCCTTCCTTGACAGAGGACAATACCCCGCTGAGGATCGTATTATATCGGTCCCCGCCACGACACTCGTGGTATGCGCGAGCCAGCGCAATCCACATGTTCTGATCCAAATACACTCGTTTAGGCTGCTTCTTCAAGAACCTTTCCCACAGCTCTGTGCCGATAGATGCCTTTCTCTGGAGTGCCCTTCTGCTCCCGCCGTGGCGAGTATACCGCTCGGTTTGCAGTCGGTCAAGCAGTTTCGGAAAATGGGGTTTTCTGCGCGATCAATACTAGAGGAAATACTAGATCGCGCGTATCGTCACTCGGGGGAAGCGTAGCTGGCCTCACTCAAAGGGGGCGAACGGCTGTTCGCCCCTACTTTGACAGGTCGATCAAGTCACTATATGATAGCCAGAATTCCAACATAAGGAGAAAGGCCTTTTTTGAATTCGCGAGAGCGGGTGCTGACGGCGCTCAAGCATCGAGAGCCGGATAGGGTGCCGGTGGATCTGGGGGGTATGGACTCCACGGGCATCATGGCCGCGCCCTACAACGCGCTGAAAGCTCATCTGGGCATCGAGGGCGGCAGGACACGGATCTATGACACCATGCAGCAGGTTGCCAAGGTGGAGCCCGAGGTGCTGCGTGCGGTGGGTGGGGACGTTGTCAATCTCTCCTTCGAGCCTCGGAGGTGGAGGGATTCTGTCCTTCCCGACGGCTCGCCGTGTCAGGTCCCGGAGAAGTGGGCGCCGGAGGCCCTTCCGGATGGCTCGGAGGTGGTGCGAGACTGGGAGGGGAACGTGACCTTGCGCCGGCTGGCGGGAAGCTACTACTTCGAGCCGGTCTACGCGCCCCTGGCGGGGATCACCGAGCCGACCGAGCTGGCGGGGTACGGAGAGGAGATCGAGGGGTTCGATCTCCCCTTCTACGCCGACCAGACCCTGGACGAGATGGGGGAACGGGCGCGGGAGCTCTATGAGACCACCGACCGCGCGGTCATGGGGTGTTTCATCGCCCACGTGTTCATGGGCGGCCAGCTTCTGCGCGGCTTCGACAACTCCCTGATGGATCTGGTAGCCAACCCGGCGCTGGCCGACGCAGTGATGGACGCGCTGGTGGACGCGTATATTGCACGATTCGACCGGTACATCGAGGCGGTGGGGCCCTACATCCAGATCATCCAGGTGAGCGATGATCTGGGGATGCAGGATGGGCCTCAGATCAGCCCGGAGACCTACCGGGAACGGGTGAAGCCCCACCACGCCCGATTGTGGGGGCACATCAAGAGGCGGAGCGGCCTGCCGTTGTTCCTGCATAGTTGCGGCTCGGTCTACAAGCTGATTCCAGACCTGATCGAGATCGGCCTGGACATCCTCAATCCGGTGCAGGTGTCGGCGGCGGATATGGACAGCCGAAAGCTCAAGGAGGAGTTCGGGGAAGAGCTCACCTTCTGGGGCGGCGGTTGCGATACCCAGTGGGCGCTTCCCTTCGGGACGCCGGGCCAGGTCAGGGACGAGGTCCGGCGGCGCATCGATGATCTGGCGCCGGGGGGAGGCTTCGTCTTCAACCAGGTGCACAACATCCAGGTGGGCGTCCCGCCGGAGAACATCATGGCCATGTACGAGACGGTGGCCGAATACGGGGTATACGGGGTATACTGAGAAAGGCATAACATTCAGAGCGGGGAGGTCAGGAAATGGTGTATTTCGTCGAGTATTTCAGTCCGAAGCCTGGGGTGACCGGCGAGCAGATCGCCGACTGCTGCAGGCGTGTTGTGAAAGCGTGGGAGAAGCAGTGGCCCAGCAATAAAGAATTGGGGCTCTACCGCCGCAAGTACGGGATAGGGGAGGGGCCCATGTATTACTGGGTGTGGGAGCTTCCCAACATCGCCTCGGTGAAGGAGTGGGACGATAAGTGGGCCGAGGCCGACGAGGTGAGGCCGGTGGAGGAGGAGCTGCTCACGCTGATCGACCGGCAGGATGGACTTCTGGTGGAGAAGGTCTAAGAAAGGGAGGGAAAGGAGATAACTATGGCGGTCTACTACTTGCAAGAGTTCGACCCGGCTCCGGGGATAAGCGAGGAGCGGATGATCGAAATTTACCGCAGGATGGCCAGAGGGTGGGAGGATTCCTGGAAGGGCAACAAGCTCCTCGGCTGTTACCTGCGTCGATGGTCGTTGGGGCCTCCGCCGGTGTTCGTGGCCCTGTGGGAGCTTCCGGGGGTGGCCTCGCTGGATGAGTGGGAGGACCCGGAGATCTGGGATGCGGTCAAGGGTCATATGCAAGGCGTCGAGGATGAGTTCTGGAGCTCGGTCGCCAACGTGCGAACCAGGGTGATGGAAAAGGTCGATCTGCTCTGAAGCCATTGAACAACCGTCGAGGAGGGGGCTTAACGTGAAGGGGATGACTCTGGAGCTCGCCGGTGGGGCGCGGGTACTCACGGACGGCGAGGTCAACGAGATTAACCGAGCCAGCCTGGAAGTGCTGGAGCGGACCGGCGTGATCTTCAAGGGCGAGGAGGCGCTGAAGGTCTTCAGGGAACACGGCGTCGACGTGGATGGGGACAGGGTTCGCCTCTCCGCCGATCTGGTGGAGAGGACGGTGGATGGGGCGCCCAGGGAGGTGATCCTCTACGCCAAGGATCCGGAATGGGACGTGCACCTGGGCCGAGGGAAGATCCACTACACAAGTGCTTTCGGCGCCACCTGGGTCTACGATCTGGATACGGGGGAGCCCAGAGAGGCTACGCTCAAGGACCTGGGACGCTTCGTCCGGCTTGCTGATCGCATGCAGAACGTCCACTATGTCCTCACCCAGGTGGTTCCCCAGGACGTTCCGGGGAAGCTTCTGGACGTCTACTGCCCCTACACGCTGCTGAAGAACACCAGCAAAAATGTACACCTCAGCCTGGAGACGGACGCTTTCCTGGATGAGGTGATCGAGATGGGCCGGATCGCCTCGCGGGGGACGCCCGACGGCGACGTGCCCACCTATTCCCTGGGTGGGTGTCCCAATACGCCGCTGGTCTTCGACGAGGCGGTGCTGGTGAGGCTGATGCGGGCGGCGGAGGGCAACATCCCCTTCTTCCTGGTGAGCGGTGGTTTCGCGGGAGGTTCCACCCCGGTGACCCTGGCGGGGACGCTGGCGGTTCAGAACGCGGAGCTCCTGGCGGGGGTGGTATTGTCCCAGTTGGTCAACCCTGGCGCCCCTCTGATCTACGGCACCTTCTCTTGCGCGATGGACATGGCCACCGGCAAGTCCGTCCTGGGCGGCCCTGAGCTTTCCCTCATGAATGCGGCCAGCCAGCAGCTCTGCGATTTCTACGGGCTTCCGTTTGGCTATGGGACGGGAGGGATCTCAGACAGCCCCATTTCCGACTTTCAGGCTGGCATCGAGAAGGCCAGCACCACCTTGTTCGCGGCCCTGGCCGGGGTGGACGTGATTCACGATGGCGCCTCCGGCCTGCTGGGCAGCGGGATGATCACCAGCTACGAGCAGATGGTGATGGACAATGAGATGTGTAACATGGTGAATCGGCTCTTGCGAGGGATCGAGGTGAGCCGGGACACCCTGGCGGTGGATTTGATCCACGAGGTCGGTCCGGGAGGCAACTTCCTGGCCACCGATCATACCTTTGAGCACTTCCGGCAGGAACTCTACCTGCCCCAGGTGCTCAATCGGGAGCCGACGACGGCGCATCTGGAGGGTGGGATCAAGGACATGGCCCAGCGGGCGAAGGAGAGGGCTCGCGAGCTTCTGGCCGAGGAGGAGCCGAGGCCCCTTTCCAAGGAGCAGGAGGAAGCCATGATGCGAGTCCTGGAGAGGGCAACGGGCCGCCGATCCGGTTGAGGGAGAGAAGCTCCTATGCTGTTGGGAGGGGCGATGGTCGGCGCTGGACGGAGAGCTCATCAATCGGTAAGCAGGGGTCAAGCCGGGGCCTAGGATGATAGGTCTGGTCGGGCTGTCGGCGCTGGGATTGGGCATCCTCCTGGGAGCGATCCACTATTTCAGCGAGGACATCGTCCTCGCTGAAGGTCGGATGCGGTGTCGCGTCGTTTCCTTCGCCGCGGGCTTCTCTATCGC
>SDBS01007501.1_pt1 | contig 10582 bp, 20 predicted proteins | sample 2277091 | NCBI WGS metagenome assembly SDBS01 (sample SAMN10404972, study PRJNA504765) | marine sediment metagenome | isolation source: marine sediment core GS10_PC15, 163 cmbsf | place: Arctic Ocean: Southern Knipovich Ridge | collected 2010 | reverse complement strand
ATGTTATAGGCTAGTTGTGAAGAGAATTATTTCATGTTTCCAGAAAGGCATGAATGTGTTGTTGTCACATTGCTATACCTATGCTCCTGCCTTACGTCGTCATTGCCGCTTAATCTTAAACACAACGTTACTTACGGGAGATATAGAATTGGATGTAGGTTACGGTAAGATGGAAACTCTGCGACGATTGGAGTATCTTGATGATGAATAATCTTTGCGCAAGGTGGGGGCGAGATATAAAGCATAAGATACACCGGCGGCGCCTAATGGTACAGATTTTGATGTTCCTGGCAGTTATAGTGTTTGTGGTAGCAGTAATTGCTTTTCTTTGGGCGGTAAATATATTAGTCGGGTAAAGGGGCAGAGGATGAGTGATGCTTTTTACCTTATTTGTCATGAAACAAAGGAAATGATATGTGTTGGGCAGGGTCGAACAAGCGTAATGGGGATATTTTACAGTGGCGATAAATCTCTCATGTTGATGTTGAAAAAATTCTTAAACGACCATAGAGGTAGAAAGTTATACTTTGAAGATGAGCATCGGGCTTACGAGTGTGGAGGTTATAAGGATGTTGAAATGCCTGAGGGCTTAGATTTACAACCAAAGACTGAAGAGGTTCTGGTTGTACCGACAGTCGATCTCACAGAACTAGCATACTGGGCGGCAAGAAGGCAAGAGCGGGTATGATAAAAGATACTTTGGGTTGGATAATATTTTGGTTAGCTTCGTGTATATCTGAGAGGCCAATGAGGTTGTCTACTTACCTCGAGAAATGCGGTTGGGAGCAGATTAGTTGGTGGACGTGGATTAGATGAGATGTCCTTGTGGAAGAGTAGATGACAGAACGGGTGGCAGTATTTATAGTATCGTTCAGTATGACAAATATGGTCAGGACATAGTTTATGCGGTTTGCCAACATGGCGTAGAGGTTATTGATACTAGACCTGAGCCTCCGCCCTGGATAGACTTTGATACCATGTTTGAGGGATTAAGTAATGATTTGTGAAATATGCGGCCAAGAATTCAAGAGTATAACGGCGTCGCACTTAAAGAAACACTGGACGAATATGATCGCGTATAAGTCGATTTACCCAAACGCGCCGCTTAAGGATACCAAGAAAATTAGCGATTCGTTAAAAAAGTAATCATCTTTCTCCTCCTTTTGCGGGTAGGGGAGACCTACCTGCAGCAATTATTATTAGGAGTTTGTCATGCCAAAGTTTCGCAAAAGACCAGTTGTAATAGAGGCAACGCAGTGGTTTGAGAATGGCGATCATCCCAAAGATCACGCCCATATTGGGGAAGGTCCGTTTTCTAAACTGGATCTACAACGTTACGCTAATTATACGCTCAAGGAAGGCAAAGTTGTAAAGCGTTACCGATTGCCAGAAATAGACGGACAATCAGTATGTAGAAATTGCGGGCATATCATGCACGTTCACGGATGGATAGACACACTAGAAGGAGGCCATATAGTTTGTCCCGGAGACTGGATCATTACAGGAGTTAAGGGCGAAAAGTATCCTTGTAAGCCTGACATATTTGAGCTTACTTATGAATTCGTAAATTAGCCATTATGAGACTTTTTATACGTTGGATAATGTGGAAATTAGCAAAATTTGATATTTTTTGGTCTCGCGGCTGGGGGCTTTACTGTCCTCGCTGTGGTGCTTGTGGGGAAGAGGGTTGTTGTCCAAAAGAAATTTGTGATCATGGTATTTTTTGTACTGGGCTATATGATAGCGAAATATGTCAAAGTATATCATAGGATTGAATTTTCAAGAAGACCCCAGTGCCCTTTTGAAAGTTCTTGGGTTGACAACCAAGGCGTTCAAAAAAGTAAAACAAAATATCCTGACGAGGTTGATGGGGCGCCCGGACTTAGAACTTATCGTGCTGGAATTTAGAAGAGAAGGATTATTTTTTGGGGAGGTGTTCTATGGTGACAGAACAGGATATAAACAGGCTCAGGAGCTCAGGAGCAATTCTGCTCGACTCGCCCGACAGCGAGATTCGGATAGACTTGAAGAGCCAGCGGCTGGCAGAAATGATGGGATTCGCGACGGAGAGGACGATCAGCCCGGAAGGACGCTTGAACAACTTTTGCGTGATTCAACAACGTCCTTATGACTTAAACGTCAGGCCGAAGCCCACAGTGGGAGTTGAATACGGGCGTTCGCCAATGACTAGGAGGTAAAGTGGTCGCTTTATTTATTCAAGGTTTAGCTCTTGCTAGACTGCTGAAACTTCTAACAGAAGAGGAAGGTCCCTGGAGCATTTTTGAGAAAATTCGCGCGGCTGTTGGCATAGACAAACATGGCAACTTTGATGAGAATAAAATGCTAGCGAAGCTCTTCGATTGCTACTGGTGCTTGGGCGTTTGGGTTGGACTCGCAGTTTTCATTGTTTATAAATTTGTGCCTTCAATCGTTTACATTTTGGCGATTGCCATGCTGGGTAGTTTGTTAAATGCTGTAGCCGATAGACTGATGTACGAATGAGACGAATTAAATGGGCTTGGCAGAGATTAACTAGAGGTTGGGACGACCGGGTCATTTGGTCTATTGACATCTACTTGGCCCGGATGTTACCGATTTGGTTACAGGTTTTGAAAGACGATAAGATGGGTGTGCCGTCAAAACTTTGTACAAAGTCAGTGGAAGACGGTGCCGTGCTTTGGGATGATATTCTCGATAAAATTATCAAAGGATTCCTAGCAGCCCAGCGTATCCAGGAGTTTGATTTTCCTATCTGGAAGGAGCTACGTGATTTAGAGAATAATCGTTATGGAAAGCTTTTGAGGCCTTGGATTGAAGAAGAGGCGAGCCAGTCTAATCAACTCTGTGAAGAGTTAGATTTTATGGTCAAGCTTGAACAGCAAGAGGACGCGGCGTTCGAAGAGTTTAGAGTTGGAATGGTTTTGTTTCAAGAATACTTTTTTTCATTATGGAGCTAACATGAAAAGAGCGTTAGTTTGTGGTGCGGGCGGTTTCATCGGTGGGCATCTGGTGAAGAAGCTTAAGCGCGAAGGTTACTGGGTACGCGGCGTAGACATTAAAGAACATGAGTTTACTCATCCCCCAACAGATTCGTTTTTGTTACTGGATTTACGTCGTCCGGAAAATTGTGCTCGTGCTTTAATGTCGCGAAAAGGTGATATTGATGAGGTTTATCAATTGGCCGCAGATATGGGCGGAATGGGATTCATTTCTGTTGAAGAGCGCAAAGTTCTCTATAATAATGCACTCATAAACTTAAATATGGTACATCTTGCGGCTAAATTGAAAATCCCACGCTATTTTTTCTCTTCTTCAGTATGTGTGTATCGAGATATGAAATTAGGAGAATCTCCTTTAACTGAAGACGACGCCATTCCCGCCCACCCTGATAATGAATACGGTTGGGAAAAATTATATGCCGAACGAGTGGCAATGGCTTACGGCAGACACACAGATATGAAAGTTAGAATAGCCAGACTCCAGAGTTGTTATGGTCCCGAAGGTCCTTGGAGCGGTGGACGGGAGAAGGCTCCCGCTGCTATTTGCCGCAAGGTCGCCAAGGCCATCAATGGTGGCACGATTCCAATATGGGGAGATGGAACGGCTATTCGGGCTTACACTTATGTAGACGATACGGTAGAAGGTATTTATGCCTTGATGCAATCTGATTTAGAGGGGCCTGTCAATCTCGGCGGTGACGAATACGTGACGATTGACAAATTGGTGGATATAGTCATCGAGGTATCAGGCAAAGATATTATCAAAAAGTATGTCGAAGGCCCGGTGGGGGTACAAGCGCGGAACTTCAGCAAGGCGCGCATCCTTTCGCTGGGGTGGGAGGCAAAGGTAAGCCTTGGGGAAGGAATCGAACAGACTTATCGTTGGATTGAGTCACAAACATGCTTATAAGTTGGCACGAAGTTATGCGAATTGCTCCTCCAATAAAAGGTGTAATCCACATAGGCGCACATAGAGCTCAAGAACGTAATAGTTATTTAGGTTCAGGTCTTACCAATACCATTTGGATAGAGGCTAATCCTGAGTTGGCAAAATGGCTCATAAATCTCTGTAAAGGATCTGAATCAGCAAAATGGTTTGTAAATCTTTGGAAAGAGTGTGTATTTAATTATGCTGTTTGTGACGAAGATTACGCTGAGCGCGATTTCCACCTTGCTAATAATGATGGCGAATCTTCTTCGTTATTAAAACCCAAAGAACACATCGAAAAGTACTCAGAGGTTGGTTTTGAGGAAACTATTCAAGTTTCAACCATTCAATTAGATACGCTTATAGCTGAACAGGATATTGATATTGCAGGGTATAATTTCCTCAATATGGATATTCAGGGAGCTGAACTCCTGGCTTTGAGAGGTATGGCTAGAACTTTACCTCATATGGCAGCTCTTTTTACTGAAGTTAACTTTATTGAGATGTATACAAATTGTGCTCTCATAGCTGAATTGGACGTTTATCTTGCTGGTTATGATTTTGAGAGACGACTAACATATAATACGGGTGCAGGCTGGGGTGATGCTTTGTATATAAATCGGGGATATTTATGAAAGTAGCAATGGTGGGGTTGGGCAAGTTGGGCTTGCCGGTAGCATGTGCGATGGTACAAGCTGGGCATCAGGTCTATGGTTACGATATTAGCTTAGATAAACGAAATCAGTACACAGAAGGTATTTCTGGGTTATATGAACCCAATATTGATGAAGTACTAAGAGCGGCGTTGTATTCTGGGTTACATATTGTAGACGATTTAGCCGCTGCGGTTAAGGCTTCTGAAATTATTTTCATTGCAGTACCTACTCCTTCTAAATTGTCAGGTGATTTTGATACTGATTATGTAGAATCAGCTTTGCGAGAAGTAGCATCGGCCATGATTGAAATCGATCACTATCAAGTTATTGTTGTGATTTCCACCGTGCTACCAGGAACCATGCGGAATTTCCTCCCAACCGTGGATTGTATTCTTGGACATCCCAGTGAGGGAAGTTATGGTTTTTGTTACAATGCTCAGTTCATAGCAATGGGCTCAGTTATTGAGGATTTTGTCAATCCTGAATTTATGTTGATAGGTGAATATGACCAGACATCAGGGGATGTGCTGGAAAAATTTTATCAGCAGATCAATCCGGAAATGAAATTATTTCGCACTACTCTGGAAAATGCTGAGATCATCAAGATGGCTTACAACACATTTATCGGATTGAAGATCGTGTTTGCAAACACGATTCTAGAGATGTGTGACAAGATTTCTAACGCTAATTGTGATGTAGTAACTGAAGCGCTTTCGTTGGCAACCGATAGACTTATTTCAAATCGTTACCTCACTGGCGGGATGGGCGATGGCGGGCCTTGTCATCCTCGTGACCAAAGAGCTCTCAATTGGTTGGCCAAAAAGTTAAAATTATCGGCAAATCCCTTTTCCTTTGTTTCGGAAGCCAGAGAAGCCCAAATGGAATATCTCGCCGATATAGTTTTGACGGCACAAAAGGGTTCTGAGCTGCCCGTTGCAATCATGGGGTTGACATTCAAGCCTGACACAAATCTGTTTGACGACAGTCCCTCGTTATTGTTGGCGCGTTGTCTGGCAAAGAGGGAGGGCTGGATACCTATACACATGTATGATCCAGTGGTAAAATCAGGCCACTTACCTGAAGGCCCGTTTGTGTATGTCTTAGCGACCCGATGGCCTGAGTTTAAGACGTTTAACTATGAGCCAGGATCAATTATAGTAGATCCCTGGCGGATGCTAGATGGGGCCCCAACGGGCTGTACATGGTATCCGGTTGGGGGGCAGTGGTTTTAATGATTTATTGCGTATACAGAGTCCTGTACGGCGAGGACTTCATTCAGTATTCAATTAGGTCTATACTGCCCTACGTGGACAAAGTTTTTATCTTCTGGGATGACATACCTTGGGGAAACGTTTCAAGTTGTAAATATAAGGGCAAACTAATTTCCTTTCCTTTTAAGTTTGACAATGTATTAGAACTGATAAAAGACCTGATGATACATGAGCCCAAGATAGTTTTACAACATGATCATCGTTTCAATAATGTCAATCAGTTTACACTCTTGGTTAATGAAAGAATTTTACCTTACTATGAAAAACCAGATGAGTTATTAGTTATCGAGGTCGATCAGGTTTTTAGGAAAGACGAAATCGAAAAAGCATTTACAGAATTCCGTGAATGTGGTTTACAATGTGCAAAGACTCGTCAAGTCGAAGTGTGGAGGGGATTTGACTACAGAGCGCCAGAGAGAGAATATCGGACAGGCGCCGTACTCTGGAATCTTCGGGATTTAGATGAAATGCCTCCAACGGGGCGGCAGGCTGAGGGAATGGGGATAGAAATCCTTGAGGCGGAAGTTCATAATTTTGGTTTTGCTGTTTCTCCTAAAGTTATGTACTGGAAGCATTTAACGGCATTAGCTTTTTCACAAGTCATAGATGATTGTTTGCCCAACGAGAGTTGGTTAGAAGATAAGTGGCTTTCATGGGATCCCGTAACGAATAATGTAGATTTAGAAATATCTTTAGGATATGAGCATGTGATTCCGGAAGTAGCGCCTTACGATGTCAACTTGTTGCCTAAAGAGATTCTTCGAGATTTAGAGTTATTGAGGGAAAGAACAAGTGGCAGTTCTGTCTAATCAGGAGCACAAATATACTTCTACTGGGGCGAAATTTTGGCGGCATCGCCCGCAAATGGAGTCTTACCGAGAGGGAACTGGACATACTGTGATCTCGACCCATATTTCTCCTACAAGTAAGTGTAATTTGTCTTGTTCTTATTGTAGCGTTGCTAAGCGTAATCGGCACTTCCAGATAAAATTACCAGTCATACAGGATTACATCACAAAACTCAAGAGCCGAGGACTGAAAGCTGTTACCATAACGGGTGGTGGTGAGCCTTTACTCTATCCTCATTTTAATCAATTAGTTAAGTGGCTCAAAGACGAAGGATTACGAATAGCTCTAATTACTAATGGTACGTTATGTGATAAGGTGACTACGTGGGAAGCATTTGATTGGGTTCGTGTTTCGATTACTTCAGGAGAAATCAATTTACCTGATATACCTGGAGTTGTTGGATGCTCAGTTATTTACGAAGATGGGCTTCAATTTTCAGAGATAGAAAAAGTTGCCAAGCATTTGGGTGCAAAATATGTTAGAGTATTGCCTAACTGTCTCCTAAAGGGAGAGGAGTTTCAAGAACAGCATAATAAAATAGATTGGTGGTTAAAGGGACGTAATAACCCTTTATTTTTCCATCAAAACAAGTTTCATCGACAGCCTCGGCCTCCAATATGCCATCAAGCCTTTTTTCGGCCCTATTTGAGCGAAATAGATGGTGGATTAGTTTTTCCCTGTGACAGCGTTGTTCTCAATGATGCTTCTGGTTACTTTGATCGCAAGTATGCTTTATGCCGCCCAGAATGGATACTAGAATTTCTTAATAGAAATATGTGGTGGAGTTTTAGTCCTAATCGAGATTGTGCAGGTTGCGTTTTTACTGATACGGTTAATATGCTGGGCCAATGGAAGAAAGGTAAGATAGATCGGTTTAATGAGTTTCCTGAGCCGCTTATGCATGAGGAATTTGTATAATGTATGACGAAGATTACTTTGAGCGCGGTGAAGAGTTAGGTATAAGTCTTTATACAGATTATCATTGGATGCCAGAGTTGACGATTCCGTTCTGCGCCGAGCTAATTGCCCAGCTAGGAATTAGTTGTTCTGATACTATTCTGGACTTCGGCTGTGCTAAAGGTTATATGGTCAAGGGGTTTAGATTATTAGGGCGTGAGGCTTTTGGTGTAGATATAAGTAAATATGCAGTTAGTTGTGCTCCTGAGGACGTGAAATCCTATATCGCTCTACTTCATTCACTTGACGATCTATCAACGCCCTTTAACTTTAATAGATATAACTGGATTATTGCAAAGGATGTTTTTGAGCATATAGATAACGCTTACCGGGAGCTAGAAGTTTTGTTGGACACATTACGTCTATATGGCGAGCATCTCTTTGCCATTATTCCTCTCGGCGATGGGAAGAAATTTAATAATCCAAGAGACGATGGAGATGCTACGCATAAGATAAGAAGAAGTATTTTTTGGTGGCGACAGGAAATGTTAAACGCAGGATTTAAATCCGTATCATTTGGTTATGGGCTCCCCCATATTTTAGATGCTGCGCAAGGAAAGGGTTGGTTCATCTGTGCTTAAATTGCTTGAGTTAGCAGGTGATCGTGGTGGCTTAGGGGCGCTTTATCGTGACCCCGGTGCTCCTGTTCAACCACAGCAGCAAAAGTGGGAATTTGAGAAGGTATTAAAGTTATATAAACGGCTGAATCCTAGAACTGTACTTGAGATAGGTACTGCTGAGGGTGGTTCGCTTTATCAATTTATGAAGCATTCTTTGCCGGGTGGTTTATTTGTATCTGTAGATAACAATTTTTGTATTAACCAATGGCAGGAATGGACAGAGAGATTTAATCATAGATTTTGTTTTGTTAGGGGTGATTCAACTGCGCCTGACACCATTGATAGAGTTAAGTCTATTATTCCAGGCGTTGATTTTCTCTTTATAGATGGACATCACAGTTATGAATCAGTCAAGCCAGACTTTTGGAATTATGGCCCATTAGTAAGATCGGGTGGTTTAATTGTATTACATGACATTGTTCACAAGGAATATGGAGTGCATAAATTTTGGGCAGAGCTTTGTCAAGAAGGATATATTACTCAAGAATTATTGGGGTGCCAAGATGAAAATGAATACGGGACAGGGGTAGTGTATGATTCGCGATTTAGTTAGTGTAATAATGCCGACGGTTCGACCCAGGCGCGCTGTAGATACAATTAGACAGACATTGGCTACGACGCGTACTCATTCGATAGAATTTATTGTTATCACCGAACAAACAGAAGTACGAGATGCTACTACTCAGTTTTTCCTCGATTACGAGCGAAGTAATTTGCACAATTTTCAGGTACTTTATCAAGAAGAGGAACGTGGGCCTATTCGAGGTTGGAATGGTGGTCTAAAAGCATCACAGGGCGAATTTATAGCGTTTTGGGCAGATGATTTGTGGCCGTTTCCGGGCTGGTTGGATATAGTGATGCCTTACTTCGACACGTTTCCTGACCGTGTGGGATATGTAGGATTCAACGATTTGATTCATCATGGAGATTTTCTTACTACTCATTATATGGTTCATCGCCAATACATAATAGATTATCAAAATGGAGTACTAGCGTATCCTCACTACAAACGAATATGTAACGATACTGAAAGTATGTCTAGGGCAAAAAATGCAAACCTTTGGGTATGGGCTGAAGATGCAATTGTAGAGCATATTCATCCCATAGCAGGTAAGCGGGAACGGGATAAGTGGGATGATAAGATGCTTGAGGCCTTCCATAATCGGGATTTCGAGATTTATAACAATAGGTTGGCAATTGGGTTCCCTAATGACTTTGAACCAGCAATAATGGAATAGCTATTCGGGGGGTCGGGTCAGAGCGGTGGAAGCGATAGGATCTAGCCTTTCTAAGGAGGAGGCCATGTAATGGGGATAGTCAATATTGTAAATCGCAGGGCTTTGATCCGGCCACTGACAACGGTGCTGGTTCTGGTTTGCTTGCTGGGCATGGCGACGTTAGTCAGGGCTCAACCGCCAATACTGGAGGAGGAACTGGCGGACATAAGAGCCGACGTCACAACAATACTGGTCGAATTAAAAGAGAATAACGACTACACGCATGAGACGTTGGGCAAGTTGAGTGACGACGTCAGTGCCAATCGTGATGATATATCGGGGTTGAGGCTTGAGCTGAGTAGCAAGATCGATACCAGTAGTGCGGCTGATCGTCAGGATATGACCCAACTCAGAGCGGAAATGTCTCAACTCAGGTCTGACCTCATTAGGAGGATCGATATCAATCGCGATGAGAGTCGTGAGGATATATCTGAACTCAGTAGCAGGATCGAAGACAATCGTAGGGAGAGTCGTGAGGATATATCTAAAGTGATGGACCGGATGAATACCCAATTCATTGCGCTCTTGGGTGCCATCATCGCTGTGCCATCGTCCATGGCGGCGCTAATAGGGATTCTATTTTGGCGTAAACAGCAAAACACTGTTGGTTGAACTCCAGCATGCGTGGCGGCGGGAAGCAAAAAGGGGCAAGGATTTGGGAGCGGAAATGAAATAAAATGGAATGGGGAGGGAACGATGAGTAAGAAAGTGAGGACCTTGGAAGAGCTTTAGGCAGACAGGGATAGGCTCCTGAAGAAGCTAGAGGGAATCATGCAGGATCCCGAGGTGATTAAAAAAGCTGAGGAATTTCGTAGAGAGGCAAGTAAGCTATCCCCGGAGGAATTGTTGCGGCGATTCACTATATAATTTTGGCTAGATAGCTATTGCGTTAAGTAGGTAATAATGGAATGATAATACGAGGGGATTTAATCACGGGCGACAAGTTTAGACTCATCGCAGAAGAGTTGGGCCTTATTTACGTTGAAACGCACAAGTTACGTGAGTTATTATCAAAACTTCCTCAA
>SDBS01007227.1_pt1 | contig 10583 bp, 24 predicted proteins | sample 2277091 | NCBI WGS metagenome assembly SDBS01 (sample SAMN10404972, study PRJNA504765) | marine sediment metagenome | isolation source: marine sediment core GS10_PC15, 163 cmbsf | place: Arctic Ocean: Southern Knipovich Ridge | collected 2010 | reverse complement strand
GATAGCGAATAAGCCTGCATCTGTTTTGATCCCTACTCCAAGATAAACCTCAGAAAGAATCAACTCGTGTTGCTCATTCACTTCGATCTTCACGGTTTCACCTCACTTCCGTCGGGCGACCCTGATAACGGCCTCAACCAACGCCTGTGTTTTCCTGGCATGGGTCCGGCACTCCAGGTGGATTTCAGGCCCGTCGATAACCACCACACAGATATCCTTGGGTCTCTTCTTGCTTTTGTCATTATGAGCAATGGATTTCTTGTCGCTTGACATCTCGTAATCCTTTTCACCAAACACCCAGCCCAAAACCAATACAACCGCAAATAACTATTAGTGTCGCAAGTATTACCTAATCCCAGCCTCGCGGATCGCCCCACTCAAGAATCACAGCAGTCCTTGACCTCTGTTCCCATCTGCACTTATCACGCAACCGTTCTTCGGCTTCGCCGCCTGCCTCTTCGATTTCGTCCGCTATCTGCAACGCCCATTTCACCGTGCGCTTGTCATCTGTCTTTAATTTATTAGTTGACATTAGTCACCATCCTTTTTTGCTTCGTAATCCTTTTCCGTCAAATCTTTATATTAAAGCCTGTACAATCGCAAATCTTGTTCCGTGTTCCACACTGCTTGCAATCTATGAATACTCCATCTGGTATGCATTCCCTAGAACCACCAGACAAACGAGAACCACACTTTGAGCACTGGAGCTTGAGTCCACAATGGAAACACCACGATGCAATCGGCTCCGGTATCTGGATCTCCCAATCATTCACCTACTGCCCTCGCTCTACTTTTCAGAAGATACTCCCCCATCCGACATGGATCGTCTAGCGAGTTCTCAATCTGCGTGTGTGCGAAGCATGGAGTTTCCTCGTACCACTCCCGTTCGTGAACCGCACAGGCACACTCGCCCGGTCGGTCCCCTGTCAAGTGCTGGCAGGGAGTGCCGTTCCCCGGTCTGACAAGCAGGTTGCTTTCGTCCACCGGTCCGATGTCGGGATCGTCCACGATGATGACCGCCAGATGCTTGCAGCACCAGCCGCAGCGAAGGCACTTCATGAATCCTTCCTGACTGGTGTGGTTATAGGCTGTGCACCCATAATCTCAGGTAATGATGGACCACACACTATTTTAGCAACTGCATGTGCATCCATCCAAACCCCTTTACCTTTTTCCAACAGTGGAACCCACAAGTAGCACTTCCCGTCCTTGAACATGACCTTCCGCATCTGTTCGATAATTGGAGAATCCTCTTCCTGCGACGCTCGCAACGCGAGCGCTTGTTGTCTAAGACGCTTGCACGCAGCATCTATTCTCGGTGTAGAAACGTCAAAACCTTTATCCTTAAGAATACCGTCCATCATGCATCCTTTCTCTTCATCCCCGGATGTGGCTCAACTCGAATCGCTGTTCCATCGGCGTCTGACCAACTCCCACCCAAAATTCATAGAACGGCCTAAGCCACTTCTCGAAATCTCTTGGAGTACCGTCTAGTAAAACCTGTTCCCCGGTGGGTCCGATCTTCCCGTCAACGATGATGATCATGGCTTCATCGTAGACAGCTTCGATCTTGATCGAGTCCGGTACCGGCTTCAGTCGTTCCTCCAGTAGCAACACAATTTTCATTCTCACCCTCCCGATGGTACAAGTTTAAACAACTTCCCGTCCCTGTCGATAACGAAGTGGTAGCCTGGACGTGTGTGTGGTATGATCTCTTTCTTCAACTTGCGGTACTTCTTAAGCGCGTCGAATTGTCCGGTTGCTTTGACTTCCCCAAGAAACATCCACTGCATCGGACCAGTCTGCGCTCCGCAGGCACAACGCGGACCGTACTGCCAGCCACGACTCGGCAGCACCCTAGCAATTACGTTGCTAGCCTGGCAATTATTACATTCAGTAATCAGGATGATCGCGTAAGTACGCATCAGATCATCATCCCATCTTTAACCGCCATTATGATAACACCGACTTTCTTCCAGTATGGCATCGTGTCCCAACTGGCCTGGTTCTTCGCTGATAATTTTCCCCGTAGAATCTTGAACCGTGCCTCGCAGAATGTTTGCATTGACCGGCCCATCTGTTTCTTGAAGTCGTCGGAGTCAGGATCACCACCACAGTCCTTGCACATCCCGAATCCTGTATCATGTGGATACGGAACTTTCCCATGGCTTACGTTGTCCTTCACCTGGTCCATAATCATTCCACCGCAGCATGAGCACAACATCTCTATGCCTCCAGCTTCCGTACACCAAACCGGTCAACGAGTCGATTATCAACCGCAGCCAGAAGAGTTCTCTTCCCACAGGAGTAGACCAGCAAAACCTCCGTGTCTTCCCCTTCTGAATTCTTCCCACCGTGCAAGACGTGCGTCTCACCGCAATTCGGGCACACAATCTTGTCACCGGCCCGCACCGTTTTTCCGAATTCGCCGTTTCCGACGGTAAAGTATGGAATCACTTTGCCTTCCAATATTATTTTACCCATTAGCTTACCTCATCCCTTTCGCAATTCGCATTGTTCCGGGCGCGTGCACTTACCGAACACCGTGGGATCGCCCCCGGACGCAATCCAGGTCAACGAACTCGATCCCTCTGGCCAGTGCTCAGGTCGCTTCAACAAGCACCGGTACGGATACGATCCAAACCACTCGATACAGACGCAGTTCCCAGGTCGCCGGATATCCTCCCGAACAACGGTCATGAATCTGCACTTTCGTTTGTTGTCTGACATCTTACTCGGAACCGTCTCACAAGAGCTTCAGCTCCTCATCTGTAAGCCCTAATTCCTTGGCCTTCTTAACTACTTCGATCCTCTTTATTTCTCTTTCTTTTTCCTTTGTCTTTTCTTTCTGCTCTTCCTCATCTACAACTGTCGGAGGAACAAGGTAAACAGGCCCGTAACGCAAGAAGCCCTGATCACCATGACTTACTTGAAACAGAGGACATTCAATCACTATTGCATCATTTCCCTGAACATCCTGCCCTTTTGCTTTTCGTAGTGCAGTCGCTTCCAATTTACAACAGTAGGTTGGCGCTTGCACTCCACGCCCTTCATTCAAATCCGTGTTCGCAAACACAACCCAAACGTTCCCTGTTTTTTTAATTTCCATCTATTTCCTCCCTTTCAGGCTCTCCAATTGCCTGAGCATCCTCTATATTTGAAAAAAAAGGCCCCAGGCTCCGTGACGCCCCGGAGCACAACGTACATACAGGGCTCGAACCTGCATCTCCACCCTCTACGATGATCAACCGTAGCCTCGGATGGCGTCCTGACCGTTAGACGAATATACGCTGGGGCCACTTCATTCATAATAAAACAATCTCCAGCCTGTTATGCAATCATGTGCGCAGAGTCAAGCAGTTACCCGTTTGCGATCTCGTATCTCAATTGTGGTAATTTTCTCCCGGTGCAAGATGCGCCTAATCATCTTGACCATGCGATCCTTAGTTTCGGGCATTGAATCCCTGATGCCAGACCAGTCCCATCCCTGGACTGGGGTATAGCCAGACTCCCCGTAACCGTCCTGAATAGCCCAGACGCAAGTATCGATCTCCTCCTGAAGTGCTTTTGATAGTACCGTAAGAATTGGATCACCATACCAACAGAATAGGCACACGAGTTCCCAATCATCCATCGTTTTGATATCCACCGTCTTTGACATTGATCCCTCCACGAATCTAATGGTATCTAGGCAAATATCATTTGTCAACCAAATTATACTACAGCTTACGTTGAATATGAAATTCTGCCCCATCATCCAGCATTATTTCCAAATGACAATCACAAAGATATGCTTGATAAGGTCTCCAACCAGAATTGTTATCAGCCGGAACACGGCCCTTTACGAAAAACTCTGCTACACATTCATCTGAATCAGAACCCCCATTACGGCAACTTGCGCAAATGCGTTTCTTGGCCATCCTATGCCTCCAATCCTGCCAGGGTTTTCTGCGCTCTCTCCAGGTCCTTCTGAGCCCACTCCAGGTTCTTTGCATCATCTTCCTTGGTGAAGCGGTCAACGCTGTCCTGTGCCCACTCTACACGCTCCCTGGCTGCCTTCAGTTCCTTGTCACGCTTCCAGGTGACCAGTTCGTCGTGGTCGGCTTTCGTCTGCCTGGGAATCATCAGATCTTTCGCCATCAAGGACTCGGTAGCCGGGTCCTGTCCGTACTTCTTGAGCAGGTTCCGCAACCGGGTTTCCTGCTGCTTGCCGGAGATTCGCTTCCACCGCTTTTCGTCCGGGTCCTTGGCGTTGGCGAAGCTCTTGCGGCCGGACACCACGTCCTTGCGGGCTGCCTCCAAGCTCCGTTCCTGCCTGGTGCCCTTGGATTTCTCACGCTTCTGCTCGGTGGTCAGATCCTTGGGAACTTCCTCTCCGCGCAGCGTGTAGGCCAACGTCTTGACTTCGCGTTCCGACAGCTTCGCGCCCTTCACGTCGTTGCCAACCTTGACCTCGTGGAACGTCGTGGGGTAGCGGTGGTGGGGCGTGGCGTTCCACGGCCAGACCGACACGATCTGCGAGAGCACTCCGAACTGGAGCCCGGTGTCGGTCAGCTTCACCTGGATGTAGTTGCGTCCCAGGTTGCCGGTGATCTCGCACTCGACCGAGCCCTTGCCGATGATGCCTTCCAGTTTGGTTAGCAGCTTGTCCTTGAACGAGGCAACCGTTTCGTCTGCGGACCGGTCGGCCATGCGCTCCATGATTGCTTCCACGTCGGCCTTCACTCGGTAGGGCACGTCCGGCATGCAGCTGTTACTCGTCTTCTCGATGAGTGGGTAGAGGATGTTGCGCAGGTAGTCGCTACTGGACAACTGGTTCTTGTACAGCTTCCAAGGGTCTGTATGGATCTTCTCGGCCACGTCCTTGCGGTACTGCTCCAGCAGGTTGCACTGGTGAACTAGGTAGTTCTCCCGGACTTCAGTCCAGAACGGCTCCGCGATTTTCTCAACCAGATTTATCAGGGCTTTGTTCATCGTGTTCTCCCGTGCACTCATGTGCGCGTCGTCAGTTCAGGTCGATCATACAACAGGCGTCGCCAGCGCAACCGGTCTTCTCGATATCCTTGGCGACGTTTGCTTCACCGGACTTGACACGCTCTGCGTAGTTCAGAAACTCTGCCACCAACTTGGCATCGGCTTTCACTCCCGTGACTTCCTCCAGGAACCGGCGAATGATCTGGCCACGCTTTCTAATCGGCATCGTCAGGGTCTGGTCGATTTCCTTTTCCTTAGCAACGTACCGAGCATACAGTCTTGGAACCAAATCCGTAGCGACGGTCAGGTCAGACTTGCTAGCCATGATACAAAAGCAACAGGACAATCGAGTCATGCCAGCAAAGTACACCCAGTGGGGTTCCTCGCCCGCATCGCGAATCGTGGCGAATACTTCCTCGGTAAGCAGATGATGAATCGGCAGCCAGTCATACCACTCACGGCCAGCTTTGGAATTCCGTTTGTTGAGCTTGAAAGGCTCGGCCTTGGCGCGTCCCGGTGATTCCTCTGCCCGGAGCCCCATGCAGTTTACTACCAAACCAGACATGTTGTACTTCTTGATCCAATGCCTGATCTCCCGCTCTATGGGGCCACGCTTTAGGTCACTAGTGCACTGTCTGTTTGTCGGGCTCGGCCACATCTGTCGGTGGTCTACCATTTCGAAAAAAGTTTTAGTAGCGTTGGCCAGCACCAGGGGAAGTTCACCGATGGTATCCCGGATGTGTTGGATGTCGCCATGCCAGGTTACCTCTGGGAGTACCGCATGAATCATTAGGATTTGCTCAGCGTGCACCAGCTTGCGAACTCTGATCGTCATGGCCTGTGAGTCCTTGCCGCCCGAGTGGTTGATCACGAACAACGCGCCCCGGTCTCTCAGTTCTTCGATTTCGGCCTGGTTGGTTACGAACTCTGTCATTTCGTTTCCTCCGTGGTTTGTTTTCTCACTCTCCCTCAAGCTCATAACTAATGGTAACACGGTGTGTGTGGTTTGTCAACATAATTCGACATAAAACCACACCTAAAAACCACTTACTATATCTTGAGTTACGAGAAATCGACATACCGTCCAGGCACGATTCAGGTTTCACCACCAAGTATCCTTATATAATGATACGATAGAATTATCTTGACAAACTATTAGTACTGCATTACTATTGTGCTCAAGATGGTGGAGCACCAAACTAACAAGACAAAGATAGCCGGAACGGTCGGGCGCGTGGTGTGGAAGATCCGCGAACGCCTGGAAACCGAGTTGGCCGGTCGTGCCCGGCAAACCACGAATGGTTCTATTATGAATTGGGACGAACTCGTTGACGACTGCGAGAATATCCTTGCCGAGTACCAGGAATATCTGGCGACTGACCCGTCACATCTTCAGCGTCTTGATGATTCTTTCTATCTGGACTGGCACGTAGAAGATTCCCTAGAATGTTTCTACTCCGACGCGCTATCCTTTGGTGTATGCGTTGGGATCGCAGCTCGGCAAATCATCAACGACGAACTCAGGCTTCACGGGATCGCACTCTGTCAACGTGGTTACCTGACGATGGAACACTGACATGGAGAAACACAATGGATGAAGAAACCAGGGTAGTTCGTATGGAGAAGATTCTTGCTCTGTACGAAAGGGATCACGCCTTACAGAGACAGGCGCATGAGAAAAACAAAGTTGTTGCACGAGTAATAAGGTGTGAATGTCAGATGTGTAGAGGTGCTCGACTTCTGCTACCGTTCCCTAATGGAACATACGAACCCCCGACGATAGAACAAGTGAGCTAAAAGGAAACCCAATGACCACAAATCGTAACTCTGGCCTCATAATCAATGTTGCCGGATTAACAACCGAGTTGAGAAACCAGTACCTCAAGGACTACGCGGCAGATCCAGACGGGTTTGACGAAGATGCTTGGTACGAATCTCTAATCAGCCCCAAGATGCGAGAAATCTTGAAAGCCGATGGAATCGGCGTGTCTGGACTTGCACCACCTAACCCCGCTTTCTATGGATCATACCGATGCATAACCTAACTGTCGAAGCCGTCGAGAAGGCGGTCGGGGAACCAGCCAAGAAGTGGCCAAAACGGTGTTACGAGATCGCGTTCAGGCTGGTGGACTCCGGTATCCTGAAGGCACCATCGGCCATTGCCGTCTACGGTCACTGGACTGGGCCGGTGCATCCCGGCAGTCCATTCGCCGGGCGCAAACGAGCTGGGTTCGTGGCACATGGGTGGGTATTGATCCCAGAGGAAGGAATCGTAGTTGACCCTACCAGGTGGGTCTTTGAGGCAGCACTGCCATACATCTTCATAGGTAGTAATCCTGATGCCTTGGCGCACGACATCATACCCTGTGCGTGCGGCCACATCCGTGACGAACACGAGAAAGGATTCTTCCAGCCGTGTACGTGCTGCAACTGTGAAGACTTCGAGTCAACGGAACCAATTTGGTATTACGATGAGGGCGGTAATCTGTTCCGAGAAAAGTTCAGTCGCCGTCCACCGCCACGGTTCGACCCAACCCGTAAGGTATTCAAGGTTGATTTCGGGGAAGCATCCAGGTGGGTACATATGCTGCTCGCCAGTGACGAAAAGTACACCGATGAGCAACTGTTCTGGCTGGCTAATCTACCGTACAAACATCTTGGCTACATGGTGCATGCAATCTATAAAGGGATCATCAACATTGGGTTGCCTGGGCTCATACCCCTCGACAATCGAAGACGCGCCGAAAGAGAGTATGGAGAAAAAAAATAACCCGATCAAGAGTCGCATTTTGATGGGTTTGGGAGGAAATCATGCCAGATGGTGAAAAGTTGGAACAGTCTGACAGATGTCTATTATGTATAGGCAGTGGAAGGGAGTATGCTAGTCCTGAATCATCAAAGGAACCACGATTCGCCAAGAACCTTTTCGTTCGTATTGATGGTGAATACTGCGCCATTGTGGACTGCCATCATTGTGAAGGGACTGGTCTTCGCATGGACCCACCAATAGATCCAGGTGAGTTATGTGTAGACTGTGAGATTAGCGATCCTGTTAATTATGAGAGATGCCGAGAACCGTGTGATAACTATTCAAAAGCCGGAAGGAAATTTGATAGGTATTAGACCCATCAAAATTAGCCTTTTGATCGGTCTGGAGAAAAGAATGGATAAGGGAGCAGACATTTCAATTTGTGGTACCTACCGGTATCATCTCTGGCGACGCTGGGCACCCGTTGGCCGAGTCACGTGGATTATGCTGAACCCAAGCACTGCCGATGCTGAACATGACGATGCAACAATTCGCAGGTGTATCGGATACGCGAAGCAATGGGGTGCCGGAGGAATTGAGGTGATAAACCTGTACGCCTTGCGTAGTCCATCTCCAAAGGTATTACTAAAGCATGAAGACCCAATTGGTCCCGTCAACAACCTGATGTTCCAGTCTGTTCTAAATATTGCAAAAAATCGTCCAAGTGTGGTGATAGCCGCATGGGGAGCCCTGCGAGCACCATTCAGACAGCGTGCTCTCGACATCGTTGCAATGTGCGACGAGATCGGAATTTCACTCCTGTGTCTGGGACACACCAAGGCAGGATATCCACGTCACCCACTGTATGTTAAACTGGAACAGAAGCGAGTGCGATGGTCAAGAACGGTTACAACAAAAAAGAATCGGTAGACTGCGAGCGATGCTTGTTCTTCTATTGGAAGCACCAAGGTGATGATGAACTCATGGTCGGTTGGTGCAGATTTCTAAATGCCGCCCTTGTGAAGATCAACAGGTGCTACACCTACAACCCTGTCAGGAAAGGAAAGAAAAAATGAAAATTTGGGAAGTCATATCGAAGAGTGGTAGGGAACTGATACAAGCCGGTACTGCTGCGTCCGCAATCAAAAAACACGGAAAACTTCAGAAACGGTGGCACAGAGAATTAGGGTTTAAAGTAAAGTTGAAGGACATAAACCCATCATCGGTATCATGCCTTGGTGATGCCAACTAACTCACTGAGAGAAGAGGCAAGTGATGGAGAAAAAACAACTCAAAGAGTACATGGACACGAACAAGAAAGTCCTGAATAAAGCTGTTGGATTCGACCATCATACATTGGCTATAGCTGCCATGGCTGCTTCACTGCGGATCAAGGAACTGGAAAACGTAGCTGGCATCGGAATGAAAGAATGGCAGAAGAAAGTCAAGAGCCTGTTCCTGTCGCTGTGGGACAAGGCCGTCGAGAACAAGAGTAATTACGATAAGGAACAATGGATCGAATTCCAGAAGCTTCTTGATAGGGTACTGAGGTGACCAATGGATGAAGTTGTGACTTGTCGATGTGGACATAAGAGCAGAAGAGGGTTGTCCGCCGTGCCCGAGGTGCGAGGCTTTTAGGATTATTAACGAGGCGAGGGAGAAGGAGGAGAAATGCCAATAACAAAAGAAGGAACATACGTAAAACCGGAACGTCCCAAGGATTCTATACCACCGGGACAACGTGAAAGTGGGAAAGAAATGGACGAAGTTGTAACTTGTACATGCGGGAATCAAGCGTGGGTTCTGGGCACGGCCGGAATCAGGTGCAGCAAGTGTGAGCTTGCTCTGCCGCTGAGATTCACGTTTCCCGTGGACGATGCAAACCAGGCACTTCGAGCAGAAAACGCATACGAAGAGAGGAAGAGGGTCGAAGACAACGATGGAGGTAGCATGTCTGAAAAATCTCAATATACACCAGTTCACCCAGCCCTCGACCCAAAGACCATTTTCGAACGCGGTTTCGTTACCAATGTGGAAATCGAGGCTATCGATCTTGCAAAGTTCGGGTGCAAGGTTCGGTTGGTTGACGACGACGGAAACGGTGAGGGCATCTGGGGAGCAATTATCACTAATGAAGACCGTGCGCTCTATGAAGGCACCACCGTGGGCGAAACGTTTCGTATTATTCTGCTGAACAATGCACTGTGCTTCCACCCCAATCATAGCTGGGGACGTGTCCTTGAAGGCAAAACCAATGGGAGCAAGCGTCCTATCTTTAAGCACGTTGACCAAATTCCGCGATTCAAGGAAACACATGATGCGTACCTTGAGGAACATCCCATAAAGAAAAATGACGAAGCGAGTAGCCAATGACCGATAAGAAAATAAAAATCCTATGGAACCGGGGCGGCGGAATCGACTTGGAGATCGAGCGCGACGCGGACAACCCGATCCTGATTCTTATGGGAAATCCGAAGACCAGTATGGAAGTTTTCAAACGCCTTCACTCCCTGTGTGAAACCGCGATTGATGAATTGGAAATCAAAATAGACAATGAGACCGCCCGACCATAATTGGATCTTTCCTGTCACGTGCCCTGGATGTGACACCAAACCCGTGGTATGTCCGAAATGTGCCCGGAAATTGTTCTGTCCTGAATGCGTCATCTGTGGATGGTGCGGTAACAAAACATCTCCGGTAGAAGGACCAGAGCCCCAGACCGGTACGTGTACCGGCGAACCGCCGCGCACATGATTGCATGGGATTCGGTGCCTACAACCAGAGACGTATCTGCAATCACTGGTGGTATCTTGTCCGGCCCGGATGGTGGGTCTGCGAGTGGGACGGCTTCTCCGTATAC
>SDBS01007500.1_pt1 | contig 10584 bp, 7 predicted proteins | sample 2277091 | NCBI WGS metagenome assembly SDBS01 (sample SAMN10404972, study PRJNA504765) | marine sediment metagenome | isolation source: marine sediment core GS10_PC15, 163 cmbsf | place: Arctic Ocean: Southern Knipovich Ridge | collected 2010 | reverse complement strand
AACCCGGTGTTGAACCTGACCTGAAGTTCCATGTCTTTTTCTACACCGGCTATCACATCGGGATAAGTACTGTTTTCAAACTGGATGCTGCCCCCGGTGGTGCTCCCCGGGGCGTCGGCCATGAAAGCGTCCTGAACAATAAAAGCCTGCGTGCTCTCGATAGTATTAAAAGAAAATGACCGGTCCTCTATTAGAGCCTTTCCATCGAGAGCTCCCAGCTCCTTATCAATTCTAACGGTGAAGTTTTGATTGGAGTCCAGGTGCTGAAGTATATCCAGATAGAGCGTGGTCCTCTCGGCGGAGAAGGAATAGTTGAATTCTACAGGGGGCTGGATCGAGACCTTGTCGTAAATAGTTGTGTAGCGTACAGGATGGGAAAATTCAATAATAATTTCTACACCATCGAGCATGGTTATCGTTTCGCCATCCCACGGTGAAGTGGAAACTACAATAAACTCAGATTTATCTGTGTATGTATAGAAATTATAACGATCATCCTCACCAAGATCATACCCTTCGGCACTTTCACAGCCTGACCCAATTTCGAGAGTGTACGCGTATCCCTCTTCAAAAGGTTCCTCCAGTATCAAGCTGACCGTGCTGTTTGAATTACTCCACTCGAAGTGGACCGTGCCGTAATACCCGGAGATTGATATATTTTTCTCCGTGATATAACGATTCATAGGCTTGCTGAAAATGATTGTGATCTCATCGAGAGTATCCGCCCCGGTTATTCGCTGCCCGTCCGAAATACTGACCGATACGATCTTCGGGTTTTTTCCGGAAAAAGAACAGGAGAAGATAAGCGCCGTGATGAATATGAAGAGTATAATGAAACACAGTTTTTTCATTGATCTATTCCGAGATCCCCGGTCAATATAATTAGTTCCTGGTGACAATGCCAAGGGACCCGGAGTGGCACCAGGAACTAGTTGTCTATAATAACGGTTTTTGGTCGTAAGTGCTGCCGGTCGAACGTTGTATCACCTTAAAAACAGGGAATACATGAGGCGCTTCTTATTATGAGGGTGAGAAGTAAATATACCATATTCCATGAAAAAATGCAAATATTTTTTGCAGGTCCCGTTAACCCGGGCGGCTGAACATTTATCCATAAAAAATATATCTTTTTTTAGAAGTGTATTTGCTCAGCTGTTTTTTGCGTATACAAGCACACCGTTTTTGATGACTTTTTCAACGATGTTTATTCCTGTGCGGTACGGCAGGTATGTGTAGGATGGGGCCCCCAGGACCACAAGGTCCCCCTTTTTGCCTTTGTCGATGCTCCCGATCTTTCCCGCCCTCCCGAGGGCAGCAGCAGCGTTGATGGTCAGGGCTGTCAGCGTTTCCTCGGTGCTCATGTTCATGTACAGGGAGGCAAGCGCGAAAACAAGCGCGATCGATTCGCTGCAGAATGTACCGGGGTTCTGGTCGGTGGCCAGGGCCACCGAAAGGCCGCTGTCTATCATAAACCGGGCCCTCGCGTAATCCTTTTTTAGGCTGAACGCCGTGCCCGGAAGAAGGGTTGCGATCACACCACTCTCGGCCATTGCCTTTATGCCTCTGTCGGAAGCGTGCAGCAGGTGGTCCGCCGATACCGCACCGAGCCGGGCCGCAAGCTCGGCACCCCCTAATGGTACGATTTCGTCGGCATGGATCTTTAACCCCATGCCCATCGTTTTTGCCTTTTCGAGAAGCTTTGAGGACTGCTGGGCGGAAAAAACATTTTCCTCGCAGAAGATGTCGCAAAACTCAGCAAGCCCCTTTTCAGACACTACGGGCAGAACATCTTCGATAATAAAATTTATGTACTCGTCCCCACGCCCCTGGAATTCCGGCGGCACTGCATGTGCTCCCAGATAGGTCCTCACGACATCGACCGGGTGAATTTCGTCGAGCTCGATCATTGCCTCGAGCTGTTTTATCTCTGTGTCGAGGTCAAGCCCGTAACCGCTTTTACCTTCAACCGTTGTGACCCCGAAAGAAAGCATGGAGTCCAGCCGCTTTTTCCCGCTTTCAACAAGCTCTTCCTTTGAAGCGTTTCTGGTGGCTTTAACCGTGTTTACGATCCCGCCGCCCTTTCGCATGATCTCCATGTAGCTGTCGCCCCTGAGCCTCCACTGGAACTCCCGGGCCCTGTCGCCCCCGAATACAAAATGAGTGTGCGGGTCGACAAAACCCGGTAAAACGGCCCTCCCACCGGCATCGACCACAATAAAGTTGTCTTTTGCGAAGCTCGAAAAGATGTCCCCTGTGCTCCCGATAGCGGAAATGACACCTTCTTCAATTACAACCGCGCCGTCATGAATAACATTCAGGTCGGACATCTCTTTTCCGCGCTTTGCGTTGAAGCCGCTGCATGTCACCAGCTCGGAAGCGTTTTTGATGATCATGTTTCCCTTTGTCATTGCGTTTTCCCTGTTTTTAGCGCACCTGCCACCGTTTTTTTCACAAGATCTTCATCCGCCAGAAAGGGGATGGTTATATGATCGGTCCCCCTGTTCTCAATGTTGTATTCAGCGCAGGTCCGGATGGAGTTCTCGTTTCTCGCCCAGGCGCGTCTCGCGACTCCCCCCATTACGTCCCACATCGAGGCTGTCTTTATTATTTCATCGGTCTCCTCACGCCCGTCAAGAAGCAGCCCGAACCCACCGTTTATGGCTTTTCCTATCCCGACCCCGCCCCCGTTGTGGAGCGACACCATTGTCATCCCCCGGGCGGCGTTGCCCGCAAAGCACTGGGTGGCCATGTCGGCCATTACGTTGCTTCCGTCCTTGATATTCGATGTTTCCCTGAAAGGAGAGTCTGTACCGCCCGTATCGTGGTGGTCCCTGCCGAGCATGATGGGCCCCACAGCTCTGTTCCTGACCATATCGTTGAATTTGAGCGCGGTCTTTACCCTCCCGGCAGCGTCCTGGTAAAGTATCCTCGCTTTGGTTCCTACTACGAGCCTGTTGCTTTCAGCCTCGCGGATCCACACGTAGTTGTCCCTGTCCTGTACCCTTCTTTCCGGATCGATACACTCCATCGCTGCTTTATCGGTCTTCCGGAGGTCTTCGGTCATGCCGCTCAGGCAGACCCATCTGAATGGGCCGTAACCATAATCAAAAAGCATAGGGCCCATGATATCCTCGACGTAGGACGGGAATATGAAACCGTCCTTTTCATCAATGCCGTTCTTTGAAATTTCTGTCACCCCGGCATCGTACACAGCCTTCATGAAAGAGTTACCGTAGTCGAAGAAATATGTCCCTCTGCCCACCAGGGCCTTTATCAGTTCGAAGTGGCGCTTCAGGCTCCTGTCGACCAGTGTTTTAAAGCGGCCCCTGTCTGTTTCAAGAAGCCTCGTCCTCTCTTCAAAGCTGATCCCCTGCGGGCAGTAGCCGCCGTCGTAGGGAGCGTGGCAGGAAGTCTGGTCTGAGAGAAGGTCGACATTTATGCCCTTTTTTACGATGTACTCGAGGAGATCAACAACATTCCCGATGTAAGCGATCGAGACAGGATGTATCTTTTTTATAAAACTTTTCGCGATATCGAACACTTCGTCCAGGTTCTGCGAAACCCTGCCGACCCATCCCTGCTCGTGCCGTGTCCTGATCCGGGAAGGATCAACCTCGGCTATGACACCTACCCCCCCGGCGATCTCGATTGCTTTTCCCTGCGCGCCGCTCATACCGCCGAGCCCGGACGACACGAAAAGACGGCCCCGCAGGTCTTCATTACTGCCCGTCCCGAGCTTGAGACGTCCGGCGTTGAGCAGTGTGTTGTATGTGCCGTGAACTATGCCCTGTGGGCCGATATACATCCACCCCCCGGCCGTCATCTGACCGTAGTTGGCCACACCCATCTCCTCGGCGATCTCACAGTCTTCCGGGTTATCGAACATACCCACCATGAGCGCGTTTGTGATGATCACCCTGGGGCTCCACTCATGAGACCGGAAAAGACCGAGCGGGTGCCCGGATTCAACGACCAGGGTCTGCCTGTCAGTCATTTTCTCGAGGTACTGCTTGATCAGCCGGTACTGCATCCAGTTCTGAAAGACAGTACCGGTTTCCCCGTAAGTGACAAGCTCGTAGGGGTAAAGGGCGACATCGAAGTCCAGGTTGTTGTCTATCATTACCTGAAAAGACTTCCCTGCCAGGCAGTTTCCCGTGTATTCATGAACGGGTTTCGCCTGAACCCCCTGTCGGGAGCCCTCCTTATGCCTTTTATAAATTCCGGCATCCGAGGGAGTACGTTATCGAGTTTTACTTCCATTTTTTCTTTGCTGTCAGCGGCTGTGCCCAAGGTTCGGCCTCCTTTATCAAAAGTATTGCCTTCTGAAGTCTCCGGGACTTTGTTTGTTTATCGCGATGTACCCCGAAAACACATGTCTAACCGGCAGAGCAGGTTTGCACGGGTGTGCTGTGTAAACCTGTATTGTCAACTGCAACAAATTTTATGGAAAAATATTTCAGGCCATTATACACTATAATAGCTATTTTTTAAAGAGATATCGAAACGAATAATAGCAGTTATTATTCAGACAGGCCTTAGACGGGTTCAGGGCCGCGACAGTTGGGCCGGACGGGTTCGTCCTGTTGGTTTCGGAACCCGGTCTTGAAGCCGTTGTAACGAAAGTGGATGACTCGAGTGTATTACTGGTATTTGCCTTTTAGAAAACCGAACCCCGCGGAGAATGTATGAAAATAGTCGAATGTGTCCCTAATTTTTCTGAAGGAAGGAACAGGGATATAATTAAAAAAATATCCGAAGCCGCCGTGTCTGTCCCCGGGGTGGAGCTTCTGGGTGTTGACCCGGGGTATGACACGAACAGGACCGTTTACACTTTCGCGGGAGAGCCTGAAGCGGTCCTGACCGCCGCGTTCGAAGCAATAAAAAGGGGGTCGGAGCTTATAGACATGTCGGCGCACAGGGGCGCCCACCCGAGAATGGGCGCCTGTGATGTTTGCCCTATTGTCCCGGTTTCCGGAATTACGATGCTGGAGTGCGCGGATCTCGCGCACAGGCTTGGACAAAAAGTGGGAGAAGGGCTCGGCATACCCGTTTTCCTGTACGAGAGGGCGGCATCGTCACCCGGCAGGAAAAACCTCGCCGACATCCGGTCCGGGGAATATGAATGTCTTGAAGAAATGCTTAAAAACCCTGAATGGAAGCCCGATTTCGGTCCCGCGGATTACAGCGAGCGGACAAAAAAGACAGGCGCGACCGTGATCGGGGCCAGAGAATTTTCGATCGCATACAATATAAACCTACAGTCAAAACATAAAAAGCACGCTTCGACCATTGCCGGAAGGATCCGGGAAAAAGGCGTAACAGTGAAGGATAAAAAAGGAAGACAGAAAAAAATACCGGGCGGGCTAAAGCATTGCAAAGCTATCGGGTGGTATGTGGATGAGTACAAAAAAGCGCAGGTTTCCGTGAATCTCACCGATTATCATGTGACCAACATGCACCATGCCTACGAAGCGGCAAAGGAGGAGGGAATCGCGATCGGGGTCATGGTCACCGGGTCCCAGATCGTGGGGCTTGTCCCCAAACGGGCTTTGATCGAAGCGGGGCTCTTCTATCTGAGTAAAAAGGGACAGGCAGCTTTTGTCTCCGAAAAAGAGTCTATAGAGGCCGCTGTACGGTCTCTGGGGTTGAATGATCTTGCGGTTTTCGACCCGGATGAAAAGATAATCGAGTACCTGATCGGTGAAAAATTTACCTGAAAGGTTCTCCTGAAAGACTCTCAACATCGGGGTATCGGCCATTAAAGTTGTGTTACTTTTCTATTTATGATATTATTTTGAAACCAATATACAAAGTGCTGGAGGATGCTATGTCAAAACTTATTAATGTCGGTATGGTAGGGTATAAATTTATGGGGAAAGCCCACAGCAATGCTTTTCGGCAGGCTCCGGTTTTTTTTGACACGCCTTTGACCCCTGTTATGAAAGCAATATGCGGAAGGAACGAAGAGGGCGTAAAAGAGGCGGCAGAAAAGTACGGGTGGGAAGGATACGAAACATCGTGGGAAAAGCTCGTAAAACGTGACGATATAGATCTTGTCGATATCAATACACCAAACAGTTCCCACGCGGAAATTGCTATCGCGGCAGCCGAAAACGGAAAGCACATCCTTTTAGAAAAACCCATGGCCATGAACCTGAGCGAAGCGAAAGAGATGGTAAAGGCTGTCAAAAAAGCCGGGGTGAAACACATGATCGGTTTTAATTACCGGAAATTTCCGGCGCTCGCTTTTGCAAAAAAAATGATCGAAGACGGAAAGATAGGTCGCATTTTTCATTTTCGCGCGGTTTATCTGCAGGACTGGATAGTCGACCCGGATTTCCCCCTGGTGTGGAGGATGGACAAAAAGATCGCCGGCGGGGGCGCGATAGGGGACCTTGCCGCCCACATTATCGATATGGCTTTGTATCTTGCAGGTGACATCAGCTCTGTGTCCGCGGTAACCGAAACATTCATAAAAGAGCGTCCGCTGCCGGAAGCTTCCGGCGGGCTGAGCGCGTCGGCGGGAAAAGAAAAAGGCGAAGTGACCGTGGATGACGCGATAATTTCGCTGGCAAAGTTTGATAACGGCGCGCTTGGTACTTTTGAGGCGACGCGGTTCGGGCTGGGGCACAAAAACTACGCTGTGATTGAAATAAACGGAAGCAAGGGGAGCATGCGGTACAATATCGAGAGGATGAACGAGCTCGAGTATCTATCGGGCGAGGATGGGGACGAGCAGGGCTTTAAAACAATCCTCACAACAGACGCAACCCACCCGTACATGGCAGCGTGGTGGCCCCCCGGACACATGCTGGGATGGGAGCACTCGCATGTCAACCAGGTGTATCATCTTCTTGATTCGATAGCAGCAAACAGATCACCCGAGCCTGATTTTTTTGACGGCTTGAAGAACCAGGCTGTCATGGAGGCGATGTCACAATCCGCACAGGACGGCAGGTGGCACGACGTGGAAAAGGTCGAAATATAGTCTTTACTGCGGTCACTTTCTGGGCGGTATACGGATCGATCCCGATTTTTACAACAAACACGATGAGCTTGACAGGTTTCTTGCCATCGTCAGGTCCCACGTTGCTCAAAGGAATTAAAATTGACACTACGTTACGACCCCGCCAATGGAGAAGCTTTCTGGTCTGCGATAAGCAGGATCCCGGGCTGCCCCGGGATCGGGCCGGACATGATTATCGAGCCGATGATATTCGAGTCCGGTGCGTTGTACAAGCTCCCGGAGGTGCTGTGCCGGGCGGGGGCGGACCCGGAGCAGCACCTGCTTGTGGTTATGGACCCGACATCGATGCGGCGGGGAAAAGAGAGCCTCAAACCGCTTGCGATTCAGGTGTTGAAAGACGCAGGATGGAAGCCTGAAAAGCTCGAGCTCAAGCCCGGGCCGGGCGGGCAGCTGCACACTGACCTTGATCAGATAGGCACCGTCAAGGCCCGTATGAACAGCGGAAGCGCGGTGGTCTCCATCGGGTCGGGGACGGTCACAGACATCACCAAGCAGGCGTGTTTCGATTTCGAGCAAAAAACAGGATCGCGCCTGACCTATGTGGCTTGCCCCACTGCCAACAGCGTGGGCGCGTACACTTCCAACGTGGCCTCGGTTTTTATACGCGGCGTCAAACGTTCGATCCCCTCGAGGTTGCCGGACGCCCTGGTTTACGATCTTGAAACACTTCGCGACGCGCCATATGCCATGACAGTTGCCGGTGCAGGTGATATGCTGGTAGGGTTTGTCACCTTCCCTGACTGGTTGATCGCCAACAGGCTTGGTATGGACCCGAGCTATTCCGAGTTTCCGCAGACCCTGGTAGGGAAGCCGGACGAAATATTTCTCGAGAACGCCGGTTCAATACGTGAAGGTTCGCCGGAGGGGGTGGCGGTCCTTGCCAAGTTTCTCGCGGCCGCGGTGCTCGGGATATCTGTGCTTCACGCAAGCACGCCGCTTTCGGGCTACGAGCACATAATTTCCCACCTGATCGACCAGCAGGCTGAGGCCCAGGGCAGCCCTGTGGCGATGCACGGGACCCAGGTCATACTTGCCGCTATGGTTGTCGGTGAAGCTTACAGGTATTTCCTTTCAGACTTCGACCCTTCAAGGGTCAGGCCGGATCGCTGCTATCCCGACGAAAATGCGATAAAACAGCGTATAGAAAAAACCTTCTCGCATATCGACCCGTCAGGCGGAGCCGCAGCCGAGTGCTGGTCCGAATACCGGATCAAGCTCGAGGCCTGGCACGCAAACCGCCCCGCTTTCTTACGGTTCCTTTCAGGCTGGGAGCGGGTGCGCGGGGAGATAGAGCGTTTTCTTCTACCCATTGAGCGGATCGCACGGATTCTGACCGATCTCGGTTCCCCTTTGAGCTTTGACGGGCTCGAGCCGCCGGTGGATGAAGCCCGGGTCAAGTTTGCGTTCATGAACGCGCCGTTTATCCGCAGGCGTGTTACACTGGGCGACCTGCTTATCTTCCTGGACTGGGACCGTGAAGCATTGTGGCGCCGGGTGTGGGAGGGGATGAGAGCGGCGGCAGGAAAGTAGCAGTACACCGGGAGGATGATGCATTAGCAGGCATATTCTCACAGGGGTCGATATCGGAACGACTGCCACAAAAGCCGTTTTCCTCGATGCCGATAGGGAAAAACCCCGCAGGATAAGAAATAAACGCAATGGTTTCCTGCACAAACTTTCAACACAACTGGCGAAAACCAAGTCAGTAGTTGTAGTAGAAGACATTAATGTATGGGGGATGATATGGAATCGCCACCTATCCCGTTGGATAATAAACATCTAACAGGGACTACCGGAAGTTCCGGAGGAAAGTTACGCCTGTGGAGATACCTCTGGCGGCGGAACCCTTCAACGACCTTTGGCGGGGTCTACGAGTCATGTATTATTGAAACAGGAAGCAGATACCAAATATTCCCCTGGGATATTTGGATAAATTCTGTGTAACGGCCTTCTATTCAACTCCTTTACGGCTGAGCCTCTTGCCCAGCGCCTGGGGGGTAATACCCAGAAGCATCGCAGCCGTAGACTGGACGCCTTTTGCCCTTTTCATAGCTTCAGCAATGAGGATATCGCTGGCTTGTGACAGGGTGGGCAGCCTGTCTTTAAAAGTGATCAGCTCCACCGTCTCCACCCTGGATAACACCTGGACATCCCGTCCCATTGCGTCCCTGAACGGCTTTGTGGAAAGCATCTTATCGGTTTGCTTGCTTACCGCGTCGAAAACCATCGCCCTCAATTCTCTGATGTTCCCTGGAAAATCATAGGTCTCAAGAAGCCCATCAAGCTCGGGTGGTGTTGCCAGTTTTTTCTTTGAAAGCTTCTTTGATGCCTCGTCCAGGAAATGGTTCACGAGCAGAGGCAGGTCCTTTTTCCTATCGCGCAGAGGGGGAAGCATTATTTCGTGGGCCGAGAGCCTGTAGTACAGGTCCTTTCTGAACTCACCGGTCCCCACAGCCTCGATGAGGTTTTTATTTGTCGAGACGATTATCCGGGCGTCGGTTTCCATGGTCAGGTCCGAGCCGAGCGGGTAGTACTCCCGGGTCTCAAGAAGCCTCAAGAGCTTTACCTGGGATGCAAGGCTCAGGTCACCTATTTCGTCGAGCAGGATCGTGCCCCCGTCGGCCTGTTTTAAAAACCCTTTTCTGGGCTCAACCGCCCCTGTGTACGCGCCCTTCTTGTGACCGAAAAGGCTGTCCGAAAACATCGTGTTATCCAGACCCGCGACATTTACGGCTATAAACGGCTTTTCAGGCCTGCTCAGATCGTGGACTGTCCGGGCAATAAGCTCCTTGCCTACACCTGTCTCCCCGACTATCAAAACAGTCTCGTCCGTTTTAGCTATTGATTCAACAAAAAGAAAGATGGACTGCATTTTCCTGTCCTGGGTTATTATGTGTGAAAATGCCTCCGGGGAGTTCAGCTTGTCGCTCAGCAGTTTTTTCCTCAATTCCCAGTACTCTCTTTTCAATTCCCTGTACTCCACCGCTCTCCTCACCCCGCTTACAAGACGGTTTTCCTCAACAGCCTTTACCATGTAATCAAAGGCCCCCGCCCTCATGCATTTAACGGCCACCTCGATCTCATTAGTGCCTGTCACAACTATTACCGGGATGTGGGGATAGTCGTCCTTTATCTGTGAAAGCAGGTCTTCCCCGGATATATAGGGCATGGACAGGTCAAGCAGCACAGTTTCAATTTCCCTGCTCCTGAGCAGTTCAATAACCTGCCTGCTGTCGCCTGTGCTCAGCAGGTTATTTATCCCGTTCGACCGCAGCACGGTGAGTTGGCTTTCAAGAACGTGGACATCGTCATCGATCATCAGAACAGGGTAGTCGGGAAATGTTCTCGTGCTCATAGCTACGCCTCCATCTCTGCTTTTGTACCTTAAATAACAATTTCCTTGCTTTTTTTGGCAAGAAGATATTCCCAATCAAGAATGCGGCTTGTCCGCATTAGGGAGCATTATATCCGAAATAAACAATTTAGTAAATTATTAATTTAAAAAACCGGGCTAAACTTTTATCCTGCCTAAAAACAGCATGCATGGATAATTCATT
>SDBS01007499.1_pt1 | contig 10585 bp, 9 predicted proteins | sample 2277091 | NCBI WGS metagenome assembly SDBS01 (sample SAMN10404972, study PRJNA504765) | marine sediment metagenome | isolation source: marine sediment core GS10_PC15, 163 cmbsf | place: Arctic Ocean: Southern Knipovich Ridge | collected 2010 | reverse complement strand
ACCCTTTATCCACTGGACGATAATGATGTCGATGGCCTGCTAAAGAATGCCGACGCCGCCATGTATCATGCCAAGGACGCCGGTCGTAACAATTTTCAGTTTTATAGCACGGAGATGACAGATAAGGCGGAAGAGCGCCTGCGACTGGAGAACGACCTGCGGCAAGCACTGGCGCGCAATGAATTTGAATTGTATTACCAGCCACAAGTAAACATTAGTGATTGCAGCATAGTCGGGATGGAGGCACTTATTCGCTGGCATCATCCACAGCACGGGCTCCTCGCACCGGACAGATTTATCAACGTGGCAGAGGAGTCCGGCCTCATCGTCCCGATCGGCGAATGGGTATTACGGGAGGCGTGCAAGCAAAATCAGGCGCTACTGAGCTCCGGGTTACCAACCATACGAGTATCAGTTAATTTGTCGGCTCGTCAGTTTCGTGAACCTGATCTCGTAAAAACAGTCGATCAGGCCCTGAAAGACACGGGCCTCGACCCGGCACTACTTGAACTGGAGATTACCGAAAGCATGCTGATGTCCGACACAAAGCGCGTCACCAGAATGCTCGAGAAATTGTCAGCAACCGGGATCACCATTTCTATTGATGATTTTGGTACCGGCTACTCATCGCTTTCCTATCTCAAGCGCTTTCCGATCTCAGCACTAAAGATCGACCGGACATTTATACGTGACATTCCAGACGACCAGGATGATATGGCAATTACGCAAGCAGTGATCAGTATGGCCAAGGGCCTGGGTATTAAAACCGTTGCAGAAGGCGTCGAAACTCGAGAACAACTAGACTTTCTTAAGCTGCATAAATGCGATCTGATGCAGGGTTACTATTTCAGCAAGCCAGTTACCTATAGCGAGATCGTCAACCTGCTAAGACAGGAACAGGATGATATAAAAACAGGGTGATAGTCCTTCGGACTGGATCTGCAGAGAGATAAAAAGAGAGAAAGGTCAGCGCCATTTAATCCTGCGGTAAGCGGCCAGTAAACCCATCTTAAACGCCCAGGAATAATCGCCAATACCATCAATTACTGCAGGTGTTTGGATAAAACACGGACGAGCAAAACTTATGGTCGTCGGTGTAAGATGGCAATATATGAAACCATTCCGAACCCTGCGGCGCCTTCTTGCTGCATCGTGCCTGTTGTTTATGGCATTGATGCCAACTGCGGCTGATGCTGAAGAGGTGGATATGAATACAGGCATGGTCGCACCGGATTTCTCGCTGGTGGATCAAAATGGCAAGCAGCAGAGTCTTGGCCATCACCGAGGTCGATGGGTGGTTCTGTATTTCTACCCGAAGAACAACACCCCGGGCTGCGTCAAGGAGGCCTGCAAATTCCGAGACGATTTCTTTGCCCTGCAGAAACTGGATGCAGTAGTCATGGGCGTCAGCATCGACAACAAATCATCGCATAAAGAGTTTGCAGACAAATACGGCTTGCCTTTTCCGCTCCTGCCGGATACTGACGGCGCCGTAGCCAGATCCTACGGCGCGCTGTGGTCATTGGGACCGTTCCATATCGCACGCCGACATACCTTTATTATCGATCCCGAAGGCAAGGTCGCCCGGATTTATCGCCAGGTCAATCCAGTCCTGCACAGCATGGAAATAATTGCCGATTTGAAAGTGCTGCAGAAAACGGCGCGACCATAGTGGTGATTTTGGCATTTAGTGGGCTTGCCCCCTCCAACCAAGAATTAACTATGACTGTGCTCGATCTCCCCAGTTGACAAAACGCCTCTCAACTTGTATTATTTAGTTAGTTGTTTAACTTAATTTAGAGCATGCCGCATATTAGCAGTAAAAGAGAAAAACTGGTTGAGGCCGCAAGATCCTTGATCCACCAGAACGGCTATCGTGATACATCTATTGCCGATATTGCCAAGGCCTCCGGTGTACCTCTGGGTAATATCTATTATTACTTCAAAACCAAGGATGACCTGGTCTCGGCGGCTATTACCCAGCGTCGGGACCTCAACCGCGAGTGGTACGCCCAGCTCGATACCCTGCCCTCGCCCGGCGCTCGACTGGCGCAATTTCTACGTGATAGTGCTGGCGTTATAGACATCATGACTGCACACGGCTGCCCGGTGGGCAGCCTCTGTCAGGAACTCGACAAATCCCCGTCTGCAATCTCCGACGAGGTAGATTCCGTGCTTCAAGAACAAATTCAGTGGGTGGCAAAACAATTTGGTCTGATGGGGCAGGACGACGGGGAGGCACAGGGGCTGCAGTTTGTTTGTCGGCTGCAAGGGGCGATATTGGTCGCACACGCTTTAAATGATTCGACAATCATTGCGTCCGAATTGGACCGAATACAGGCATGGATCGACAGTTTATAGAGACCGACTTTTTAACTTTCGGATTAGTTAGTTAACTTACTATTATCAATTCTATCAATCCACGGGAGAATGACCATGACAATTTTAACGATCAGCCAGACCATTCATAGCCCGCTGAAAACCACGTGGGCAGCAGTTGCCGAAGACTTCGGCGGCATCTACAAATACCACCCACGCGTTAAACACTCGCCATTAATCTCGAGCATATCGTCGGGGCTTGGCACCACTCGACGTTGTGAATTTCATGACAATTCTACGGTTGATGAAGAGATTGTTGGCTGGGAAAAAGAAAAGGAAGTGCGTATTTCGCTGACCAATGCAGCAATGCCGTTGAATGACATTGAAGCGACGATTCGATTTAAGGCGATTGATGGCCAGTCTTGCACCGTTGATTTTACAATGAGTTACACACCAAAATTCGGTCCATTGGGCTGGGTAATGGATCGAGTAATGCTGCGGCCGATGATGGGCAAAATTCTCAAACAGATGCTGGAGGGGCTCGACCGCCATCTTGCTACCGGTGAAATTATTGACCCTCCCGGCAAGCATTCAGGCCCTGTCGCCGGAACAGCATAAACCTGTAATTAATAGCCTGTCATTGAATATTGGCTGGTGGCAACACCGGCCAGTATCGGGTGAGCAATATGAATAACAAAGCTATTTCTACTGATTTTCCCTTCGCCTCACATTATATCGACGTGCGCGGTTCACAACTGCACTACATTGATGAGGGCGAAGGAGACCCTATCCTGTTTTTACACGGCAACCCCACTTCGAGTTATCTCTGGCGAAATATCATTCCCTATCTTGTCCCTCATGGTCGCTGCATCGCACCAGACCTGATCGGTATGGGAAAATCAGACAAGCCCCCACTGGGCTATCGTTTCCTGGATCACGCGCGTTACGTTGATAGTTTTATCGATGCGCTGGAATTAAAAAATATAACCCTGGTCATTCACGACTGGGGGTCGGGATTGGGCTTTCATTATGCCCATCGCTTTGAGGCCAACATCAAAGCTCTCGCCTTTATGGAAGCGATATTGCGCCCGATGAGGTGGTCCGACTTTCCCAAGGATTTCAGGATGGGCTTTAAACTCATGCGTACGCCTTTCATCGGCTGGCTAATGATCAGCGTCATGAATATGTTCGTAAAACAAATACTGCCGCAGGCCGTAGTGCGCAAATTAAGTGCAGAGGAAAAACGCCGCTACGCCGAACCCTACTCAACCATTTCCAGCCGCCGGCCATTACGCCAGTGGCCTCGGGAGATCCCCATTGAAGGCATGCCGCGTGACGTACACGATGCAGTCGTAGCCTACAGCAATTGGCTACAAAAAACCGAGCTGCCAAAAATACTGTTTCATGCCACACCGGGGGGGCTTATAACTGCGAAAGATGTGGCCTGGTGCGAGCAACACATGAAGAAGCTGAAGACAGTAGATATCGGAAGGGGCCTTCACTTTGTACAGGAAGACAATCCACACGCCATTGGTGAGGCCCTGACCCAGTGGTACACGGGGCTGTAGCAATGTGTGGAGGTAGAGCACGGCTAGTTATCTTGGATTCTTTTGTTTATTTCTAATACTGGAAATTATTGTTTTCTGCACTACCCCCACTTTTTCGAACACATAAATCAGGTCTCTTCTTTTATCCTCTTACGCTCCAGCGGTGCTTTATAGCCTCCGGGTTAATCTACCTTGAATTTTGCCAACAGGTCATTTCTGCTTTTTTTCTGGTTTCGGCAATGTGAGCACATACTCTATGCTCTCCTTCACATATTTGTGCAAAATCTTGCCGCCTTTTGCTACGCCTTCGGGAAACAAAACATAATCCTTTTTAATCGGGCCTTTTGGAAAATATCTCAGCGGTACAGCTTTTTTGTTTTTTAGCAGCTTCTTTTTCGTTTTATCTGGCAGCTTGATAGCCAACCCTATCGGAGTTAAAGATATACATATTCTTCTCTCCGCATAAAGTGCAGCGCCACTAAAAAAGTGTTTGCATTCAAGATCGATGTCTTCCGAGAAATCAGATGTAGCCTTATCTATGAAGGTTAACAATTTCTCCAAATATTCTTTAGCCACCAGTATCTGTTTCCTAATAACGTCACCAAAACGTGGCTGGTTTTGAAGCAGCAAGTAAAAAACTACCGGTAAAAACTAATCCGGGCAGCGTCAATACGGTGCGGTGAATTCGAGCCGCTTTATGTTCTGTTTGAATCTTCTCCGTGTCACTTTCGTTCGTGAACAAACACTGTGATTTCCTCCAGTTTCCCTTCCAGATGCGATTTTCTTCCCTTCGGTCAGTCACCTTTCGTCTGTCGATTTCCATGCGAATTGCCAGACGTCGATCTTGCTCCCTCCTCCGGTCTTCAGCCTGTCGACGGTATTTCCCCAATTGGTGACCGCTGTAGTGTAATTCTTCTGTGGGAATAATGGTCTCAGTCACATGGTCATACCAAGATGATACTGTTTTATTGGCATTGGACAGTGACTCTGTTTGAGGCGACTCTCGATTTACATGACCCTGTAGTGACACCGGCTTCCTGATCATGGGTCTGATTTCGCACACACCGCCTGTTTTCTCCACGACGAGTTGCAACCTCACAGCTTCCTGGAAGGAGATATTCTTTTTTATCGTAAATTGCCTGTAGGAAAAAAGCAGGTTCACTTTTTTTCGATTGAGACGGAACTTTTTCGCCATCTGGCGTTTTGCTCGCCGGCGATAACGCTTTTCAATTTCCCGGCTATTAAACACAACACGATATTTCTCTTCAGTTACCATAGGCCCCGAACGCTGGAAGGTAAGATATTGGAAAAAGGTTAAACCTGCTGTATCCGCGCGTCAATCCAGCTGTTTTCTCCAGTGCCGGGAAATGGGTACAGCCTATTGTCTTTTCCATATAAGAATTCGGTTGTTGGCCGGCATTGCGACATCTTCTCTTTGCTCCAGACCGACGTTACGGGCGAGCGCACTCACATCCTCAAAGTTGCGGATGCCGCTGTCTGCATCCCGGTCTTTCAACCACTGATCAAATCTCGCATTGCTGTCGCTGGTAAATTGCCCGCCATAATTGAAAGGCCCGTAAACCATGAACAGGCCGCCGGGTGGCAACAATTGCCCCACTCCCCTGAAGAGATCATCGACCAATTGCCAGGAGATGATATGTACGATATTGGCAGTAAATACTGCATCGGCTTCAACTTCTGGCCACGGGTTTTGTGACACATCCAGCAGCAGCGGCCCTTTCGCATTGGGCAAATCCGCCTCGTCCAGCCACAGTCGAATACCCGCATGCGACTCCTGCCTATCACTGGTGATCCAGGTCAGGTGCGGTAATTGCTTCGCAAAATAGACAGCGTGCTGCCCGGTACCACTACCTATTTCCAGCACCGATTCGCTATTTACAAGCCAGGGTGTAATTACTTCCAGAATCGGTTGCTGATTGCGGTCACAGGCATCTGCATATGGTTTATTGATTTTTCCCATAGTAATAGCGTTTAAGATCCTGTTTTGCAATAAAAAAGCATCGAAACCGATCCGTAAATCATTGAATTTAGCGAATAAATAACGCTCCTTGCCCCGATGAAGCATACATGAGAAAAATAAGGGCAGCGATGGAGGATAGGGACGACAAATACTCCAGCTGATCGGGTTACCTGGTTAACTAACAACACGTTAGAAGGATATTAACCATGAACACACGTAAAATCAGTTTAGCTGCCCGCACCCTGTTCAGCACTGGCGAAAACGAAATATCTGCCAGTGCCAGAGTAGTGGGGCGCAAGAATAACCACCGACACTCACCATTCTTTTCCACCCAGGTAACAGCATTTGATCGCTGGATGTGTCGAAAAATGCTGCAGTTTGTGGGCGACCCACCAGTCAACATTCGATTGTGGGATGGCAAGGAAGTGGCACCAAAACTCGAGCATCCCGTTGCAAGCCTTATTTATCGAAATCGCGCTGCACTGATAAAAACTATTACCAATCCGGAGTTACATTGGGGTGATCTCTACTGCAGCGGGCAGGTGGATTTTGAAGGTGACTTGACAGAATTTATGTCCGTGATTTTTCGAAGCATCGCTGTATATGGTTACGGTAGTCTGTTTCGTCAGCTAATCATCTGGATGGGCCATCGCCGTATTCTCAATACGCGCGACAAGGCCGCCGATAATATTCATCACCATTATGATATTGGCAATGAATTCTATAAATTATGGCTGGACACCGAGACGATGCTGTATACCTGCGCCTATTTTCCCGATCCGGCAATGAATCTGGAAGAGGCACAGATTGAAAAATTGCACCACGTATGCCGCAAATTGCGATTGCAATCAAATGATACCGTGGTCGAGGCCGGTTGCGGTTGGGGCGGCCTCGCCATTTTTATGGCCATACACTACGGCGTCAAAGTGGTTGCCTATAACATTTCTCGTGAGCAAGTCGAATATGCCCGCGAACGGGCTGAATCGCTGGGGCTGTCTGATCGCGTTGAATACAAGCTGGAAGACTACCGTAAAATCTCCGGTGAATTTGATGTTTTTGTATCGGTAGGCATGCTGGAACATGTTGGTAAACGCGATTACCGCACCTTGGGCGATGTCATTAATCGTTGCCTCAAACCGCAGGGGCGCGGCCTCATTCATACTATTGGTCGTAACAGCGCCAAGCCCATGAATGCGTGGATTGAACGCCGCATCTTTCCCGGAGCTTACCCACCCACACTGCGTGAAATGATGGATATCTTCGAGCCGTATCAGCTGTCGGTGCTGGACGTGGAAGACTTGCGCCTGCATTACTCGAAAACGCTTGAGCACTGGCTGGAGCGATTTGAAAAAAATGTCCCGGTAATCGAAGAGATGATGGACGAGAGTTTTGTAAAAGCATGGCGATTGTACCTGGCGGGTTCCAAAGCTGCATTCGATACCGGACAGCTGCAGTTATTCCAGACGCTGTTCACGCGAAGCGATAACAATGAATTGCCATGGTCACGCGCCCACCTGTATCAAACCAAATCACACCTCAGTAAGGTGTCATCCGGGGCAAGCGATGAAACAACTTGATGTGCTGATCGTCGGGGGCGGACCGGCCGGCTCCACACTCGCGCACAGTCTGTCCGGATCTGGTCTTACCGTTGCCATTATGGACAAGGCAGAGTTTCCACGACACAAGGTTTGTGCCGGCTGGGTTACCCCTGCCGTGATGCAAGAACTACAAATTGACCTAGATGACTATTCCCGGGGCAATATCCTGCAGGCGATATACGGTTTCAAAATAAGCCAGATGGGGCAGAAACAGATGCAATCGAATTTTCAGGGTGACCCTGTCAGTTACGCCATTCGTCGAATCGAGTTTGATAGCTATTTGTTGCGTCGCAGCGATGCCGAGCTGTTACTCGGCCAGGCCTTCAATAAAATGGAACGCACCGAAACGGGTTGGCACGTCAATGATTCGATTGAGGCCCGTCTGATAGTGGGTGCCGGGGGTCACTTTTGTCCAGTGGCGCGCGCGATTGGCGCTAAAAGCGTCAGCGAATTGTCGGTGGTGGCTCAGGAAATCGAGTTTGAGATGACAGCTGAGCAAAAAGCCAGTTGCCCGATAGCGGGCGCAACGCCGGAATTGTTCTTTGCGCCCGACCTGAAAGGTTATGGTTGGGTATTTCGCAAAGGTAACTATCTGAATATCGGCCTGGGACGTGAAGATAGACATAAACTGTCAGGCCACGTACAAGAATTCTGTCGCCAACTGAAACAGGCAGGCAAAATCCCGCAAGATACAATTGAGAAATTCGATGGCCATGCCTACCTGCTTTATCCTCATGCTGTGCGACACATTGTTGAGGATAATGTGTTGCTTATAGGCGACGCAGCAGGGCTGGCCTATCCGCAAAGCGGTGAAGGCATACGCCCGGCGGTCGAATCGGCTATGCTTGCCGCCCGGGTAATTCATGGTTGTAAAGGAGACTATCGAAGCAAAAAATTGCAGGCGTATTACGAATTGATCGAGCAGCGCTTCGGACGACGCCGGCCCACACCTGGATTGCTGGAGCGGTTACCCCTTGGTATTAAACAGGCCATCGCCAGTCGGCTGATGAAGACGCAATGGTTTACCCGAGACATCATCACTAATCGCTGGTTCCTGCACTCGCAACAACGGGCGTTGCCGCTTGCTACCTACATCTGATGCAGGGCACGCGAATGGCGTGATCACGCCTTATCATGCCCTACGTATAACTTATGCTATGTGGCTACAATCACGCGCAGCGCATCGAGCCGTGGAACCGCAGAATCCAGCACCTCGTCCAGCACACGCCATTGAGTTTCAAAAAAGGTAATCTCCTCATCGCGTACATTGGGGTTAACCTGCTTCAATGCCTTCAGTCGATTAATCTCTTTCTGCAGAGTCTGTTTTGTCTGTTGGTGCGCCGCTTCCAGAATATCGGGGGCCTGCATCAGCACCTGCTTTTCCGCAATCCCAACCAGATTACGAATGACGGCAATCTGGCTGCGAATGACTTTTTGCGCCACTTCCGATTCCACCGCAATTCGCAATTGCTTTATGACATCGCGCGTTAACGTCTTGCTATAATCCTTGCCGCGCTGATCAACCAAAATGCGAATCATCGTTGGCGGCAGATAACGGTTACTTTGCAGTTGTTCGTTCGCTACCGTTTTAAGAATAAACAGACACTCCAGCAATAAAGTACCAGGCGCGATGGTCTTTGATTTTATAGCGGTAAACGCAGTATTGCCGAGTTCGCTGCTCTGCACTGTCTCCATGGCCCACTCCACCATCGGGTGTTCCCAGGTGAGGAAGTGCATGTCCTCATTTGCCAGCGCGCTATCGCGCTTATAGGTAATGGTCATACCATCGGCCGACAGGTCAGGCAGACTAATCTGGTTGTGCTCGGTTGGGTGAATCACATAACTGCTTGCGCTGTGAACCTCGCTGTCCACCCCAAAACAATCAAACACAAGATCAAGATACGCCGGTAAATCGGAATGCCTGTCAAGCTCCTCGCACTGCTTTTTCAGGGAAGTGGCTATATGTGGCAGGCATGAATTGTATTCAAGTAGTCGATCGCGGCCACGGTGCAGTTCTTCATTTAACGCCTCATGAATATTTTTTGTGGTGGCAATCAGTGTATCGAGGCCCTCAATACCCGCTTCTATCTGGTGTAATGCCTCAATCAGAGAAGATTCAACCTGCACAAAAACATTGTGGCCAGCAGGACAGGTATTCTCGAACGCCGACAGTCCTTTATGGTACCAACGGCACATGATTTCCTGCGCAGAGTTTTTGAGATAAGGGGCGTGTATCTGGATAGTGTGGCGCTGCCCGATACGATCAAGGCGACCGATGCGCTGTTCCAGCAAATCGGGGTTTAACGGCAGATCAAACAGAATCAGATGATGTGCAAACTGAAAATTGCGGCCCTCACTACCGATCTCGGAACATATCAGAACTTGTGTACCTTCTACCGAATCTGCAAAAAAAGCAGCAGCCCGATCGCGATCAATAATACTCAACCCCTCATGAAATACCGCCGCGTGGATACCGGAACCGACCCGCAACACCTGGGCAACATCAAGCGCGGTATCGGCACTGGCGGTAATGACCAGCACTTTCTCCGGAAGGAGCTGCTTTAGTTGCGCAACCAGCCAGTTAATTCTTGGATCAATTTCTGTCCACGATGTTTGTTCTCTCGACCCGGCAGCCTGGTAAATCAATTCCGGACAAAGCAACAGTTGTGGTTCCGAAATTGCGCTGCTTTGAAAATCCTTCAGGCAATCTGAATATTGCACCGGTATGGGCAACCCGTATATTCTTACGTTTCTCTCGGGAAAACCCTTCACTGCCGCCCGGGTGTTTCGGAACAGGATGCGCCCGGTCCCGTGCCGATCGAGCAAATGTTCTGTCAGGGCTTGTCGGGCGTCAGCCCTCTCGGCATCACGGGTATCGTCAGCTGTTAATTTGTCCAGCAAAACCTGATTGTCGCCTTCACCAATGGTACTGATCAGAGTCTGGTAGCATGTCTTGCTCAAGGGGGCATCGCTCAGGAGCTCCTCCACCGCTTGTGCTACCGGTTCGTAACCGGCTTCTTCTTTTACAAAGGCATCGAAATCACTAAATCGATCGGCATCGAGCAAACGCAGGCGGGCAAAGTGGCTCTCTTTGCCTAACTGTTCCGGTGTAGCCGTTAAAAGCAAGACACCTTTGGTGG
>SDBS01007498.1_pt1 | contig 10585 bp, 11 predicted proteins | sample 2277091 | NCBI WGS metagenome assembly SDBS01 (sample SAMN10404972, study PRJNA504765) | marine sediment metagenome | isolation source: marine sediment core GS10_PC15, 163 cmbsf | place: Arctic Ocean: Southern Knipovich Ridge | collected 2010 | reverse complement strand
GAATGAATTCCTGAAAGTATCTGTCATATCTCCCGGGTGGTAGAGGTATGTATTCGAGAAGAGAGTGTCCACAGGCACCAGTTGCCGATCGAAAACCAGAACCATGTAGTCAAGATACAGGTCGACATCATCACTTAGTGGAGAAATCTCGCTGACACTTCCCAGGATCCCCAGCTCTCCCATGTCACAGCAGTCACCTGGTATCGAAGTAGAGTAGCTATCTGCAAGTTCTCCGATGTATTCCCCGGAGGTGTCAAACATAGTTGTATGCCCTACAAGCCTGTCTATTACTACTATGTAATCCTCGAAGCACAGAAGTCGTGAAGGCCTTGTGAACTCACCGGGGCCTTCTCCGCCTCTGCCGAAGGAGAAGAGATAGTCACCATCATGAGAGTACACAGAAGCCTGGCACATGAGCCTGTCCAGAATCACGATACTGCTGTCCGACAGGAACTCGGCATCTGAAACACCACCAAACGCATACTCATCAAGTCCCTCAGAGCCTATGACGACCCGCGGGTGGAGTTCTACGAGATATGTCTCCTGCTCATTCTCAGTCTCCTCTGCTGAAGGATTGCCACACGAGGGAATCAGCCAGGATACTGCCAGGATAATCGCCATACTCATCTTCTTCATTGTTACCTCTCCCCGTACTCCCTCAGGTACTGTGCTGCCCATTTTCGTCCGACAAGATCGGTGACATGGAAAGCCTGGTGGTTATCCGGATTTCCGTACTTGTCAGCCAGTTCCCCCCAGGTTACCACTGATAGTAACCTGACCGGTGCTGGGGGTTCTTCCAGCAGATCCTCGAAAAGGCAGACGATTCCGTCATCGCGGATGTTTCCCAGGCGCACCTGGTCCTTGTCGACATGGAATGGATCCCCGTCACATCCGCCACCAAAGTACAGATCTAAATCTTTCTCTACATCGAGGTAGACAATTCCGCAGGTTGGATCCCACACCTTCCTGGATGACAGGTCCGGATTATCGAGAATGCCTCTCACGAATTGCTCTTCGGACTTCCAGACGTTGGCCTTATCTCCTGTAAGCAGCCTCGATATCTGCTGGATTGTGGGTCTGAATCCGGCATCCGCAGCTCTTCCCTGGCTCTGCGGTATCAGCCAACCGAACTCGGTCAGAGGTGATCCAAGAGCTTCAATGGTTGCTTTCGTGTTCTCGAAATGACTTTCGTTCTCGGATGTAAGGATCATACCGGCGAGCCAGTCGATTCCATGTTCTTCGGCCTTGCGGATCGTTTCCAGGATATCCTGGTAGGCTCCTTCTCTGCCAGCGAAGCTGTCGTGCTGCTCCCCCGTTCCGTACAGGGTAAGACGAATCGCAGTGAAACCAACCTCTCCAAGAGTATGCCAGTCCTCGTCAGCCATACGGGCTAGTCCGAAGCCATTCGTGGAGAACCACCAGCCGTCGAAGACGAGACCGAGTTCAAGCTGCCGCTTCATGATGTTCACTAAGGCGGGATGCAGTGTTGGTTCGTCGAAGAACTGAGGAAACACAGCAATCCCTGTGTGAGTCTTCAGTCTGGCCAGCTCATCGAGCAGTTCCTGAATTGTGCTCTCGTCCATGAAGCTGCCTTCGGGACTTCCGTAGCAGTAGCAATGAGCACACCTGTTCACGCAAGGCATTCCATGGATCCTGACGTAGATTAGATGATACAAGATGCTACTCCCGGATGAAGAACAGAAGATCGAATCCACCCCTGGTTATCAGGACAATGCTCCATAACGCAAAGATCCAGTATGCGTCAAATCTTACGTGTAGTGCAGACATCAGTACCAGAGCAGTCGCGCCGGAATAGGAAAGAGCCCTGAGAAGGATGATCCTCTCTCGTTCGTCCGGCTGACGCCCCCGATCGAACCAGGTTCTGAAGATAACTAGAGGAACCAGACCGATCAGAAGCACTAAATACAGCTCATCGCTCCACAACCACCGGAGTGCCGCGATTACAATTCCTGCCACAATGTGTGCCAACGACCACCAGATGTAGTTGCCTTTCACTTTGCCCATCTCACCTGTCCTCACTGAGCCTGAAGATCTCTTCTACAGCCACTCCGAGGTACTCGGCCATTCGCAGTGCAGAAACGACGGAAGGATTGAACTTACCTCTTTCAATCGAATTGACTGTCTGCCTGCTAAGGCCGGTTGCTTCGGCTAGTGTCTGCTGTGAAATATCCCGTTCGGCACGAAGTACTTTCAGCCTGTTCGCAAGACCCATGCCAACTCCTTTCGGAGTGTATGGTATATAATACAAGACATTATGTCAAGTATTAGCGACATTCAGAGAATACATCCGGGTAAGACTCGAACACGGTATCTTGTTACTACTAACTATGTTATATTGATATGGTGTTATGGTTAGTGTATTTGCTAGCACACTCTCGAACACCCTATACACAAAGCGCCCAGCACATTGAGTGTGCAGAGCGTATCAGGATGTTTCCTGGCGGTCCGTGCTGGGCGAGTTGAGAATGCTACTCCAGAATGAACAAGGGAGACTGTCTTCGCCTATTTTCCGAATATCTCGATACCACTGAAATGGATCCAGGGAAGGAGGGAGAAGCCGGAATTTACCCTTTCTGCTGAGATGTTCCTGATGTTCTGAAGAACGTTCTTCAGGTTCAGTGAGATCATGACTTCCTTTACCGGGTACCTGATCTCACCTCCCTCGATGTAGTAGCTGTTCTTGGCGACACCCGATACATCTCCGCTTTCACTGGGCATTCCGCTGGAGAACCGGGACAGTAGCAGCCCTCTGTCCACTGATGAGATAATCTGCTCCAGTGACTTGTCGCCTGAATCGATCACGTACGAGTCACCACCGTTCACCGCCCTGTTCTTGCCCGTCTTGTTAGCACCGTAAAGACTGAGGAGGAAGGTTTTCAGGATACCCCTGTCGATAATCGTGCTGTTCCTGGAAGCGAAACCGTCTGGGGTGATGAAGTAACCAGAGGCTAGTTCATCAGATACAGGCATGGCCTTCAGTGTGAATCTAGAATCGGCTATCGCGGTATTGAGAGAATCCCTGAAGATAGACGTGCCCTTGATCATGTAGCTATCGCACAGGTAATCGCATATCAGGTAGAGGAAGTATTCAAGGCATTTCGGTGTGATGATGACATCTCCTGTGAGCTTGTCACTGAATACTACCGGTTGGGTTTGCTCGGTGGACTGTCTCATGAGTGAGTCTACATCTCCATAGCTGCTGAGGGGGGCTTCCAGTGATGTCATGGAAGTCCGAACGTAGTTGAACGACGAAGTATTCGAGCCGTCCTTCGCGGCAAACAGCGTAGAGAGGTTGTACGTTCCTCTCCTTGAGTGGAGATCAACACCATTCGAGTTCAGGTAGTACTTGTGGGCATTTGTGAAAGACAGCACTACCTGTCTCAAGAGAAGAGTGGGATATCGCTCTCGTGCGTAGTCCTGATACTCCTTCATCCTGTCGTACATGAGATCCAGATCCACAGACTCAACTCCCTTTTTGAACTCAGCATGTGGCTGAACAGGGGATACATCGTAAGCGCTGTCTGGTTCAGAGGAACTGGCTGCATCCAGCACCTGGGAAGCTGCCTCATCAACTGACTGCCTGTCAGTCTTATTGACCGTAACAGTACCCCTGCAGTCATCTATGATGCCTGTCATGGTCAGAGATGCATCTACCGTTGTTCTGAGAAGGCTCATCTCGCCACCATACAGGATCAGTTCGTCCATACGTGTATGTAAGAGCAGTGTCTCCGATTTCGGTAAGCCCGCCTTCTTGAGTGCTTCGAGACCGAAAGCAGCTGACTCCCTGTTTCCAGTCATCACTTACCCCCTATGCAGACCAAGCATTTGACGGCTGGGCCACCCATACCGACAGGTATTCCCGTCTTCTTGCCGCACCACCCGCATCTCCAGTTCATATCATTGGAAACTGCTGTCACAGATCTTAGGAGGTCGAAAGCTACCCCGGAGATGGTCGTATTCCGGATGGCTCTCCCTAGCTTTCCGTTCCTGATCTCGTAGCCCTGTATCACACCGAACATGAACTCCCCTGTCGCATCAGCCTGTCCATTGCTCGATTTCATCAGGTAGTATCCGTCCTCCACCGAAGCGATCATGTCCTTTAAGCAGCTTTTGCCTGGCAGAATAGCCGTGTTCCGCATCCTGATGATCGGTTCATCGCAGTATGCATAAGCCCTGGCGTTTCCAGTGGGTGTTGCACCAAAGAGTACAGCAGTCTCCTTGTTGTGCATGTAACCCTTGAGGATCCCGTTTTCGATCAGCACAGCATCTTCAGCCAGGACACCTTCATCATCTATGTACACCGGAGCCGGGCAGATCTCGCCCAGTGCTTCGCTTGCGAAATCAACAAGAGTTACTAGTGGGCTGGCAACCTGCTGCCCCAGATAGTCCCCTGCCACAGAACCCCCTCGAACCAAGTCGGCTTCTGTTGTATGGCCGATGGCCTCATGCGACAGGATCCCGCCGATATCAGCATCGAGGATGCATTCCTGCAGGCCTGTTCTGGCATAGACTCCTTCAGCCTTTTTCATGAGGTGATCGAACAGCAGATCCAACTTTTCGAAGACATCTTCCTTATCTGGAATAGCATCCTCAAGCTGTTGAGGGGCCGATCGAATGTTGTGCCCGAGTTCAATGGGTTCACCTTTGTATTCGGTGGCCATGGATATGTAGATAGATGTTCTGGGCATCATGGAATAGGAGATCGAACCATCTGAGGTGATCAGCGATTTTTCCATGTCTAAGAGGCTCAGAACGGATGTCCTGGCCACCACATCGCTATACTTCTCGTCGATTCTGGCATCGATCATCATCATGAAATCGATGACATCGCTACGCGAAAATTTCTTTGCTTTTGTCGAGTAGTCTTTCGATATCCTGCCAGGTCTCGAAGGAAGATGAACTGTCTCCTTCTGCTCTCGCTCAGCGAGAAACCTGGAGTTCACGGATGCGGTACGGATGACGTTCCTGATACTCTCGTCATCGAAAACCGGAATCGAAGAGAATCCCCAGCAACCTTTATTGAAAGTCCTTGCAGAGACTCCGCTAGTAGTGTTGCATGTGTTCGTGCTGACACTACCATTCAAGACTCTGATCTGAACCGACGCATTTTCCTGAGCCCGCAGCTCGGAATAATCCGGTAGCAGATCGATGTATCCTTCGAGATTATGTGATTTCATATTCTCCTCCGTTATTCTTCGTTCATTAATTATCAAGAGCTGTGAACTGGACAAGTATAGCCATGTCTATGCCCTTCAGGACACTCCAGCATTCATCCAGCCTATACTCGAACACATCATATTGTTGCTAGTAAAATAGTTACACAGATGTGCACTCAAGACAGGCTTCAGTGATAGGTTTCTCTCGAACACCCTATATACAAAGCACCCTATGCTATAGATGCGCTGGGCGTATCAAGATGCTTCCTGGCGGACCATGCTGGACGAATTCCGAACGGTCTTCGAGAGTTGTCCTGTGCATTGGCTCAGCTCTCTCACAAACCAGACTTTCTGAATTGTGGTCACAGCCGCTCAGTTCAATCAAGCTCGCTTCCTCTTCATGGAGAGCGTAGTACCGATGCAAAGGATCAGGGCGCTTCAAGTGAAGCCCTTTTCCCTGCACCGGACTGCTGGTATACAATCCCGATAGAAGTAAAGAAGATGGACTATAACGCTAGGATGAAGATGCATGGGCAGCAGAAATCCATGAATGGTTTCAGACGGTCAGCCCTTGCCCGCCTGCTCCCCATTATCATCTGTACGATCGTTGTCTGTGCTAACCCGGCTGTTGCGCAAACCTTCGGATATGCCAGTGCGGTCTATCAGCATGAGATAATGACCAACGAAGACTCCCTGGGATCGACAATTTTCCAGGGCGGTCCCGGACTGATTTTCGGCGGCTACTCCGAGGCTAACATGGGAACAGCATTCACAGTGGGGTTGGGAGTCGAATTCAGAAGGTATCTCCACGCTCCCGGAAGGGGGATGTTCGCAGGACTGAATGTAGATGTTACATCGCACTGGGCCCTGGATGATTATGCAGGATATTCCTGGACATTTCTGACATTGGGAGCGACAATAGGTTTCAGGATACCTCTGACCAGGTCTCCGGACCTGGAACCCTTACTAAAAGCAGGAATTGTACTTACACACGAACTCCTCCCAGGAATCGGATATATCGGGGTCAGGTTCATTTTCTTCTAATCTCTTTGCTTATCGATAAATCGAGTAGTTAGAGTTAGCCTGAAAGCATATTCTGCCGGTACCGATGAACACCGTATACACAAAGCACCCAGCACATTAGATGCACTGGGCGTCATCCTAGTACTCCTGGCGGACCGGGCTGGACGTAATGCGAACGATTCCAGTACCACAATCTGTGGCAGACAGCATTGATAGTCTGGTTGATTCAGTTGACTGACACTATGGTGCTCGAAGATGCATCCAGATTTGGGACATGGGCTGAGTCAGACAGTTTAGCGGTAAGTGACCGTACCAGTACAATTCCTACATCTGTTGAAGCTCATCCAGAAGCTCCTGAGCCCTCTCGTGTAGATCAGGTGTTGTCCATGGATCCACCGGAGTGAGTTCCAGCGGATATTGAAGGTACTCGGTGAAGTAGGCCTCTGCCAGGTCGTGGTTGCCCAGATGCATATAACAGACACCTATCAGATACAGGACAGTGTACGATGAACCAGAGTATTCCTGCGCCGTCAGTAGGTCGTCGAGAGCAGCCTGATAGTTATCCTGATCGATATAACAACTTGCTCTTCCGTAATAACCCCAAGCTAATACTTCCGGGTCTCTCTCGAGTCCGATAGCGATAGTATACGCGTCAATTGATTCCTCGTTTCTGCCGCTGAAGTAAAGCACGATCGCCCTCATCGCATGCCCCTGGGCGTGATCGGATTCGAGTCTCACTGCAATGTCTATGTACATGAGTGCCGACTCGTACTGCTTCATAAGTAAGAACGATCGCGCACGATCGCGGAACGTCATTGCACAGAAGGGATCCAGCTCTATCGACCGATCAAGGTAGTACTGCGCCTCCTCCAGTCGTCCTGCCTGTGTCAGCTGTGCTCCCAACTGAGCGTTGATCTGGGCATCTTCGGGGTCCATTTCGATAGCGATCATCAGGTCATCAACCGCATTGTCAAGAGAGTCGATTGCATCGAAGCATGCAGCTCTGAGACAATAATTATTGACGTACGTTGGATCCAAGCGAATTGCTTCGGTAAAGGCATCTATGGCAGGCATGTACTTACCAAGCTGCGCATCGGTCTCGGCCTTGATGCAGTAGATCACATACAGATAGTCCAACGGCACTGCATCAGCATACTGTAGGGATGATTCGAAGAAGAGGGAGGCATCATCCAGCCTGTTCTGCGTCAGCATCCAGTCTGCAACGACTATATTCGCGAAGAAACCGAACTGACGCGGTACAGGTGAACCGGGGGTAATCTCCGAAATATCCAGGCCGCACTCATCCTCGAACAGGAACGACAATTCAGCCCGGTTCATCCCGAGTCCGTCGGTTGCTACCACACCCAGAAGGGCTATGTGAACCTTCTCGCCTTTGTCCAGATAGGAGCCGAAGAACACGATGTCGCTTCCGGCATCCTGTCCTGCACTGACGGCTGAGTTTATACACTGGTCGTTCAGGGGAATACACATGTCCAGGTACTCCACCGAGATTCCTTCGTGACCTGAGAACTCGCTCTCTGCCCAGCTGATGAGTGTTTCAGCAACCGGCAGATATATCTCGTCAATATCATCGAAACGCAAAACGAGGACGAAGGGACCTTCTTCGGCAGAACTCTCGACAGCTACGGGAAGAACGAATAGTGCAAGAAACAGCACGAACACTCCATATGAATTCAGCTTCACAGCAGTATCCCCTCTCTTCCAGCTACAGCTCGAAGTTATAACTTCCTTTTATATAAAGCTATTACAAATTCACTGGGAGAACAAGTTCCGAGTATGGAGTACCTTTGAATTCATCCGGTCAGTGGAAATGCAGGATACTTCGATTGTACATATTGTATCCTCCCATGTTATTGCCCATCACAGATTCATCAAACTGCATTCCCGAACAACATATACACAAAGCGCCCAGCATGTTAGATCCGCTAGGCGAAGCGATAAGTTTCCTGGCGGTCCACGCTGGACGAATTCCGAATGATGATGCTGGCTCCATCTACTGATGTTCCGGGCTTATGGGATGTTGTTCAATCTGGCACGAGATGACTTCTGATGGTGAGTCCAGATCAAGCTGCCAGGTCAGCAATGTCTCCTTTGTCAGAACGGTCAGAATCATATGGAAGTATTGCTGTGGAACTAATGTATCTCGATGGGGTTGAATCCATTGTACTTGAGTGATAATGCAACTGCACAGATTGAATGGGGTTGACGTTAACAGTAGTTAACTCTACATTCATTCTGATTCATCCCCGGCGGATTTGTCCGACGGCCCCCTCCGGGTTGCGACCCGGAGGGTTTTCTCATATCTAACTACTCATGCTAAAATGCTCATTCTTTGTAGACGGTTTCAACCTGTATCATTCGCTTGTTGATGCTCAAGTAGTTCTTGCCGGAAAAACCACGAAGTGGCTTGATCTACCTAAGCTCTGTAAAGCCTATCTTCCACAAATTAGACGCCATTTAGACGAAGACACTGATCTAGGATCGATCTACTTCTTTTCTGCTCCACCCAAGCAAAGCGATGTAGGCAAACAGAAAAGGCATGAGCTGTATATGCAATGCTTAAGCGCACTTGGAGTAATTGTTCTTGATGGGAGATTCAAACCAAAGGACGTGACCTGCAAGCTTTGTAGAAGAACGTATGTCAAGTACGAAGAGAAAGAAACAGATGTTGCGATTGCCGTTGAGGTTCTTCGGCAAATGCATTACTCATCGATGGATGTAATGGTTCTCTTCAGCGGAGACAGTGACCTTGTTCCTCTCTTGAAAGCATGCAAGGAAATGTATCCGAATATTCCGTCTTTCTCCATTTTTCCATTCAAGCGGAAGAGCAAGGATCTGGATAAGCATGTGCGAGCATCATTCAAGATAAAAGCGAAAACATATTCAACTCATCAACTCCCAGACCCAGTTGACCTGCCAGGCAGCAGAAGTATTCCTAAACCCGATAGCTGGTAGCCTACGAAAAGAGTGCGGAAGAGTATCGTTTCGCTTCCGAAGGACAAGACAGTGAAATTACCCTGGTTAATTTATCTCTCAGCTCTTCTGATTACCTTGGTTATCACTCGGTGCAGTAGCCAACCAGAACAGGTTCCAGACACAGCGATAGGTGTAATCCAGGTTGATACACTGGCTTTCTCAGACACAGTGGGCGTCTTCATTGGTGATAGCTGTTACGAATTCGGTGATCTTCGTGTTGTAATACCTGTTCCTGAAGGGTTTGCGGTGCTTGATGCTGTCTATTCCAGGATATCGGTGTTCGATGAAGGGGGTGTATTCATCAGATCCCAGGGACGTCAGGGCAGTGGACCTGGTGAGTATGCGAGCCCCACTTCAATGTGCCGTCTCTACCGAGGTGAATACTTGCTCTATGACTTTGGTGCTCGACGGATGACTCTATTGGATGAGTCGCTGGACTATATCTGCTGTATGAACGCTTCGATGAATGTCCCTCTCAGGATCACGCCCGGGCCTGATTCAATGGTTGTGTTAAAGGAAATCATCGTTGAATTCGCTGACGACCAGCTCATGGGTGGTTACAGGATCTACTCCCTGAATGCTTACACAGGTGAAGAAGGCATCACTTACAGGGAGAAGTTGCTTCCCATGGGAGCAGATGTGGTCGACCTGAAATCCTACTTCTCATACTTCACGATTGACAGTGAAGGTGTCTTGTATTTTGCTGATTACGATTCGGATGTATATGCCATTGATGTAGTCTCTCCGACAGGTGAGTTGCTGAGAACAATAGAGATGGAGTCAGAGCCAAGGGAGGAATTTGACCCGGAGACTCAATCTCTGATACACTTGCCAATCACAATGCCCCTTACTACTGAAGCAGGCACCAGCGTCCTCAAGGTCTCCTATCCTGACTACCAGCCCTACATATCTGACCTGGCTATTGACAGTGAGGGCAACATCTGGGCCCGGAGAGAAGGCATAGTAGACAGTGAGACATGGGATGTCATTTCCCAGGAAGGTGATCTCCTGAGACGGGTCGTTCTCTGTGCCGACACAACGGGGACTGGGTCATATCCAAGGCTTCTGGTTTCCGAGTTCGGTATGGTGGCAAGATTCCAGAATGAGGATGAGATCGAAAGGTTCTTCATCGTTGGGCAATCTGGTCAATAAGCGCCCACAACATCCAAGCGAGACTCGAACCTCTCATCAGTATGTCATTCAATGAGTTGAGCATTTATGCTGTAGTTGCCTGAATAGATATGCTGTTAATCTCGAACACCCTATATCGGGTAGGAGGCGGGGTCACCCCCGCCGTCCTCCCACACCACCGGGCATACGGTTCCGTACCACGGCGGTTCATGTAACACGTTGAAGATATCGCAGATGATGTTGCAGTGACACAAGCC
>SDBS01007497.1_pt1 | contig 10585 bp, 8 predicted proteins | sample 2277091 | NCBI WGS metagenome assembly SDBS01 (sample SAMN10404972, study PRJNA504765) | marine sediment metagenome | isolation source: marine sediment core GS10_PC15, 163 cmbsf | place: Arctic Ocean: Southern Knipovich Ridge | collected 2010 | reverse complement strand
CTTGAGGGCCTTAAGAAGGCTAGATGAGGAAAGGGTCATCCCTTCTCAGGAGCTAGCGGACCTAGTAGGTACCTCTGATGCGCAGATAAGAAAGGATCTAACATATTTCGGAGAGTTTGGGGTCCCCGGCCAGGGATATCGGGTGGGAGTATTGAGGGGAGAAATCTCTCATATTCTCTGTGTGGATAGAACCTGGTGGACAGCCCTGGTAGGAACAGGAAATCTAGGTGCAGCTCTTCTTGCCTATCCAGGATTCAAACGGCAAGGCTTTAGAATAAAGACAGCTTTTGACAATGACCTCTCTAAGATAGGGAAGATGTGGCAAGGAGTGATGATCGAAGATGTAGAAAAGATTCCTCAGATTCTAGCCGAACAGGAAATAAAGATAGGAATCATAACTACTCCGGCCAAAGCCGCTCAACGGGTAGCCGATAGATTGATAGAAGGAGGAGTGGAGGGGATCTTAAATTTCGCTCCGGTTAGAATTTCTGTTCCGGAAGGGGTAAAACTGAAAAGTGTTGATTTGAGTATAGAGCTAGAGGGTCTATCCTATTTCTTGGGTGAAAAAAAGGAGTACTAGGAGAGCAATATGGAATGGGGTTTGTCTTCTCAGGTTTTGCGATCGGGTTTCATAGAGGAGATTGAGAAAACATCGGGGCAAAGAGTCAATGATTGTTATCAATGCGGGATGTGCACGGGAGGCTGCCCGGTAACTTTTTACATGGATTATCCTCCTAGCCAGATTATTAGAATGGTTCAATTGGGGATGCGAGAGAAGGTATTATCCAGCAAGACTATCTGGGTCTGTGCCTCCTGTTATACCTGCACTACCCGTTGTCCCAAAGAAGTAGATTTGGCTGAAGTGATGGATACTCTCCGTCAAATGGCCCATCAAGAGGGGAGAAAAGCAGCCGTTGACGAGGTTCAGGTCTTTCACGAAATCTTCTTGGAAAATATTCGCAGATATGGACGGCAGTATGAGATGGGCTTGGTGGGCAATTATAATTTGAATAGCGGCCGGCTGTTTAAAGATATCAGTCAAGCACCTAAATTGTTTTTTCGAGGAAAGTTGAGAATCTTTCCCAAAAGAATAGATGTAAGAAGGATTAAAGAAATATTCCGAAAAATAGATATTTCAGAGAAGAAACCATGAAGTATGCCTACTACCCTGGCTGTAGCTTGCATTCCACGGCTAGAGAATACGGCGAGTCTGCCCAGGCCCTGTGTCAACTGCTAGAGATCCAGCTTGAAGAGGTTCCCGAGTGGACTTGTTGCGGAGCCACTTCCGCCCATTCTACCGATCGTTTACTATCTGTTGCTCTGCCAGTCAAGAACCTGCTGGAAGTACAGAAGATGAATCAAGAGATGCTAGTGTGTTGTGCTGCTTGTTATAACCGTCACCGAATGGCCAATAGGGTGATGCAGGAAGAGGAGGACGAAAGAAGGAAAATCAATGAAATCCTGGGGCAAGAGTATGAGGGAAGGGTAAAGGTAAGACACCTTTTAGATATTTTGATAAATGATTATGGCTTGGAGAAAGTCAAACAGAAAATGAAGAAGGAACTGAAAGGACTGAGGGTTGTTTCCTATTACGGCTGTCTTCTAAACCGTCCTCCCGACACCGTTGCTTTTGATGATCCGGAGGATCCGGTCAGTTTGGACAAGATTGTAGAGATAGCCGGGGCTACTCCCGTCGATTGGTCTTACAAGACTGAGTGTTGCGGAGGCAGTTTTTCTTTAAACCGAACCGAGATTGTCATCAAGCTATGTCATGATATCTTGAAAACTGCCAAGGAGGAAGAGACAGATTGTCTCACTGTGGCTTGTCCTTTATGTCAGGCTAACCTCGATATGCGTCAGCAACAAATTGAAAGAGAATACCAGGAGGAGTTGAATCTGCCAGTATTTTTTTTCACTCAATTATTAGGATTGGCCGGAGGAATACCCCCTCGTTCTCTGGGCCTAGATAAGCTCATGGTTGATCCCATGCCCCTTCTTAGAAAGAAGATGATACTTTGAGGAGAATCTAGAATGAGACGGATTGGTGTCTTTGTCTGTCATTGTGGAATTAACATTGCCCGAACGGTGGATGTGAAGCGAGTGGCAGAGGAAATTAAGGCTACCCCGGGTGTGGAGTTTGCCACCGACTATAAATTCATGTGCTCAGACCCCGGACAAAGTCTGATCAGAGATGCTATTAAGGAGCATCAGTTGAATGGAGTCATTGTCGCTGCTTGCAGCCCTCGCATGCATGAGCTTACTTTCAGAAAGGCGGCTCGGGAGGCCGGATTGAATCCTTATCTTTGTGAGATGGCTAACATTCGTGAGCATTGTAGCTGGGTGCATGAGGACAAGGAAGAAGCCACCAAGAAAGCTCTCAATCTGATTGCTTCCTTAGTAGAGAAGGTAAAGGGCGATCAGGCCCTAATGGATATCAAAGTTCCTGTAACCAAGAAGGCACTTGTTATTGGGGCAGGCATAGCCGGTATCCAGGCGGCTTTAGACATTGCTGATGGGGGGATAGAGGTAATCATGGTAGAAAGAGAACCCTCCATTGGCGGAAAAATGGCTCAGTTATCTGAGACTTTTCCCACCCTCGATTGCTCTCAATGTTGCTTAACCCCCAAAACGGTTCAGGTGGGCCAAAATGAGAATATTACTCTTTATACTTATGCGGAAATAGAAGATATTAGCGGTTACGTGGGCAATTTTGAAGTCAAGATCAGGAAAAAGGCAAAATATGTCAAATCCGATCTCTGTACGGGATGCGGAGAATGCTGGAGCCGATGTCCTGTCAAACGCATTCCCAGTGAATTTAATTTGGGGCTGGGTCAAAGGACGGCCATCTATAACCTTTTCCCTCAGGCTGTACCTAACGTTCCGATAATTGATCGTGAAAACTGCCGCTACTTTCAGAAGGGCAAATGCAAGGTCTGCGAGAAAGTCTGCCCTAGAGATGCCATTGACTATGCTCAAGAAGACGAAATAATCACCGAAAAAGTGGGTGCCATAATTGTGGCAACCGGTTATGACCTCTATTCCATTGACAAGAAGGAGGATAGCGATCCGTACAAAGGTTACGGAGAATACGGGTATGGTAAATATGAGAATGTTATTACCGGTTTTCAGTTTGAGAGATTATGCAGCGCTATCGGTCCCACCGGAGGAGAGGTAAGGAGACCTTCCGATGGCAAAGTTCCCCAGGAAGTCGTTTTTATCCAGTGTGTGGGGTCCCGCCACAACTCCAAGGGAATCCAGTATTGTTCCAAGATATGTTGTATGTATACGGCTAAACACACTATACTCTATAAACACAGGGTCCCTGAAGGTCAAGCATACGTGTTTTACATGGATATAAGGTCAGGGGGTAAGAATTATGATGAGTTTGTAAGACGGGCCATCGAAGAAGAAGGAGCGATGTATCTTCGAGGACGGGTTTCCCGAATCTTCAAAAAAGGGGATAAGATGGTAGTCAAGGGAGCCGATACGTTGAGTGGCAGCCAGGTCAAGATAGAAGCGGATATGGTAGTTCTAGCTACCGCCATTCAGAGTTCCCGCGGCAGCAAGGAAATAGCGCGAAAATTGGGTATCTCTTATAATGAACATGGGTTCTTTACCGAAGCTCACATAAAACTGAAACCAGTTGAGACAAATACCGGCGGGGTATTCTTGGCTGGAACCTGCCAGGGGCCTAAGGATATTCCGGACGCAATTGCTCAGGGAAGCGCGGCAGCCAGTAAGGTCTTGGGGCTTCTGTCCGCCAATGAGCTATCTCAGGAACCCATTGTAGCGGGGGTGGATGAGGAAATATGTAGTGGCTGTGGCTTATGTGTTTCTGTTTGTCCCTACGAAGCTCGAGAGGTGGATGAGTTGAAGGGGATCTCCAGGGTTACCGAAGTGCTTTGCCAGGGTTGTGGAGCTTGTGCTGTTAGTTGTCCTAATGGGGCATCCCAGCTTAGAAATTTTGGAAAAGATCAGATTATGTCGATGATTGATGCAATGGTGTGATGAATCAACCAAGATACCAGTAGTTTGAGGGAGAGAGCTTTTTGGAAGGCGATTACCAGGGGGGATTCAAAAACAGAGGTGTTATTCAAGGAGAGGTCTGTGAGGGATAAGATTGAAGAAAAATAAGGATGGTGCAGTACTGGTTGTAGGCGGTGGCATTGGGGGAATGAAGGCATCGTTTGATCTGGCAGAGATGGGATTCAAGGTTTCTCTTGTAGACAGACAACCCTCTCTGGGAGGAGTGCTGTCACAACTGGATAAATGGTTTCCCGACAATAGCTGTGCCATGTGCCAGATAATGCCGAGTTTTTCATTGAACCGGAAGACTTCTGAATTCTGCCTGCGCAGCCACTTTCAGCATCCTAATATCGACATTATCACTCACAGTAGTTTGGATGAGGTAACAGGATCAGCAGGTGATTTCAAGGTCTCTCTTAAAAGGAAAGCCCTATATGTAGATCCCGAAAAATGTACCGGATGCGGGATATGTATTGAAAAGTGTCCAGTCGAGCTTAAGGATGAGTTCAATGAGGGTTTCGGTTTACAGAAAGCCATCTACGTACGATACCCCCAGGCAACTCCCCCTGTTTACCTTATTAATCTGGACAGATGCACCCGCTGCGGCATTTGTGAGAAGCACTGTGAGCCACAAGCTATTGAGTTTTCCCAGCAAGACAGCGTAGAACAAATAAATGTAGGGGCCATTATTTTGGCGGCTGGATTTGAGGAATTCGATCCTCGCGGTATTTCAGAATATGGCTACGGTCGGTTTCCAAACGTGGTGACCAGTATCGAACTTGAACGCATGTTCAGTGCTGGGGGGCCCTATAAGGGGGCGCTAGTGCGCCCTTCAGATGGGAAAATACCCCAAAAAATAGCTTTTATCCAATGCGTTGGTTCAAGGGACTATCAGAGGAAGTATTGTTCCTCGGTCTGTTGTATGTATGCAACTAAGGAAGCTATGCTGACAAAGGAGATTATTCCTCAGGTGGATTGTCAGATTTTCTTTATGGACATGAGGACATATGGGAAAGGCTATGATGAATACTACAACAGGGCTGAGGGTGAATACGGAGTCAGGTACATCAGATCTCGACCATCGGCCGTGGAAGAAGCAACTGGAAGTAATGATTTGAGGATAATCTACCAGACAGAAAGCGGAAAGTTACAAAAAGAAGATTTTGACCTGGTAGTCTTGTCCGTCGGGCTGCGGCCCTCTAATGAAGTCCAAGAACTAAGCAAGATACTGGGTATTGAATTATCTGAAGATGGCTTTTTCAGTACGGGCAAGTTCTCTGCGGTTGAAACCGAGAGAGAGGGAGTCTATGTCTGCGGCACGCTGTCTGAACCCAAGGATATCGCTGAAACTGTAACTGAAGCAAGTTCAGCCGCATCTAAGGCCGCCTCATTACTCTCCCAGGTCCGGGGTGGCAGGGTGAAGAAAAAGGCGCCATCCAAGGAATTAGATGTTAGCGGGCTTGATCCCAGAATTGGGGTATTCCTCTGTGCCTGCGGAACGAGCATCAGCAAAGTGATTGATCTTAAGGAAGTGGCTGGATATGCGAAAGAAATATCTGATGTGGTATGGGTTGAGGAGAATCCCTATCTATGCAAAAGTGAAGCAGGGGAAAGCATAAAGAAGATAATAGCTGAACAGAAATTGAATAGAGTTGTGGTGGCATTGTGCAGTCCTCGGCTTTATGAGTCCCGTTTCATTGATGCCGTTGGGCAGGCAGGCCTTTCTCCCAATCTATTGGAGATGGTGAACATTCGTGAGCAATGCAGCTGGGTGCATGGAAATGATTCTCGGGGGGCTACCCAGAAGGCAAGGCATCTGGTGGCCATGGGAATTGCTAAATGCAGACATATGAGTGCTATTAAGGAGATTCCTTCCGCGATTAGCGTCGAGCCCAAAGGACTGGTTATCGGGGGTGGACTGGCAGGGCTTTCTTCCAGCCTGGCTTTGGCTGAACAGGGTTTTGAGGTATTCTTGGTAGAAAGAGAACCGGAGCTGGGGGGCAATCTACGTCATATTTTCTATGATTTAGATGGGAATAATCCTCAAGAGCTTTTGCAGGAAATGGTTGAGCGGGCAGAAAATCATGAATTAATTCATATCCATAAGAATGCGGAAATCAACGGAATTTCAGGGGGCATTGGAAGCTATAAAACCACTGTGGAAGTCGGCCCTAAGAAAAAGAAAAACGATGAGAATGATGAGAAGGGAGAGAAGAAGCAACGTATCGAAATAGAACATGGGATTATTATCGTGGCTACGGGGGGAGTTGAATGTGAACCAGAGGAGTATTTATATGGAAAGGAAGCAAACGTGATCACTCAGAGAGAGCTGGAGAAAAGGATCGCCAGGGATAGTAGTAGTTTGGCCTCCGCTAAGAACATAGTGATGATTCAGTGTGTTGGCTCTCGAGATGAGCAAAGACCTTACTGTAGTAGAATGTGTTGTTCCCAGGCTATGAAAAATTCCCTTGCCATTAAGAAGATCAATCCCAGCTCCAACATATTCGTTATTTATCGAGATATAAGAACCTATGGGTTCAAGGAAAAGTATTACTTGAAGGCGAGAAATGAAGGTATAATCTTCATCAGGTATGATCTCGAGGATAAGCCGACCGTTGGTGCCGAGGAGGAAAGACTCAAAGTAGAAATCAATGATCCGATACTAGATGAAAGAGTAGTGATTGAAGCTGATCTGGTGGTATTGAGCACGGGAATAGTTCCTCATGACTCCAAGGAGCTGGCAAAGTTGCTTGATCTACCCTTTACTTCCCAGGGGTTCTTTGCCGAAGCTAATGTAAAATTTCGTCCGGTCGATTTCGTTAATGATGGCATCTTTCTCTGTGGATTAGCCCATTCGCCAAGATTGATAGATGAGTCGATATCACAGGCAGAGGCAGCAGCTGCCAGGGCGGCTACTATATTATGCAAAGATCGCCTGGAAGCCAGAAATATGATCGCCTCAGTAAAAGAGAAGTTGTGCAGTGGCTGTGAGGTGTGCACCCTTGTTTGTCCTTACCAAGCCAGGACAATCGATGAGGAAAGTAGAGTAGCGAAAGTAACTGGGGCCCTGTGTCGGGGCTGCGGTGCCTGTGCGGCTGCTTGTCCTAATGGTGCCAGTGCGTTGAGAACATTTGATAGCGGTCAAATACTTTCTATGGTTGATGCTGCCCTGGGAAGTTAGCCCGTGAAGCACAAATACTGAAATAGTTTCAGATTTTCTTAAAGTGCTTTTGGAAAGGAAACAGAAAAATGAGCGAAGAATTTGAGCCCAGAATAATTGCCTTTGTCTGCAACTGGTGCACTTATGCCGGCGCAGACCTTGCTGGTACCGCCAGGATTCAATATCCGCCAAACGTAAGGATAATTCGCTTGATGTGCAGTGGTTCACTGGATCCTGTTTATGTAATTAACTCTTTGCTTGTGGGTGCCGACGGGGTTCTTGTCGGAGGCTGTCATCCGGGAGATTGTCACTATGTTAGCGGTAATTATAAGGCCAGAAGAAGGATGATTGTCTTGAAAGAGATCCTCAAGACCTTGGGTTTTGAGGAGAATAGAGTCTGGGTAAGGTGGATAAGTGCCAGTGAGGGTAAGAAGTTTGCTGATACCATAAAAGGGATGGTGGAGCAGCTCAAAAAACAAGGTCCCAATCCTATAAGTGAGAGATGGGACGTTTGAAGGAGAGGTTATGCCTACAGATGTCTGCTTAGAAGTGAAGGATGGAAAATCACTGGAGAGCATTAAGAATTTCTTGAAAACTCTCCTGGAGAAAGATTTGGTAGATGTTCTTCTCGTTCCGCAAGAGGTTCCCTCAGGAGAAAACGTCTTTCAAACTCTGGTTGCAGATAGTGAGCATCTGGAAAGGGTAAATCCTCTAGCTCCCGTAATGCCGGTTAACTCAGCAAAATTGATAGCACATCTAACAGTAACTAATCCCGGCAAGAAAATAGGAGCTGTTTTGAGATCGTGTGAAGTAAGGGCGCTAATAGAATTGGTTAAACTTAAGCAGGCTACATTGGATAATCTTCTCATTGTGGGCATCGATTGCCTGGGAACTTACTCAGTGCTAGATTATGCCAGTCTTGTTCAAGCAACTGACGGAAAATCTTCCCCCACCGGGGTGATATTGACTAACATCCAGGGGGGTAAGGAAATTTCTGTTAGTGACCGTCATCCTAGGAGTGCTTGTCAGGTTTGTGAATTCCCTGCTCCGCAGAACGCTGACCTGGCTATTGGTTTGATTGGAATTGATCCCAATAAGGAAATTCTCCTTCAAGCTTTCAGTACGGCTGGAGAGGAAGTCCTTGGCAAATTAGAGCTGCCAGAAGTCAAGGGAGCAAATAAGAGAGCGGAGGTACTGACCACTCTGGTGGAAGAGAGGAAAAAGAAAAAGAGTCAGATGTTCGAAGAAACTGAAAAAGAGATCTCGGATACGCCAGGTTTGCTGGCTCTATTTTCCAGGTGTATTGGCTGTCACAATTGCATGACGGCCTGCCCCATTTGTTATTGTAAACAATGCCTGTTTGAAACATCCACTTTTAATTATGCCCCAGAGAAGTACCTCAGGATGGCTGAGAGAAAGGGAGCTATCAAGATGCCGACTGACACTTTACTCTTTCACCTGACCCGGATGAATCACATGGTCACCTCCTGCGTTGGATGCGGTCAGTGTGAAAGTGCTTGTCCTAGCAATATTCCCGTGCTTAAGGTTTTTCGCACCGTGGGAGACAAGACGCAAAAGATATTTGATTATGTTCCGGGAAGAAAGATAGAGGAGGAGCTTCCCCTGGCTACCTTTAGGGAAGATGAACTTGGAGAGGTAGGAGTAGAATAGGAGGTTGATAAGATGGCTGAAGAAAAGATTATTTTGGTCAATGAACTTGATTCCAATTTTGGGCATGAGGTTGCTAAAGAGCCCGGCGGGGAGAACATCTTGCGGTGCTTCACCTGTGGTACCTGTACCGCTGGCTGTCCGGTGAGAGAAATCGATGATAGATATGATCCTCGCAAGATAATCCGCATGGTTGTTTTGGGGATGAAGAAAAGAGTTCTTTCCAGTGACTTCGTCTGGCTATGCTCAGGTTGTTACACCTGTCAGGAGCGTTGTCCTCAGGATGTAAGAATTACCGATGTGATGACCGCCTTGAAGAATCTGGCGGCAAAAGAGAATTATCTTCACCCCTCTTTGGCCAAACAGGCGGAACTTATACAGACGTACGGAAGACTGTATGAGATAGATGAGTTTGACAACAAAAAAAGAGGTAGAGTCGGTTTGCCGCCAATTACTATGAATGGTGAAGAGATAAAGGAGATCTTTAAGATGACTGGTGTAGATAAACTAATTGTGGCCAAAGAAGGAGAATAAGATGAAATATGCTCTCTTCTTAGGTTGTACCATACCGGCACGCGCCAGAAACTATGAACTTGCGGCTAGAAGGGTTGCCCTGGACTTTGGCATTGAACTTATTGATGTTGAAGAGTTTTCCTGTTGCGGTTTTCCCGTGAAATCAGTAAATGGGGAGACTTCGCTACTTCTAGCAGCCAGAAATTTGAGTCTGGCTGAAAAAAAGAGCCTGGATATCTGCACTCTTTGTAGTGCTTGTACCGTTAATCTTACCGAAGCCAATAAGGAACTCAAAGAGAATAGTAAACTAAGGGATTCGGCCAATGATAAGCTGGGGAAAATAGGCAGAGAATACCAGGGAAAAATCAGGGTGAGACATTTTGCTAGAATACTTTATGAGGAAGTAGGAACGGCTAAAATAAAGGATAAGATAAAGAAGGATCTAAGCGGGCTCACATTTGCCGCTCATTATGGTTGTCATTATATAAAACCCTCCAATGTTTATGATCATTTCGATGATCCCGAGGACCCCGGAACGCTGGACGCACTGATTTCTGTTACTGGAGCAAAATTTGTCCATTACGATAATAGAAAGCAATGCTGTGGGGGAGCCTTATTGGCGATAGATGAATCGCTTTCTTTAGCCATGGCCAAAGAAAAGATTGAGCATGTTAAGAAGGCCGGTGCCGACGCCATTGCTCTGGTTTGTCCCTTCTGTAGTGTTATGTACGATGACAACCAGAAAAAGATTGAGTCGACCTTTGGTGTGAGCTATAATCTGCCGGTGCTCTATTATCCACAAGTTCTCGGTTTGGCCTTGGGTATCGAAGCCAAAGAACTTGGATTAAATATGAACCGGGTTAAAACAGCTGAGTTGATTAGCCGTTTGGAAGGTACTGGAAATGAGTCCTAACAAAGAAAGTAAAGTAGGGGCAGTTTTGGTCATTGGCGCAGGAATAGGAGGTGTTCAGGCATCGCTTGATCTGGCTGACTCGGGGTACAAGGTGTATCTGGTGGACCAGCGTGCTGCTATTGGAGGGGTAATGGCTCAGCTAGATAAGACCTTCCCTACTAACGATTGTGCCATGTGCATCCTGGCTCCCAAGTTGGTAGATGCAGGAAGGCACCAGAATATCGAGATTATTACCATGGCTGATGTAGATAAAGTCGAAGGTGAACCGGGTATGTTCAAAGTACGAATCAAGAAAAATCCTCGCT
>SDBS01007496.1_pt1 | contig 10587 bp, 8 predicted proteins | sample 2277091 | NCBI WGS metagenome assembly SDBS01 (sample SAMN10404972, study PRJNA504765) | marine sediment metagenome | isolation source: marine sediment core GS10_PC15, 163 cmbsf | place: Arctic Ocean: Southern Knipovich Ridge | collected 2010 | reverse complement strand
CGTCCAAGGGGTACTCTGCGGCGCTGCTGGATGAATCGGGTCTCTTTTCGGTCCGCGGCGAAGAACGACTTCCCCTTTACCGTGACCGTGTTATGTTTCCGATTGCGAATCAAAAGGGAGATATCGTAGCGTTTGGGGGCAGAACACTCTCAGAGAGACAACCCAAATATATCAATTCCCCGGAAACCTCCCTTTTTCGGAAACGTGAGAATCTGTACGCTCTTCACCAGGCGATCGCGGCTATCAAGGAGTCCGATACATTTATCATTGTTGAGGGTTACATGGATGCTCTGGCAATGCACCAAATGGGGCACGCAAACTGTGTCGCTCCGCTAGGCACCTCTCTCACTGAATTACAGTTGCAGAAATTGAAACGCTATTCTTCTAAGGGTATCCTGTTGTTTGATAACGATGAGGCCGGAGTCAGGGCGCTTAAAAAGAGTATTGTTCTGTTGGAGAGATTCGAACTTGCTGCCGGTGTTGCTGCGCTTCCCGAAGGGGAGGATCCTGCAGATATCCTGACTGCGAAGAAATCCTTATTCATGAAATCTCTTCTGGAGAGCCCGGAAGATGGTTTTAAATATCTCTTGAATCACGTGCTATCTCGCCACAACTCTGATTCGCCAACCGGCAAAGAGCAAGTTATGCGAGATATGATTCCATTCCTTGGAAGCGTTGGAAGCGATGTTAAGAGAGAGGGCTACATGCAGATTATTGCTGAAACCCTCGGGGTAGAGTTCGGATCGGTGAGGCGCGACTACGGAGCCATGGTTCGGCGAGAATCGCCGCAACAGTGGACGCGGCAGCGATCGCAGCAGCGTACTGCACACTCTTCCGATGAAGCGCTCTCTATAGATTTATATCTTATGATTGCCGTTGTGATAAATCTTCAGTATTTTCCTGTAGTTAGAAACGTGCTTACCGCAGATGATATGAAAGCTGATTCTGCCAGGCATCTGTTCCTAACCCTCGAGGAGTGTTATCGCGAGAGCAATCAAACACTGGAGTGTCTGTTTGATCGAATCGATGACGAGTCTTTGAAAAGCCTAATCTATGAGAAGATGGCCTCTGAGGAGTTCTCCATAAATGCGGATCGAATCGTATTCGATTCGGTTAATCAGATACGACAGCGTAATCTACTAAAGCAAAGAGAGAAGATCGCTTCTCAAATCAAGCAGAGTGAGAAGAACGAGCCATGGAGAGTGAAAGATCTGTTGGAAGAAAAAATGCTTTTGGATGATCAGATTGAAGAGCTAAAGGTGATGAGGGATGTCAGATATACAGAGTAACCCGGCAGTAACAAAGCTGATCGAGTATGCCAAGGGCAAAAAGAGTATCAGCTATGACGAAGTCAACGATTTTCTCCCCGATTATATAGTCAATTCAGATAAGATTGATGAAGTTATCTCTGTTCTTGAAAAGAATAAAATCAAGCTCGAGGACGAGTCCACGGATCTTGTGGAGGAACTGCGAAAAGGGGCAAAGAAAAAAAAGAAGTTGGCTTACGATGAAAAAGAGACGGCTATAGATGACCCTGTACGGCTCTACCTTCGCGAAATCGGAAAGGAAAACTTACTTACGGCTGAGCAGGAGGTGATTCTATCAAAAAAGATGGAAGAAGGCGAAGGGATCATCAAGAGAGTTGTGAAAAGTTCCGGCCTGTTTATCAACGAGTTTTTCCGATTGTCAATGAAAGCCCTTTCTAAAAAGGACCCGCGAGAGCTGAATCTAGCTAAGAAAGAAATATCGGAGTTCATGGCGGAGAGGCGGAGGTTAAATCAGTTTTACAGAGACGCCATTAGAGACTACCTGCCAGGAGTGAAATCCTATATTGAATTGAAGAGAAAAGCTGAATCCATGGGCAGGGACATCCTTTCAGACGATACTATTATTAGTAAAAGGAAGGATCTCCTGAGAAAGATGACGAAAGTCGAGCTGCATCAAAACGATATCATAAGCATTTCCGAAAAGTTCTCAAAAGCAACAAAGAAAATAAAAAGCGTTAGCAAGGAACAGGAGCGAATAGAGCGACGCTTAAAGGTCAGTTGTCAGAGGGACTTGAGGAACATAGGGCGGCGGCTGGCCATTACGAGGGAACGGGAAAGCATAGAACAGGAGTTGGGATTCTCTTCTGAAGAGATCAAGAACAAGATACGGATTGTTCAGGTAAACGAAAAAAAGCTGAAGAACCTTGAATTCGAATTCGAGGACTCTGTTTCGGATATTCTTAGTATGGCGAAAGAAATCAGTCGCGGCAAGATTATGATGAAGAATGCCAAGGACAGGCTCATAAAGGCCAATCTAAGGCTTGTCGTAAGTATAGCTAAGAAATACACGAACCGGGGGCTTCATTTCTTCGACCTGGTTCAAGAAGGAAATATCGGATTGATCAAAGCAGTGGAAAAATTCGAGTATCGAAAGGGATACAAATTCTCAACATATGCCACATGGTGGATCAGGCAGGCTATTACCCGATCGATATCGGATCAGGCACGGACCATTCGAGTGCCGGTTCATATGATCGAACAGATAAATAAGGTACTAAGGGAATCACGACAGCTCATGCAGATTCTAGGCCGCGAGCCTATTGATGAAGAGGTCGCTGAAAGATTGGGTTGGTCTGTAAGCAGGGTGAAGTCTGTAAAGAATGTTGCGCGAGAGCCGATTTCACTGGAGACTCCCATCGGCGAAGAGGAGGATTCCCTTCTTGGTGATTTCATCGAGGATAAAGACGTCGAGAATCCCGCGAGCCAGACGGCTTTTAAGTTGCTACAGGAACAACTCGACGATGTGCTCATGACGTTACCTCCACGGGAGCAGGAGGTATTGAAGATGAGATTCGGGCTCGAAGATGGGTACTCTCTGACCCTCGAAGAGGTTGGCCTGTACTTCAATGTGACAAGGGAGAGAATTAGACAGATCGAAGCCAAGGCGTTACGAAGGTTGAGACACCCAAAGAGAAGCAGAAAGGTGAAGGACTTTTTAGACAACTAGTTTCTGGTGTATAATCTGGACTCATAGAACACTAAGAGGAGGGGGCAATGCAGGACGTATTTGACAAGTTGAGATCGCTTCAGGAGATACTATCGCAAAAGTTTGAAGTCGAAAACCAAATCGATGACATACCCAGGGCGCTGGCCACGAAAACTGAGTTACTCAAGCGGCTGAAAAAGACCTACATCCAGAAAAATGAAGAACTGGTGAAAGCGAAGGATAAGCTAAAGAGCACACGGCAGAAAATGCTGGATGCCGAGTTGGAGAGAGAAAAATACGAGCGCCAGATGGATGTGATAAGGACACAAAGGGAGTACGAAGCACTCGATAAAGAAATCAAAGATGCTACCGAGAGAGAGCAGGATTTTAGGAGGGAGCTGCAGAACGAGGAAAAGTTACTCGAAGAGATGCAGGAGAACCTCGAAAAAGAAGAGGTCATGATCAACAAGCAGGAAGAGGAGGTGAAGTCGGAGCAATCGAGGATCAAACACGAGATGAAGGACAAGCAGAAAGTTCTTCAGAAGCTGGAGAGAGACGAAAAGAAGGTAACTCCAGGCCTCGACGAAGAGTTGCTGTTTAAATTCGAGAGAATCATTCGGAGCAAGGCTGGCTTGGGTATTGTCCCGCTGATCGATGGTGTCTGCACCGGATGTTTTGTGATACTCCCTCCTCAGTTCGTTAATGATGTAAGATCGAGTAACAACATAATGTTCTGTCCGGATTGCAGCCGGATGCTTTTTTTCCAGGAAAAGGAAGAAGCTGACTACAGTATGGACATTTTCCAAAGCGAAGAAGAAAATCAAGAACAAGAAATTGAAGAGGAAGACAGTAAGGTAACCGAAAATGCGGAGTAAAACACAATGAGGCAGGTCTGGTCATCGCTGTCTGCAAGTTTGCGGATAGAGGAAAGTCCGGGCTCCGTAGAGCATGATACCGGGTAATTCCCGGGGACCGCGGGCTATACCCCGCGGTTACAGAGAGTGCCACAGAAAACATACCGCTTAAGACCACATCCGCGGATTCCTGTGAGAAACACGCGACTGTGGGATTGAGTAAGGGTGAAAAGGTGGGGTAAGAGCCCACCGCCCCTTTGGCAACAGGGGGGGGCGCGGCAAACCTTATCAGGAGCAAAGTCAAGCAGTGGGTGGATGGCTCGTCCCAAACCCGCGGGTAGACTGCAGGAGTGGTATCGGCAACGATATCATCGAGATAGATGAGACCGAGGAAGAAATAACTCTTCCTGCACAGAACCCGGCTTATGACCTGCCTCATTTTTTTTTGTTTTTTTCCGAAAATGAAATGAACCCAGTATGTATGTAAATATCGATAGATATCGCTTCCATTCCAGGAAATCCGTCAAAAGAAGAAAAAAGCTGCTTGTTATCTCGAGCCTGTTAGGCCTCGCCGGTCTGGTAGCTGTTTTCATTCTCTTTGTTTATCCTCCGCTTTCCGGCAGGGAATCTCAGATCAAAACAGCCACAAAGGATGTCTACGAGCTGTGGAATGACGGGCAGTATAGTGAGGTCGTCAAGATGAGCGCGCAGACTCTGTCGAGGAGGCCATTGGACCGTCAAGCGCTCATTTTCTACGGGTTTGCGCAGTACTATTTGGCTTATTACGAGAAAGCCCTCGAAGAGAAGATGCCTCTACTCGATGACGCAATTTTTTCGTTGAGAAAGGCCAAGCTTTTGCCGGGAGTAACTTATTCGAGTCAAATCGATTACATTCTTGGTCAGGCCTATTACCACAAAAGCTTTTTTTACTATGATCTGACTATCAAATATATTGAAAGTTCTCTTGATGCAGGATATATTGGCAGAGATACCTATGAATATCTCGGACTCGCCCACGGAGGTGCAGGTAATCCTGAGAGGGAAGTGGATTTTTTGTTAAAGGCTTCCCAGCGACGTCCCACTGATTTGCTGCTGCTCTCAGTCGGAAAAGCCTATTACAAACTGAGAGATTATGATACAGCAGAGGATTATCTACTGCGAAGTCTGAACAAAACGTCGGATCGAGATATTGAGAAGGAATGCCGGCTCGCTCTAGCGGAAATTTACATCCAGATGAAAGACCTTCTGAAAGCTGAAAGCCAGTACAAAGTGATCGTAAAGCTCGATCCGGGCTCGGCTGGTGCGCATTTTCAACTTGGTGAGATATATTACAAAATGAACGATATCGTGCGTGCACGTTCGCAGTGGCGCAAAACACTTGTAATCGATCCCACACATCATGGGGCGAAGCTCCGCTATTATAAGTAGCATCGGAGGGTGAAGCATGTGGTTGGGTAAACTGTTCGATAGGTTCTCAACAGACATAGGAATTGACCTCGGAACGTGTAGTACACTCGTCTATGTAAAGGGTCGCGGGATCGTTCTCTGTGAACCTTCGGTTGTGGCTGTGGAGAGAGGTACAAAAAGAGTCGTTGCAGTTGGGGTTGATGCAAAGCGGATGCTTTGGAGAACCCCAGGCGATATTGTCGCGATCAGACCGCTCAGAGATGGAGTTATAGCTGATTTTGAAACCACTGAGAAAATGATACAGTATTTCATTTCCAGGGTGATCCCGAACAAATGGTTTATCAAACCACGGATGGTGATTGGTGTGCCATCTGGAATAACGGAGGTCGAAAAGAGAGCCGTTAGGGAAAGCGCCGAGCAAGCGGGAGCGCGCGATCCGGTCTACCTCATTGAGGAGTCTATGGCTGCCGCTATAGGAGCGAATATCCCCATCCATGAGCCAGCCGGACATATGATATGTGACATAGGCGGGGGCACGACCGAAATTTCGGTCATATCCCTTGGTGGAATGGTCGTTTCGAATGCGATCCGGATTGGCGGCGACGAGGTTGATCAGGCTATCATCAAACATGTCAGAAATATACACAACCTGATAGTCGGTGAAAAAACGTCTGAAACCCTTAAAATCACCATCGGCAATGCCTTTCCTGACAAAAAAATCGAAAAGATGGAGATAAAGGGTACGGATGCTATCACAGGGTTGCCCAGAAGAATAGAGCTCGATTCGATTGAGGTAAGAGACGCTCTTCAGGGACCGATTAACACCATTATTGAAGAGATCAAACGAACCTTGGGGCAAACTCCACCCGAGCTAGCCGCCGATATTGTTGAGCGAGGTATCGTATTGACAGGGGGAGGGGCGTTGCTCAAGGGATTTCCCAAGTTGGTGGCCAAAGAAACCGGTGTACCAGTAATTCTGGCAGAGGAACCTATCAGGTGTGTTGCTCTGGGAGCCGGTAAGTTTTTGAGCAGTCTCAAAGAGAATGGAAGACGGTTCTACAATATCAAGGCATAGCTCGGTACAATGGTGGGTATAAAGTCCTTTATTGCACGTCACAGACAGGGGACAGCCTTCCTGGTTCTTATTTTCCTATCTCTTATCCTCCTTGTAATATCGAACAGAAACGTCGTGATAAAGCCCAAAGAGATTGGACAAAGCTTTTTCTCTGTGTTTCAGATCTCAATTTCATCCGTTTCGCGCTGGTTCATTAATACGGTCAATTCTATTGGCGAACTGAAGCAGGCAAAGAGAGAGCTGGAGGAGAGCCGATTGAAGATCCTCGAGTATGAGCGGATTTCCAGAGATATTGTAAAATTGAGACAGGAAAACAGCGAGCTTAAAGGTTTACTCGATTTCTCCAAAGAATTGAGCTATAGACACATACCGGCCGAGGTTATCGCCAGGCAGCCCGGCAATGCCTTTGCCGTCGTGACACTGAACAAGGGATCACGGGACGGAGTCAAACGGTATATGCCTGTCGTGGCACGCACCAGTGGTTACATGGGCCTGGTCGGAAAGGTGATATCGGTAGGCTTGGGCTCCAGTATGGTACTTCCGCTATTCAACGAAAGATCATTTGTCGCCAGCAGGCTGGAAACATCCCGATACGATGGCTTGGTTAGCGGTAGGAGTGAGGACTCGGAATACTTAAGCATGCGGAACGTTACGAAAATCGCGATTCGGAATATTGCGTATGGAGACATGGTGGTGACCTCGGGTTTGGGTCAGGTGTTTCCAAAAGGCATACCGATAGGCAGGGTTCGATCGGTGAGATCCAAGGCCTACGAGACCTCATTAGAGGTGGAGGTGGAGCCGATAATCGAATTTTCTAAGCTCGAGTATGTCATCATCCTCGATACGGAAAACTGATGAGGAACACGGTTAAAATGTTGTTTATATCCGTGGGAATTCTCAGCTTGAGTGTGATACTGCAATCAACTCTGCTTGAGCATATCGCCGTTCAAGGTGTCAAACCGGATCTCTGCACGATTATCCTGGTTTTTGTTGCTTTGCGCTCGGGCAGTATGGTTGGCCAATTATCTGGTTTTGCTACGGGAATTGTTCAGGATGTTCTCAGCCTGACTCCTCTGGGTTTCTTTTCTCTCATTCGTACGATTATCGGGTACCTCTACGGATTCATACAGGGCTCGATGTTTGCCAACTCACTCTTTATCCCCATTGTTTTTGTTTTATCGGCAACCCTCATAAAGGGTTTGCTGATCTGGATTTTTACATTGATTTTTACCGTGGCGTCTCCCGGCATCGTGTATTTCGGCGCAAAATTCTGGATCGAGGTTGGCTATAATTCCATACTGGCTCCGTTTGTTTTTGCGCTCCTCAATCTTATTCGGGTGTTTAAAGTATCCGAGCGGGAGGGGGCATAGTGATGGAGCGGGTCGATTCGAGATGGAACTCCCAGATGTTCAAGAGACGCCTCTTTTTTGTCACATCCCTTGTGGTCGTCTCTTTTTTCTTTCTCGCTGTGCATCTGTTTTTTCTGCAGGTCATAAACAGCCCCGAGTACAAGAGGCGTGCAAGAGCGGTTGCCATCCGATCTGTGGAGATACGTGCTAGCCGCGGCGAAATCTTTGATAGAAACTTTGATATACCCCTGGTAAATAACGTAAACTCATTTGCCGTGGATTTGATCCCGGGTGAGGTAACAGACGGAAAGATCGAAGAGGCCATCTAAAAGCTTTCAAAGCTCTTTCCAAATGCCAAAGCGGAAGAGTTGAAGGGAAAGATAAAAAAGAGATATTACAGACATTTTCAACCCTTTGAAATAAAAAGTGGCGTATCGAAAGAGACAATTTATTATCTGGCCGAGCATATCCAGGATTACCGGGGAGTGACGTGGCACAGCAAGCCGAAGAGAAGCTATACGGTCAAGGGTTCGCTTTCTCATATTCTAGGCTATGTCGACACTATGACGACCGAAGAGATACAGCTGCTCTACAATAAGGGCTACAGTTTTGATGCGGTACTCGGCAAGAGCGGAATCGAAAAATACTATGATGAGACTCTTCGAGGAAAGGACGGAAAGCGATTCAAGATTGTTGATGTCAAAGGGAAGCAAACCTCTCAGAAAGCGGACAAGGAAATACCACCGGAGCCCGGAAAAAATATTGTTCTTACCATCGATCGTCACATACAGGAGCTGTGTGAAAAGGCCCTGGGCAAACGAAACGGATCTGTCGTGGTTTTAAAACCCTCGAGTGGTGAGATACTGGCTCTTGTCTCATACCCCTGGTTCGATCCTAACATCTTTTCCAAAGAAGCCAATCCCTTGGATTACAAAGAGTTCGCTCTTGATCCCGAGTCTCCGTTTCTCAACAGAAGCATACAATCCGTGTACCCACCGGCTTCGGTTTTTAAGATCGCTCTCACCGCTGCAATTGTAGAGGATGATGTGTTTTCGGTGAATGAAACGGTCGTCTGTGAAGGTAAGATGTATTACGGAGATCGTGAGTGGAACTGTTGGAGAAAGACCGGCCACGGTTCCGTTGACCTGAAGATGGGTTTGGCTAAATCCTGCGATATCTATTTCTGGAATGCCGGGTTGAAACTCGGCGTGGAGCGGATCCTGCGCTTTGCACGGGAGTTTGGGCTGGATAGGCTGACAGGCATCGATTTGCCCGGTGAGGTTCAGGGATTTCTGGCAACTCCGGAGTGGAAAGAGCAGAAGCATCACATGGCGTGGCTTGGCGGCGATACACTCAATTTTTCTATTGGCCAGGGGTGGACCCTTGTGACGCCGATTCAAATTGCGAATATGGTCGCCATGGTGGTAAACGAGGGTATCATTTACAAACCCCACGTAGTGAAGGAAATTCGAGATCCTGAAACGGGTGATATTCTTTCAAAGGTAGAAAGGGAGGTGTTATACAAATCGTACATCGGCTCTGATACGTTCAAGTTTCTTAAAAAGGCCATGCGCCTTGTCATCACCGAAGGTACCGCTCGTTAAGTCATATCAACCCCGGTTGTCGAGGCAGCGGGCAAAACCGGCACCGCCGAAATCGGCCTCGAGGATATCTACCATTCCTGGTTTGCAGCTTATGCGCCGTATGAAACAGAGAATCCCGAGGAAAGAATTGTACTGGTTGTGATGGTGGAAGCAAAACCCAATGATGAGAAAGGATACGAGTGGTGGTCGCCTAAGGCTGGAAATGCTATCTTGCACGGGATCTTCGCACATCAGAGCTACGATGAGGTAGTGGAATCACTGAACCTTTGGTACCTTAAGGAAAACTCGAATTTAGAATGAGACAGTCGTCCTTTTTTGGATTCGATATAACACTTTTCACAGCAACATTTTTCTTGATGATTGCCGGAATACTCTTTGTCTATTCCAGCGGTGTAACAGCCGCAGGAGAGGTGTATTCTTTCGAATACGTGCGACAGATCATCTGGGTTGTTTCAGGCCTCCTGATTCTTCTGGGGTTTTCTCTGTTCAACTACAATCGACTCAGGGGATTATCGCCTTATTTTTATCTAGGGTGTATTGTTCTGCTGATAGTTACCCTTATCATCGGACGGGAAGTAAACGGTGCAAAATCCTGGCTTGGAATTGGAGAGCTGGGAATACAACCGTCGGAATTCATGAAAATTGCTACGATTCTCCTGTTGGCAAACTTCCTGGTCTACGTAGGGCAGAGAATAAGGCAGCTGAAATTCTTTTTGCTTGCCTTTCTCATTTCTCTCGTTCCTGTGCTCGTCATTCTACTTCAACCCGATATGGGAACGGCGCTCGTATATTTCCCGATATTTGTCGTAATGACTTTTTTTGCAGGCGCGAGGATCAGACATATCGTTTTTCTCATTGCTACAGGATTACTCGTGGTCATGCTCAGTATCATGCCTGGCTTTGAAGAGGTCATTTTTGGAGAACAGGTCCCGGTTTTTGCTGTATTCACAGACCGGAGGATACTTCTATTCTTTATGGGTTCCCTTCTGCTAATGTGTCTGGTTTCCCTTTGGGGCCATTTGGTGTTCAAGAAAAAGTATTTCTACTGGGTCGGTTATGTCACTCTCATCCTAGCTGTTTCGATTTTGGGATTATTGTTGGCGCGAAGGGTTCTCAAAGAGTATCAGATTATGCGATTGTTGATATTTCTCAATCCCTACATCGATCCAAGAGGCGCCGGATGGAACATCATCCAGTCGGTTACAGCTATCGGTTCCGGTGGATTCAGCGGGAAGGGTTTCCTATTGCGGACCCAAAGTCACTACAACTACCTGCCTCAGCAGAGCACAGACTTCATCTTCTCCATTCTGGCCGAAGAATGGGGC
>SDBS01007494.1_pt1 | contig 10587 bp, 9 predicted proteins | sample 2277091 | NCBI WGS metagenome assembly SDBS01 (sample SAMN10404972, study PRJNA504765) | marine sediment metagenome | isolation source: marine sediment core GS10_PC15, 163 cmbsf | place: Arctic Ocean: Southern Knipovich Ridge | collected 2010 | reverse complement strand
AACCGACGAAGTAGAAATTGAGAAAATTGTAAAAGATGTTATTTCAAAAAATCCAAAGCCGGTTGAAGATTACAAAAAAGGCAAAGAAAATGCCCTCCAATTTTTAGTAGGGCAAGTAATGGCAGCCACCAAAGGAAAGGTGAATCCCGAGATTGCTAATCAGTTGTTGAAAAAAAATCTTTAATAAATTTTTCTGCTTGGCGATAATTTTTAATCCATCTGATTCGGATATCGCGTTTAAACCAGGTCATCTGGCGTTTAGCAAATTTTTCACTTTGTTTTTGGATTTTTTCAAGCATTTCCTCGTAGGTTAGTTTATTTTGGAGATATTGGGCGATATAGCGATATTCTAAGCCAAATTCTTCTAATCTTTTCCAGGAAAGCCCTGATTTTTTTAATTTCTTAACTTCGGCTATCATTTTTGGACGACGAGGCGGCTGTAATCTTTTTAATAATCTTTTTTGAATTAATTTCTTAAGTTCTTCGGAACTTTTTTTAATACCAATTATTAAAACCTCAAATTGAGGCGGCTTTTTTTTGAGTAGGGGAATAGGCTTTTTGGTTTTAATCACAATTTCAAGAGCTCTTATTAACCTTCTTTTGTTTTTCTTTTCAATAGTTTTGGCTCGGCGAAGGTCAAGTTTCTTTAGCATCTTAAAAAGTTCTTCAATATTTTTCTTTTCTAATTTTTTTCTTAATTGCCAGTCGGGTTTTACTCCAGGAATAATTATTCCGTTAACTACAGCTTGGATATAAAAACCGGTTCCTCCAACTAAAAAAGGAATTTTTCTTTTTTTGTGAATTTTGTTAATCGCTTTCAAGGTCAACCTTTGGTATTGGACAACAGTAAATCTTCTTTTGGGAGAAGCGATATCTAAAAGGTGGTGGGGGACACCTTTTGTTTCTTTCTTTGTAACTTTTCCCGAACCAACATCCATTCCTTTATAAACCTGGCGGGAATCCGCAGAAATAACTTGGCCATTGAATTTTTTGGCTAATTTAACTGATAAGTCGGTTTTCCCCGAAGCAGTCGGTCCTAAAATAACGATTAGTTTATTTTTCATCTTGCTATCTCTATAAGATTTCACCTTTTAAGCCCCAGGGCAGGGCATCAATAATTTTTATTTTAACAAATTGACCGAAAAGGTCTTGCTTTGATTCAAATTGAACATTTTTATGAGTACGGGTTTTAGCTATCCAAGAGCCGGGCGCTTTTTGTCTTTCTACGAGCACCTCTACTTTTTCGCTAATATATTTTTTATTATTTTCAAGGGCAGTTTCTTTTAATATCTCGGTTAAAACTTTTTCTCTTCTATTTTTTTCTTCTTGAGAGACGGTGTCTTCCATTTCTGCAGCCGTTGTTCCTGGGCGAGGGGAATACTTTGAAATATATGCCATATCAAATTTGATTTCCTTAAAAAGCTTAACCGTATTTTCAAATTGTTTTTCTGTCTCGCCAGGGAAACCAACGATTATATCAGTGGATAAGGCGATATTTGGGATTTTCTTTTTAATTTTTTTAACCAGATTTTTATAATGCTTAATTGTGTAAGGTCGATTCATTTTCTTTAAGATTTCGTTATCTCCTGACTGGGCGGGCAGATTAAGATATTCTGTAACCTTTTTACAATCCGCCATAGCACTAATAAGCTTATCTGAGAAGTCTTTTGGATGAGAAGAAGTAAATCTAATCCAGAATTCCCCCGGAATATCATTTATTTTTTTAAGAAGTTGGGAGAAAGGGATAGGGTTATAAGAATTTACATTTTGTCCTAAGAGCCAGACTTCTTTATATCCTCGTTTAATTAAATTTCCTACTTCACAGATAATTTCTTCGGCCGGCCTTGAGACCTCTGACCCTCTTACATAAGGAACAACACAATAGGCGCAGAAATTATTACAGCCGGTCATTATCGGCACTGAAGCAGAGAAATTATTTGAATATTTTGGTTCAATTTTGAGACGATTGTCTGTCTTTAATAGGGGACTAGGATTTAAAATTTCTGGCCATTTGAGCAAATTTTTTAATTCGAGGATATAGTCAAATTTCTCAGCAAACTTTTTTCTATCCTTTTTTAAAATACAGCCGGTTAGAATACTTTTGACTTTCTTGATTTTTGGCAAGAGTCCATAAACCCTATTTACTGCTGATTGCCGAACCGAACACATATTAACCACTATTAAATCAGCTTCCTCTATTTTGGAAGCTATTTTATAATTAATTTTTTCTAAAACCGAGGCAATTCTTTCAGAATCACTTTTGTTCATTTGACAACCAAAAGTAATAATAAAATATTTCATATGCTTCTTGTATATTTTTATATCAAAATCTCAAAAAAATCAACAAAACCCTTGACAAATAAGAAACAATTTGTTACAATAAGGGTATCTTAGAGAAGGTCTTTAAGACTGTTTCTCAGCCCGAGAGACAAAATTGTTCTTTAAAATCCTAGAAAGGAGATGGGTAAAATGACGAATAAACAGGTTTTTATGGGAGTTGCAGCAATACTGCTTCTCCTTCTCGTGTGGTCTTCCTCTAAGGATGAAGGAAAGGCAAGAGCCGATCCTCCTCCAGCGGCAGCTCCGGCTGCGGCATCAAGGCCAGCGAGATCTCCGGCGGGAGGACCGACAACAAGGCCGGCACTTGAAGCAAGGGTTAAATACCTTGAAAAGAAGTTGGCCGAGGCCGACAAAGAAAGAAGTCGGATGAAAAAGTCTTTGGTCGTCCTGCAGCCATTAATCCAGTTGGCAGAAAACCAACAGGAAATCAAAAGCCTTGAGAGGCAGCTTCAGGAAAAGAAGAAAAAAGTCGCAGAACTGAAAAAGCAGGTTGTCCAGCGTTTCGGACTCCGCCCCAAGTAAGAAAAAACCATCCAAAAGCCCATCCAAAAAGGAGAGAGTGTACTCTCTCCTTTTTCTTATCTCCGAACAAGTTTTCTAATCTTTAACTCCCCTTTGAAGTTGTTGCTGTGTTTATCCCTGTGTTTGTACTTACTCCTCTGCTTTTTCTTCAACTATTACACATTTTCCATTTATACATTTAGTCATAACACCAATACATTTTGCACTGATTGTTTCTGTTGGGCCACATTTTGGTTGAGGACAATCAGTATCGGTTTTACATTCTCTTTCTTTGCATTTACCTTTGTAAGCGATTTCAGCCCCGGCTACTTTAGCAAAACATTTATTGCTGTAAGTTTTTCCATCTTTTCCGCAGACCGGATCCCAGATAGTATAACAAACTGGTTGTGATCCAACAGGATCTTCGTTCATACATTTTCCAAACCTAATTAATTCTACATTACAGGAATTATACCAACCTTCTGATTTGGTTCCGATATTTTTACAAACAACCTTACACTCCTTACAATTATCATATTTAATTAGCTTTTTATTACAGGAGTCATACCACCCCTCAGACTTTGTTCCAATTGCAGAACAGACAGGTCTACATTCCTTTTCAATTTCTCCAGGAATTATGCATTCAAAGTCTATTATGCAGCCCTTTTCGTCTTTCTTAAAAATAATTCTTCCGTCCTTGCAGAAGTCTTGACTTGATTTTTCTATTTTTGGACATTCTATTTTTTTTGCTTTTATTTCTATTGGAATTTTCTCCAAAATCTTTTCCCGCGTTTCTAATAATTTTTCTTTAAGTACTGGGTTTTCTTTTAATTCCGCTCTCAAATTTTCCACAATTTCAAGTTGTTTTTCTTTACTACCAGAGATTTTATCTACGTATTTTTTGAACTTTTCTTGCTCTTCGGCTGGTAATGATTCCAATTTTTCTTTAAGTTGTTTGAGAATCTTTCCTTCCGTTTCTGTAATAGTTTCTTTTACCTCCTCCGGCATTTTTTCCTTAATCTTTTTCAGAAGTTCTAAGTCCTTAAAATTCTTAAACTTACTGCCTTTTTGTTCTTTCAGTGTTTTTTCCAATCTCTCAGCGATTTTATCTTTTTCCTCCAGTTTTAACATAACATTTTTAAAACTTTCTAAATGTTTTTCTCGAACTTCTTTTATTTTCTCAAATGTCTCGGAGGGGACTTTTTCTTCCAGTTTTTCCAATATTTTCTGATGTAAAACCTGCTGATGGGTATATTTTTCCATAAACTTTTCCACTTCTGGATTTTGCTGGGCTTTTTCTTTAATTTTCTCGGTTCGGGATTTAACTTTATCTAATGCTTTTTTATACTTTGTGATTGCTTTTTTTACCGCTTCAGGCTTTTTATCTTTTTCAACCATTGTTTTTATTTCAATCAATTTTTCATTGGCAAATTTTGATTCTAATTCTGCTTTCTTGACCTTGTTGAAGGTAAAGAGAGAACGGATGCTTCGTCCCCATTCTTTTAGGAAATAAATTCGGCTGTCCGGTAAAATTCTCGGCTTTGAAACTTCTAAATCTTCTGCCTCAACAGTTTCGTCAAGAATAACTTCTTCAATTATTTCTCCCTCGCTCTCGTCGTCGGTTGTATCTCCTTCCGGTAAAATAATTATATCTTCGTTACCGGGTGTATCTTCATCACTTGTTTCAACCTCCCGAGCAAGAGCAACCATACCCATTGTTAGTCCCAGGCAGACTGTCATTAGAAGTAAAGATAATTTAGTTATTTTAGACATACTTGTTTCCGCTGAATTTTACGCTGATCCATGCGCTGAATTTACGCTGATGTCAGCGATCTATTAGCGGTTAGGTTAATGAATTTTATTCTTCGACCTTTTAAGAAAAACGTTTTTTTGTTTAAAAGGTTGCATATTTTAGTATATCTCTTTTGAGAGTTTATATCAATAAAAAAAGCACTTCGATTAGAATCGAAGTGCTTTGAAGTAAGGTCCTCGTCTTTTGCGACAAGGACAACTTTATCTTTTGCGGCGACGGCGAAGGGAGAGGATGGTACCACCCAAACCGAGAAGAAAGATTGTTGTTGGTTCGGGCACGCTTGCGAACTTGGCACCAAGAGCTCGTGCTTCTTCAGCAGTCTTGGCTATGAACTCACCCTGAATATTAAGGTTGATGTTCCAACGAGTCACAAGAGGGTTCTCCCAATCCTTATGTTCGCCATATTGGAAATCGATTGATATTATTTCTGCCGGCGCAACTGAAATACTTCCGTCTATAAGGAGCCATTCATCGGAGTAATCCACACTGAGCCAGTGTCTCAAGGTTATGCCCTGTCTCTCGAGATTGAGCCGTTGATTTATTAGAGAGTTGGACGGTAGTTTTTCTCTTTCCCAGAGAATACCGTTCAGAGAAAGGTTACCTTCCCACCTACTAGTACCTTTCAAAACATGAAAGTCCCAACTTCCACTGAGGAGTACATTGTCCATAAGAGAAAGATGGGTAACTGCGTAAGCATCATTTTTTTGATTACTTGCTCCCCAGTGTCCTTTCAGGTCAGGGAAAGTAATGTAACCGTTCAGATTCAGACCCGAATAAACGGGCATTTCCAGTTCCGGAATATCGATTTCCGCAGCGAAAATCGTGCCGGAAAGGCAGACTATTACCACGACCATCATCATCTTTTTCATCGTTTTTCTCCTTGTCTTTCTTGGTTCAACTCTTCGTGTTTGCGTTTCAACTACTATTGACTCGGTCAACTTTAAGACGGTCTAATCATAATCTTTCCTTTCTTTAATTCACCTTATTGTTAAAGAACTTTAATCTTACTGTAATAAAAACGCAACCTTTCTAAAAAGGTTGCGTTTTTAGTCCGTTTCTTATTTTTTTAATTTTATTTCCGAACGAGTGAAGGAATCAAGGTTCTCGAGGAGCGGAGCGACGAGAGGTTCTTATTCTTTCCAACCTTCTTTTTCCAAAACTTTAATTTTTTCAATTTCTTCTCTGGTTAAGTTAATCTCTCCTTCTTTTTTCTCACCTCCGATTTCATAAATAATTCTGGCTTTTTTTTCTTCTTCTTCTCTTGATAAAACTTCAACTTTATTGTCTTTTTTAATCAATTCTAACCGATAAACAGGGACGGGAATAGGTTCTATTTTCTCGATTTTTATAGTTTCTGCGGGTTTTTCTAAAGATTCTAAATCTTGAAACATCTTTTCAATTTTTTCTTTTTCCTTAGAGGTTAAGGGGATAATTTTTGGAGTTATTTCTGTAATTTCTGATACTTTTTCCTTTTTAAGTTCTATTTCAGCCAAGGCTCCTTTAAATTTCTCCCTTTCCTTTTTAATTAACATTTCCTCTTCCGACAGTTGGAAAGAAGGGGTTTTTTCTTCTTTTGGGCTAATTAAAACATAAGCCTTATTTTTTATTATTTTAATATCTTTTATTTCGGCTCCCTTTTCTATCCATTCTTTAATTTGGGGATTTTTCATTGCGATTTTTTCAGCATCGGCAAAAGTATATTGGGGAAAGATTAAATTACTAGTTACTAAAAATAAGAGTACAACAATAGCGACCGCGCCGATAGGAATTAGCCTTCTTTTTAGCACGCCTAAAAAACCCTTGGTCTTTTTTCTGTATTTCCAATTAATTAAAGCCATTTTTAACCGATTTTTATGACCAGGAACTTCTATTTGAGGAAACTTTATTTTTTCCAATTTTTTGATTAAATCTTCATTTTCCATGTTTTTGTTCTCTTTAATACAACGATTTTTATTTAAAAAGGTTTCTCTTCTATTAATTTTCTTAACTTTTTTATTCCTCGATGCAATAAGGACTTTACCGTGCCTTCTTTTTTTCCCAAGATTTCCGCGATTTCTTTAATTTTCTTTTTCTCGAAAAATTTTAAAACAATTACCTCTTGATAAAGAGGGGGAAGTTGAGATATTTTTTGTTGTAGTTCCAAGAAATCTTTCTGCTTTTCTAATTCCTCTTCAGCTTCAATAAATTCTTCTGACAGGTTGGAAAAGCTAATTGGTTCTGAGATTTTTTCAAAAGAAACTGCCCTATATTTCCTTTTCCGAAAAAAATTAGATATTTCATTTGAAGCTATCCTATAGAGCCAGCAAGAAAAAGAGATATTTTTCCATTTGAATCTTTTGATATTCTTTAAAGATTTAAGGAAAGTTTCTGAAGTTACATCTTGAGCAATTTCAACATCGGCTACTCTTTTTAGAACGTAGCCGAAAATTTTTGAATAGTTTTGATTGTAAAGCTCAGAAAAAGCTTGAGGATCATTTTGAGCGCGTTTTATCAATTCTTTTTCCTTCTCTAAATCTTCATCCATAAAAGTTTTTTCAGTATTTTTAGTGTATTTCTTCTTTTTTGTCTTTTAAGAAGAATCTCCAGTGTTCTAAAAATTCCACAAAAGCCTGAAAGGGAAGGTCTATTAAAGAACTAAATAAAACCGCCAAAACATTATACTTTCGCCACTTGGATGACAGCCATTTTCCCAAACCGAGAAGAGGCAAGGAGATTACATCTATAAAAAAACCGAGAAAAGTTCCTCGATCGACTGTTACTTGGAGTTCCTTGGACCTTTCTCTGATTTTCGCTCCGGCAAAAGCGATTAAAGAAATAAAAGCAATAAAAATTATATAAGACATGGGAGGAAAATTTATTTTGTAAAGACCAAAGATTATTAAACTAAAAGATAGACAAAAAGATATTAGATAAAAAAAGTTTATTATCGTATTTACCAAAAAACTCCTTTTTGGAGAGGTTCTTACTTCATAGACATCTTTAGTTTCTCTTTTGTAAACAATTTTTATCGTCTCCATTACTACTTGTTCAAGATTCCCCCTTTGAGGAGGTCGGATTGTCAGAACCAAAAAAGCCATTAAAAAAGTGGGACCCAAAATATCTACTCCTACTGAAATAAAATTAAAATTACCGGTTATATATTTAACAAGAGGAATTTCTATAGCTAAAAGAACAAGGATATTAGTGAGAAAAATAGACAAAGTGGAATAGAAGGCAGCTCTCCCAAGCCTTGATTTAAGAGTGTTAAGTCTTTTGTTATAACTTTCTCTGGTTAAACCTTCCAGGACTTCTGGCTTTGAGATTTTTTCCTGGATTTTTGTTGGGTCTTCAGAAATAATGTCCCCTAAGAGTAAATAAGGAGTGCTATATCTTTCGCAGATTTGATAGAATTTGCTAGCTAAAGGATAAGATAAATCTTTTTGAATACTTTCCCAAATTAAGGAGATATTTTTGGTAATAGCTATTAGTTGGTCCATTTGAAGCTCAGACCAATTGGGATAACGTTTTTGCAAAAGGTGATAGGTAATAAGAGATTCATCTAATTTAAAGAGGGCTTGTTGGACAGCGATATAAATTTGGGTATTTTTTTCTTCTTCTTTTATTCCTCTGATTGTAAAAATTTTTTCTCTTACTTTTATTCTTTCTTTCATCAATTCATACATATATTCAATTAAAGCTCTTTCCTTTAGATGAGGAGAAAGGATATCTTCTAATTCACAAGCAGCGATTCCTGAAAGCCAATTATAAAGTTGTATTTTATGATTATTCTGATTGGAAGGAGAATTTTCAATAATAAATACGTATTTATCTATTAATTTCTGAACCTCTTTGATTTTTGATTCTTCAATTCTATCGTTCGGGAAATGCCCCCCTCGGATTAACTCATGAACTAAAGAAGAAGCAATTTTTTCTCCCTCTTTCCCTAAAAATAATCTTCTTCTTAGCATTCTTTCAATAGCTGTTTTTCTTAAAAGACGTTCTTCTCGCCAATCAATAATTCCCCTTATTTTTTCATAAAAAGAAGCTACTCGAGAAGCCACCTCATCTACGTGGATTGTCAACACCCCTTCCTTTTTTTGTAAGGATTGATACCAGCTTTTATAATCTTGAATTAGTTTTTGAGTAGATTGAGATAATTCAGACATATTTACTACTTAATTTCTATTTCTCCCTTCATTTCTTTAATAAACTTGTCTAATTTTACCATCCCAGTATCTCCTTTTTTTCTTTCTCGTATTCTTACTGATTTTGTTTTTATTTCTTTATCACCAACAACTAACATATAAGGAATTTTTTGGATTTCTCCTTGTCGAATTTTTTTTGAGACAGTTTCTGCTTCGTCTTTTAATTCAGACCGAAAACCTTTCTCGATGAGTTGAAGCGTTATTTTTTTAGCATATTTTCGGTGAGCAGAACCTATTGGAATAATCCAGAGCTGAGTAGGGGAGAGCCACAGAGGTAAACTTCCGGCATAATGTTCAAGTAATATCCCAATAAATCTTTCCAGAGAGCCTAATAGAGCGCGGTGAATCATATAGGGCGTTTCTTTTTTCCCTTTTTTATTGATATAACCTATATCAAATTTTTCCGGTAAGTTAAAATCAATCTGGATTGTTGTGCATTGCCATTCGCGACCCAAACTATCTTTTATTTTAATGTCAATTTTTGGTCCGTAAAAAACACCGCCGCCAGGATCAATTTGATATTTTAATTTCAGATTTTTGAGTACATATTCTAAAACATTAGTTGCCTTCTTCCAACCTTTTTCTGTTCCGGCATATTTTGCCGGTCGGGTAGAGAGATAGATGTCAAAGTCTTTAAATCCGAAAGCTTTAAAAACTTTAAAACCGTGTTTTAAAAGTTTTGTTACTTCATCATTTAACTGTTCCGGTGTACACCAGATATGAGCATCGTCCTGGGTGAATCCCCGAACCCGGGTTAAACCGTGCAAAACTCCGGATTTTTCATATCGATAAACCGTTCCAAGTTCAGCATATTTTATCGGTAATTCTTTATAACTTCGGATTTTTGACTGATAGATTTTCACGTGAAAAGGACAGTTCATTGGTTTTAATTCATATTTTTCATTTTTAATTTCAATAGGGGAATACATATTTTCTCGATAAAGATTCCAGTGTCCGGAAGTTTTCCAGAGGTCTAATTTCCCAATATGAGGAGTAACAACCCATTCATAATTTTGCGAAGTTAGTTCTTTATAGAGATAATCTTCAATAATTTTTCGTAGAATCGCTCCTTTGGGTCGCCATAAAACAAGACCGGCTCCAACATCTTCGTTAATCTGAAATAAATCTAATTTTTGACCTAAAATGCGATGGTCTCTTTTTTCGGCATCTGCTTCTTTTAAAAGATGTTTTTTTAATTCTTTTTTTGTTTCAAAAGCGATACCATAAATACGGGTTAGCATTGGATTTCTTTCTTTACTCCTCCAATAAGCTCCGGCAGTTTTTGTTAATTTAAAGGCGTCAATTATTTCTTTTGTTTGTCCTGAATGGAACTGAATGGTTGATTTAATATGGGGACCCTTACACAGGTCAATGAATCCTTCGCTTTCATAGATAGTTATTTGTTTTTCTTTTAATTCATCAATCAGTTCTAACTTATAGGGTTGATTTTTAAATATTTTTCTTGCTTTGCTTTTTGAAACTAGTTTTTTCTTGAATTTAATATCCTTTTTAATCAGTTCTTTCATTTTATTTTCTATCTTTGGTAAATCCTCAGGAGTTAAACTGCTCGGTAAATCAAAATCATAATAGAACCCATTTTCAATTGCCGGACCAATACCAAATTTGGTCTCAGGATATAATTCCTGAACCGCATAAGCCAAGATGTGAGCCAAAGAATGACGAATAGTTTCAATTTTCATAAATAATTTCTTCTATTTCTTCGCAAATTATTTTTGGAGTATTATCGCG
>SDBS01007493.1_pt1 | contig 10589 bp, 11 predicted proteins | sample 2277091 | NCBI WGS metagenome assembly SDBS01 (sample SAMN10404972, study PRJNA504765) | marine sediment metagenome | isolation source: marine sediment core GS10_PC15, 163 cmbsf | place: Arctic Ocean: Southern Knipovich Ridge | collected 2010 | reverse complement strand
GCTTTTTGATTATCGGAGCGTATATAACGGAATCGAAGATTTTTTCATATCCAAAACTAGTTTTTCTCAAAATTACACACAGATCAATATTGATTATTATTAAAATTCATAGGTTACTCAAAATTTTAAGAATGAATTACACCAGTTGAATATTGTTTTTTGAAACTAAAAAAATGGAAGTTTTAATTATAATTGCACAAATATTTTATTATTATGAGTTTTGTAGAAAAGGCAGCAAAATTAGCCGTGAAATATGCAGTTAATGTTCAACCAGGAGATATCGTAGCCATTATGGGAGGAGAAGTAGCTGCAGATCTAATACGAGCAATATATATTGAAGTATTAAAAATTCCGAATGCCAATCCTTTGACTTTTATTAGATTGTCTGGTTTGGCAGAATTAAAATTTAAATACGGTTCTGATCAACAAGTCGAATTTTTTGACCCAAGAATGAAATTACTCATTGAGAAATGTGATAAATTAATAAGTGTGAAGTCAGATACAAACACTCGTGAACTAGAACTCGCTGATCCTGCCAAACTTCGTAAGGCACAATCTACTCCAGAACAACTAGAATTTCGTAAAATGAAAAATAAAAAAGAGGCAGAGGGAAAATTTGAATGGACAATAGTTCCTTATCCAACCAATGCAAGTGCTCAAGATGCCGGAGTGGGGCTTCATTCCTATTCAGAATTTATCGAATCAGCACTATCTTTGGGAGATGATCCCGTTGCACATTGGAAACAGGTTGAGGTGGAGCAGGATAAAATCGTGAATTATTTAAATGGAGTAGATCAGATTCAAGTCTTAGGAGAAGATACGGATCTCACCCTCTCAGTTAAAGATCGTAAATGGGTAAATTGTTGCGGTCATAAAAACCTACCTGATGGCGAAGTTTTCACAGGACCTATAGAGGATTCAATTAACGGTCATATCCGCTTTACTTACCCAGGTATTTATATGGGAAAAGAAATTGAAAACATTTATCTCGAATTTGAAAACGGCAAGGTCATCAAAGCAACTGCCACCAAAGGACAAGAGATACTCGACAATATTCTGCAAATTGAAAACGCTGATCATATTGGGGAATTCGCTGTGGGAACGAACTATAATATTACCAAATTTACCAAATCAATGTTGTTTGATGAGAAAATGGGTGGAACTCTTCACATGGCTTTAGGATTAGGTTTTCCAGAAACTGGATCGAAGAATATGTCCGCTATTCACTGGGATATTCTCAAAGATATGAAATCTGATGATTCTAAGATTATTGCCGACGGAAAAATTATTTATGAAGCAGGTAAATGGAAAATATAAATATTTTAAAATCATTTTTCTTTTTTTTTAAAAAACGATATGTGTTTTAATCGAGCTGATTAAAATGAATAAATCAACAAAATTAATCTTTTCTGTCGTGGACGAATTTAAAGGGTTTCAAATTTCCGATTTTCTCGATAAAATCTATGAACCTGAATTTTTTTTACCATTTCTCTCGTTCCAGTCTAAAAAGATCGAAAAAACAGCCCCGTTTCAGTTTAAATACAAAATACAAGATAATATCCCGTTGGATTTAACAGGACTATTAAAAGTTGATTTTAAGTCAGAAGGGACAATAAATGTTATTGATTCAGGGATCCAAGGGGAGAAAGGATATCTATGGGATATTTTTGTAGATGTATTAGAACCAAAAGCCAAGGTGGAAGCCAGAATAAGAGCTAAAGATCTAAAAAACTCGATGAAAGTGGGCGTTTATGTGTATAAATTGGATTTTGACCAAAAATTACTGAAAGGGATGGGCCGAGATGTTGTAATTTTTGCCAGTAGGTTTAAAATTAGAGAATTCTTTGATATATTCCAAAAACAGTTTAAGAAATAAATAAAAAATTATATTTTAGAAAATTCATTCAAACTATTTTTCTTATAAAATATTCAAATGTGTATTTTCCATTACCCTTTTTAATCCACAATAATAATATCTTAATATTCAGATATATTAGGAAGAAATTAACTGGTAGCATTATAAAACCGAATAAATTTATTGGGTGAATGAAAAAAAGAAGGTTATGCATAACAAACAGTGTTAAAGAATATTTTCCGCTTAAAGAAATATTTTCAACGAATTTATCAAACTGCGGAAACGATTTTGAATTCTTTCTCGTATCAACACCCTTATCTGATAGACTTAATTCCCGTATCCCTCTGAAATCAAGAAATTTTAAAGTTATACCGAGCATAAAAATAGATAAACCCATTGAATAAATCAAATTTGGAACAGAACCTCGGAAGAAAAATGTAAACACGCCCTCAAAAAAAACCGGACTTTCAAAATTTATAATTTTTAAGATAGGAAATTGTCTATATTCTGATATTACTCCTATTCCGGAGATAACACCAATTAAAATGAAAATCAAACCCGTGAAAATAATCTTTTTATATGCGTAAATATCGAAAATGCTTTCATTTTTATTCTGTTTTTTAACATAGTTTTTAAATATGTATTCCCCCACAATTGAAATAATAAACGGGATAATTATCCAAGGCATAATTGCCATATCAGCATCCGCTCTGAAGAATAACATATAAATCCAGGCAAAACCAGCTTTAGGTCCAATAAGATTTACCGATGTAAAACTTGAAAGGTTTCCCGTCAACTCCAATACGGAAATTAAAAAAGGATAGAAAAAATAATCGATTAAGATGATGAGGGCAATGAGTGCAATTCTGACACTTATTTTTAGTTTAAGTGCAAAATACGTAATGATTTGACATACCGCTATAAGTTGAAAAATCTGTATCCGGAATACAAATGCGGGATCAAATATGCCGTAATCGGGATTTTCGTTATAATTGAGCACAAAAAAGATCCCTATTATCCATAGAACCATACTTCTTTTCAAAATTGTTTTCAACGCAGATTGATGACCTTGTTTGATTCTATTTCTTTTCTGTAAAATCGAAATTGAAACGCTAAGACACGAAATTGTAATGAACATGGAAGGTCCGAAAAAGTCAATAAATATCCATATCAAACCCTCAAAATATATAGAACTAGGTCCTAAAAGTAACCATGCTAAATGATGGTATACAATAAATAGCATTGAAAATCCTCGCAAAAAATCTAACGATCTCAGTCTGGTTGATGAATTTTTTTTACTTTTTAAATCGTTTGGGGTAAATTTACTGACACACATAGCTTGAGACCTTGAGAATCACTAGATTGAATTAAGAAAGATTACGACAAATAGGTAGCTTATATTATTTAAATGGAAATAGAATTAATAAATTTATGATCCCCAGTTTTATTTTATTATAAGGTTGCTTTAATCCTCAAAATCACGATGAGTAAATAATCGAAGATATGAATTTCTGTTGTTATGAATTGAGGATATTGTACAATAACAGATTAAGAAATAAATCAATAACATTTGAAATTTCCTTAAGCAATTTTTCTAATAAAATATTCAAATATATATTTTCCTTTACCCTTTTTAATCCACAATAATAAAATTTTAATATTTATATATATTAAGAAGAAATTGAGGGGCAATATACATAATGGGGTAAATTTATTGGGTGTATGAAAAAAAGAAGGTTATGCATAACAAACAATGTTAACGAAAATTGTCCACTTAATGAAATATTTTTTACGAATTTTTCAGGGGACGGAAGCGATTTTGAATTCTTTCCTGTATTAACTCCCTTATCTAATCGACTTGGTTCTCGAATCCTTTTGAAATCAAGAAATCTCAAAGTTAAACCGAGTATAAAAAGAGATATACCGATTGATTATATCAAATTTGGAACGGATCCCTGGAAGAAAAGTGTATATACAACTTCAACAAATATCGGGCTCTCAAAGTTAATTATTTCTAAAATGGGGAATTGTCTATATTCTGATATTACTCTTATTCCAGTGATAATACCACTGAAAATGAAAATTAAACCCGTATCATGACTGATAATTATTTAATTAATGATCGAATTAAATATTCAAGAGTATATTTTCCTCTACTCTTCTTGGCCAAAAGAAGTATAATATACAAATTTAAAGATATATATGCGACGTCAATAAAAAATACAAGTATTATAGGTAGATAGACCCAAAATTTGAACAATATTAGCATATGATGCATAATAAAAATTGTAAGAGAGAATTGACCAACAGTTGCAAGATTATAAATAGTTCTATTTAATCGGGTTTCTTTTTTGATATTTTTAACCTGGCTTTGTTCCAATTGTTGAAAATCAATTAGTCTAATTAACAGTCCACTTAAAAATATAGCGATACCACAAGCATAAAGAAGATTTTGAGTAGTTCCACGAAATAAAAATGCTGGAAGACTATATATATTGACGGGATTTCCGGTATTAAGAAAAATTAGCATACCCATATGTTTATAGTTAGAAATAGGCATCAATCCAGTTGCAATTCCAATCGTGATTAAGATCAAACCATAATATATAATAAAATTGACTCTGGATCTATTAGGAATTTCCGTAGATTCAACACGAGTCCTCGAAATAATATTGGAATAAATATTTTCACCCGCGATTGATCCCAATATTGGTACAATAATCCAAGGCATGATAGACAAATCTGCTTGAGCTCGAAAAAATAGTAAAAAAATCCACGCTCCAAAGTTGTTAAGAGCACTTAGCGGGAATTCGGTAGAAGTTACCCCTAAAGGTGCTAAAATAGTTAATAAATAATTAAAAACTAATTCATTAATGATTATAATGCAAATAACAATAATTATTCGAAATTCTTTACGAATTTTTAATATAAAATATGTAACAATCTGACAAATAGCAATTAATTGGAATATATATTGTTGAGTCATAAATCGGGGATCAAAAAAACCAAATGGAGATGGGACAAGGAAATTACCTATAAATGGTATTCCTATAATGTATAATATTAGAGCTCGTTTTAATATCCTAATTAATGGTGATTTCTCTTCTGGTTTAGGATTATTTTGTTGTTTTAAGACGGAAATGGTCACACCAATTGAAGTCATTGTGACAAACAAACTAGGACCAAACACATCCAATATTATCCATTGCCATGCAAAAATCCAAAGATCAGGTGGATTTGTCAACCACCAAAGCGAATGTATGTAAATTATAACTATTATTGAAAATCCTTTTAAAAAATCTAAAGATCTCAGCCTAATAGATGTGTTTTTTTTAATGTTTGATTTAGTTTGGAACATTGTATTGGGACACATAGGTTTAGACCTTGATAATCATTAGATCGGGTTTAGAAGATTATGGGCATGGAGATTGTTAACAATTTATTTTATAAATAAAAATTATATATTTAAAAAAAAGCTAATTTTAATTTATTTTAAAGTTATTGCGAAGTATTACTTCAAAATTGAAAATTTCTCATTCTCTTCAATTAAGTTCGGGTAATTTTAATTTTTTTATTACCTAAAGGTTGTTTAATGGATGTTTTTTAATATATTCTTCTTTAATTTTACTGATATCATTCTTTGCATATATTCTGGTCGTATTCGGGCTAGAATGCCCTAAAATATCTTGCAATTCGCTTATATCCATGCCATTTTGACGTAGATGAGTTGCCCCCGTATGCCTGAAAATATGTGGTGTTAATTTTCTATCTTCACCCAAACCAAATTTCATCTTTACCAATTGAATATCTTTTTGGATCGATCTCACACTGAGTGCATGACCGAATTTATTAACCAATAAAGGTTCAGTTTTCTTGTATGTAATTCGATCCGAAAGATATTCCATTAAAATTTCCAGTGTTCTTTCATCAATTGGGATTATCCTTTCTTTATTACCTTTGCCCCTCAACTTCATGGTGCAACTTGAAAAGTCGATATCTTGTATTTTTGCGTTAGCAATTTCGCTAACTCTCGCCATGGTGGAATACAACAGACGAATGATTATGTAAATTCGTTTTCTGGTGATATAAGGAATTTCTTTCCCATCCTTCACAAATTTAAGCAGATCGGTTATCTCAGTAATGTTTAGAAATTTTGGAAGGCTTTCTTCACGTTTTATTCTTGGAGAACTTATTTTTTTCATGGGATTTTTTGTAATTTCTTCCGATTGCTCCAGAAAGTTAAAAAAACTTCTCAAGCAAGCTATTTTCCTGGCTATCGCAGATTTTGTATACTCGCGGTCCCTTAAGATTTTAAGAAAAAATCTGATTTGTACATGGTTTATTTTCGATATGCTGAAATCTTTGAGTGATTTATCGAGAGATCTACTAAACATAGATAAATCATGACCATAGGCTTTTATTGTGGCAGGACTGCAACCGTTTTCAATTTCTTTGGATAATAGGAAATCATCCACATAAATATCAAGAGACATCTTATATACCTTTAATAATTCGATTTAGGAAATTTTCTGATATTTCACGCAGAACTCTACTATCCATGTAGTACATTGATTTCTAAAAGACGAGATGTTATGCAGATGTCATGATGTTATCTCTGAATTTTCAAATTCTTCAATGCTCCTTTAACAAAAACTTTAATGTTTAAAAAGTTCTTGATATAACAGAGAAAATCCGGTTGATTATACAAATGGAAATAGATAGTTTACTGTATACAGCAATAAAAAATGCAGGAGTTGACTTAATACTTTCAGTTCCTTGTGACATGCTCAAAGGTCTTATTAATGAGATAGAAAATACAAAGGAAATTTCATATATTCCCATCACTCGGGAGGAGGAGGGAGTAGGAATTGCAGCGGGAGCGTATTTGGGCGGAAAAACACCACTTATTCTGATGCAAAATTCGGGGTTGGGAAATTCAATCAACGCAATTAAATCACTACTCGAACTTTATGAAATCCCAGTAATTTTTATGATGAGTCACCGTGGTGCTGAAGGAGAAAAAATTATCGCCCAATTTCCGATGGGGAAAGTTACTTACGATCTGCTGGATTGCATCAACGTTAGAAAATTTATTAGAGATTCACGTACAATAATTTCCAATATAGAAGAAGCCGTTCAATTCAGCCGAAATTCAAATCAATCTGTCGCTATTATTCTAAAGCGCACATTATGGGTTGGTTGAGTTGAAAAGATATGATGCGATCGGTGAAATAATTAAAACTCTTGATAGAAACACGTTTGTGATTTGCAACTTAGGAGTTCCATCAAAGGAGTTGTTCAATTTGCAAGATCGGGAAGAAAATTTTTACATGCTCGGTTCAATGGGCCTGGTTTCTTCGGTAGGGCTTGGATTGGCAATTGCAAAAGAGAACAAGAAAATTATTGCAATAGATGGAGATGGATCTATTTTAATGAATATGGGCAGTTTGAGCACTATTTCTCACGTCAAACCGCTGAATTATACTCTAATTGTTATAGATAACGGAGTATACGGGTCGACAGGAAACCAAAAAACACATACTCATTTTAACACGCGTCTTGATAAAATTGCTGAAGGTGCTGGTTTTAAATCTATAACAGTAATTAAGGAAAAGAAAGATATTTTATCATGCTTAAATGGGCTTGGAAAGGGCTCTCATTTTATTTTAATTCGGGTTGAGGCAGGAAATAAAAAATTCACGCCAATTCCAATCCACCCGGTAGAAATTAAAAACAGATTTATGAAATCATTAATAAAATGAATACCAATGAATCTTGAAGTAATAAAGAAATGTCAATATTTACCGAGAAAGATTTTTTGAAAGTAATAAAAAGGCTCTGAAAATATCTGGATCGGTTTTTTTATACTATAACATATCTATTTCTAGTCAATATTAGAAAAAAAATAGTCTATTAAAGTGATCAAAATGGAATACGAGTATATTTTATTCGATGTTGCAGATCAAATTGCAACAATAACCCTGAACAGGCCTGAATTTCTCAACGCATACACATGGCAGATGGGAAAAGAAATGTGGGATGCAATTATGAAAGTTGAGAACGATCCGGAGATAAGAGTTACCATTTTAACAGGTGCAGGGCGAGGTTTTTGTGCCGGTGCAGATTTGAGGGGTGGTGCAAGCACATTTGATGGTACAAATCGACCCAAGCAAGATGAAGTTAAAAGATTGAGCTTTGTTGAGAGGTATTTTTCCCTAAAAAAACCTATCATTGTTGCAATCAATGGACCGGTTGTCGGAGTCGGGATTACGATGATTCTTCCTTTCGATATCAGAATTGCTGCTGAAAGTGCTCGCATAGGGATTGTTTTCAATCGCCGCGGAATCCTTCCAGAAATATTATGTCCTTGGATCTTACCTAAAATTATCGGCATCAGTAAAGCTGCCGAACTCATGTATACCGGGCGAATTATTGATGCTAAAGAAGCTTTGGAAATCGGTCTTGTGAGTAAAGTTGTTCCGGATGATAAATTAATGGACGCCGCCATGGAAATTGCACAAGATATTTTATTGAGCGCTCCTGTTAGTGTTGCTCTCACAAAACAGATGCTGTATCAATTCATAATCGAACCCGATATAAATAAAATGGACAAGATTAATGAACGATATTTCGTATGGACTGGAAGACAACCCGATGCGGCCGAAGGTGTGACATCTTTCCTGCAAAAGAGAAAACCAAAATGGAAAATGAAAGTACCTGGTGATATGCCGGATTTTTTTCCGATTGAATGAGAAAAGTAGAACGTTTAAGATTTCTCTTTTAATTCTCTTCTATTAAGTCAACACATAGTGATGATTTTCCGGGTGAATCCTACGGACAAACTGGAAATCGAAAATATCTTCAATAATTATTTTCTTTTTAATGTAATTTAAATCTTGGAGAGTTTGAACGAATTCCATTGTTGATTTGATATATCCGTCTGGAAGTGCTATGCAGTATTTCGGGCTAATTTTTAAGACGTCAACAATGTATTTCTCGGTTGCGATTTTTATTTTTGTGATTATTTTTTCTGCTGCCTTTTTTGGAAAATCTCTTAAAAATATAGCTGCCTTTTTGTGTTGAAGGAGAAATTTTTCAACCAATTCAGGATTTTCATCTATTATATCTTTATGAAAGACAATTCCATAACTGGGATTGTTTAACCAAAAATTTTCTGGGTTAACTACCAAATGAGATTCAAACATCGTCGATGAGAACACTGCAAGAGCCGGAGTTCCGACACCACATTGAATTTTGTCTTTTTGTATATCCAATGCAATCATTTCCGCCTGTTTATAGTTTTTTACCTCAATATCGTCTTGTAAGTTAAATTTATCCAGATAATGATTTAAAATTACGTCGTGAATAGAACCTTTACTCGGCGTTCCTATGATTTTACCCTTAAATTGAGAAAAAACTTCAGTTAAACTGTTATCCAAGAGTAAATCCGATTTATATTTCTTTTTTGCAACAGCAATCGTCCCTTCCACATGTCCTCCCGCAACACATTTAATAGGAACTCCGCGATCTATACCAACAATAGCGGGTGGTAAACCCATATATCCAATGTCAAGATCTCCATTCTCAAATGCTTTAACCATGGCTGGACCAGTTCCAAATAAACTCCATTTAATTGTTTTCCCCATGTCTTTCTCAAAATTTTTATCACTCATCAAAATAAAATTCGTATGATAAGCCGTTGATAAATGCCCGATATTCAATTGATTTTTATTAATTTGATTCACCCGAAAATTATCTTTAAAATGCAAAAATAGATTTAACTTAATATTTTAATCCCTAAATCTATTAAATTGATTTACATTTAAGAAATTGATAGTTTCATAATATAAAGAAATCACTGTGAAATAATTGATGGTAAAAATAAAAGTCAATTTCTACTCGTTAATTGCTGATATTACCAAAAAAACGAATCTATTGTTATCAATAGAAGAGAAATCAACCGTTAATAAAATACTTTCACATCTATTTAAACAATTAGGGAAAGAATTCGAGAGTATGATTATGCCATCTCCAGGAATTTTGAATAGTAGTATTATTATACTTGTAAATGAAAAAAACATCAAAGATATCGGCGGATTGAGTTCGATCGTTAATACTAATGAATCTCTTTCTTTCCTTCCGGCTATTGCCGGCGGTTAACCGATCACAAATTGAATTTTACAGGTATAAATCTGGAGAATTACATTTATTTCAAAATTTCATGCTAAGATTTTAGTTTTCAAAATTCAATTTCTTTTATATGAAATATGACAGTTTATTCGATATTGTAGGGCATATTATTGTAGGTCCTTCTTCTAGCCATACGGCTGGAGCTTGTCGTATCGGCTATTTTACACAACAAATCTTTGGAAAACAGCCAAAAGTTGCCGATCTTTATTTACACGGTTCATTCGCAGAAACTTTTCGAGGTCATCACACGGATATCGCTTTAATCGGTGGCTTACTTGGTTTTTTACCAGATGATGAAAGAATTCGGCAGAGTTTTGGTAATGCTAAAGAACGGAATTTAGCATTTACATTTCAAAAAAGAGATCTGGGCCCAAATTTTCATCCGAATACTGTCCTAATCGAATTATACGGTGAAGATAAATCAAATAAACTCTCTATCTTAGGATCTTCAGTCGGTGGTGGAAATATCATTATTAATGAGATTAACGGGATGAAAGCGGGTTTTAACGGTGATCTATTCACTCTAATCTGTATTTATAATGAT
>SDBS01007492.1_pt1 | contig 10589 bp, 10 predicted proteins | sample 2277091 | NCBI WGS metagenome assembly SDBS01 (sample SAMN10404972, study PRJNA504765) | marine sediment metagenome | isolation source: marine sediment core GS10_PC15, 163 cmbsf | place: Arctic Ocean: Southern Knipovich Ridge | collected 2010 | reverse complement strand
TGGTTATCGAATGGTAAACTAATTTAAAATTTTAAAGGGGGTAAATATCCTTTAAAACTTATGAGAGCCGACCCTCCACTTGGTTTAAGTCCACGAGGAGGCCGTTAAAGCTTAAAAAATTTTATTTTAGAATTGTGACTAAAATAAAAAATTTATTGTTTCCTTTAAATAAAAATGGGCGAACCAATTTTTCGTCAACACAGAAATCGACCCGAGCACATCCACGACAATGAAGTCCAGTTTATTTGTGAGGTCCTCGAAGCAAAAGCCCCGAGCTCCCCGGAGTTCACCTACTTCCACAGCGAAGTTTTCACCGGCGACAATTTCACCATCGTCCAGCCCGCGATCCCCCCCATCCTCCAACCCGACGCCGTGGGGACCTTCCCCATGTTCCGAGTGGCCAACTCCTCGCCCGGCTCCGGGATCACGTCCTCCGGGTCCGACCTACAGTTTATCAACACCGCGAGCGCGGGGACTTATAAATTTCATTTGCAATTCTCGGTGGAAAATAGAACCGACGGCCAGGAGACCAACCCCGACATGACCATCACGCTGGCCGACGGGACGGGCACCCCTTACGTAAATGCGGGCACCGGCCTGATCCAGATGGCCGCGCAATTTGAGCCCACCACCACCGTGGCGGGAGGGCGGACCGTATTTTTATGGGTGATGAGCGGCCTGGTCGCCCTGCCCGCGGCCGCCACCAGCTCCATCTTCATCGCGGGCGGCAACACCCTTACTTTCGCGTTCGGAACCTTCAACCTCATCGTGGAAAGGTTGATCTAAAAAACAGGACGGGGAGAGGTCAGTAAAAGAGTGAATTTATTAAAGGTCAAAAAGACCCTTAATAAATTAGTTTATTAAAATTATTAAAAATTATTTACAAGCGGCGCAAATCCGGCCCGAACTATGAACAAAGTCTCGCGCCGAAATTTTCCCACATATGCGCCTCCTGCCTCCTATCGACACACTCGTCACAATAACAGTCACAGTCACAGTCACAATCCGAGCCTTCCGAGCCTTCCGAGCCTTCCGAGCCTTCCGAGCCTTCCGAGCCTTCCGAGCCTTCCAAGTCGTAGATATGTATCGCGCCCTTATTCACTTGTTTTTGTCGTTCCTTCAGCCACTTCGCTACTTTTTTATCGTTTGTCGGTTTTTCTTGCTTAGCCCTGGCTATAAAATAATCGAACAGCTGCAGGGCTCCGCCCGCGCGAATCAGGCAAGGTATTTTTTGCTTGTACACGTTCTGAATCTTTTTCAGCTCCTCCCGGGCGTAATCGATTAAAAGAAAGATGGAGTTGGATTGCTCCACGAGCCAGTCCTCGTCCTCCAACTCTTTTTTATCGGCCCCGGTGAGGTTCCTATACAAACTAATCATCGTGCCGGTGTACATCTCCAGGACTTGGTGCACGCAGTGGCGGAAAGAGTTGGTTTTTTGGATGGAAAAGAGGCGCCTCTGCCAGTACTCTTCGTCGATTTCGCCCAGCAGAAATTTGACCCGCAAATTAGTCATGGTGTCCGGGTTGGTCGGTTCGTACTTGTCCATTTCTATACGGGAGACGTGGGCCGTCTCTGAAATTAACTGGCCCAAGAGTTCCCGAAGGCCTGGGACGTTTGATATTTCTGCGGGCAAGTCCGAAGGCTCGGGCAAGCCTCCGCAAGGAAGATCTCCCCGCTGCTTGGGGACCGACCCTTTATTTTTCTGAACCCAGTCAAAGTAATGGGGGTTGTCTATGGCTCCGGTAATGATTTTCATGGTATTCCAGTTGAAGCCGGCGAGGCAGGTTACACAAAACATGGTATTGCAGCCCACGATGCGGAAGATGGGCACGCCACAAGCCGGACAAGGCTTACTTCCCTTCTTAATAAATTCGGCCGACTCCAGGTTCTCTTTTTTACACTCGTGGGTTTGCTCCTTCTTTTCTTCGAGGGTACCAATGCTCTCATGGCAATCTTTGCAAGTGTACCTTTCGCAGAGCTCGCATTTCCATTGCGTGGAAAGAAACGCATTGCAGCCCTCGGTGCGGCAGTGCATCATAAATTTCCTCCGCTCGACCTCCGGCTTAGCAGTTTCTCCCCAGCGCGCGCGGTCGAGCAAAAACTCCACGTCTTCCCATTGGATTTTTATATCCAAGTAAGCCTGACGGTAGTCTATGTACTCCGCCTTCACGTTGGCAAACTCTTCTTCGTTTCGGTTCGGGTCAAGTAGCATGCGGCGGTATTCTTCCTTTACGTCCGAGATAATAAAAGCTAGCTCGTTGAGTTGCTCCTTAAGTTCCTTGAGTTTTTTAAGGTGTCTGACCTTTTGTAACTGCGCCTCCGCTAAAGGTTGGGCCGTGGGCAAAAAAGATTTTTCTTTCTCCAGGAGGATCTGGCCCAGATGTTTGCGGAGGTCTTTCAGGTAAAAGGAGCGGGTCATGTGGTTGACTATGAACTCCACCGTCAAACCTCGGTGGCAGCCAACGGCCATGCAACAAGGCTCCCTCGCTTCGCTCAGCAGGTAAGCCTTCCAACAAACGAGGCAGGCCGAAAAATCACAAGGGGCGGTCACCTCCTTGCGGGTCGTTTGGTTGAAAGACTCGGTGCATATAATGCACTCGCCCAGCGAAATAACGGAGGCGTTCGCCGGGACTTTAATATTCTTGGTGGTCTTTTTACTTTGAGACTTCATTGTACTTCTGTTGATTTTGTGTAAAAAGCTCGGATGGTTTTTTCGATTTTATTTATTTACCCTCCCTTTAAAATATGAAGGGGAACCCCTTCATATTTTTAAGTTTATTAAAGTTTATTAAAGTTTATTAAAGTTTATTAAAGTTTATTAAAGTTTATTAAAGTTTATTAAAGTTTATTAAAGTTTTTTTTAAACTCCCCAGCCCTCCCTTTTTTGATTGTTTACTCGTCATCCTCTTCCGCCTCTTCGGCCTCTTCCGCCTCTTCGGCCTCTTCTTCGGCCTCTTCTTCCTCCTCTTCCTCTTCTTCGGACTCTTCTTCGGCCTCCTCTTCCTCTTCTTCCTCCTCTTCCGCCTCTTCGGCTTCCTCCTCCTCTTCCTTTTCGTAGGCGAAGCCATACTTCTCGCATTCTTCGTAATCATCCTCCCCGATCCCTATTACTTTCACGTTCTTCCCCTTTCCGCTTATCTTGCCCACTACCACATGAAACTTCCCTTTTTTCTCTAGGATAAAACCCGACTCCTCATGGAACAATTTTTTCAAAACCGGATGCGACCTGACCGAAATTGTTTTTGGCTTTTCTGGGGTCTTGGCCCTGGGCTTCCCCCTGACCACCGGTTTGTTTTTCTTGGCCTCCACCGCCTTGGCATGAGTTTTGCAATAACTCGAGCCTGACTCAGTGGTCTTGCCGCAAGGATCTCCCTTGCGGTCCCCCCGCACCATCTCGTGGACGCACCCGGTTTTCTTGGCTACCTTCCCCTTCCCCTTTTTGGGCTTTTCCTCTTCCTCCTCTTCCTCGCTCTCCGCGTCCTCCATTTCCACGTCCTCGTCCTCCTTTTGTTCCTTGTACTTCGCCAATTCCCTGTCGTATTTTTTCTTTTCTTTTTCGTACTCCTTCTTGTACTTCTCTTTTTCCTCCTCGCTCAACTTCCCCCACCTCACTCCCAGCTCCTTAGCAATTGCCTTGCCCTCGATCTTTTTCTTTCCCTTCTTGATCTTCTCCCTTTCCTGTTGGGAAAATAGCATGAAGATGGTCAAGGGCTTCTTGGGCTCGTCGGGATCCTTTTCCTTCTTGGCCTTGGAGGCCTTGGCCGGCTTGCCGCAAACTTCGGACCACATGGCCTCGAGTTCGGAGCGCTTGATATTCTTTTTCCTTTCGACGATCAAGGCGAATAATTCCTCGACCTTGTTCTGGATCATATTCTCAATAGCTTGGTTTAACTTGTTAACGGGCATGATTATAAAACTACTTATCAGTGGTTGCTTTTTCCAACCGGCTTGGCCCCAAAATTCGATTTTATTTTCGGGGGTCGGAAGTTTAAAATATAAAGGGGCGCTAAGGCCCTTTGTATTTTGTTTATTTTAATTTAAAGAGTTTAATTTAACGATGATCCTTTGATAGACCCGGGCCGTGTCCAAAGCGTTCCTACTGTCAACGGAGGGCTCTTCCAGGCCCAGATTCCTGCACATGGTGAAGCGGTCGGGGCGGTCCCCGCTCTTGGTTTTTTCGGCGTAGTAGTCCTTGACGCGCCTGAACTCGACCCCGGCAAAAACATCCAAACCGCCGTCCAGCTTAAGTCGGTCCATGTCCCAGCCCCGGCTGAAAACAGTCTGGATTTTTTTCCGGGAGACGACGCGGGACAAAGCCTTGGCGGCCCCGCCTATATACTTGATCCAAGTGTAGTTATAAACTTCCCCGTCGCCGAGTAAAAGGCAGCAGTGGGAAATTGGTTCCCCTTTGCAAATGAAAATAGCGTACATCGTGATAAAGTTAACCCCCTTTGCAAAAGACCTTTATTTTTCGATTTTATTTTTCAGGGGGACCGGCTAAAAATATGAAGAAGGGAAATCCCCTTCATATTCTTGAGTTTATTAAAGTTTAAAAAGATTTTTTTATTTTATAGAAGTTTACCTGAAATCTACCTCGACATTTTTGCCAGTTTTGTAAGCTGCATGTACCACTTCCATAGCCAAGTTCTTGGGCGCCTTGATTTTTATGCTGTTGTTTTCGTCGGTCCCTTTTACGCCTTCCTTGCCGGGGTGTTTGAAGTGACAGTTTCGCTTCCGGCAAGACGCGCCGAAGAAACAATTGGCCACCTGCAACTCCGCCTTCCCATGCGCGAACCCGCATTTAGCCCCCTGTGGGCATCTGCCTCTTTTCTGCCAGTGCAGGCACAGCTTGGTTTTGGACAGGGCGCGCTCCACCTTGGTTGAGCTGGCCAAAGTATCGAAGGCCGAGCCCCTTTCGGTTTCCTGAATCTCCGGATGTAGATAGGCGCAGTTTGGTCTGCGGCACGAAGTGCCAAAAGTGCAGTTGTCCGTCGTTGCTGGTGCCCCTCCGTGAGCGAAGCCGCATTTGTCCCCCCGAGGGCACTTGCCTCTTTTCTGCCAGTCAAGACACCGCTTTGTCTTGTTCAAAGTCCCAGCCGACGTACGAGGGTCGGCTAGGCCCTGGTTTCTTCCCCCTTTCGCCGGGGCTCGTCTCTTCCTTTTGCCCCCGGGCTTCTGCCACCCCTCCTCTACCTTCTCGTCCAGCTCTAATTTCTGCCAGTCCTCGACCACGGTCTCTTCCTTCTTTGCTACTTCGGGAAGGCCAAATCTGGCTGCAGCCAGAAAAGATGAAAAGATCCGATTGGAAGGCTCGTAAATTGGCAGGTGAAAAGTCGGCTCGGTCTGGGCTCGCTCGCGGGACCGCACGCGGGTTTTCTTATTTTTATCCTGCTCGAGCGCCTTCTTATTCCTTTCGCTCACTTCCTCCAGTTTCTTGCAGGTGGTTCGGTCAATAAGCTTAATTCGTAGCAAAAACCTCTCCAAAGTTTCGTCGAAGTGCTTGAGTCCGCATACTTCCACCTTCTCTTTCATCTCGTCGCAGTGCTTTTGGCAGTCGCCCAAACTTTTTTTGCACCGATTAGGGAGATACTCTTCGATGCCGTGAGCTTTGTTGCAACCTCGAATGAGGCACGAAGTTCCATTTTGTTTATTTCGCCTGGCCGCCACCTCACAATACACCCTTCTCTTTTTCTTGTTGAGGTAAAGGTTGGGGACGTGGACCGTGACTTTTATAATTTCCAATTCCGTGTACACCAGCTTTTTCAATTCATTTTTTTCCAAGACAATTTCCAGCTTGGTGAATTTAGTTCTTCGGTTCCCCCACCTGTGCTTGCCTTCAATTTTTTCTGCGAGGGCCCCGAGTTCGGGGAAGTCCTGCTTGTCCGCGGAAGACTTAGCGGCCGGCTTGGATTCGGACGAACCCCAGTGGAGGAACTCGGTCAAGTCGACCTCTGCTTCTTTGGGAGGAAGGGGCGGCTCTTCGGATGGGCGGCGAAGGGCCGGAGCGCTAGTCGCCTTGGAGACCGAAGGTCTCTGTGCGGCGGAGCCGCTGGGGACGCTGACTGGGACGGAGATTTTGGGTATCTCGAGTTCGAAGGCGTCTTCGTCCCACGACAGCTGCTTAACTTGCTTGCCCTGAAAGACCGGGCGAGCGTCGAAGCCATAATCGGCCTCATATTCTTCGAAGCCATGGGCTTCGTATTCGAAGCCATAGTCGGCTTCATATTCTGGGTCAAAATCGGAGTTATATTCGTAATTAGTCATATTCTTATGGTTGCCCTTTCCTCCAGACCCGGCCGGAAAATTCGATTTTATTTCCCCTTCGGGAGGGGGAATTTTAGAGGGCGGCCGCTAATGCCCCCGACGGGTGTTAAAATTATAAAGGAATGGCCTCGAGAAATTAGTTTAAAATATGAAGAAGGGAAAGTCCTTCATATTCTGAGTTTATTAAAGTTTAAAATGTTTTTTTTATTTTTTTTGGTCGTTTTCGTCCTCTCGGGGGCGTCTTGCTCCGCTTCCGAAGCAACGCTCCTTTCGACGAGCGTCCACTTCAGCACAGTGGGTTGGGCACAAAAGAATATCCCCTTTATCGCAAGGTTGGCCGCAAGGTTCTCCTCCCCACGGGCCGCTGGGTATTATCCAGTGGCAGCTCCCATCCGGGTGTATATCCTCGTCCTCCTCACCTTCTTCCTCCTTTTCCTCCTTTTCCTCCTCTTCCTCCTCTTCCTCCTCTTCCTCCTCTTCCTCCTCTCCTCCGGCTGCTTCCTCTTCCTTTCCCTCCACGTCCGAGTCGTCCAGGTCGATCTCAGATTCCTCCGCGTCCCAATCGATGTCGCCTGCCCAGAGCCTCTTTTGGGGCGGCAACTCCAAAAGAGTGCCGAGGTCAAGGCTGACCCCCCTTTTTTTGGCCACCTCCTCGTTGGTCAATTCGCGGGTCAATTCGTCCATTTCTTGGGCGAGCCAATCCCGGACTTCCGGGGGTCCCTCGCGAAAGGCCTTATCGAGGAGGTGTTGAAGTTTGCGCATAATTAAATCCGCCTCCGTGTATTGAGGATTTTCCTCATACATATCCTGAACGTTTAAATCAATGGTTTTCATTATTAATTGTTGCCCCTTCCCCCAGCCTTGGCCGGAAAATTCGATTTTATTCCCCCTTGGGGGAGGGCGTTAAAATATGAAGAAGGGAAATCCTTCATATTCTGAGTTTATTAAAGTTTAAAATATTTTTATTTTTTTGGTCGTTTACTCCTTTTCATCCGAGTATGCTCGGTCGATCTCGGTTTCATGCGCGCGCCGCCTCTTCCCACCCGACCACGCAGGAACAGTGTCCTTCCTCCCAATCGCAGCCCGGCTCGTGCGCCCACCGCTCGTCTCCGGCTGCTTCCTCCTCTCCCTCTCCTTTCGGGTAGCAGGAGCAGAAGTCCGATTCGTCGGTTCCCGCTACCGCACAACCAACCGTGTGAGATCGCGGTGGAAATTTTAGGCATTTTTTCTTTCTGCCGAATTTTTCTTTCCGCAAAAACTCTTCTCGCTCTCGCCGCATTTGATTTAGTTCCCGGTCCAGTTGCGCCTTAGTTATGGCCGGGTCGTGCGCCGAATCTCCGTCCGGAAAGTCCCCTGGCTCGAGCCCTCTAGGCGTCGATAGGGCTCGGTTCGGGAAGTGGCGCCGCAACCCGCGGGTTGACCATTCGGCATCCTCGGGTTGTTCGCCGCGCTCGTCCCTTTCTCGAAGGGCCGCCAAGCGATCCGCGCAGACGGCCGCACAAGTCTTATGAAATTTGCAAAAATCAGAACCATGGCTAGGGCGGCCACAAAGATCGCCTTTCCGCTCTCCTTTTAATATTATCCAAATGCACCAAACTTTTGTGCCTTCCTCCTCTTCCTCCTCGGCTTCACTTTCGTCGTCGATGATTTCCTCATCTTCCTCTCGGAGAGCCAGAGCCGATATTCGCGACAAGGACCAGGGAAGTCCCGAGGCCCTGTGGCCTTTGCAAAAATCAGACCATCCATCGCACCTGTGGCCGCAAAGTTCTCCTTTCCGTGGTCCTGCGAGTAGTATCCAGAGGCAGCTGCCCCAGCCTTGCTTAATTTCTTTCTCCTCTTCCTCCGGCTCGGATACTTCTCTAACCCCGGCCCACTCAGGCTCTTGGTCGAGCACCCATCGCAGGAGGGTCCAATTTCCGCTTTCGGCCGCCCCCTTGCCGGTCTCCTCGTCCCAAGGGCAGTCGTGCCGGCGGAGCCACTGCAGGACGTCCAAGCGGCCCTCGCGGGCCGCCTCGGCGCAGAAGGGAAAACCCTTCATATTCTTTATATTCTTTATATTCTTATTCAAAGTTTCTTTATTCGTATTCGTCATGTTTATACTTAACTTTAGAGGAGAATTTTATAGGAAATTCGATTTTATTTTCCCTTGGGCCCTTAATAAATGGCCAGAGAAATATTTATCTTTTGGTCGGGCGGTTTCGACTCCACCTTTCTAGTCTGCAAGTACCACTTCGAGGGAAACACGGTTCGGCCCCTTTATATACTGAACTGCGACCCCCGCCAAAACACCAAAGCGGAGCTGGAAACGGTCCAAAAGATATCCTCGCATTTAAAGCTTAGCCCTCCCTTGATCTTTGACGCTTTTAATTTGACCTTGGACCCGGACATAATCAGAGAGTCTAATTTATGGTTCCGTCGAGGGGTCTTTACGCGGCCCATTAATCAATTCGGGTACATGGTTCAAGTGGGCCGTAATCTCCAAAAGAGGGTGGTAGCCGGCTCCGTTAACGAGCCCGAAGGATTCATGCACAGGCTGGCCCCTGATAATCCCCGGAGCGTTTTTAACGAACTGGCCTACCCCGTCCTCTTCAACACCAAGCTCGAGCTCTATCAGAGCGCCGGCGCCTTGGGTTTTGCGTATATACTCCAGGAGACCATTTCTTGCTGGTTCCCGGTCGCGTGCGGGGGGAAGTACTACCCTTGCGGTAAGTGCCATATGTGCCGGGCCAGACTGGCCTTTCTGTGATAACTTACCTCGGAAAACAGCAAAACCGCTGCCTCGGAAGAATGGTAAAAAACTTATTTTTACTCCTAAAATAAAAATGACAACTAAATGGAGAATTTATTGCACCGAGCCGGGAGATGTCGGCTGGCAGTTCGCCTGGTCGGACTCGCCCATTTCTGAATGTGTAAATAACCCCTTACACTCAGTTAATCCCAATAGCGTAAACCAGGTCGCTCGCGAAAAAGAACAATTCAGACTCAATCCCTCCTTTGCCTCGCGGGTCAAATCCAATAAATTGGTGAGGGTCGCGACCTTCGAATATGACCCTTTAATCTCGGGTCCCATCCGCCGGCTCAGAATTGTGGGAAATATAGGAGCCTTCGCCGGCTCCTACGACGTGGAATTATACGACGTCACCAACAGGACCCGGCTGAGCCTCGACACTTTCACCAATGAAACTCCAGACGAGATCCAGGTCACTTCCGTCGTGAATTCGCCGCCCGGTTCCAAAGCCCTACTGGAGGTCAATGCCAGAAAAGTGACCGGAGTTGGCCAGGCGGGGGTCTCGTTTTTCCAAATCATGGTCTATGGAGAAAAATAGTTTGCAAATAAATAGCGCTGAAATAAAATATGTCTGGATTAATTCTTTATAAATGGAGAGTCTTTTGCGTAACCGAGGGAATTTACAAGTACGTCTGGCTCGACGAAACTCAGGGCGAGCCTTCGAGTTGCCCGAGCACTACTTCCGACACCATCGACGCCGCCCAAAACCGAATCGTGGAAGTCAGGAACCCGGACGTGGTTCAAATTAAAGAGGAGGATACTCCGACCGGGGGCAATTCTTACATGAAGTCCATTCAGTTTGACGCTCTGCCCAACCAAATTACCGAGCACGTTGCCAGTTTTCCCATGCCCATCAATTTGCTAGACGCCTTCATGGAAGCCGGGGACGAAAACACCGGCGACGAAATCGTCTGGGAAGTCGCCCCCAAAACTACGGTGGGCGCCCTGACTGCGGACGCGGCCGCCGCCTCGACCGTTCTTTCAGTTGCCAGCACGGTGACCGACAACTCTTTCGTCGGGGCGTTTATTCACGTCGACGATGGGGTCAATCAGGACGATGTTGGCCGAGTGTTGAGTGTAGATAAGGCCGGGGGCCAAATTACGGTGGAAACGGCTACGGGAAATTCTTTGTTGGCGGCGACTCACACTTCTATAAAGCTAACTACGCGCTATATTGATGTTGAGATCGGCCACCCGGGGAAAATAGCGGCGGGAACTGCCAAGATAGGGACGGCCCATTTTCCCGCCGGGACCCCTTTCCACTGCCTCTACAATAACAAAAGCCTGACAGAAACTAAACGAATCGTCTCATTTTTGGAGTACCTTTACTGAATTTATCAAGTTTTTAATGGGAATTTTCCCATTAAAAATTTAGGGTGGAGGGGGCCCGATCCTCGCTATTTGTACCACTGTGTAGAGCTCCTGTGAGAAGCCGGCGCTCTCGCCGCGTCCATCGGTTACCTCTGTGGTTTCGCACTGGTGTTCTATCCGATAGACCGTGGCCGACGAGATACTTATAAAGGCGTGGAAATGAGAG
>SDBS01007491.1_pt1 | contig 10589 bp, 10 predicted proteins | sample 2277091 | NCBI WGS metagenome assembly SDBS01 (sample SAMN10404972, study PRJNA504765) | marine sediment metagenome | isolation source: marine sediment core GS10_PC15, 163 cmbsf | place: Arctic Ocean: Southern Knipovich Ridge | collected 2010 | reverse complement strand
ACCCCATGGACCAAATGGTCCTCAGGTATCATCTCCCGAATGTTTAAGGGAAGCAGCATTAACTGCTCTTGATTATAAGCAATGAAATTAGCCATGACTAAGTCCACCTTTTTCGTTTAGTCTGAAAAAAATACTTCATATTACTTATATATATGATAATAAACAAATTAGCAAGCTTCTATCCTATCAATTGTAGATTTTTCCTTCTTTTTTATCCTATAATGACCGTCTAGTATATATATGATGAATTAAAGAGTTTTCGGACAGCCTGCTGTCCCCATTTAAATTAGAATATCTTTCTTTTTGTAGATGATAAAAGTAAGGGTGAAGAGAAGCAGGGATATTGCCAGGAAATAGAGAATCCGCCACCACATCAATCCATAGTCAGGGCTGAGGACGGATGAATCGACATATTTAAAGGGGCTCAAATAACCGATTATATCCAACTTGGGTGTTACTTTTGACGCAGCATCGATGAAGTATCCTCCTATAATGATACCGATGGAAATATTGGTGGTCGGACGCCCCCTTTTAATCCAGAGGGAAAGAAAGAGACCCATGGCTCCAACGGTCAGCATCAATAGGAAACAATAAAAAGTATGGATGAGAAAGGCCGCCAACCTGTATTCGCTGTCCCCCTTAAAAATTTCAATACTGATAAATCCTGTGATCAGGATGACGATATTCAATGTCAGCAGAAGAGAAAAATAAGCGGCCAGTTTGCTCCAGACGACTTCGGATCGTGTGACAGGCTTGGTGAGCAGGAATTCAGCTGTTTTTTCATGTTCTTCCTGGGATAAAATTTTTCCAGCGATAAGGATTGAGAAAAAACTGCCCAGGAGCAGAATGAACATGGTGTTCCGGGCTGTGTAGAATCCCAGGACATTGACGAAACCATCTAAAGTTGCGCCAAAGGCCGACATGAGCCCCTTCAAGAAGGGATTTTCGAATATGACCGATAATTGTTTTAGGAAATCATCTTTCATGAGGATGGGGTAAAGGGCCATATCCAGCAGGATGAGAACCATGATGGACAGACACCAGGCGATAAATGAAGTCCGGTGATGCTTCAGTTCTTTAAAATAAATGTTTTTGTTCAACATCATCTCAGTCTCTCTCTTCCTCGGACTTGTCCTCATAGTAGTGCATGAAAATTTCCTCAAGAGTTGGTTCTTCGATGATCAGGTCCTTAATCTCTTTTTCCTTTAAAACTTGGAGGAGTGTATTCACTTCCCCGGAGAACATAAAATTCAGGTTGTTTAAATGGGCTGAAGGATCGATTACTCCCCCGCAGTCGATTTCGTCCGTTTTAACGGGATGGGAAAATTCAATCTGTACGATCCGCAGCTGTTTTTTTCTCAGGGTTTCGATATCCTCAACGGCGATTATTCTTCCTTCCTTTATGATTCCGACTCTCCGGCACAGCTTCTGAACTTCGCTCAGTGTGTGTGAAGAGAAGAAGATGGTTGTTCCTCTGCTGTTTTCTTCAGTAAGAATATCAAAGAACTTGGCCCTCATCAGTGGATCTAAGCCGGTGGTCGGTTCATCCAGGATCAGAAGCTTGGGCCTGTGGATGAGGCTTTGCAGGATAGCAATCTTTTTTTGATTTCCTCGGGAAAGATCGAGGATTTTCCGGTCCAGGTCCAGGGCGAAAGTATCGGCCAGCTCCTCGATCCTGGAACGACAGTCCATGTCGTAAAAGTCGGCCGAATAATCGAGAAGCTCACGGACATCCATTTTATGATAGTAATTGATTTCGGCAGGCATATATCCGATTTGTTTCTTTATATCCTTTGTCTTTTTGACAATATCCAGGCCGAAGATGGACCCACTCCCGGAAGTTGGGAATATCAGACCAAGGAGAGTCCGGATGGTGGTGGATTTGCCGGCGCCGTTGGGACCGATGAATCCGAAGATTTCACCGGATTCAATTTCCAGATTGAGATCGACAATCCCCCTGTCTTTTCCGTAGGATTTTGTCAGATTTTGGGTCTCGATCACTCTTGTCAATTCTATTTATTCCATTCGTAGGGGCGGAGATGCCATTCGAGGAATGTCCAGATTCTGTGCCATGAGTCACGCTGTTCCGGTGTATCGTCGCGCTCCCAGGTTTCCCTATTGACCTGGCGGTTAAACGAATGACCGCCGCGAGGGTTCTGGTAGATTTTGGTTTCCGCAAGGTCGGGTTTTTTCACTCTAAGGGCATTGACCAGCATTTCGGCTTCGACAAAATTTACATCCCTATCGTTACCGGCAAGATGCACTAGGACGGGGATCTGGAGATCGTCTATTTGGTACAGAGGAGATCGGGCTATGTAGGCCCCACGGTTTTCCCAGGTGTTTCCGCCGATGCGTCTCTGTTTGGTATATTGGGACTGGTACCGTGGTCCTTTATAGGCGAGTCGGAACACAAGATTGGTCACGGGGACTATCGCCACACCGCATATGAAAAGATCCGGCCGACGGATGATGCCGTGCAGCGTGATGAGGCCGCCGTGGCTCCAGCCTATCATCGCCTTTCTGTTGGGATCGATGTAGGACATATCCCGCTGCTGTATGGTCCCAACCGCGCTGATGCAGTCTTCAACTTCGAAACCACCGTAATCGATGGCTTCCATATGTTCCTCACCGTAGCCGGTGCTTCCTCTATATTCCGGGCAGATCACAACATACCCGCGGTCGCACGCCTCCTTTATAAACGGAAGGTAGACATTTCCCAGGTTTCCGTGCACGCCGCCATGCACCCAAATCAAAAGAGGATGTGCGTGTGTGCCCCGTTTTTCAAGGGGAGCGAACAGATAGGCAGGTATATCCATCTGCCCTTCACTGCTTTTATACGTGAACTTCTTGTAGTCAAGGATGCCTTTTGTCTGCGTCTCAAATATCTCATCGATCTTTGCTTTTTGTTTTATAGCTTCCTGTATGCGATCCCTTACCTTGGCTTGTGGCTGGTTCTGGCCGATCAGTGGGGCGGCTGTATTGGCCATTAAAAATAGAATGACCATGATGTTCAGATATCCTTTCAAAAGCTTGTTTTTCATATTAACCTCCAATATTTCTTCCAACGTGGTGGCTACAGGATAGTTATAAAAAGTTTTGGAGTCAAATAGGTTTTGGAATGTTTATATTAGTCTGACATGACCATTATTATTGGCATATCCGGATTTGAGTGCTAGGATAAAATCTTCGTTGGAAGATTGAACGTGTTGACTAAAAAATGACTGGCGAAGAGAAATGGAGGAATGTGTGACAGAATTAGAAAATGTAAAAGTTTGGATGGAAGATTCTATAAGAAATTTCTGTTCGATCTCAAAACATAACTCCTTAAGAAACCGGAACCAGGAAAAAGCGTGGGGAGAACCGCTAGTAGGTTATTCAAGGGGAGATGATCCTTTATATCAAAGATTTAAACAAGATATTGGTTCTTTTTATTTTACACCTCTAGAATTATTCAAGAAAACTTACCCTGAGGTGGACATCGATCAAGGCGATCTTTTTGTCATCAGTTGGATACTGCCTCAGACAGAGGCCACTAAGATAGATCAGAGAAATACCGGTTATTTCCCCTCCGAAAGGTGGATTCGTTCAAGGAAATTTGGAGAAGAGTTCAACCAAAAGTTAAGAGCCTATGTCGAATCTCTCATTCAAGAAAAGGGAAAAAAGGCTGTGGCTCCTCTCTGTTCCACGCTTTATTCCCAAAAAATGTCACCCACTTACGGGAGAGCTTCCAATTGGTCTGAGAGACATGCGGCCTATGTGAGCGGGCTTGGGACTTTTGGCCTTTGCGATGGATTAATCACCTCACTTGGAAAAGCAGTGCGTTTTGGATCGGTTATTACGAATATGCCGTTCCCGCCTTCAACAAGGACTTATGAAGATATTCGTGCTTACTGCCTCTATTATTCAAAAGGCATCTGCAAACAATGCGTGGATCGCTGTCCTGTTGGAGCCTTATCTGAGGAAGGCCACAATAAGGAAATATGCTGGAATCATGTTCATGAGGTCAATGGTCCCTATATCAAAAAAGAAATGAAACTGGAGGCTTTTGGCTGCGGGCTTTGTCAAACCGATGTATCCTGCGAATCTGGAATTCCTCTCAAAAAATAATCAAGCGACATTCGAATTAAGTATGATGTCCCTCTAATTATTTGAAGTTGTAATCTTTGGTTGGTTTTGATAAAGATTCATAATGTTTATGAATTATAAGAAAGGAGGACGATTTGACTAAGAAAATATTATTATCGATTTGTTTATTGGGAATAATTCTGATATGTCCACTGCAACCGCAGTCCGGGGAGAAAAAAGAGGCCGGTTTTATTGATAAAGACCTGTCCGTAACCAAACATTCCTTAAAACTCAATGGAGATATCATCAACTATACGGCTACGGCTGGAACCCTGCCTATTAAATCAGAGGATGGCAAACCAATAGCCAACGTTTATTTTACAGCCTATACAAAAGATGGAGAAAAAGATCCTGCTGCCCGACCAATCACATTTGTCTTTAACGGAGGACCGGGATCGGCATCCATTTGGCTCCACATGGGTGCTTTTGGCCCTAAAAAAGTTTTGATGACAGAGGAAGGTTTGGCGGCGGTTCGTCCTTACCGTTTGATTGATAATGATTACTCACTCTTGGACGTGACAGATCTTATATTTTTAGATCCCGTAAACACAGGTTACAGCAGGGCTGAAGCCGGAGAGAATCCCCGTCAGTTTTTTGGATATGAGAATGATGTCGAATCTGTAGGTGAATTTATTCGCATGTTCATCACCAAATATGAACGGTGGTCGTCTCCCAAATTCATAATCGGAGAAAGTTACGGGACAATACGGGCTTCGGGACTGGCAGGGTATCTCCAGGGTCGCAGTTCGGCCATGTATCTCGATGGAGTTATCCTTGTGTCTGCTGTCCTCAATTCGCTGGTCAAAGATTTTTCTCCGGGAAATGATCTCCCCTATATCTATTACTTTCCGGGTTATACGGCCGCAGCCTGGTATCATAAAAAACTGCCCCAGGACCTGTTGGACCGGGAACTGGAGGATGTCCTGCAGGAGGTCGAAGCTTTTTGTTTGGATGAATATAGTCATGCCCTCAATTTAGGCAACGGGCTTCCCAATGACCGAAGAAATGAAATAATCAAAAAAGTAGCACGCTACACAGGTTTATCTCTTGACTATGTCGAGCAGTCCAATATGCGGCTGAATCTCTATCGATTTTTGAAAGAACTGCTGCGTGAGGACCATTATGCGATCGGCCGAATAGATGGCCGGTTTAAAGCGATTGAGACGGATGCCGCCGGAGAGCGCTTTGCTGCCGATCCCAGCATGACGGCCACCACAGGAGCCTTTTCCGCTCTTTTTAATCACTATGTCCGGAATGATTTGAAATACACGAATGAAAATGTGTATGCGATTTCAGGAAGTGTCCGGCCGTGGCCCTATCCCAATGCAAACTCCCGGACCAGTTACTCCGATTCCATCGAGGTCCTCAGCGGGGCAATGACCCAAAATCAGTCACTCCAAATTTTTGTGGCCAATGGCTATTATGATTTTGCAACTCCCTATTTTGCCACCAAATATGCCATTTCTCATATGGGCTTAAACTCAGAATTCAAAGACCGCGTCACTATGGCTTACTACCAGGCAGGGCACATGATGTATATCCGGGAGAAATCACATCAAAAGCTCAAAGAAGATTTGGTGAAGTTTTATAAAAAAACCATAAAGCAATAGCCCTGCTCGTACCTCATGCTGTCCACAGAATCGGCCAGCAGGACTATCGGGAGGCGAGAATGGCCGCCCCAAGTGCGCCGCTATACTGAGGATCTTTGGAAATTTTGACAGGACAACCGATAGCCTTTTCCAAGGTTGCATCCATTCCTGGAATCAGCGCGACTCCTCCCGTAAATATAATGGGTTCACGGACCTTCCGCCCGGCCATAGACATAATCCGGGAAGCGATGGAGGACTGGACGCCTGCTGCGATATTTTTGGGGCTTTCTCCTGAAGCGAGCAGCCCGATAATTTCGGTTTCCGCAAAGACGACACACATGCTGCTGATTACAGAGGGATTGTCCGCTTTTTCTGCAAATTTCCCCAGCTCATTGAGATCTATCTCAAGAAGATTGGAGACAATCTCAAGAAATCGGCCAGTCCCGGCCGCGCAGCGGTCATTCATCACGAAATCACGGACAGAACCGCCGTTATCCAGTCTGATGAGCTTGCTGTCCTGGCCGCCGATATCTATGATCGTCTGGGCTTCAGGGTGGAGGTGAAGGATTCCCTTTGCGTGGCAGGTGATCTCTGTAATGGTGCTGTCTGCAAAATCGAGCGCATCCCGTCCGTAACCGGTGGCGATTGAACATTTGATGTCTTTACGATGGTAACCGGCCTCTTTAAGAGTGTTGTCAAGAAGATCGGCGGCCAGTTCGGCCTGTTTGACTCCCTGGTCCTGGATTCCAAAACCGACAATGTCCAAACCTTCATCCAGGAGAACCACTTTAATGGCTCTGGACCCGGCATCGATTCCTGCATAAATCATTGTTGTCTCCGTTCTCTTGTCACTTCAAAGAGAGCCTGAATACGATTTTTAATAGAGGGGCGAAGCGCATCACTGACCGGTGGGACCTCTATTTCCAGAACCGGAAGATTGAGATGCTGCCGGACTTCTTCGGCGATGATGTGTCCCTCGTGAGCGCAGTGACTCGCTCCCGGGATTTTAGATATGATAACCGTTTCGGCCCCAAAGCGTTGGATGTCCTTACATATCCGGGCGGCCCGGTCTTTGGCCGTTCCCACCATGGGATCAGCCAGAGCTATTTGAGCCAGCGCTTCCATAGGAGGCAGCTGGGTTGGGATCTCCTCTAAGGCGTGCGTAAAAAGATATTCCGTTCCACAGATACGCCCACCACATTCTTCAATCAGATTCATGACTCTGATGTCAGCTACAGGATTGACCCAAAAAATACGAATGTCCTCTTTTTTGCCGTAACCAAGGTTATGTTCGAGCCGGTATTTGACCCGTTCCACAAGGGAAGACAACACGCGAATGGATTCTTCCCGGTCTGAACAGAAGTGTATAGCCAGCATTTCCGCGATGAGCATTTCGAGGGCCGGCAGGGGACAGAGTTCAGCAGTATAAGTCAAATATCTCAATTCATCCAGACACTTCCGGACTTGATTGGCGGTTCTGATCCCTGCCTCAATGTGTGTGTTTTCGAGCCTTTCACCGGACCATTCTTCAAGGGATTTCCTTATGTTGTTTAATTGACTGCGGACGAATTCGACCTGGGATACGGGGGCCTGAAATCCGCCGGGCAGAAGGATTGATTGTTCATTTTCCTCTGGATTTCTCCTGTGTGGGATCTCCCACCATACAATGGGATAACCGAGAGCGTTCAGCCTCTGTGCTATGACAGAAAAGTCATCACACACTGCTCCGACACTGCAGATGAGAAAATCGGGGATGGGAAAATGAGCCCCGGTGATAAATGCCCCCAGCATGGCCCTAACTGGACAGAATGATTCATCTATACCCAGGGAATCCGCAATTCCAAGTAAACCGGCGCTCAGCTCCATGATACAGGGGATCCACCAGGCACCGTCCGGATAGAACGCTACAACATTAGGGAGAGAATAGGCCAGAACCGGAATCGTTCCCAGGTCTTTCATGGTCCCGACAATAATTTTTCCTTCTTCCCGGGCTTCTTTGAGGCGGTCCTCTTCGGTGAGCAGGAAATTCCAAAGGCGCAGGGACTCGCTGGAGTTGTCGAACTTTAGCTTCCGGAGGCGAAAGTCACCGTCCTCGACATGTCTGCCAAGTGGTCCTCCGTAGGAAGGTTCCGGCAGCCCATTTTTTTTGAGCTTCTGATACAGCGTGTCCCACTCATTTAATGAGATTTGTCTGGGATTTTCGTTCATCGGAGCGATTCCATAAAAGCCTGAATCCTGGTCCGTATCCGTGTCTGTGGAGCATTCCCGTCCAGGTCGATATCCAGGAGAGGTATATTCAGCCACTCTCGCAGCCGGCCGACCTCTCCATGCCAGATGTCACACCAGATTCTACGGATGAGGAGAACTCCTTCGACTTTCCTTTCCGTAAAGGTGGCTTTGATCCATTGATAGAGCTTATCGTTGGGTCGTCGAAAGGCATCGGGAATAGATTCCATGTAGGCCTTTGTGAGTTCTCTGAGAGGATTTTCAACCAACTGCCGGCTGTCAAACGAGCGGGGCAGAGTTCTCTCTCCTGTCTCGGTTCCATCCAGAATGATTCGGCCGCCATTTTCCGTGATTTCATCAAAAAGTATAAAGTCAGAGGAGGTGAGAGGGCCTCCCATAAGGGCGATGCGGATACCTTTGGGGTCTTCTTTTTTTTCATTGAAATCCGGTACAAATTGACCCGTCTTGTGGAATTCTGCTATTTTTTCAGAAAATATTTTGGCTGAAACATGATGTCTTTGTGCTTTTAAATTGCTGCGAAGCTTTTCGTATTCCTTCATTACCTGGGTGAGTTTGTCGTGTGTAGGTGAATCTCCTCCGTGCCTGTTCAGAAACCGCCCCAATCTCTTTAGTTCTGCTTGATATAACTGAGAGGATTCCGGTGTGTTCCAGGATGTTGGAATATTCATAAGAAAGGTTTGCTGTCTCTGCTTATCCGAAATGTTTTCGGATCCTCGGCGCATCTGGTCGCACTCTGTAGTGAATACAAACAGAGTAGAGTTGTCCATTTGTCCGGTTTCTTGGATAAAATGGGAGACATAAGGACAGACTCCTTCTGTGTTGTCCGTCGGATTGTGCCCCTTAGTCCCTATCAAAATCCGGCTTGGACATAATCCGTGTGCCGCGATCCATTCGGCAGGAACATAGGGACTGGTGAAGATGACTTGGATCACAGGAATTTTTATTATTTCTTTCTGGCGACAAACCTGCCTTGGGCGATTTTGCCGTCATGCGCTAATCCCTGCATAAAGACCATTTCCTGTGCCATTGTGTTCATCATATCTCCGTCAAATGCGATGATTTTCAGGGCATCATAGGTCAGCTGCTTGTTCAGCATGTCAAGATACAAATCCACGTGAGAGGCAAACTGGCCGGTGTCCTCGGCTAGAAGAACATCGCAGCCGTTGTGCTCAAGCAGGTTTTTGTAACCCTGTATATCCTGGACATTTGAGAACTTCATGAACTTGAGGAAACGTTCCGCTTCTTCAGTGGATAAACCGGAGGGTCCTTCAACCCAGTCTGTGAAGGCAATCGTACCACCGGATTTAACTAGACGGACGGCTTCCGCGATAAGCCTGTCTTTATCTTCGACATAACACCAGGCATCTTCTCCCCAGACAAAATCCGCTTCCCCGTCCGGAAGGCCGCATGATGTGGCATCGGCTTGGACAAAACGGATGCGGTCGGTTAATCCTTCCTCAGAGGTCCGCTCTTTGCCGCGGTTGATAACTGTTTCGGCGGCATCTATCCCTGTCATCGAACCAATATTTTTGAAGCGGACAAGAAACCGCATTCCTGCGCCATTGCAGCAGCAGAGATCGATCCCTTTAGATCCCTCGACGAGATCTGCTTTTTCAGCCAGTGCCATGGATGAAGAAAAACCTCCGATGTGGATCTGCTCCCCCATGATGAGCTCCCAGAGATCGCCTTCCGGGCCGTCATAGACAGTCAGAACATCCTTCAAACTGATTCCTTGTGTGGTTTTCATGGGCTTCTCCTCTTTCTCTATAAATACGATGTAAACGATAATTTATATCACAAATCTTGAATATGCTCAATAAGTACAATTATTTTTTAGGGGAAAAGTCAATCGGAAGGAATGTGTGCTGAAGTTTAAGGAAGACTGTTATTCGTGAGGCACTATTTTAAAATCGAGTTGAGCTCTGAGATAATTGGCTGCAGATGTTATATTTTTTTTCAGACTGTTCCACTCGGTATCATAGGGAGACTCGATTTGAGAGGCCAATTTTTGAAGAGTTCCTCCAGGCAGCGAATTTCTCCCGAACATAAAGAAGGAATCCAGGCCTATAGAGGGAGAGGGTGTCCGGGATGGTTGAAAAAGAAGGAAAACAGCAAGAAGGATGGCTGCTATTGAGACCGAGACGACCGGTATCAGTTTGTGTAGTCCCCAGTTGTGTTTTTTTTGTTCAACCGGTCTGAAGGGTTGTGATTTTACTTTTTCCAGAAGCGAATTGGGAGTCTCCTGAATGATAAGCCTCGCGTCCTCAGCGGCTCGTTTTTCTAAAGTCCGGGAGAGATGGAAAAAATTCCGGCATGAGCCACATCGATTAATGTGGGGCCGGAGAAATCCGGGAACATCTCTGTGCGAATCAAACGCACCCGATATCAACCATTTTGAAATTGAACAGATCATCCTCTATTCTCCCTGTAAAACATATTTTGTCTTTCCGGATTGGGATGGAAAAGAATTTGTCTGACTTCAGGATTTTTCTGGAGCTGTTTTCCAAGATTAAGACGGGCTCTGTGAAGAAGAAGCCGGGCCGCAGTGTAGGATTTCCGCATAATTCTGGCGATTTCTTTTAAAGAGAGGTCTTCGACGTAGCGCAGCCAGAGAGCTTCATACTGGTT